>WBZY01000237.1_pt1 | contig 46713 bp, 44 predicted proteins | sample 5204191 | NCBI WGS metagenome assembly WBZY01 (sample SAMN12344363, study PRJNA552823) | activated sludge metagenome | biome: Activated sludge suspended growth; feature: Anammox Sidestream; material: Wastewater; isolation source: activated sludge from anammox sidestream of wastewater treatment...
GGACTGATAGGGCGGCGTTGGGATCGGCAGAAAGACCGATTGGCTTCCGTGGTTCGAGCTATTGCGGAAGCTGAGCTCGAACTTCTCGGTGGGGGACGGCGTGATGTCGACGCGGATGCCACCGTTGACATGGTCGCTCGGATGTGATTTCATCCCCGTCATCACTTCCTCGAAGCCGAGGTTGCGCCTCGCGTTGCCATAAACCCGGACGTACGTGCCGTCGTTCGCTTGTGCGCCGAAATGCGCCGCCAGCGATCTCGAAGTGATCGCCGAGGCGTCCGCCTGCACGTACCCTCCGACGGTGTCGGCGGCGTCCTTGGTAATGATGTTGATGATGCCGTTGACCGCGTTGGAGCCCCAAAGGATGCCACCGGGACCTCGGATCACCTCGATCCGCTCAATGCCTTCGAGGTTGAACTCCTGGAAGTCCCAGTGAACGCCGTTATGAAGCGGAGAGTAGATCGACCTTCCATCAACGAGCACGAGCAGCTTGTTCGCATACCTTCCGTTGAACCCGCGAATGGACACCATCCAACTGTTGCCTTCGATCCTGGCGACATGCAGCCCCGGAACGATCCTAAGGACCTCAGGAACGGAGGTCGCCCCAAGCCGGGCAAAGTCCTCGCTCGTAATCACGTAGATCGCCGCGGGTAGGCCGCCTGCGGCTTTCGCCTGCTTCGAAAGGGTCGTGACCTTGATGTTCATCAGGTCGTCGATCCCCAGTTGGTTCAGGTCTTGCGCGGAGGTGAAGGCGCAGGTCCCCAACAGACCGCAAACCGACAGCCTCCAAAGATGCCTTTTCATCGAAGTTTCCTCGTTAGCCCTTGCGATGGCTTTGTAGTAAATGGATCGGGACACGCACGGACTTTCGTTATGTCGGAGTCTGGAGCATTGCCTCTGGACTTCCTTTGTTGCGCTTTCTGGCGCAAGATTGATCGTTTGTTTTTTGCGAGGGACAGAAGGTCAGGGCGAGCGCGGCCCTGAATCACGCTACGTCGCTTCAGCCGGTACAATCCTCCCGCCGTGAAAGTCCCGATCTCGATGCTCCGTGAGTACGTAGATACGACGCTGGAGGCGTCTCCACTGGCCCACCTGTTTACGATGGCGGGATTTGAAGTGGAGTCAGTTGAGGAGGTCGAAGGCGAGCCGGTGTTGGACGTCAACATCATGGCCAACCGCGGGGACGGCTTGTCGATTCTTGGACTCGCGCGCGAGGTCGCCGCAAAGGACCCTGCGGCCCGCCGAACGCCGCTTTTCGACCGCCTTTCGGGCTTGGCCGCGCGATCCAGTAACGAAGGCTCGGGTTCGGCGAAGTTCTCCATCGACATCCTCACGGAACATTGCAGCAGGTATGCGGCGGGGCTCTTCGAGATCAACGCCGTTCCGACTCCCCCGATGATCCAGCGGCGGCTCCTCCAAATGGGGATGCGCCCGATTTCTCTCATCGTCGACCTCACCAACTACGTGATGCTCGAACTGGGGCAGCCTCTGCACGCGTTCGACTTCGACAAGGTTCGCGACGGCAAAATCGTGGTGCGGCAAGCACGAGAAGGTGAGGTCCTGGTGACGCTCGACGGCGTGGAGCGGAAACTGAACCCTGAGATGATGATGATCTGCGACTCCGAGCGGCCGATCGCACTGGCGGGAGTGATGGGGGGCCTCGAAACCGAGTTTTCGGGATCGACGCAGCGGGTACTTCTGGAGTCTGCCCACTTCAACTACCGTTCAGTCCGTCGGACCCGCCGCTCGCTCGGAATGTCCACCGAAGCGTCGTATCGGTTTGAACGGGGGGTTGATCCCGAAGGCGTGGTGCGGGCGATCCTGCGGTTCTCGGAGCTACTGGAAGAGGCCGGCGGGGGACGACTTTCCGGCGGTGTGGTGGACCTCTACCCAAGCCCTCCGGTCCGCGAGGCAATCCAGCTTCGCATGAGTAGGAGCGACGCGCTGCTGGGAATGTCGGTCAGTCCCAGTTCTGCGAAGGGCTACTTGCAGGCGTTGGGCTTTGAGGTCGAAGGTGCGGAGTCTCCATTTACTGTGGCCGCGCCGACCTGGCGCACCGACATCGAACGCGAGGTGGACCTGATCGAAGAGATCGGACGGGTTCACGGCTACGAGCACATCCCGGAAAAACTGCCCGAGGGATCGACGACTCCAGGCGGCGTCGTAGGCGAATCCCGCGAAGTCGATCGGCTGCGAGAAGAGTTGGTTCGGTGCGGGCTCGTTCAGGTCGTAAACTACAGTTTCGAGTCCGAGAGCCCGCTGGACGACCCGAACCTGACGAAAGTCGGACCCCGAAACCCGGTTTCTCAAGACGTTGCGTTGTTGAGGTCGTGCCTGTGGCAAGGGCTTGCCGAATCGTGCCGACGCAACGGCGGCATGGACGTACACCTCTTTGAGATGGGTCGTGTATTCGGCGGCGATGGCGGCGGAGTCCAGGAGCGCCGGGAGTTGGCCATCCTCTCCGTGGGGTCGCTCGTCGAGAAGCACTGGTCGGATTCCCAGTCGGTCGCAGTAGGTTTTTACTCCCTGAAGGAGTGCGTCGAGCGAACGATCGCAGCGGTCGAGCGTCCCATTCGGTTTGAGCCTGCGCCCGCCGACCCGAGGTTGCATCCGACCCGCCAAGCCGCGTTAGTTTCGGCAGAGGGCAACGTGCTCGGCCATTGCGGCCAAATCCACCCAGACGTGGCCGACCAAGTGGGGCTTTCGCCGGAGACGTTTCTGGCAAGGCTCACGATCGACGATCTGTTGGCGATTCCCCGATCCGCTCGGAAGCTCGCTCCCGTGAGCCGGAACCCTGCCGTCCGAAGAGACATGGCGGTGCTCGTATCCAAGTCAGTGCCGTTTGAGGCGATGCGGGAGCGGATCGTCGAGGCCTGTGGCGAGGTTCTGGAGCGGCTCTGGGTGTTCGACGTGTTTGAAGGATCGAGCCTCCCAGAAGGAACCCATAGCGTCGGCGTGGCCTTGCAGCTTCGTAAGCTTGGCCAGAACCTCACCGACGAAGAAGCGAACCAGGTGCGGGATCGGGCCGCAAAGGCGTTGGAATCGCTCGGCGCGAGATTGCGGTAGCTGTTGCCTGAGCGGCTGCGGCGATCAGTCCGGCGGCGAGGAGCATCCGCAAAGCCGTCGGAAGATAGTCGTAATGGGCGAACGGCTTCAGCCATGCCATCGGCAAGAACGCAACGAGCGAGGCGACCCAGCCGAAGGCAAGGACGCTCGGGCGGGTAAGGGCGGCACGCAAACCCGCGAGATTGGAGGCAACGTTCAGCGCGAGCGAGTAGGGAAGGGACGTGAACCCTACCGCCCACCCCAGCGCGAGGCTCGAACTGCCCAGCCAAAGCGCCTGGCCCGCCGGAAACGCATATCCGAGGAGCGACATTCCCACGCCAGGACCCGACCGGAACTGCTGGCTTTGGTAGCCAGAGGGCGAGAGGGGAACCAGTTGGGTTCGGAGAACCGCATAAGCGCCGACCAACGCGATCGCGCCTGCGACGATCGGCCAAGCCGGCCTCTTGCCGTCGAGCCAGAAGTGCGCGGCGACGAGCGCGAGGAGGCCCGGCGCGACGACCGCTTGTTCGTAGCATCCGAGCGCGAGCGCCATAAGGCCGAAAGACACGAGGATCCAACGCGCCCGAGACTCACCCGTCTTTCGGAGGCGTTCGAACCTAGCGTACGCGGAAAGGGCGCCCAGGAGGAAGACCGTCATGGAGGATGCGGTCCGGCCCGGCGGCCACGCTTGAACGCCGCCGTAAAAGGGCGATAGTCCGCTCGCGGTGGCGGCTGCGAAGACCCACAGCAGCGAGGCGTAGGCGGACATTTTCAGGTTTTCGGGACGGAGAACGACAGCGAAGGCTGCGACGATCGCGGCGAGGGTCAGCCCGCTTCCAAACGGAATGGGGCGGGCGAAGTGCAGGTTGGCAAACAGCAGGCTCGCGCCAGCGGCAAGGAACGGGGAGTCTGTGAGTTCCCGGATGAACCAGAACAGCGCGAGCACGGACAGAATGCAAAGGGCCGTGTTCGTCGCGCCGAATCCCGCGCCGTCTCTGCCCCACAACGCGAGGTCCCATTCGAACAGCAGCGTGGAGACGGGCCGGTAGAAGTGGTTCTGGAGGGGCCAGTCACCGAGGAACCAGCTGAGGGGCGAAGATCGTTCTTCCAGAGCGTTCAGGAGCACCGCCGTATCGGAGTCCTGCAACAGCGAAGAACTCGTGGGGCTCTGCAGGGCGATCCAAGCGCAGGCAAGCACGGCGATCGCAAAACTGGCTACCCACCGCTTCACGGCAGAATTATGGCCCTCTCTTCAGGGCAACTCGGAGCAAACCGGGAACCCTTTTCCTTCGTCAAGCATAATGATGGTAGTAAGGCGCTGGGCGCCAGGAGGTATACGAATTGAAATTCACCGCAATTATTGCCGCGACCGGGGTGCTGGCGATCGGAATGGCGACCGGGACTCAGGACACCAAGAGCTTCGTTGGAAAGCCGATGCCGAAATTCGCGCTGACCACCGTTCAAGGCGCATCGCTCACCAATGAAAACCTGAGAGGCAAACCCGTGCTGTTCGACTTTTGGGCCACTTGGTGCGGCCCCTGCAAGGCCGCGGCGCCGCATGTGCAGGCGATCTACGAGAAGTACAAGGCGCGGGGTCTCGTCGTGATCGGCGCGAACGTGTTTGAAGGCCGAGGCGGTCAGCCAACGGGTCCCAAGCCCGCTCTGGACTATGCCACCGAGCATAAGTACACGTACGCGTTCACCTTTGACAGCGACGCGCTTGCCAAGGCGCTCGCGGTGAACGGTATTCCGACGTTTGTGCTGATGGACCCGAAGGGCACGATCGACAGCGTGTGGGTTGGTTTCGGCAAGAACACGGGCGAGCAGATCGAAGCGCGCGTCCAAACGATGCTTCCGAAGTAAGTTCGTACTTCGCAAGGTTCGGATACGGGTCGCTCGCGCCTCCGATGGCCAGCGGCCCGTTCTCTATTGGAATGCGGAAGTTGTCGCTCCACTGTAAGGGTCCAGTGGATTTTTTCCGAGAATATCTGCGTCCATGTCCGAAACCGTCGAAGAGACACCCAAGAAGAAGGGTGGCCCCAAGTTGCCGATCCTGCTGGCGCTCGTGATTTTGCTTGCGGGCGGCGGCTACTTTGCGTTCAAGCTCAAGTCCTCGGGAAAAGCGGCCGAAAAGCCCAAGGTCGAACTGGGCGAAGTCGTGGCTCTGGACGAGTTCCTCGTGAACCTCAACTCCGGAACCGCCTACCTGCGGGCCGAAATCTCGCTTCAGCTCCGAAAGGGCTACGAGAAGGCGGACTTCGACAAGAACCTCGCCGCCGTCCGAGACTCCATCGTTATGGAACTCTCCAGCAAGCAAATGGGCGAGGTCACCACCATGGAGGGCAAGATCGCGCTGAAGCGGCGGCTCGCCGAAGCGATCAACGCGGTGCTGGCGATTTCTGAACCCGAAAAGGAAGCCAAGCCCGAACCCAAGAACGGGCCGAAAGCGAAGAAGCCCGCAGAGAGGCCTGCCCAGGCGGACTCCCAACCTGGCCAACCGAAAAACCCCGACTGGGATTCGGACGAAGGCCCCGTGCTCCGAGTCTTCTTCACCGGGTTCACCACCCAGTAGCCCTCACCCGGCGCCCCTCGCCCCCGTAGCGCCGCCCGACCCGGCCAGTCGCCATGCTTTGAGGCGGAGCCGCATCGTCAATCGCCCTTTTATCTTCAAGCTGTTTGTGAGCTTTTTCCGTCGGCGCACTGAGGAAATTGCCGCAGGTGCCGATAACCACACTGATGAGCCCTCAAACGCCTCGTTCGAGGGAGCTTCAATGGGAGGAACTGGGTGTCGGAAATCCTTTCGCAAGAAGAGATCGCGTCGCTGCTGAACGCTGCGGAACAAGCGTCGGACGACCTGCCCGCGCCTCAACAAGCCGAGCCCAACGCCTCTCGCGCTTCAGGCTTGCGAAGCCGAACTAGGGCCCCCATTGCCTACGAACTGTACGACTTCCGAAGACCCGACAAGTTCAGCAAGGAGCAGCTCCGCACCCTTCAGATGCTGCATGAGACGTTCGCGCGACTTGCCGGTTCTTCGCTTTCTGCGTACTTGCGCACCCCCGTGAATATCGACTTGATCAGCATCGAGCAGGTGCCGTTCGAGGAGTATCTCCGAAGCATCAGCCAATCGGTCTTCAATATCCTCTCGCTTCCGCCGCTTTCGGGCCAAGCCGTACTTGAACTCGAGTTCGGGATCGCCTTTACGATGGTGGACCGGATGCTCGGCGGCCCAGGCAGGGCCATCTCCCGCTCGGTCTTGACCGACGTCGAGCGGCCTTTGGTCCGGCAGTTGGTCGAAAGGCTCTTTGCGGGGCTGAAGTCGGCCTGGGAGGGTGTGGTCGTCGCCGACCCCACCATCGAGGGAATGGAGACAAGCGCGCAGTTCGTCCAAATCGCCCCGCCCAACGACATCGTCGTTACGATTCTTTTCGAAGTTCGGATCGGAGACCAGCGAGGTGCGATGAGCCTCTGCATCCCCTATCTCCTTCTGAAGCCCATCACCACCAAGCTCAGCGCGCAGAAGTGGTTTGCCACGGGCCCCCGACGAGCCAACCATTCGACCCGCAACCAAATCACGTCGCACATCTCCAGCGCGAGGGTCGAATGCGCCATTCGACTTGGGGAAGCCAAAATGCGGACCCGCGAAGTGCTCGGGCTGAAGGTCGGTGACATCGTCAGGCTCGACCAAGGCGCGACTGATCCCGTGTGCCTTTACGTGGGGAACGTACCTAAGTTCGAGGGTCGTCCCGCGCTCCAAGGCTCCAAGCTCGTTTTTGCCATCTCCCACCCTGTCAGCAACTAAGGAAACACCATGGAATCGATTCATCCGTCCTTGTTCGATCGCTTTACCGCACTCCAAGCCGACCTGTGGCAACAGGTCTCCTTGAGGGTCAGCGAGACTGCGGGCCAAGCCCTCACGATCGGGGGCGAGGTCGAGATCAAGCAACTGCCGCTCGATGCGCTCTCCACCCTCGAAGACCCGGTGCTGCTCGTCCGGTTCGCGTTCGGTGATACGCCGGAAAACACGCAGCTCCTATGGCTGTCGGAAGAAACCGCCAAGCAACTCTTGAAGGCGACGAAAAGCGTCGAGGCCGAGGCATTCGACGAGAGCCATGTGGGCGAGCTCCGAACCGTGATGGAGTCGCTGGTCCAGGGGATCTGCGTCGGGATTACGGGCCTGCATGGCGGCCCAGTGGTGGCGACAGGGCTGAGCGTGCGGTTTCAACAGGTTGAAGCTCCTGAGAACTTCCAGTCCGCCGAGACGATCCTTCATGTGGAAGCGCCGATCACGGCATCCGGAGTCGAAGGGAAGCTGTTCTGGATGCTCGATCCCAGTACCTGCGGCTGGATGCTCGGCGAGTCCGAGGGCACGGATGCGGGCAGGAGCGAGCCGTTTGGCTCTCTCGAAGCGCCCACGTCCTTCGGCGGGTCGTCGATGGTCGCAGACACCGCGGGAATCGAATTGCTCCTCGACATCCCCCTCGAAATCAGCGTCGAACTCGGTCGCCTCAAGATGCTTATCCGCGACGTGCTCGATCTGGGAACGGGCTCCATTGTCGAAATCGACCGGGCCGCCGGCGAACCCGTCGACGTGATGGTGAACGGAAGGCTTGTCGCAAAAGGCGAGGTCGTGGTCATCGAAGACAACTTCGGCGTTCGCATTACCGAGATCCTGACCCCGCAAGAACGCTTGGAGAAGCTGAACGAGGTTGCGTAGTATGCGGCTGCAATTCGGTACGGCGCTCGCGCTCGCAGCCACCACTCTGGAGGCGGCGGAGCCCCTCTTGGGGACGAAGCAGGATGCGATCTCCCGGCCGATTTCCGGTGTCTCGGCGACGAGCGGCTTCTACCCCTTGCTCCAGATGCTCATGGCCGTCGCGGTCGTGGCGTTTCTGCTGAAGGTGGCCGTTCCGAGACTCGTCGGTAAGTTCAATAAGCGACTCTCACCGGTCGATGGGAGTGGGATCGCCGTTCGAGAGGCCGCGACGCTCGCCACCGGGACCCTATATGTGGTGGAAGTTCGTGGCAAGGCGCTGCTGCTCAGCGTCAGCGCGCAAGGTGTCTCGTGCCTTGCTGACCTCACCCCGGCGGTAGAATCGCCCGCTTCCGAGCCTGCGTTCTTCGATCTTCTGGATCAAGAGACCGCCCGGACTGCCCCAGAGCCCCATGAGAAGGCGCCGGTTGAAGAGGCCCTCGAGCGGCTCTGCCAACTGACGAGTAGGTAATTCATGCTTTGTGTGCATCGCCGCCGCGCCCTCACTCGGCTGAGCCTGGCAATTCTGCTGGGGCTCCTGGGCGCACTGTGCGTCGCGCAGCAGGTTCCGATCCCCAAGGTCTCGATGGAGTTCGGAACCGGCAACAACCCCGAAGAAGTGAGTACGACGCTGAAGATCCTGGCGATGCTCACCGTCCTGAGCCTCGCGCCGGCCATCTTGATGCTGACCACAGCGTTCACGCGAATCGTGATCGTGCTCAGCTTCCTGCGCCAGGCGATCGGTACGCCTTCGATTCCTCCGAACCAAGTTCTAATCGGCCTGAGCCTCTTCTTGACCTTCTTCGTGATGGGTCCGACCTATCAGAAGATCAACGAGGACGCCATTCAGCCCTATTTGTCCAGTTCGGAAGAGCAGAAGATATCGTTCGACGAAGCGGTCGAGCGCGCGCAAAAGCCGCTACGCGAGTTCATGCTGAAGAACACCTACGAGAGCGACCTTCGGCTGTTTCTCGACATGAGGGAGGAGCGTCCCGACCGAGAAAGCGTCTCGCTGCTCGCACTCATCCCCGCGTTCATCTTGAGCGAACTGAAGACCGCGTTCATCATCGGCTTCTATCTATTCATTCCGTTCCTGATCGTCGACTTGATCGTCGCCAGCGGGTTGATGAGCATGGGAATGATGATGCTGCCGCCCACCGTCGTCAGCCTCCCGGCCAAGCTGCTCGTGTTCGTGCTCGCTGACGGCTGGGGCGCGCTGGTTTCGGCGATCTTGCAGGGGTACCGCTAATGGATTCAAAATCCGCGCTCGATCTCGCTCAACACGGCGTCCAAGTCGCTCTGATGGTGGCCTTGCCTGGGCTCGCCGTAACCCTCTTCATCGGCCTTGCGGTGAGCATCTTCCAAGCGATCACGCAGGTTCACGAAATGACGCTGACCTTCGTGCCCAAAGTGCTGGGGATCGCAGTCGTGATGGCGTTCTTCGGCCATTGGATGCTGCAACAACTCGTGGCGTATATGTTGCTCTGCTTCGACCACGTAAGCCGGGTCGCGCAATGACGTTCGACGAGGCGTTCATTTGGGGCTTCTTCCTCGTGTTCGCTCGCAGCGGGGCAATGTTCCTCACGACGCCTTTCTTTAACGCTCAAGCCACTCCCGTCTCGGTTCGGGTCATGGCCGCGCTCGCGGTTTCGGCTTCCCTGACGGTTGCTCTGCGGCCCGCGGGAGTTCCGATCCCCGGTGACCTTTACGGCATGGCCGCGGCCGTGCTGGTCGAAGTCGTGGCTGGAGTGATGCTCGGAATGTTCGTGAGCCTAGCCATGGCGGCCCTTCAAATGGCGGGCGCGTTTCTCGACTTGCAGATTGGCCTTGGCATGAGCCAAGTCATCAACCCCGCCACCGGAGTCCCCGTGACGCTGCTTTCTCAGTTCAAATACCTTCTTGGTCTGGTCGTGCTCCTCGCGAGCGACGGGCACCACGTACTCCTCCGTGCGTTCGCGGCAAGCCTATCAACGACGCCGGGAGGGTCCGGGCTGAGCCTTGCCGACGCCACAAACAGCTTCGTCGCGATGATCGGTGAAATGAGCCTACTGGCCGTTCAGATCGCCGCGCCGGTCCTCGCGATCATGATCGTGGTCGATGCCGCGTTCGGACTCGTCAACAAGGCGGTCCCCCAGATGCCCGTCATGCTCGTAGGGATGCCCGCGAAGATCTCGCTCGGACTCATCGCGGTCTCGGTGACCCTGCCCGTCGTCGTAAGCGGCGTGGGTTCGGGACTCGACGTCGCCTTTCGACATCTGAGCGAACTGTTCCGAGTTCAGGGATAAGCCATGGCGGAGACCGCTCAAGAACGCACCGAAGAAGCCACACCTCGCCGCAAGCAGAAGGCCCGGCGCAAGGGAACTGTGGCGAGATCGAGCGACGCGACGAACGCGATCGTGATCGTTGTGTTGCTTGCCGTCCTGCCGATGGTCGGAGCAAACCTGGCGTCTTCGCTGCTTTCGGGGATGCGAAGGAGCCTACTTTCGATCCCGGAGGCCGCAACCCCCTCGGCGATCCTGAGCTTTGCAATGGACTTTCTCAAGCCGGCCGCACTTTCGATCGCGCCCGTGATCGGGACGGCGCTTCTCGTGGGCCTCGCCGCCAACTTCTTGCAGGTGGGGTTCGCTCTCAGCCCAGAGGCTATGTCGCCCAATCTCAACAAGATCAACCCTGCCAGCGGGCTCAAGCGCCTGTTCTCGCGCAAGAGTCTTGTCGAGGGAGCAAAGGCGATGGCCAAGAGCGGGCTGTTCGCGTTCATCGCGTACAGCGTCGTGCGGTCGGAATGGAACAACCTTCTCAACCTCGCCGGCCTGCCCGCGCCCGTCGCGATGAGCGTCGTTGGGAGCATTCTGCAGACGATCTTCGTGCGGGTGGCGATCGCTTGGCTCGTCCTTGCCGCGCTCGACTATCTGTTTCAGCGCAAAGAGGTCGATAAGGAACTTCGCATGACCAAGCAAGAACTGCGCGAAGAGATGAAGGAGATGGAGCAATCCCCCGAGCTGAGGGCGGCGATGGCGAGTCGAAGACGGAAGCTCTCGAAGGGAAGGATGATGGAATCCATCAAGACGGCGGATGTGGTCGTGACCAACCCGACTCACTATGCCGTCGCGATCCGATATGACCGGTCGTCGATGCACGCGCCCAAGGTAGTTGCCAAGGGCGTCGATTATCTCGCGCTACGCATCCGGGAGACCGCCGCGGAGCATAAGGTCCCGATCCTGCCGAACCCACCGCTGGCCCGTCAGCTCTATAAGAAATGCGAGGTTGATGACTTTGTCCCCCGCGAACTGTTTCAGGCCGTCGCCGAAGTTCTCGCGCACGTCTATACGACCTTGCGAAAGGTCCGACTGGCGTAGCAGGACCTGGGATGTCGATCAGTTGTTCGGAGCGCCGGCGTTAATCCAAGCCACCAGTAAGTTGATTTGGGCTTGCGGCAAGGGCGGGCGGCCTTGAGGCATCCGAACGGCGGTTTGTCCCCGCACCGAGCGAACTAAGGCGCTTGCGTCGGCGTTCTTGGGAACGACCGCCTTCATCACGCCCTCATAGGTTGAGAGGTCGTAGCCGCCCGAAAGCGAAGTAGCGCTGTGACACGGCATGCACGATCGGTTGATCAGGACCGTCACTTGCTGAAAGGTCGCCGAGCCGGCCGCGGGGGCCTCGAGCTTCTTCGCGCCCTCGGGAGCGACGAATTTGAATCGGTCGGCCTTTGGAGGCTCTGAGCCAACTTCGATTTCGGTCGCGATCACCACGGCATCGGTCTTTGCGTTCTTGATCTGCATCCCGCGGGCGACGCCCAGCTTGTTGTCGAGGTACATCGTAATCGAGCTTGCCTGGTCGGCTCGTTCGATCGTGAATTCAGTAACGACGTTGCCCTTGATGTTGCGCGTGGAGCCTTGCCTAGCCGCCTTGAACAGCTTTCCGTCCTCCAGAAAGAAGCTCGCCCAGGCCCAGTAGGGGTCTTGCAGGCATTGAGTCGTTAGCGCGCCCGCATCCTGTGGGGATTCGGAATAGGCATTGTCGGCCTTCTTGTATTCGAACACGGTCGTCCCGTCTGCAAGAACGTAGCCGGTTGGCCCTTCGATTCGGAGGAGTCCCGGCTTGGCGTATTCGAGGAGGACCGTATACGGCGCCCCGCCCGTCGGCAAGACGCTCAAGGTCAGGCGAAGAGTCTGGGCCTTCTTCATCGCCTGAACGTGGCTGCTCAACTGAGGAGGCAGCGCCGCCTGCCATGCCCAACCTACAACGAAAAGGGACGCGAGCGCGATCCCCCCGAGAACCCTATTCATACGAGAGAGTATACGAAGTTGGGGGTCCAAGTAGTTACAGGAGGGGACGCGAATCCTTCCGATCCACGGATTCGGGGCGACACGCCGCGGCCCAAACGGGTAACTAGGTTTCATGCGAATCGCCGTGGCCTCAGATCATGCCGGTTTCCGGTATAAGACCCGCCTGGTCGCGCTCTTGAGGGAATTGGGGCACTCCGTCGTTGACTTCGGAACGGACTCGGAGGTGGCGTGCGATTATCCCGAGTTTGTCCGCCCCGCGGCAGAGTCATTGGCTCAGGGCGTCGTAGATCGAGCGATCGTCCTAGGAGGTTCGGGCAACGGGGAAGCAATGATGGCCAACCGCGTCAGAGGCGTCCGCTGCGCGTTGTGCTGGAGTCTGGAGAGCGCCGAACTCTCCAGAAGGCACAACGACGCCAACGCGCTTTCGTTGGGCGAACGGCTCTTGGAGTGGGACTTGGTGGAAAGGATGGTGCGCGCATGGCTTGAGACCCCCTTCGAAGGAGGCCGCCATCAGCGCCGAATCGACCTTCTCGACGCCTAGCCGTTCGACCGAGTCGGGGTGTAGGCCTCGACGGAAACGACTGCTTTGGGGAGGTCGGCCGGCCGACGCCCAACGTCGTCAAAGCCTTCGGGGAGCCGCGCGGGAAGGACCACGGAGACTCCAGGTTCGGTCATCGTGACCCCCAACCAGACGGGCGCGCTTTCGATGGTGGTCGCGTTGTGAGTGATTACGATGAACTGGCACCGATCTGCGAACTCGCGCAAAAGATCGGTAAACCGTTCCACATTGCGTCCGTCGAGGGGGGCATCGACCTCGTCGAGAATCACGAGCGGGCTTGGCTTCACCTTCAGCAACGAGAATAGAAAGGTGGTCGCGCAAAGGGACCTCTCCCCGCCGCTGAGCAGGTCCAGCTTCTGCCTCTTCTTTCCGGGCAAGGTGACGTCGATTTCGATTCCCGTTTCGAGGAGGTTTTCGGGGTCGGTGAGCCTGAGTTCGCCGTTACCGCCTGGAAACAGCCTCTCGAAGAGCCCGCTGAAGGCCGATTGGACCTTCTCAAACGTGGTGCGGAATCTCTCGCGAGTCTGAAGGTCCAACTCGCGGATGGTGGATTCGACTTCGGCGATGCCCGTGAGGATGTCTTCGCTTTGCGCGGTGAGTTCCTGAAACCTCTCTTCGAGCCGATCGAACGCCTCAATCGCGCCCAAATTGACTTCGCCCATCGCCTTTAGCTCGCGCCGAAGCCGAGCGACCAAGGCCGCCGCGTTCGGCGGGACCTCGGTCTCGGCGGCGACTCGCCTTGCCTCGACTTCATCGATCCCGTACTCCTCCAAGAGCCTCTGGTGGGCGGCCGCGCGCCTTCCTTCAGCCTTCGCCTTGGAAAGCTCCTCAGCATGGGCTCGTTCGGCGGCCTCTTGAGCGGCCCATCGGGCTTGTTTGGCCTTGGCTTGGAGGTCGAGCGATTGGGCGATGGACGACTGTCTTGACTCCTGCGCATGCTGAAGCTTCGCCGAAACGTCCTCCCGGAGCCGCGAGAGCGAGTCTCGACGGGAGTGGCTTTCCTTGATCTCCTTGCGTGTTTGCTCCCGTTCGGGCCCGACTTTGCTGAGCTTGGATTGGCTGTAGGTTTGGGCTTCTTGGGCGCGCTTGAGGCGATGATCGGCCTGCTTCACCCGCTCCTCAAGGCTTACGACCGCTTGCTCCGCATCGCTGATCCTTCGTTCGGCTACGTCGGCGTCGGCCGATCTCTCTGAGAACTGGCGCAGCAGCGCGTCGCGCTCGGATTGAAGCGCATCGACTTGGGGAAGTTCGGCAGTCTGGGTCGTCGACTTCTCCAGACGAAGGATCTCGGCTTCGAGTCGCGCCGCTGATTTCTGAGTCGCTTGGAACTCCTGCTCCAGGTTGTGCCGCCACTCCTCAGCCTCCTTGGCCCGCTCGGCCAGTGCCATCAGCTTGGCCTCCGCCTTGCCCGCGGAATTCCGAAGGGCAGTAAGTTCGTCGCTTAGCTTGCGCTTTTCCGATGCCACCTGAGCGGCGTCTTCGGCGATTCGTGAAATCTCAAGTTCTGCCTGAGCCAAATCTGCGCGCCGCTGAACGATCCCCGCCCCTTGGCGAGCCTGAATTCCTCCGGTGACGCTGCCCTTGCGGTGGACCACCTCACCATCGAGACTCACGATCCGTCTCCAACCCGTGGTCTTGGCGAGGGTGAGAGCGGTATCGAGGTTGTCGACGACGATGACGTCACCGAGGAGGGTTTCGATTGCGGGCAGGTGCTCGGGCCGACATTGCACGAGTTCACTGGCCAGCCCGAGGACTCCCGGTCGTCGCAGGAGCTGCTCCATCTCCCGCGAGGTGGGGCGCGGCCTCATGAGGGTGATCGGCAAGAAAGTCGCCCTGCCGGCCCGGTTGCGCTTCAAATACTCGATGGCGGCCTTAGCCTCAGCTTCTGAGGGAACGATCAGGTCGTGTACGCTGCTGCCAAGCGCCCGTTCGATAGCGAGAGCGTGCTCGGGTCTTGCGATGAGAGACTCGCCCACCGAATCGAACGAGCCCGGAAGCTTGCTTTTGCTTTGCGCCTCCAGAACCGCCCTGGGGCCTTCGTGGAGCCCCTCATGCGTCGCCAGCGTGGCCTCAATACCGCGTCGAGTGCCCTCCAACTCCGCCTGGCGCGAGAGAAGCTTGCTTTCTTTCTCGGTAGATTGATGCAAGGATGCCGCGATGCTCTTGAGGCTCGATTGGAGTTCAGAGAGTCCCTTTCGCTCCGCCGCAAGTTTGTTCTGGGCCGCATCGCGGTCTTTCGTGGCCTTTTCCAGTTCCTTTTCCAGTTCAGGAAGCGACTCTTCGATGCCCCGCAACTCCCTCGATGCTTCGTCGAGTCTCTCGCGCCTGTGTTCTTGCTCGATCTGGTGCTTGAGCGCGCGGGCGTGCTCGTCGCGAGCGAATTGCAGCTTGGCCTCGATCGCCTTCAGTCGTTCGGCCAGTTTCCGGGCCTCTTGTCCTGCGCCCGCGCACTCGACTCGAACTCGCTCTAACTCCGCCTTCGCCGCCGCAAGTTCGGCCTCGGCAACCGAAAGCTCCTGCGCGGACTCTCGGATTCGCTGGTCTACGGCGTCGGTGTCTTGAAAGAGGGTCGTTTCCAGTTGATCAAGAGATTCGAGGCGCTGCTCGCCCAGCTTGATCGCCGACTCCGCCCGCTCATACTCCGTGAGCACCTCGCTCTGCCTTTCGCGCAGACCCTCCATGGCGCTTTCCAACTCGGATATCCGCTCGGAGACCTTGGCGGCTTGAGCTTCGAGCGCCGCCACCTCCTCGGCTTCGGAAGCCGCAAGGTCCTGCGCGGCGCGAAGGTTCGCTTGCCTTCGGTCGATTTCCAGCGATGCGGCGTCGAGTTCGTGGGCGAGTTGGGCCACCTCGACCGCCCTCAAACTCCTCTGGACTTCCCGATACTGAAGAGCGTCCTTGGCCTGCTCGCGCAAGGGTTCGCGCTGCCGCCCCACCTCGGAGAGGATGTCCTCGACACGTTGGAGGTGCGCTTCCGCCGACGAAAGGCGCCGCAAAGCGTCCAGCTTCCTCGCCCGGTACCTCTGAACTCCGGCCGCCTCGTCCAACCAGTTTCGGCGATCGTCCGGCGACGCTGCGAGCGCCTGGTCGATGTCCTTTTGCCCGACGATCGCATACCCAGATCGGCCCAGCCCGCTGTCCGCCATCAGTTCGGCAACGTCCTTCAATCGGCAGGTCCGCCGGTTGATTTGGTACTGGCTGTTTCCGCTTCGGTCGATTCGTCGGGTGACCGAGACCTCGCTCGTAGGCACAGGAAGCGCTCCATCCTCGTTGTCGAAAAGGAGCATGACCTCGGCAAATCCCAGCGGTTTCCGCTTGTTGCTCCCGTTGAAAATCACGTCTTGCCCGATCTCGGCGCGCAGGTGTTTGGGGTTGCCCTCTCCAAGGGCCCACAAGATCGCGTCGACCAGGTTCGACTTGCCGCAACCGTTCGGGCCGACAACCGCGATGACGTCTCCTTCGACGTCGATCTCGGTCTTGTCGGCAAACGTCTTGAACCCTATCAGGCGGATGCTCTTGAGACGCATGGCGGATCAGCCGGGCAAGCAGAGGCTATGCTGAACAGTGTAGCGGAAACAAAGACGTTGCGGAGCCGATTCCGGATGCTCGGCGAGGTGGAAGCAGGCAAAGACACTAGCTTTCGGGCCTCGAGGGCCTTGGCATCGAGAACCGCTCGAGGAGTTCCAAATCGACATACTCCGACGTCCCGAGCCTCCCGACGGCGCGGAGCGTTTCGGGCCTACCCTCGCCGTTCCAAAACTCTGGCAGGCAATGAACCCGCACAACCTCACCGACCACGTATCGCGCCGCGCCCACCTCGGCGCCGTGCTCGATGATCTGGAACAGCCTGCATTCGAAGCTGAGGGGCGACTCCGCTACTCGTGAAGGCCGCACAACGTCGCAGGGCAAAGCCGTGAATCCGCTGAGAAGCCACTCGTCTTCGTCTTCGTGCAGCGGCGCCGAAGAGGCGTTCATCCCGCAGGCCATTTCGCGAGTCACGACGTTCACCACAAACTCGCCCGTGTCGATCACGTTGCGCAGGGTGTCCTTTCTCGCGCCGCCTCGGGCGATGGCTGGGCTGAAGACAAGGCTCATCGGGCTCGATCCCCCAGGGACGAAGAAGCTAAACGGCGCTAAGTTCGGAACCCCGTTCACACCGATCGTGCCCACCAGGGCGATGGGACGAGGGACGACCCCGGCTGCCAGCAGGTCGTACCTTTGGACCAGCGTAAGGTCGCTGGGGTCGAACGCGAGGTGCCGGTCTGCCACGCCTCATTATGGGAGATGGCGGCCGCGGTCTATCGGATGTCCTTTTTCACCCACTTGGCGTGGAAGTCCAAGTAGAGCTGATTGCGGCCGCCTACATGGGCGCTCCAGCCGTCTTGGGGAGGACGGCTGCCCCCGACCGACCATAGGGGCGCGGCAAACGGCCACCAGGACCGCTCAAAGAACGGGGACATGAGCCATTCCTCCTGGCTGACGCTGGTACCGAGCAGATCGGCGACATGTTCGGGGGACCGCGCCCTGAGAAAGCGCGCCGCGTTCGGATTGGTTTCCGCGAGTTTGTCCGAAATGTAGTTGGTCCATGCCTTTGCCGGGTCATCGAAGCCGTTGGACCGCCACGGACTTGCGAAGTGCATTTGCCAATGGTTGTCTCGATAAAGGGGCGCGGGTGGGCATTCCCAGATCCCAACCGAACGCGCATACGGGTCGAGAAGAGGCATGAAGCTGCCCATCGAGTTGTACCGTTTCCCCGAGGCGTTGACCGGCGGAGTGAGTTGCAGGTCAGAGTCGGGAACCCACATCATCCTTCCGTCCGCATCGGAAGCGTACATTAGGGACGCCTTGCCGATCTGCATGAGGTTGCTCAGGCAGACCGATCGCTTGGCGGCGTTCTTCGCTTGACTCAAGACAGGGAACAAGATCGCAGCGAGAAGGGCGATGATCGCGATCACTACCAGCAGTTCGATGAGCGTAAACCCGCGCTTCACCTCGCCCATTCTGGCAGAGTGGCACCGAACGCGCAACGCTTCTCGGTTAGCGTTTCATGAAGAACCTCGCTGGAACCCCCGGCCCGAGTTCGGGTACCTTCGCCTACCTACAGTGGACGAACTTCCGCAGCTCATTACGTTCGCCGAGATCGAAGCCAAGACCCTGACACTGGCAGAGGCGATTCGGCGAGACTACGGCGACGAACCCCTCCTGCTGGTGGGCGTGCTGAAGGGGTCGCTCTTCTTTTTGGCGAGTCTGGCCCTCAAGTTGGGCCGGGAAGTCGCGATCGACTTCGTCTCCGTCAGTAGCTACGGCGACGATACGGTGTCTTCAGGGGTGGTCCAGATTCGGAAGGACTTGGACATCAACATCGAAGGTCGGAACGTCCTCTTGGTCGAGGACATCGTGGACACCGGCGCGACGCTGGTCCACCTCCGGGAGTTGCTCTCGACTCGGCATCCCAAGTCGCTGAAGGTCGTCAGCCTGCTCTCTAAGTTGGAGGCAAAGGGGATCGACGTACCCATCGAATACGTCGGATTCGAAATCGAAGACCGGTTTGTGGTAGGATATGGTTTAGATCACGCAGAGCGCTATCGCAATCTGCCTTACGTTGCCGTTTTGCCCGGAGAGCACACTTCAGACTGAGCATCCCTTCTTGGGTCGCCTCTCTTGATTATCTACCTCGATACGAGAACATTCCATGACTCACACGTTTCGACCTCGCAAGGGCGAAGGTCAGGGGGGAAGCCGTCGCGGCCGTCGCAGCCGCAGCGATGGGCTTCCTAAGACTGACCAGCAGTCCGATCTCGACTTGCTCCCTGAAATCGACTACCAGAAGTTCGATCAGATGACGCCGACCGAACTCGCGAAAGCGGCTAAGGCGGCGAAAGTGTCGATGGATCAACCGCGCTCTGCGGTGATCGAGCAGCTCTTGGCCGAGGCCAACGCCGAGTTCGGCGCGATCTACGCGCGGGGCATTCTCGAGATCATGAACGACGGCTGGGGATTCCTCCGCCGGGAGAACTACGTCCCCTCTCCCAACGACGTGTACGTTTCGCAATCGCAGATCAAGAGGTTCGGCCTCAAGCCAGGAGACATGATTTTCGGCCAGGTGAGGCCGCCCAAAGAAGGGGAGCGCTATCAGGGGATGCTCCGCGTCGAAAGCGTCAACGGCCTGGGGGCGCTGTCTCCCGAAGTTACCGACCGCCGAACCTTCGACGAACTGACGCCGCTTCACCCCGACGAAAGACTCGAGATGGAGACCGCGTCAGAGAACATCACTGCCCGGATAATCGACCTCATTTCGCCGATCGGGAAAGGCCAGCGCGGCTTGATCGTCTCTCCCCCCAAGGCGGGGAAGACCTCCATCCTCAAGACCATCGCCAACGCCGTATCCGCCAATCACCCCGAGGTCTACCTGATGGTTCTGCTCGTGGACGAACGACCTGAGGAAGTGACCGATTTTCGCCGGTCGGTGAAGGGGCAAGTCGTCAGCAGCACCTTCGACGAGCCCGCGGAGAACCACATGCGGGTCGCCGAGCTTTGCCTCGAACAGGCCAAGAGGCTGGTGGAGTGCGGCCGCGACGTGGTGATTCTGCTCGACTCGCTGACTCGGTTGTCGCGGGCGAGCAACCTCACGATCAACCCTTCGGGAAGGACGCTGAGCGGCGGCCTCGACCCCTCGGCGCTGTATCGCCCTCGGAGGTTCTTCGGTTCGGCGCGCAACATCGAAGAAGGCGGATCGCTTACGGTCATCGCGACAGCTCTGGTCGATACCGGCAGCCGGATGGATGAAGCCATTTTCGAGGAGTTCAAGGGCACGGGCAACATGGAGATCGTGCTTGATCGCGACCTCGCCGAGCGCCGCATCTGGCCCGCCATCGACGTCAAGCGCAGCTCGACCCGCCACGAAGAAAAGCTCTTCCGCGCCGACGAACTCGAGGGCGTCGTGCAGCTCCACCGTCTCCTGGCGAACCAGCAAAACAGTTGGGAAGCCACCGATTCGCTCATCAAGCTCCTGAAGCGAACGCCGAAGAACGCCGTGTTCCTTGAAAGCGTCGTTCAACGAATAAAAGCTACAGTCTGAAGCGCCCCTGGCGTCGGTGGATTTCGAACTTTCTTCCAGTACCCCTTGACAAATGCGGGGGGGGGGGTAGAGTGCGCACATGAAGCCGATGCGTCACTTCGCCCCAATCGTTGCATTGAGCCTCCTGCCCCTGGTGGTTTTGGGCCAGCAACAGCCTCCGTTCAACCAGGCGGGTGTTGGGTATGCGGACTATGGATTCATTATAGATATCGTGGGCTTCAGCGCGAACAACCAGAAGGTGAGCGGCACCAAGGTGGAGTTCACGGCGATCGCGGAAACGAGCAAGAACACGCCCCAATGGCTGATCCAAGAACCCCCTCCGCCCGGCTTTGCCCCTTACAACTACGCCTACATCAGGGAGTACCGGCTCACCCTGGGCGGCGAGGTGCTGGTGGATATTGTGAATCAGAACAAGACGTTCGTTAGCAGGAAAGTCCGGTTCGCGTCCACTCACTTCGCGCACCTTGCAAATGTTCCCATCCAGGTACGGGCTGTGGCCGTGTTCACTTGTACTGATCCCCAAGGGTACCAGAGGCCGGACGATCGCGTGGTGGAACTCTCCCATACCGTAACCGTTCAAGCCTATAACAAGGGGACTTTCCTAGCGACGGTGGAGAGATACGAAAACGACCAGTTCGTGGTGGACCCGAGTTCGGCTGAAGCGGAGATCGCCGCGGAGTGTGTGGGGATAGCGATCCCGGGCACCCAGGCCCTGAGGCACGGCGTCGATCCCGGCACCGTGTCCGCCGCGCAGGCGCTCCGGGCTGCGGACATCGCTCCCAAGTTCAAGGACAGCACGACGTTCTTTACGGTGACGCACGGCCTTCAGTCGGAGGGCATTCGGGCTTCTCATTCGGACGATATGTTGTACTCGTGGATCGAGCAGCAGGTTCATCAAAACCGGACGGTACCGCTTTACAATTTGGTGGTCCTGATCGCCTGCAACGGAGTCGGCAACGGCACGTCGGGCAGGACTGGCGATGCCTTCGGTGTTTCGGATGGCAACAACGGCAGGCCACCGGCGGTGAACCAATGCGTCATTGCTTTTGCGCCAGAGGTGGGGGCGGACAAGAATAACAAAGTGAACTTGCCTCGTTGGACAACGCGCTTCTTTGAGTTACTATCGGAGGGATACAGCGTCGGAGAAGCGGAAGACAAAATCTACGACGAAGGAATACGACTTTTTGGTTTACGCACCAGCTCAATCAGGCCTATGAAGATCGGGGATTCCAAAACAAGATTGAAAGGGTATTATCTGGCTGAGGAGGGTACGACGACATGGTATCTCATAACATCCTAGCATTAGTAGCGGCTCTTTCCGCTCACGGGAACGTTGCGCAGGAAATTTCGGAAGCACAGGCTCGTCAGATTGCTTACTCGTTTGCCAAGTTCGTGAATAGCGACCAGTCTGGAGCTTCGATTGTAGAAGACTATAGTGGAGAGGTTCAATCGATAGGAAATAGTACAAACTCTTGGGTCGCCAGAGGAGAAAATTTCCGGGCGTTCATAAGCAAGCATGATGGGAGGATCCGGCTTTATCGAAGTTTTGCGCCGGCCTACATTGAGTGGGCGCCCGTCAGTAATCCACGGTTTTTGATTGACGATGCGTTGTGCCTTTCGATCGCCCAAGCGGTCTACCGACAAGCTGGGTACTCCGACAGACTCGTATTGAAGAGTCGAGCGAATATACAGCCGGAGTTAGGCTTTTATGGCGTCGAAACCCACTTTGCCCGCATGGTTGGAGATGTCGAAGTTGATTCATCGCTCGGCGCTGCCTTTTACTACCACGCTACATCGGGCCAAGTACTCGAGGTTAGGATCGATCCTGAACCTGTGATGCCGCCCGTCCTGACGCCGAGGATCTCTCTGCAAGATGCGAGGAGGACCGTTCATGCGGCAATCGCGCGGCACATTGGGCCGGTAGTACTGTCCGAAGTCGATTGGAAGCCGCTTCGCCTTCGCGCGTGGTACCCGATGGAGCTGAGCTTCATCTACCAAGACCTTCCCTTTGACAGGCCGGCTTATGAGCGGGAGTATAGGACCGTGTTGGTGTACGACGTTTACTACGAAGACGCGAACGCGAGACCGCACCCGGGCAGCGGCTTTCGCCCCGGATGGTACATCCGAGTCGACGCAATAACGGGTAAGCTTCTCGTTGTAGAGAAGACAGGTACTGGTTTTGGGGCGTCGACTTTCAAACCCGTTTCCTTCGGCTGGGACCTGGGGCCGGGGCCGATAGCAGTGACTATAGGGGGTAAGACCCATGAACTCTCCCATGCGGATGTGCTCAAAGTGCAGACGGGATCCCCTAACGAACCAGGGGTGCCGGTCCTGCTCCAACGCGCCCGCCTGATCCTCAACGCGCTCTACTACCCCAAAGCCAATCTACTCTCGGTCGGTGAAGGTAAGCTCCGGTCGTTCGGTCGACCTGATGACGAATTGAAGAAAGCCCTGTTGGCCTTGGCCGCAAAGGAATAGGGCGCTGGCCTACCATTCCGCGCTCTCTCAGGCCGTGGTAAATCCATCAACTTCGGAAACGAAGACGGGGCTGCGGGAAACTTTCGTTTCCCGCAGCCCCACTATCCTATCACCTCAGTAGCGGTAGTAGCTACTGCCAAACGCCGTGATCTCGTAGCCTCGACCTGACTCGCGCAGGCGGTATTCGTGATACACCGAATCGGATCGCCCCCAAGGGTCCACGAAATCGTGCCTTGCGACGATTTCGACCTCACCTCGGTTCCTCCGAACGCTGACGATGTTGTACCGGCGCGTATCGGACTGGTAGATGTTGTCGAGCATGAGCTCGTAGAAGGCGTCGGAATCCATAGAATAGGCGTACCGGCCGTCGATCAAGATGTCCACTCGGCTGCGCAAGGGTACGAGTCGGCTGATCGCCCTACGGTCCTGCCGCTCGAACGCGTCCACAAGGTCCTGAATGGCGTAATCGAGATCGTTGTAAGAGTAGTAAGACGAATAGCTCCTGATAGGCCTCCAAGTGTAATACGAACCTTGGAACGGCCCTAGGTTAATCGTCAGAATCGTCACGTATTGGCGGTTCACATATCCCGGAAGGTAAGGATAGTAGTACCAAGGTGAGATGTGGCAAACTGTCTGATAGGGATTGAACACATAGTGCGGGAACCAGAAGTAGTCGTCGCACCAACGCCGATCATAGTGGTAGTAGCCAACCCTTATGGGAGAGTTTCGCACTGCCCGGACCTTCTCTTCCCGAAGCACCTGATTGGCGAGCGAGCCTGAGAACACGTCGATCGGCGCGCGGTTCAAGACGTTGGCATCGGGGCGCGAGGCCTGAGTGATCAGGTTGTTGTTCGAGCCGTAGTTGCGTCCGTCGTTGCGGATTCGGCCCGGAGGGTTCACGGTCTGGTTGCCCGTATTGGCTCGATCAGCGTCGTTTCGGACTGGCGGCCGCTCGTTCTGGTTGCCGGTCTTGCCGTCATTTCTCGAAGGGGGCGGCGCGGTGCGGGTCGGCGGGTCCTGCCGACTGGGAGGCGGAGTCTGTCGACTCGGAGGAGGCGTCTCCCGAGCGGGCGGTGGAGTCTGCCGAGCAGGGGGCGGCTCTTGCTTCCCGGGAGGTGGAGTTTGCCTTGCCGGCGGTGGGGTCTGCCGACTCGGAGGAGGCGTTTGCCTTGAGGGAGGAGGCGTCTCCCGAGCGGGCGGCGGAGTCTGCCGAGCAGGGGGCGGCTCTTGCTTCCCTGGCGGCGGGGTCTGTTTACTCGGCGGAGGGGTCTCTCGCGCAGGGGGAGGCGCCTGCCGGGAAGGAGGCGGTTCTTGCTTGCCCGGAGGCGACGACCGTTGAGGGGGCGCCTCGCGGGTCGGAGGCTTCCGACTCGGCGGGTCGTCCGCGATCGCGAGCGAAAGTCCAAGAATCCCAGCAAGGGAAATCGTGCCTAATCTACGAATCCACATCATCTTGCCCCTGTGCGCGTCGCCAGTTGGCATTGCGCTTCTTACAGTGTACAACCATTCGACGCGCCTTCCCGCCCAGAGTTACCGCGAGGTAAGGGGGTCCCAGCATCCCCTACAGGAAGAGTCCCGAATTTGCCAACATGGAGAGTGTCTATGAGCAACATGCGGATCGCGATCCTCCCCGGCGACGGAATTGGGCCTGAAATCATGGCGGCCACTCTGCGGGTCATCGAAGCCATCGGTTTTCAGGGCGACTGGGTGTACTTCGACGCTGGACTGGCCGCCCTCGAAAAGGGGCTCCCGCCCATGCCGAAAGAGACGATCGAAGGAGTCAGGGAGATCGGCGTCGCGCTCAAGGGCCCCACAACGACCCCCAGCGGGACCGGACACGTCAGCGCCAACGTCGCGCTTCGTAAGGCGCTGGACCTCTTTGCCAACGTGCGCCCGGCCAAGACGATCCCAGGAGTCGCGGGTCCCTATTCGAACAAGGAAATCGACCTCATTATCGTACGGGAAAACACGGAGGGGCTGTATTCCGGGTTCGAGTATCAGCCTCACCCCGACGTCGCGCAGGCGATCAAGGTCATCACGCGGCCGAACTGCAAGCGCTTGTTTCAGTACACCTTCGACATGGCGCGCCGGCAGGGTCGAAAGCGAGTCACCCTCGTTCACAAGGCGAACATCATGAAACTGACGGACGGGATGATGCTCGAAGAGTTCTACAACGAGGCCGCGAACTGGTCGGAGTTTCAAGTGGACGATGTGATCGTAGACAACTGCTGCATGCAGCTTGTGACTCGGCCTGAGAAGTTCGACGTGTTGGTCACCGAAAACCTCTACGGCGATATCGTGAGCGACTTGGCGGCTGGGCTGGTCGGGGGTTTGGGCCTCGCGCCGGGTGCGAACATCGGCGCGACCTGCGCGGTGTTCGAAGCGGTTCACGGCAGCGCGCCTGACATCGCCGGGCAAGGCATCGCCAACCCCATCGCGCTCATGCTCAGCGCGGCGATGATGCTTCGGCACCTTGGCTGCGCCGACCAAGCCGACACGATGCGCGATGCGATTTTGGAGGCGTGCAGGCACGGAGGATGCCTTACGCGCGATCTCGGCGGATGCGCTTCGACCGATGAGTTCGCTTCGCACATCGTCGACCTTGCGACGACGCCGAGCGCGGTCTGACGCTCCACCGCTTATGAAGTGCATTACGCTCGTCGGCCTGGACTGGTTGGGCGAGCCGGGCGAAGGTTCGATCCTCGATCCAATGCCGCCGACTCTGGAAGTGGTGGCCAGCCGGAGCGCGGCCTTTCGGCTGGCTCCCCTTCGGCCGGAGTGCGACCTGCGGCCACCGCTCTTGGGCCTCGCCGGATTCACTCATCGACTTGCGGAAGGGCCGCTTCGAGTCGCCGCGTTCGAAGCGCACGCTCCGCCCAAGTCGGTTCCTCTTTGCCTCGACCTACTTTCGCTCGAGGACGGCGGGATCACCACGCCGCCCCACGTGACCCCGGAACTCGGGTCGAAGGTAATTGAGCTTGCGGAACGACTCCAAACTCCGAAGCTGCGCCTGATCGAAGGCGAACGCGCGCATCACGCCGCGCTGTGGCTGGAGGGGAGCCTCGACCTATCTCTAAGGACGCCGGACGAGGCAATCGAGCGGGGCCTGCGACCTTCGCTTCCGGAGGGGGACGGAGAACCGATGCTACGCAGGTTCATCGACGACTCCATCAACCTGTTGGGCGAGCAGGAGTTCAACCTGCGCCGGCTCGACGAGGGGCTTGCGCCAGTGAACCTGATCTGGCCGTGGGGGCAGGGCTTTCCCCCAGTGATCCCCAATCTCGCCCTTCAGAGGGGAACCCCTTGCCATGTCTTGAGCCCCGCCCTCGGTCTCCGGGGACTCAGCAAAATGTGCGGGTATACGCACGGCCCAACGTCTGGAACGAACGCGGGGCTCTCCCCACCGTTTGGCGAATGGCTGAAAGCTCACGATTCGCATCCGAACACCTTGATCGTCGACGACTCGATTTCGAGTTGCAAAAAGGCGGGGCGGATAGAGGAATCCCGTTGGATCATTCGCGAATTCGATGAAGCGTTCCTTGAGCCTCTATTGAAGATGCGGGAGGACGACCCATTCCGCCTGACATTGCTCTGTCCGATTACCCTAGGGAGCGGCGAGTTCGGCGGATTGGGTCTGGTCTACGAATCCCATTGGAGCAGTAGGAACGTCGTACCCTTTAGTGAGGAGGGCATGAGCGAAGATCGCTTGCCCATCCAGTCGCTCGCCGAGTCCATCGAACGGTCCTTGTCATGCACGCCCATTTCCGCAACCTTGTTTTCGCATCCCTCCTAACGGGGGCGGCGGCCTGTCATGCCCAACTCACGGCTTCAGAGAAGGATGGGTTGGTGGATGCCTTGTTCTTGGCCGGATTGAGAATCGAGGACCTCCGCGTGTATCCGTCGCAGCCGCAAACTAAGCATCGATTGGCGCTGCTCGACCAGGCGCCCGCGAACCCGCTCGAAGCGGTTGCGAACGTCCAAGGGATGCATGAAATCGCCATGCGCGCGCCGAGTTCGCTCCTCGAAACCGCCATTTTGCGGACCTTCGGCGAACCGAAGCGCTACGGGCTGGAGAGCCCCGTAGACCGCCCTGTGGTCCCCAACGAGATCCCTGAGTCGTTGCAGCCAATCGTGCGCGATCTGGCGGTGGCGGTCGCCGTAGCTAATGCCCACGTTCGAATCGCTCTCTCGCGCCTTTCGCCCCACGAGCAAAGGGAACTGATCGAGGGCCTTCCGCAGATCGCGTCACCCGGGGAGTCGTTCGAGTTTGCAAGGCAGAAGCCTCCCTCGCTGGAGCGCGCTTGGGAGCTTCTGGGCCGTGCCGATCTCGACCGCATCCTCTTTGCGGCCCATATCCTCGCTCTTGGCGTCGAACGCCGCCTGCCCGACCTCAGAAGGGCCGCGGGAGTGACCGATTGGGTGGGAGAGGTTCGCTTTCTTGCAGGGGGAATGCCCGTGATCGTCGGCGGCAAGGGGCCGAATACCTACACGGATCGGTCGGCAGTCCTGCTCATCGACCTTGGGGGCGACGACTCCTATTCGGGGCGGCATGGAGCCGGTCCCGGGTATGCGTCAGTTTTGATCGACGTTTCGGGCAACGACACCTACCATGTCCCCGATTTGAGTCTGGGAGCGGGACTCTTGGGGATCGGCTTCGCTTATGATCTTGCGGGTGATGACATTTCTCGAGGGAAGTCGCTTTGCTTGGGCGCAGGGCTTGCGGGCGTCGGGTTGTTCGTCGACGAATCTGGCGACGACGCGTATCAGGCGGGCTCGATGACTCAGGGGTTCGGGATGTTCGGGGTCGGCATCTGCAAGGATTCCCGAGGGGCTGATTCCTATCGCTCGGCAGCGCTTTCGCAAGGGGCGGCGCGGACCCTCGGATTCGGCTGGCTGATCGACGTCGAAGGCGACGACCAGTACGTTTCCTCGGGAGATCGCCGCCTGAGCGTCCATCCGATGGTGCCTAGGCTCTCCTGCTCGCAAGGGGCGAGCTTGGGTTTTGAGAGCGTTTCCGGAGGGTTCGCCGGCGGGATCGGCCTGCTTTCGGACCTTGCGGGGAACGATTCTTACCGGGCGGAGGCGCTGGCGCAAGGGGCCGCGATGTGGCACGGCATCGCCTCGCTTTATGACGCGAAAGGCGACGACAGTTATCGGGCGGCCCGACAAGCTCAGGCTTCAGCGGACGAGGGCTCGGTAGGGATGTTCTTCGATCTCGGAGGGAGCGACCTGTATTTCTCTGAATTCGGATCCTCCCAATCTTGTGCTGTAGGGCGATCGTTCGCTTTGCTGCTCGACCGCGAGGGGAACGACGCCTATTTGGGGCGATGGAACTCTCCTGCCTTCGCATCGCGCGGCGGGCTGGCGATTCTCCTCGATGCGCTGGGTGAGGACATCGTCTCAGGTTCTGCGGGTGTGGTTCCCGAACTCAGCGCCGAAGGGGCGGTCGCGGTGTTTCTCGACCTCGCAGGGACCGACCAGATCGGGGCCCCCCCGGCGCTCTCCGGCATTCAGGTGAGGCCCGGCCAAAGCGTGAGCTACGACGTTCAAGCGAGCCTTGCCGCGCCGTTTTCGACGTCGGAGGCCGCGACGGGCCCGGTACCCGGTTCACGGCAATTGACGAGCGCGAGCGAACTGTCCGATCTCGTCGCGGCGCTAGGAACGCCACCCGATCCCTCGTTCCCCGCCTCACGCGTCGAAGCCATCAGGAGCCTGGTGTCGATGGGCGTTCCTGCGGTTCGATGGATCGGGGAAAACCGCCTCACTAGACTCACCCGCGCAGAGATGTCGGGGTTCGTTGCGGTGGTGGACGGCGTCGGTGTGCCTGCCCGCAAACTCCTCGCCTCTTGGGTGGGGAACCCCGGTGAGGAGGTCGCGCGGGCGGCGCTCTGGGCGTGTTTGGAGGGTGGCTTCGAGGAAGCGGCCCCTCACCTTACCGCGGCTTTCGACCGGCCGAGCCTTCGGTTGCTCGCCCTCGAAGCCGCTGGGCGACTCAATGACGCCAAAGCTGCGCCCAGACTGAACCTCCTTTGCGCGGACCCCGACCCAGCGGTTGCTTTTCGGGCGATGGAAGCCTTGGCGCGGATGGGGGAGTCTTCGGCGATCGGAACTGCCGACGCGCTTTTGGCAAGCTCCAATCTTCCGCTTCGGCAGTCCGCTTGGGAGTTGCTCTCTCAGTTCCCCGACCATGTTCGCCGTTCGGCGCCAGCGATGATCGCAAGTGGAGATGCGCTTCGAGCTAGGGCGGGGATCCGCCTCCTTGCGAAGGTCGGCGATGCCGAGGCGCTGCCTGTGATCGCTCGTGCGCTGGACGATCCGCGGACTGGCGTGAAGGTCGAAGCGTTGCTCGCCCTCGAAGGCAGGTGCCCGCCCGAATTTCGTCCGGCGATCCTCAGGCTTCGCCAGGACCCCGACGCGAGGGTGAGGGCGGTGGCGCAAGCCACGGACCCCGGACGGTAGGGAGAAATGGGAGGGGGCGAGAAGCGAGAAACGGAGGCGAACGCAGCCGACCTAGCCTGGCTCGAAGGGCGATGGCTGAGCGAATCGGCAGAGGGCGTTTTCGAAGAGACCTGGAGTTCCGTCCAAGCCGGAACGATTGTGGGTATGGGGAGATTATTCCGAGGTGAAACCACGGTCTTTATGGAGTTCATGTCCATCGAGCCGAATGACGAAGGTGGCTTAACCCTGTGGATGGTGTTGGGCGCGCCTTCGCGGGGAGAAAAGAAGCCCAAACCGTTCAGACTTGTCGAGACGAGTCCAGACTCCGCGACGTTTGAGATGGCCGATAACGACTTTCCAAAGACGATCACCTACACTCGCCTGAACGAGGATCGCGTGGATTGCCATTTGCGCGGCGGGCCCGATGATGAAACGCGTCTTGAGACCTACGTCTTTCATCGCGGGCGCTGACGTCCGAAACGCCACGCGCTTCGGGCCGTACTAACAACAGTGAGACGCATCGCAGTCGCTGTGCTCGTCGCGGTGTCCGGCCTTTGGGGGTGCGGGAGCACGGGGTCCGACGCCCCGCAACCCGAATCCAAGGTGGTTTCCATCGACCTCCCTGCTGGCGCCGAGGTCGAACTCCTCCTTCTCACGAAGTTGGAAGCCGGGCAGGCCAAGAAGGGTGACGAAGTTCCGTTCCTCGTCGCAAGAGACGTGCTCGACCCTGCGGGCAACGTGGCGATCGAACGGGGCGCCGTCGTGAGAGGCATTGTCGAAGGGTCGCGGAGCGAAGGGACCCTTTCTTCCATGCTCAACCAGCCCGCGAGGCTCTCTGTAGCGATTCGGCCGCTGGCTCTGGAGAACGGGCTCAGCGCGGGGCTTGCGAGCCGAAGCGACGACGAGAGCGACACGATCATCGAGTTCACTCGCGAAAACACGACGCCGAAGAAGCTGAACTCGGAAGATCGGATCGATACGGACGCGGAGGCCAAGCTGCTCGCCGAAGCGCTCGAGCGGGCGTTTAACGGCGAGGAATTGACCGAGGCGATGACCGAGGTGGACAAGGACCAACTCCTCAAGGACATCGCAAGCCGGTACGGGCTTACGGAAACGAAAGCCTATGTCGAGGGACCCCGAGGGTCGGTCAGCCTGCTTTCGGAGACGCTGAGGTCTTTGCAGCGAGGCAACGTCACGAGCCTGTCGGGCGGGGAAGTGGCTCTTGCCGTCGCCGCGATCTCCGAGCTGGCCGACTTTGCGGGCTCGGTGGGGAGCCGCCTTTCCCGTTCGCTCAAGGGAAGGACGATCCGGGCTTATCCGGGAACACGGGTCAAGGTCTATACCACGACGAAGATCACTTTCCAACGAGAGTCCCAGAACCAGACTGGATAAAACTGTAAACGAAGATCGACCTTCTCTGGAATCGGTCGGCTATTCTTTCTTCGTACGTACATAATGAGCGGGGCGCGATGACGCTCGCTCTCGCGAGGTATTGCAATGGCGCAAGCAGAAGTTCGGCACGAGGAGGACCTTTCGAGGTTTCGAGGGGGCCTGACCACGACGTTCGCACCGTTCATCGAGACGGCGCAGAGTCGGGGCGAACTCTACATCGAGCAGCCCTACGACCTCTATTCCGAGGAAAATCATGAGGCCTGGCGCAAGCTCTACGCCCGGATGCTGCCGAGGTGGGAAAAGTATGCCAACGAGCACTTCTTGCGAGGCATTTCCAACCTGTGTCTGGACCCTCAACAGGTGCCCCTCCTCGAGGATGTGAACCGGTTCTTGTGCCCTCTAACCGGGTTTTCGGCTAGAGCCGTGAGCGGATACGTTCCGGCTTGGCTGTTCTTCGACAGCATTCGGCAGCGAGAGTTTCCCACGACCATCACCATCCGCCGGTCCGATCGGCTCGACTATCTTCCCGAACCCGACATCTTCCACGACATCGCCGGGCACGTTCCGATGCACACGGACAAGGCGTTCGCCGACACGCTCGTGAAGTTCGGCGAGGTGGCGAGAACGGCCGCGATTCGCATCCGAGAGGACACCGACCCCGAGCGAAGGGTCCACCGCCTCACCAGCATCGTCAAGGCGATGGCGCGGTTCTTCTGGTTCAGCATCGAGTTTGGGCTGATGAAGGAGCGTGCGGGAGGGCTGAAGGTGTACGGGAGCGGCCTGCTGTCCTCGTTCGGCGAGATCGAGCATTGCATCGAGAGCCCCGAGGTGCAGCGCTACCCCTTCCAAATGGAGTGGGTCGTGAACCAGTACTTCGAAATCGACCACTACCAGCCCCTGCTGTTCCACGTCGACTCGTTCGATCATCTGTTCAGCTTGGTGGACGAGTTGGAGAAGTGGGTGCTGGAGGGCCGAGTGGATAACGTCTCACCTGGCGAACCTGGCGTGAGTGAATCCGACCTTAAGAGCTTCCTGGAAGCGGACTTGGGGTAGGCAGACTGTATCCGACTCGTCTCGTGCCAACATTCGGGCATGGAAACGTCGGACGAGAATTGGGTGCCCCGATCTGCCTTGCTGAGCAGACCGGGTGAAGGACGCCTGGTTCAAGGTCTACCCAGAGGCCTCGGGGCTTCTTGACAAACGTCCTTTTCGGCTCCCACCTCGTGGAATGCGACTATATGTCCGGTCTGCTCGTCGAGGCGGGCTTGGCAGGCCGGCAAGAGCCCCTCATCCCCTCGATCCCCTTCTCCCCCGGAGAGGCGAAGGGGAGGACCGATGCCTCGACGCCAAAAGGAACGGGGTCTGACCCGGACACCCCGGCGATTTCGTCGAAAGGTCGAGAAGGACAGCCCGTGGGCGGCACCAGGAGCGCCGCGTACGTCGCAGCGCCGAACGTCCTCGACGGTCCTTCACTCAATTCCGCATGCCCAAAGCGAGTCGGACCGGCGCTAAAGGAACGGGCTTATCGAGCCACCACTCCAACGCCAGCGCCATTTGTTCCGCGAACAGCTCTCTGCCGTCGATGGCTCGCAACCCCCGGTTCCTCGCCTCCCGAACGAAGTCCGTGGCAACGTTCCGAAACATCCGGTCGAAAACTAGCGTCCCGCGGCGAATGTTCACCCAGTCCAGCGGCGGCATTTCGCCGGCCTTCGCACCCAAGGGCGTCGCGTTGATGATCAGCGAACAGCCAGAAGGGTTCGGGTGCGGAATCAACTCGATATCGCCATACCTACTCAGGAGCGGAACGAGCACGCTCGATTTCATCCGGCCCTGGTTCCACACGCGGACCTTCCATCCCGCCGTGAGCAGACTCACTGACACCGACCTCGCGCCTTGTCCCGCCCCGAGGACCAGCGCCACACCCGGTTCGAGCGACTCCAGCCTCTTGGCATAAGCGATGGACTCGGTGTTCTTGGCATAGACGCGCTCGCCTTGAAGCAAGAGCGTGTTCGCCACCCCCATCGAATGCTCGCTCATATAGAAGCGCTCGCCAAGGCGGGCTGCGGCGACCTTCAGAGGGTTCACAACGTGAACGCCCTTGAAGCCACGTTCGACGAGGCCGTTGACGCAAGACTCGAACTTGCCGATCGGCGAGTTGACCCGAACGACCTCGGTGGGTTCGCCCAAGGCCTGCAGAGCGATCCGCGTCAGGGCGCAAACAACGTTGGCGATCGGGTCCTCGCCCGCGACCGCTATCCGGAGGTCTCCCGACTCGTTGGCTGCTAACTCGGACCATTCCGACAGAGGGGTCGGCGGGGAGCCAAATGCGGCTCCCATCGTATGGAGCGAGGTCTCAGCGGTCTCGATCGGGGGTTCCTACCTTAGCAGAATCTCAGTATGCACGAACGACGGGCGCGGCACAAAGCATCCTCGCAAGAGGTAATGCCAGGTAAAACATCTCCATGGATGATATCTTGCTCGCTCGACTCACCGAAGCCCACGGCGTTCCCGGCCAAGAGGACCAGGTTCGCCAGATCGTCATCGAGGAACTCGCCGGGGAATGCGAAATTCGATGCGACAGCATGGGGAATGTGATCGCCTTTCGCAAGGGCAAGAGTTCCGCAGGCAAGAAGCTGATGCTCGCCGCGCACATGGACGAGATCGGCTTCATCGTCAAGCACATCGACGACAAGGGGTTCCTTCGGCTTCAGACGCTGGGAGGCTGGGATCCGCGCCAGATGGCGAGCCAGCGGGTTTTCGTACACACCCAAGACGGTCCGCTTCCCGGAACCCTCATGGCCAGCCAAAAGCCCAAGCACATGCTGACTCCCGAAGAGATGAACAAGGCATTGCAGGTTCAAAACTACTTCGTCGACGTGGGGCTTGGGGGTGACGAAGCGAAGGCGCGAGTGAAAATCGGGGACATGGTCACGATGAACCGCGCGTACCAGCGGATGGGGAAGCTGGCAACCTGCAAAGCGATGGACGATCGCGTCGCCCTGTACGTGATGATCCAAGCCATACGGAAGGCCGCCGAGCACGAGGTGGACCTGTACGCGGTCGCGACGGTCCAAGAAGAGATCGGCTTGCGGGGCGCGGCGGCGAGCGGCTGGAGCATCCATCCCGACGTGGTCGTCGCCCTCGACATCACGCTCGCTAACGACATTCCCGGCATCCCGGAAGAGGACCACGTGACGAAATTGGGAAAGGGAACCGCCCTCAAGCTGATGGACAGTTCGCTGATTTGCCATCCGAAGGTGGTCGATCACTTCCGCGGGCTGGCCGATCGGAACGGGATCGCCTACCAGATCGAAGTGCTGCCTATGGGGGGGACCGATGCGGGAGGCGTCCAGCGGCTGCATGGAGGCATCCCGGCGTTTACGCTTTCCATTCCCACGCGCTACGTCCACACGGTGAATGAAACGGTCCACGAGGCCGACGTCGATTCCTCGGTGGAGCTCTTGGCCCGGTACATCGAAGACTGCCACACGGGCAATTACGCCTACTGAGCTTTCGTCGCCGCCTTTTGGAGAAGCTTGGAGATCTTAGACGCCCGCTCAGGCTTGAGCGCGGCGAGTAGCTCGGCCACCTTATCGGCCTTCATCACAGACAGTTGAAGGGCGAGGTCGTCGTCCGACCAATCCGCCACGATCGCGACGAGCGCCGAGGCCTCCATGGTGTTCCAGAGCTTTGCCAGCGCCTTTTGCCCTGAGAGCGGGTCGGACGGGGCCTCGTCGGCCGTTGCCGACTGTGGAGAAGCGGTTGCTGGAGTTGCCGATGAAGCAGCGGTTGCGGCAGGAGGCGGCACGGCGGGATCCTCAGGAGGCGGTTTCTGCGAGTCTGTCTGCGACTTGGCTTCCTCGGGCTTGCCTTCGGGCGGCTCGGCCTTCTGGGCGGCGTCCGATTCGGTTTCCGATTCGGGCTTCTCGTCCGTCGCGTCCGCATAGGCTCCGCTCGCGGCGGCTTTCTTTTTCTCGGGCGACACTCCGGGAATGTGGATCACCCCGGTGAAGATCAACCCGAAGAGGGTCGCGAGCAGAATGGGAAGCGCATAGATCGCGTATTTCATGGTCGTTCCTTCTTGGCGTTATAGAGGCTCATCACTCGGCGAACGTAGGCCTGCGTCTCCGCGTAGGGAGGGATGCCGCCGTGGCGCTCGACCGCGCCTGGACCCGCGTTGTACGCCGCAAGAGCCTTTTCGAGAGAGCCGAATTTCTGGAGCATCTGAGACAGGTACTTCGCGCCGCCTGAGAGGTTTTGTTCGGGATCGAAAGGCTGGGCGACTCCGAGGGCGGTCGCCGTCGAGGGCATGAGCTGGGTGAGTCCGAGCGCGCCCGCCCGTGAACGCGCCGCCGGATCGTAGCCGCTCTCGGCAGCGACGAGCGAATCGAGCAGGTCCGGATCGAGCCCCTCCCGCAGGGCCGCAGATTCGATCAGAGACTTGAGGTGAGTCGGCGAGGAGATCGCCCTCGGACTTGCGCCGAACCCGAACGGATCGAACGGCCGAAGTCCCCCCGACAGGCCGCGCGAGCGAACCTGGCCCGCGGGCGGATCCGAGGTTGCGTCGGGGCCGCCAGCCGTGCCGAGCTTGTCGGCAATTCGACTCTGCAATTCGGCGATTCGGTTCTGTACGCCCTCGGGTCCTCGCAAACCGATTCTCATGCGGAACACCTCAACACCGCCCACTCGTCGAGTTCGCGTTGGGCTCGGCGGTCGTACTCCAGTCTGTAGGCTTCGAGGTCCCTTTCACGGAGTCGTTCGAGCGATTGCAGTTCCTTTCTTGCATGGAGCCATCTCTGGTGAGCAGCTTCTTCTTCTTGCAGGAGAATCGAGAGCGCGCTCTTGGCCTCAACTTCTTGAAGGTCCAAGGCGTGGAGCAATTGGTCGAGTGCGCGGAGGTCGGAAAGGCTCTGCTTCGCTTGGGAGAGGGCCTCTCTCCGGCGAGCTTGGATTCTTTCGACGGCCCTTTCGCCTCCGATCCTAGCCCTGGCGGCCGCCGCGAATTCGTTCTTGGCCTCAGTCTCGGCGTGGGCCCGGACCCGGAGCACCGCGGCCAGGCGGAACCTAAACTTCTTCATGGACGACCCCCTTGAGTCCTTCGATCGCCGCGTCCAGCGGGGTCATTTCGTTGCGACTTTGCCGCAAGAAGCCGTTGATCTTGTCCCAACGCTTGAGCGCCCGGTCGGCCAGAGGCTTGGCGCCCTCCTTATAGGCGCCGATCGCCACGAGGTCCTCCACCTCACCGTAGGCCGCGATGAGTTCTCGCAGCTTGCGGGCGGTTTCGACATGATCGTCGCCTGCGACCATCGGCATGACCCGACTGAGGCTATGCGGGAGGTCGATGGGGGGGTAGTGGCCCTTGGCGGCAAGACTGCGGCTGAGCATGATGTGTCCATCGAGAATCGACCTCGCCGCATCGGAAATGGGCTCAGAGGCGTCGTCGCCCTCGACAAGGACGGTGTACAGTCCCGTGATCGCGCCCTTGGAGTTGGTGCCCGCCCGCTCCATCAGCTTCGGTAGAGCGGCAAAGACGCTGGGTGTGTAGCCCTTCGTGCTGGGCGGCTCGCCGATGGCCAGCCCGATCTCTCGTTGAGCCATCGCAAATCGCGTCACCGAGTCCATCATCAGCATAACGGAGAGGCCCTGATCTCGGAAGTACTCGGCGATCGCGGTGGCGGTGTAGGCAGCCTTCACCCGCACCATCGCGCATTCGTCCGAAGTGGCGCAGACCAAGACGCTCCGTGCGAGACCCTCGGGTCCCAAGTCGTTTTCGATGAACTCGCGCAGTTCTCGGCCCCGCTCGCCAATCAGGGCGATGACGTTCACATCCGCCGACGTGCCTCGCGCGATCATTCCTAAGAGCGTGCTCTTACCAACCCCCGATCCGGCGAAGATGCCCACGCGCTGGCCTTCGCCAATCGTAAGCATCGCGTCGATCGCGCGGACCCCGGTAGCGACGGGCCGCTGGATCATCGCGCGCGACATCGGATTCGGGGCCGAGTTGTGGACGGGAATGCGCCGGTGAGTTTCCAGTGCGGGGCCGCCGTCTGCGGGTTGGCCCAGGCCATCCAAGACCCTGCCCATCAACGAGGGCCCGACGGGGACAGACACGCATTTGCCCGTGGCGTGCGCGATCGAGCCTGCGCGTACGCCCGCGAGGTCTCCCAGTGGCATCATCAGTACGCGGTCGCCTCGGAACCCCACAACCTCCGCCTGGACGACTTCGGAACCCGTCTCGATCCAGCAGGAGTCGCCGATCCGAGCGTTCGGCCCGTTGCTTTCGATCACCAGGCCGACGACTTGCGTGACTCGCCCAGAAACGGAGAGGTTCGGAGCCTGGTGGATTCGTTCGAGGGCGACTTCGAAGCTTGGAGAGGTCATGCGGCCTCCTTGTCTTCTCGGAGCGCGCTGAGGATCAAACGGATCTGATTGTCGATCGTGGAGTCGATGATGCCTCCGTCCGACTCGATTCGGCATCCACCTTGGATACTCGCATCCTCGACCACGTCGACCCTGTCGAGGGAAGGCGCGCAGGCCAGGAGTTCTTGCGAGCGCTCGCGGACGACCTCAGAATCGAACGGATTGATCCGAATGCGGGCGACCTTGGCGTGTCGAACTTCCGATAAGGCTCGGCGGACGAGGGGCAGAACCGATTCCGGGTTGGACTCGATCTCGGATGCGAGCACTTTGGCCGCGACCGAGACGGCCAGTTGAGCCAAGGGCAACTCGCAATTCTTCAAGTACTCGTCCCACGATCGGTCGATGGCGTCCAAGGCTTCTCCGAGCGATGCGCCGAAGCCGCGGATCTGTTCGTCGAACTCGTCTCGCACCTGGCGAATCCCCTCGTCGCGGCCTGCGGCTACCCCTTGCCGAAACCCCTCGTCGTAGCCCTCCTGCCGCGCGCTCTCCTTCGCTTGCGCAAGGGCTCGTGCGGACCTACCCGGACGACCCGATCCGAATTGGGCTTGGATCGCTAGGGCGTCGGCGACGGGCAAAAGGGCTTGAGCGAACGACTTCACCTGAGCGCGCTCAGACAACCATCTCCTCCTCGCCGCTCCGGCCGATCGTGATCTCGCCCGCCTCTTCGAGCCGACGGATCGCTCCCACGATCTTCTGCTGAGCCTCTTCGACCACCCGCACCCGAACAGGACCCATGAACTCCATGTCCTCTTTCAGCATCGCCACGGCCCGTTCGGACATATTCTTGAACACTTTCTCCTCGACTTCAGGCCCCACGCCCTTGAGAGCGGTCGCGAGCTCCTTCATGTCGACTTCTTTGAGAATCTGCTGCACGGCCCTGTCGTCCAGTTGGACGATGTCTTCGAACACGAACATCATGTTCTTGATCCTGTCGGCAAGGTCGGGGTTCGTTTCCGAGAGCATCTCCATGATCAGCCGCTCGGTGGATTGGTCCACGCGGTTGAGGAGGTCGACGAGGGCCTTCGGGCCGCCTGCCTTGCGAAGGTCCGAAGACAGCACGCTCGAAACCTTCTTTTCAAGAACCTGCTCGACCCTTTGAATGACTTCAGGCGGGGTCTGCTCCATGCTCGCGATCCTGCCCGCTACCTCGGCCCGGAGGTCCGGCGGGAGCTTGGTCAAGATCTGCGCCGCCGCGCCGGTTGGCATGAACGAAAGCACCAGCGCGATGGTTTGAGGGTGCTCATCTTGAATGAAGCTCAGGACCTGCGAGGGGTCGGCCTTTTTGAGGAACTCGAACGGCACGACTTGCATGGCGTCGATGATCCGCTGCATCGTGTTCGTGGCCTGTTCCGCGCCAAAAGCGTGCTCGAGCACCTTCTTGGCCTGCTCGATACCGCCCTCCGCAATAAAGTCCTGGGCGATCGCCATCTCATAAAACTCGTTAATGATGTCTTCGCGCTGATCGGGCGTCACCCGGTCGAGCCGCGCGACCTCGAGCGAAAGCTGCTCGATCTGATCTTCTTTGAAGTGCCGGATCACCTGTCCGGCAGCCTCGGGGCCGAACACCATCAGCATGATCGCTGCTTTCTCTTTGCTCGTGAGCTCTTCACGCCGACGCATCACCTATCCTCCAATAGCCACGTCTTGAGAAGCATGGCGACGATGGCGGGCTTCTCCGACGCCATCTTCTTGATCTGTTCGAGGGGAACGTTGAGTTTTTCTTGAATGTCGCCGATGTCGACCGGCTCCTGATGAGCCGCTTGCACATGGCCCGCCGCGCTGACAGCCCGTTCTAAGCTCCGCTGGCTGGCAGTCGCGCCCGAACCCGCGATCATCGGGGCTCCCTCACCGCCTCCCGAGTACGCGAGCGTGCCGTCGGGAAGAGCTTGGACGAGGACGTTCTGGCTCTTCGCGGTCTTGCCGAGCGACTTCAGCACGATGAACGACACCAACACGAGCGCGACGACCGGCAGCAACGAGAACACCTGCTGCATCATCTCCTTCGAGGAATTCGAGGCTGCGAGCGTCTGGAGTTCTTTGGCGGCCTTGTCGTCGAATTCGGCTTGCGTGACGGCGACCGAATAGTTCGGGTCGTTCGCCTTGGGACCGAGGAATCCGCGCAGGACGTCCTCCACGGGTTTGATGTCGGTCACTGTCTTGCTGTTGACCAGAACGCTAAGCGAAAGGCTCGTGATCGATCCTGGGGCCTTCTCGGTTTCCGTGTAGGTTCGATCGTACGGGTATTGAACTTCGTTGTGGCTGCCCTTGTATCCCGTCCCGTTGCCGGCTGCCGTTGTCCCGGCTCCCCCTCCGAGACCTGCGACACCGCCCGCGCCGGCAGCGTCGCCCGTCATCGTCTCCTGAATCGTAGTGGCCGAGATCGGGTCCGCGTGCGCGGTCATTTTCTCGGCGCGCTCTTTGGCTTGGTCGTAGTTCATCTCGACACGGACCGTGAGCAGAGAGTTGCCGGGGCCGTACGCCCGGTCGAGGATCGGCTGCAGCTCCCGCTTGATTCTCCGGGCCTCGGCGATCTGCCCCTCGATCTTGGTGGCGACAAGCCCCGAATAGCTGGAGATTTCCGCCCCGTCGTAGAGGGTCGCGCCGCTCTGGTTGACGACCGTTACGTTTTTGGGGTCGAGGCCAGGAACGGCCTTGGCCACGAGCGAGGCGATCGCCTTGGCTTGGTCGGCGCCGACGCTCGCTCCCGCCCTCTCGATGAGAGTCACGCTGGCCGACGGCGGATCGTCTTCGGCGGCGAAAGCGCCTTTCGAGCCCAGGTTGAGCAGAACTCGCGCCGATTCGACGCCGCCGATCACTTCGATCGTCTTGGCGATCTCACCCTCACGGATCGCCGTCAGCCGAGCCTCTTCGACCGCCTTCGGGCTCATCATGTTGATGTTCGCAAGGTCATTGTTGCCCAAGTGCCCAGAACTCGGCGCCATCCCCGAAGCCGCCAACGACGCTTGAACCTGCGCGACCTTATCGGAAGGCACCTTGACGTTGCCTTGCAGGTCGAATTCGACGGGGATACCCATCCGCTGAATCTCTGCGACGACCTTGCCTTGGTCGGCGGTTGTGAGGCCCCCATACGCCATCGCCATCTTCGGCCGCGTAGCGAAATAGAAACTGCCCGCGAGCAGCATGACGAGAAACGCGCTCCCGAAGAGGGTGACGACCTTTTGCGTGCGGTCGGCGGTCTCCCACCAGGTACGAAGTCTTAAGAGCAATCCACCCATGTTTGTCCCGTTGTTGCGGGGACATTCCTGTCGCGCGCCTTAGCGGCAAGTGCGAGTGCGACTCGCCTATACCTGCGTTCGGCTGATCTCTTGGTACGCTTCGAGCAGCTTGTTGCGAACCTGAAGCGTGAGCTCCATGGCGACGCTTGCGCGCTCCATGGCGATCATTACGTCATGAATGTCCACCGGCTGACCCGTCATAAGGGCTTCCTGCTGCACCCGAGATTCGTTCTGGGCCGCATTGACCTCCCTCAGGACGTCCATCAGCTTGCTGGCGAAGTCACCGCCTTGGGAATCGCCCACGGGCTTCTCGAACTGGGGAAGTCCGAGCGGCTTGGATGTGGCGATGTCGTGGATTCTCATGTCTGTACCTTTCGTGGGAGAAATCTGGGTTAGCGTTCACTCACCGACTTCGTGCTGTAAACTCGCCGCGGTGGCTTTTGCACCAGGGACTCCTCCGGGGCGGTCTGAGCCCTCGTGAGGTCGGCGTATTCGCCCTCGACGCACTCGGCCAAGTTGCGCAACCGCTGGAGCACGGCCGGCCGCCAATTTCGATGCCAATTGGAAGGTGAGGAGTACATCGTCTTACACCTTTCCTATCGACAGCGCGCTGCGGATCATCGTCCTGGCGGAGTTGAACGCTGCGATGTTCGCTTCGTACGACCGTGAGGCTGAGATCATGTTGACCATCTCGTAAATGGGCTCGACATTGCTGTAAATCACGTTGCCCTCCGCGTCGGCAAACGGGTTCCCAGGCTCATGCACGACGCGGAACGGAGCTTGGTCCTCGACGGTTCGGACCACTTTGACCCCGTCGCGGTCGGGAGCGAGAACGACCTCCAACCTGCGAAACGGGTCTTTGCCGTTGACCCGCATCGTGTTGGCGTTGGCGATGTTGCTGGAAATCACGTCCATTCGAAACCGCTCGGCGGCGAGGCCGGAAGCTGTTGTCTTGAGGGCGCCCGAAAGGGTGCTCATTACCTGCCACCCCGGATCACGTTTTTGAGCCCGCTGAAATGCCTCGACGTGAGTTCGGCGAGGGTCTGAAAGCGGAGTTCGGTCTCGGCGATCGCCACGACTTCTTTCTCTAAGTCGACCGAGTTGCCGTTCGACCTCGGGGGCCCTCCCGATTGAGACCGGCCGGAGAGCAGCGGCGAACGCCTGAGGCCCTTTTGCTCCTCGGCTTCGAGCCGAATGTCGAAGTCGATGTCCTTTCGCTGATAACCGGGCGTGTTCCCATTGGCCAGGTTCTGGCTCAAGAGCGACTGCCTTTGCGTCGCCTTGCTCATCGCCCTTTGCAGGTTCAGCGAGTGCGTTCCGAATAGTTTTTCAAGCACGGCCGTTGGTCTCCGTCCGCGCATCCGTTCGCCTTTGCGGGCTCGATCCTTGAGCCCTTCTGGGTTCCAGGCCTACCTGGGCCCATCAGTGTTATCGGCTCAAACGCGCCGGGGCTTTAGGGTGATTTGCGAGGGCGGAGTGCCAACCCAACACAAAGCCACCCACCGAATCCGGCGGGTGGCCAAGTGAAACCAGAAGCAGGGATTACTTGCGTCGTCGCGCAAGGAACGCCAGACCCGTTCCCAGAATCGCAAGCGTCGCAGGCTCGGGCACCGGGTTGTAATACATCAACCCCAACACGTTGCCAGACCCCATCGAACCCACCTCGACGGCCTCACCGGTAGCGACGTTCATGGTGTAGAGCTTGTCGGTCGAGTTGTCGGCCATATAGAGCTTGCCGTTGTCGGAGTTGTACGCGAGGCTGTTCGGGTTGGTCGAGTTGATCAGTGGGCCGATCAACGTCGTCGCTCCGTTGGAGCGGTCCATGGTGTAGAAGCTATCCGCCCCGCTATTGGTCGCGTACATGATGTCGTTGGCGCTGTCGTAGCCAAGGTTCGTGAAGGAACTGAGGCCCGAAGTGCCGATCAGAGTCGCGGCGCCGTTGGTCTTGTCAAGGCGATACAGGCCGTTGTTGTGCGACGACGCGCCGTACAGCGTCCCCGTCGACGAATCGTATTCGAGGCCGTGCATGACCACGGCGCTATCGCCGTACGGTCCGAGCAGCGTTGCGGTGAACGTGTTGAGGTCGAGCGTAAAGAGTGAATCCAAGCTGGTCGAGGTGAGATAGATCACGTCGTTGGCTCGGTCGTAGGCTAATCCGCCCGTCGTGCCCGCGTTCGATCCGACCGTTCCCAGGAGCGTCTTCTCGCCAGTGAGCATGTTGACCTCGCTGACGGCCCTGGCCGAGTCGATGCTGATGAGCCTGCCCTGCGCCAGCGCGAGACTGGCTACGACAGATAATGAGAGGACAAGCGTCCCTCTGCAAAGAATTCCCATTGATTTCCTCCAAAAAGCAACCACAAGAGTGGCAAACAGTACTCCCAGTGTATCCAGGGAATCTGGATTAGCAACTCGTATTCTTACCAGGAAGGCCCCATTTAGCCCTTGATCGCGCCCGCCAGCATCGTTTCGTGAATCTTATCGCGGAAGAGCCAATAGAGCACCATCACCGGAATCATCACGATCACGAGTCCGGCAAAAAGCGCGCCCCAGTCACTTTGGTAATGCTGGACCATCACGAGGTTGGCGATTCCGAGCGGGAGCGTTCGGTTTTCTTCGCTGGGAATGAGCACGAGCGCCAGCGAATACTCGTTCCAGAGCCCGATAGCGTTGAATATCCCCACAACCACGAGCCCGGGCCGAGCCAAGGGCAGCATCACCTTCCAAAACACCCTCGCATCGCCGCAACCGTCGATCATTGCGGCTTCGGCGAGATCGTCGGGGAGGGTTTGAAAGAACCCGGTCAGCACGAACACGGTGAAGGGAAGCGAAAACGCCACGTAGACCGCCACCAGTCCCGTCAGGGTGTCCATCAGGCCCAAGTCGTTCATCAAGAAGAAGAGCGGGACGATGGTGAGGAAAATCGGGAACATCATGCCGCTCAGGAAGGTCCCGTAGAGAATCTGCGAGCCTCGAAAGGGGTACCGAGCCAACACGTACGCCGCCATCGCGCCGATGGGGATCAGGATCGCAAGGGTCGCGACCGTCACCAAGAAGCTGTTGAGGAAGTACTGGCCGATGCTCGCCTTTTGCCAAGCGTTCGAGAAGTTCTCCCACCGCAGAGTCGCAGGGATCCCCCAGGGCGACGAGGTGATCTCGTGTCCCGACTTGAACGAAGTGTAGATGACCCACAAGAACGGAAGCAAAACCGTAAGAGCGAAGAGAACCACAAATGCCCTGCCCACGAGAGCGGTCACCGCTTCCACGCCGGAAGGAGATTTCCGACGCCGTGCCTTCCGCACGTTCATGCCCTCGCTCCCGTCGGGTCCTTGCGGAAGACGAACATGACGAACGCGCTCAGGGCCATGACGATCGCGAAGTTGGCGACCGCCAGAGCCGTCGAGTATCCGTACTGGCTGTTTTCGAAGGCCTGCTCATAGAGATAGGTCAGCATCACTTCGGTCTTGCGATCGGGTCCGCCGTCGGTCATCAAGAACACGAGCGCGAAGATGTTGAGGGCCGAAATGATGAAGTGAATCACGGCCACCCTTTTGACCGACCACAGGAGGGGCCAGGTGACCCTCCAGAATTTGCGGAGCCCTCTTGCGCCGTCCAGTTCCGCGGCTTCCTCTACGTCTTTGGAGATCGCTTTGAGTCCCGCCGCAAAGAGCATCACATAGAACCCGATCGCGTACCAAACGAACGCCGCGCTCACGGCCGGAAGCGCCGTCTTGGGGTCGGCCAACCAGGTCACGTTGAAATCGGAGAAACCCATCTTCTGGATCGACTGCGTGAGTAGGCCAATCGAAGGGTTGTAGACGAACATCCAGAGGATCGCAACGACCACCATGGAGACAATATGGGGGAACAGGTAGGTCCCGCGCAGGAACCGGGTGAACCGGGATTGATCTTGCAGCGCGTGCGAGATCGCCAGTGCCAGAGCCATCGTGATCGAGCCTCCCACGCCGACGATCCAGAGGTTATGTTCGAGCGCTTGCCAGAAGAACTTATCTTCGACCAGGCGTTGAAAGTTCTCCAAGCCGACGAAGGTCTTGTTTTCAGAGATCCCCTTCCAGCGAAACATCGAGAACTGGAACGCTTGGAGCACGGGCCAGCAAACGAACAGCCCGTACACAGCCACCGCGGGGGCTAAGAACGAGGCGACGAAGAGCGTCCGGCCCCGACGCTTCATCGGTTGATTTTGCGTTTGGGGACCGTAGCGTCGTTCCGCACCCGCTCGGCTTCCGCTTCGCACCGGTTGACGAACTGCTGAGGGGTGATTTCGCCGGAGAGCAAGGAGGCCATGGCGTTTTCCGTCTCTTTGCCTAGGGTCGGATACCAAAGTCGGTATTCGACGCTCCAAATCGCCTCGCTGTTTGCGAATGCCTTGGCCGGCTCGATAAGATGCTCCGGCAAGTTCGCCTGATCGCTGCCTCGAATCGACATCAGCGTGCCCTTCTGCTCCACGAACTTCTTGGCGTTGGTTAGGCTGGTCATGAACCTAAAGAACTCGATCCCATCCTTCGAGTGCTTGCCCTTGATGGGGATCACCCACGGCTCGATTCCGATGTTGATGTTGGTGGGGTCGTGGCCGTCCTTTAGCGGTGGTGGAAGCATGAACCGCATCTTCGCGTTGGGCGGCATCACCTCCCGCATTTCGGAGTGAAGCCAAGTTCCGCATGGGATCATCGCAGCCCGGCCTTGAAGGAACTCAGTCTGCGATTCGGTATGGCTCATCCCAATCGCTCCGTTTTGAAACAACCCCCGGTCTCGAAGCATCGCGATCATTTCGGCCGCCTTGAGAAAGGCGGGTGAGTTCCATGCGCCAGGTTCGAGGCTCTGAGCGGCGTCGAGGGCTTCGATCCCGCCCGCGCTGATGGCCCAAGGAAAAAGGAACCCGGAAATCATGTAGTACGGGTACTTGCCCTGAAAGGTGAGAGGCGCGATTCCTTTCGCCTTGACTTTCTCGGCGAGAGCCAGCAGGTCTTCGAACGTCGCGGGGGGCGTCCAGCCGTTCTTCTCAAAAACGTTCGGGTCATACCACCAGCCGTTCATGTTGTAGTGGTAGGGAAGCATGTATTGCTTGCCTTCGTACTGGCCCAACTTGAGGAGTTCAGGCTCGAAGGTGTCGCGCCAGGTGCCCTCGCCCTCAGCGGGGGGCTGTGACAGGGCCTCATCGAGAGCGAGAAGCTGCCCGTCATAGACCATGGCCCAATAGTCCATCCCCCAACCGGGCCAGGTGACGTCGGGTGGGGAACCCGCGACGAAGCGGGGGCGAAGCTGCTCCCAGACGCGAGGGTTGCCCCAGACCTTCACCTTTGCCCCAGGGTGAGCGGCTTCGTAGTCCCGCGCGGCCTGCTCAAAGAAGTCGATCCCGTATCCGCCCTGGAACACTGCGACCTCGACCTCAGCGCTCCCAGAGGAGGACGATCCCCCCTTGTTGCAGCCGGCAGAAACGAACAATAGGGTAGCGGCAAAAGCTACTCCGAGCAAAAGTTGGGTGCGCATGTGATTCCTCTGGGGGGCTTGCCCTTGGCGCATTTCTACCAGATTCTGCCCAGACCGCGTATCCTTTTCGGCGCAGTTCTTCTCCAGTCCTGTGGCTTCGGTCTGAAGACGGGTCGGCTGGGCTACAATTCCCGAAGGAGCCTATGTCGAACCTCAATAACGTTCCTGAGAGCCAACGAGGCCTCGTCGACCTTCGGAGTGATACGGTTACGCGCCCAACGCCAGAAATGTACGAAGCGATGCAGCGCGCGCCCCTCGGTGACGACGTGCTGGGCGACGATCCAACGGTCGCAGAGCTTGAAGAACTCTCCGCCCAAACCATGGGCAAGGAAGCCGCCGTCTTTGTTCCCAGCGGAACGATGGGCAATCAAATCGCCCTCGCGACCCACGTTCGCCGAGGAGACGCGATTCTGGTCGAAGAGGAGGCGCACGTCCTTTACTATGAGTGCGGCGCGCCGGGGGTTCTGGCGCAGGCCGTCACGTTCACGATTCCTTCGGACAAAGGCTTGATGGACCCTAAGGAAATCGAGCGGCGAATGACGCAACGAAGCCTTCATACGCCGGGGACGACGCTGCTCTGCATCGAGAACACCCACAATCGGGCTGGCGGAACTGTGGTTCCGCTCGCACGAATGGAGGAGTATCGGGAGGTGGCTCAACTCCACGGCCTCAAGGTACATCTCGACGGCGCGAGGGTCTTCAATGCCGCGGTGGCGCTTGGAGTCGAGGCCCGCACGATCGCCGCAACCGTCGACTCTGTGAGCTTCTGCCTCAGCAAAGGTCTCGGCTCTCCTGTCGGGTCGGTGCTGTGCGGAGGCGCCGCGTTCATCGACGAGGCGAGGATCTGGCGCAAGAGGCTCGGAGGAGGGATGCGGCAAGCGGGAATCCTCGCGGCCTGTGGATTGGTTAGTTTGAGGACTCGAGTCGACCGTCTTGCGGAAGACCACGCCCGCGCGAAGGCCTGCGCGGAAGCGCTGTCCGAGATTCCGGGTCTACGGGTCGATTGGGACCGCGTTCAGACGAACATGGTCCTCGTCGAAACGGATCGCCCCGCAAAGCAGTGGCTCGATTGCCTGCGGTCGGAGGGTGTCCTTGCGCTTCCGCCCGCTCCCCGCCGGATTCGCTTGGTGTTCCATTCCGACGTCGACGATGTCGGCTTGGGCCGCGCGATCGATGCGTTTGGCAAGGCTGCGAAGGCTCTTGGGGCCTCTCCCGCGGCGTAATCGTCCCTCCGGTGCGCACGCGTATGGGAACGCACGCGCCCCGCGTGGCTTCTACCGCTCAATCCACCCCTTACTATAAGGAACGGAAATCGCGTCTCCGGGAGCGCACGCGTCCCGCGTGGCCTTCGCTCTCTTTCGCTTTCACAGGCAAAGGAACTTGCGATTCCGGGAGCGCACGCGCCCCGCGTGGCTTCTACCGCTCAATCCACCCCTTACTAGAAAGAAAGGGAAATCGCGTCTCCGGGAGCGCACGCGTCCCGCGTGGCCTTCGCTCTCTTTCGCTTTCACAGGCAAAGGAACTTG
>WBZY01000239.1_pt1 | contig 46540 bp, 43 predicted proteins | sample 5204191 | NCBI WGS metagenome assembly WBZY01 (sample SAMN12344363, study PRJNA552823) | activated sludge metagenome | biome: Activated sludge suspended growth; feature: Anammox Sidestream; material: Wastewater; isolation source: activated sludge from anammox sidestream of wastewater treatment...
GGCGGCACGCGGCAGGCTGACGGCGAACCATCCATCCGCGCCTGCGAGCAGGCGGCAGCTGCCCCCGGGCGACATGAGACCTTTTCGATGCAACCGCGCGATCGCAGCCCGCTCACCGAGCAGGGCGCGTCCTGCCGGCAGGCTGCCGACGGCATCGAGCGGTGCGAGGCAGGAGAGCGCCCGCACCGCGCCGTCCGCACAGCTCGCGAGCGGTGCAGGGCACATCTGTGCGGGGCCGTCGGCGAGCCCCGTCAGTGACATGAGGCCGCTCTGCGCCCAGGCGATCGCGGCGGACAGGTCCTCCGGGCCGGCGACCGTGGTCACGCGTGCACCGAGCGATTCGAGCAGTGCGTGCGCGTAATCGCTCGCGATGCCGTGCCCCGCGAGGCGGAGCGGCGGCAGCGCGGACAGGAGACCGGCGTCGGAAGCTGGGGGCACGTGCATCGGCTGATTGTTCAATGGATGCCCGGTCGCGACAAAGGGCGTAGTGTTCGGCTAGTCCAGGTGGACGATGATCCATGGCAGCCCGACGACGAGACTTGGACGCGCGTCCCGGGGGGGCATGCGGGCGCGTCGTCCGAATCAGCTTTGCCCGGAAATACGGCGGATATCGTCATGAGGTTACTGAAGGCCGGTACGCGTGCCAAGTGCGCGGTGTGCGATACGGAAGTCATGGTCGTTCGCGCGGCGCCCGTGGAGGTGCAGGTCACCTGCGGCGGCGTCGAGCTGATCGCGATGGATGGCGCGAAGGCGCCGGGTGCGCATGTGGATGCGGCGGCAGGCCAGTCTGCGCTCGTCGGCAAGCGCTACGTGAATGCGGCAGATGTCGTCGAACTGCTGTGCACGAAAGGCGGCAAAGGGCAGCTGGCGGTGGGCGGCGAGCCGCTCTCGGTCAAGCAGGCAAAACCGCTGCCGTCTTCGGACTAGTCCGTGAACCTGGTCATGACGCTCGAGATGGCGGCCGAGTGCCATCCGCAGCGCATCGCCGTCACCTCGACCGACACTCGGCTCACGTGTGCGGAGCTGCTGGCGGCCGCGCGTGCCGCGGCGCTGGGCATTCGGGAAGCGGGCGTGAAATACGTCGGCATGCTCGACATCAACAGCCCGGCCGTACCGATTGCGCTGTTTGCCTCCGCGTATGCGGGTGTGCCCTACGTGCCGCTCAACTATCGGCTCACCCGGGGCGAGATCGAGGCGCTGCTCGCGCGCATCGCACCGGCGCTGCTCATCACCGACGAGCCGGTGGTCGCGCCACTGACGCTTCCGCCCGGCATCACCGTGATGCTGCGCAGCGAGTTCCAGCGTCGCGCCCTGTCGGCTGCGCCCACGGAGATCTCCGCGCCGGGTGAACCGCGTGATGCCGCGATCCAGCTGTTCACGAGCGGGACGACGGGCAAGCCCAAGGCGGCCGTGCTGCGGCACGAAAACCTGATGTCCTACGTGCTCGGCACCGTGGAGTTCGCCTCCGCCGCCGAGGATGACGCGATCCTGATTTCCGTCCCCCCGTACCACATCGCGGGGATTTCGGCGGTCCTGAGCTCGATCTATGCCGGCCGGCGCATGGTGCAGCTGCCGAACTTCGATGCGGCCACGTGGCTGCAACTGTGCCGCGACCAGAAGGTCACCAATGCGTTCGTCGTGCCGACGATGCTGTCGAGGATCGTCGATCACCTGCAGCTGCACCCGGGAGACGCCCGCATGCCGTCACTGCGGGCAATCGCCTACGGCGGCGGCAAGATGCCGCTCGCGGTGATCGAACAGGCGATGCGGCTCCTCCCCGGCGTCGATTTCACCAATGCCTATGGCCTGACGGAGACGAGTTCGACGATCTGTCTCCTCGGGCCCGACGACCATCGCAGCGGCTTCGGAAGCGCGGATCCGCTGGTGCGTCGCCGCCTGTCGTCGGTCGGCAAGCCCGTGCCGACGATCGAGCTCGAGGTGCGCGGCGAGGCCGGCGAGGTGCTCGGACCCGGCCAGTCCGGCGAGGTCTTCGTGCGCGGCGGACAGGTCGCCGGCGAATACCTGGAGCAGGGCAGTCTGCTCGACACGGATGGCTGGTTCCCGACGCGCGATCGCGGCCACGTCGATGAATACGGCTACGTGTATCTCGAAGGCCGCGCCGACGACGTCATCGTCCGCGGCGGGGAGAACATCTCGCCGGGCGAAGTCGAGGATGTCCTGCTGGAGCACCCCGCGGTGTCCGATGCCGCCGTCGTCGCCGTGCCGGACCGGCAATGGGGCGAGTCGGTCGGGGCCGTGATCGTGCTGCGCGAAAACGCGCAGGCCACGGATGCCGAGTTGCAGGACTGGGTCAGGCAGCGACTGCGTTCATCCCGTGTGCCGACCGCCATTCGCTATGTCGATCAATTGCCGTTCAACGAAATGGGCAAGGTGCTGCGACGCGTCCTGAAGCAGCAATTCGCCGATCTGAAATCGTAGGTCGCCATGAAGTTCGCACTGCTGCTCGGGTTCAGCCACCATCGTGATTTCCCGGCGCTCGCGCAGGCCGCCGAAGCAGCGGGCTTCAACTCGGTGTGCATCCCCGACAGCCTCTTTTACCCGAAGGCGACGGAATCGGAGTATCCGTACAACGATACGGAAACCATCCGCGGCTACATCAGCGCGACGGAATTCATCGAACCGTTCATCGCGATGGCCACGATGGCGGCCGTCACTTCCCGCGTGCGCTTCTACCCGAGCGTGCTGAAGGTGCCGGTGCGCCAGCCGCTCGTGCTCGCCAAGCTGCTCACCTCGCTCGCCGTCGTCAGCGATGGCCGCGTCGCGCTCGGCGCGGGCTTGAGCCCGTGGAAGGAAGACTTCACGTACAACGGCGTGCGCTACGAGCGTCGCGGCGCGCTGATGGACGAGTGCATCCAGATCATCCGCGGTGTCATGTCGGGCGACTATTACGAACACCACACCGAGAACTACGATTTCGGACCGCTCAAGATGAACCCGGTGCCCGCGCGGCCCATCCCGATCCTGATCGGCGGACACGCGGCGCCGGCACTGAAACGTGCCGCGCGGGTCGGAGACGGCTGGATATCCGCGAACAGCGACTACGAATCGCTGGCGAAGCTGATCGCCCAGCTGAACGGCTATCGGCGGGAGTACGGCACGCTGGACCGCAAGGATTTCGAGATCCACGTGATCGATTCCAATGCGCAGACCGTCGCCGATTTCCAGCGTCTCGAGGCGCTCGGCGCCACCGAAGCAGCGCTCATCGCCTGGCCGCCGCAGGTACGCGATGGCCGCCAGCAGATCGAGGCGATCAAGCGCTTCGGCGACACGGTCGTCGCGAAGTTCCGCTAGACCGGGTCGCGTTCGACACGCGCCGTCGATGGTGATGCTTCGACGCCGGAGCGCTCGAACGACTCGAAGAAATGGCCCTAACTAACTGTAAACGCTCGTATTGAGCATCTGCCCCTACCGGGCCGCGCCGACTTCCTTCAACCGCATCCACACGCGCTGCGCCGTGGCCGGCGTCTCGGTCATCTCGATGCCGAGCGGCGCGAGGGCGTCGTTGATCGCGCAGGTGATCGCCGCGGGCGTCGTGTGCATCGCCCCTTCGCCGCAGCCTTTCGCGCCGAGCGGCGTGACGGGCGAGGGGGTCACGATGTGGTCTCGCCGGGTGATCGGCACCTCGTGGATCGACGGCATCAGGTAGTCGACGAATGTCGTGACGAGGGGATTGGCACCGTCGTCGTACACGTACTCTTCGAGGAGCGCCGCGCCGACGCCTTGTGCGACGGCTCCCTGGAGCTGCCCTTCGACGCTCGCGGGATTCAGCCGGGTGCCGCAGTCGTCGACGATGAAGTACTTCAGGATCGACGTGTGGCCCGTGCCGCGGTCGACCTCGACCATCACGACGTGGGTCGCCGTGGCCGCCGTCAGATAGCTGCGGCACCGACCTTCCTCGTCGGGCATGTTGCGCCCGGGGGCCGTCCACACCGAGGTGGCCGTCGGGTTCGGCTCCATGCCGGGCGGGAGCAGGTCGCTGCGGCCGAGCATCGTGCCCGCGACTTCGGCGACCGTCATGCCCATGGCCGGATTGGCCTTGACTCGCAACCGCCCGTCCATCAGTTCGATTGCATCGGGTGGCAGGCCGCCCATGATGTGGCCCACCACGCGCTTGAAGTCGGCCTCGAGCTTCTGGCAGGCGCCGAGCACGGCGCCCGTGATGGCGACGCCGACCCGGCTGCCGCCCTGGCCGAAGTGCGGCGGCGTGGCATCCGTCGCGGCGGTCGTGACCTTCACCGATGTGATGTCCACGCCGAAATAGTCGGCGGCGACCTGGGCCGCGACCGTGAACTGGCCCTGTCCCTGCAGGTTGAAGCCCACGACTATCGTGATGTTGCCGAGGACGTCGAAGGACACCCGCGCGCCCTCGGGCACGCCGACGCCCTGCACGCCGACCGTGGCGTAGGCATTCCAGTCGAAGACGCCCGGCTCGACCGTGTTCACGACGCTGATGCCGACGAGCCGGCCCTCGGCCCGCGCCGCCGCCTGCTCCTTGCGCAGGGCCGCGTAGTCCGCGAGCTTCAGCACTTTGTCGAGCACGGCTTCGTAGTCGCCGCTGTCGTACTCGTTGCCGCTCGGGATGGTGTACGGGAATTGCTCGGGCCGTATGTAGTTGCGGCGCCGGATGTCGGCCGGATCGAGCGCGAGCTTGCGCGCCGCCATGTCGACGAGGTTCTCGAGCACGAGAAAATGCGGCGGCGGACCGTAGCCGCGATAGGGCGCGACCGGGGCACGGTTGGTCACGACGAGCGTCGTGTCGTAGCGGGCCGCCTCGATCCGGTAATTGCCGGTGAAGGCGGCGAGCGGCTTGGCGACCGAGATCGTGCCGTAGGTTTCCGTCGTCGCGCCCTGGTCGTCGAGCAGCTTCACGTCGAAACCCGTGATCGTGCCGTCAGCCTTGAGCGCGAGTGACGCCTCGTAGCGACGGTCCCACGACTGGCTGCCGCCCGCGAGGAGACACTCCATGCGGTCCTCGATGTACTTGACCGGCAGGCCGCCCGCCTTGCGCGACAGGAGCGCGGCGATGTCGGTGCCGCGCGCGCCGCCCTTGCCGCCGAAGCCGCCACCCATGGGATGGCTCACGACTTTCACCTTGTTGGCGGGCAGGTTCAGCGAGAACGAGCGCGCGAGGCCCCAGAAGCCCGGCACCTGGTACGAACCGTGGCACACGAGACTGTTGTCGGTCAGGTCCCACTGGCACACGCAGCCGAAGGTCTCGGTGGGGTTCGCGCCGCAGCGGTTCCAGCGAAAGCTGGCGGTCACGACATGATCGGCCTCGCGAAAGACACGATCGACCTCGCCCCACGTGTAGACGCGCTTCTGGATGACGTTGGTCCCGTGCTCCTCGAACAGCACGGGCGCATCGGGCGCGATGGCGGCAGGCGCCGATGCGACCGCCGGGAGCACTTCGTAGTCGACATCGATCAGTTCGATCGCGTCCTCGGCGACGTGGCGGCTCGTCGCGGCCACGGCGGCCACGGGCTCGCCGACATAGATGACCTTGTCGATCGCAATGCAATGCGTGCCCCAGCCCGGCGGGCTCGTGACATGCGCATTGGCCCAGCGCTTGACGTCATCCGGCGTGAGGACCGCAACGACTCCCTCGAGCGCTTCCGCCGCGCTCGCATCGACCTTGAGCACGCGCGCGTGCGCATGCGGGCTGCGCAGGATCGCGCAGTGCAGCATGCCCGGCAGCTGCAGGTTGTCGATGAAAGGCGCCGAGCCCGACACGAGCGCGGGGTCCTCGACGCGCCGGACTTCCTTGCCCACGTAGCGCACCGCGCTGGTCGGCAATTCTTCTGGCAGGCGGGGAAACTCTCTGGCCATGCTGGATCTCCTCCGTCCGGGTTGGCGCCGACTCAGGCGGGCCCTGATTGTTCGCGCAGGCGCCGGGCCGCGAGCCGCACCGACGCGATGATGGTCTCGTACCCCGTGCAGCGGCACAGGTTCCCGCCCAGTGCTTCCTTGATGGCCTCGTCGTCGGGATCGGGGTTGTCGCGCAGCAGTTCGACCGTCGACATGATGAAGGCGGGGGTGCAGAACCCGCATTGCAGGCCGTGCGCGTCGACGAACGCCTGCTGCACCGGGTGCAGCTTGCCGGTCTCCGGGTCGCGCAGTCCTTCGATCGTCGTCACCTCCATGCCGTCGGCCTGCACGGCGAGCGTGAGGCAGGAGCGCGCCGGCAAGCCGTCGATGAGCACCGTGCAGACGCCGCAGATGCCGTGTTCGCAGCCGACGTGAGTGCCGCCCAGATGCAGGTCGTGACGCAGGAAGTCCGCGAGCGTGACGCGTGGCTCGACTTCCCGCTCGTAGACGCGGCCGTTGACCGTCACCCGCGTGCGCTGTCTCGTTGTCATGATCTCGTGCCTGCTCCTGTCACGCCGCGCGCGCCGCGGCTTCTGCGAGGCAGCGTTCCGTGAGTACCTTGACCAGCTGGCGGCGGTAGTCCGGCGTCGCGTGCACGTCGCCGAGCGGTTCGGCGACGGACTCGCCGGCCACGGCCGCCGCACGCGCAAAATTCTCCGTCGTCGCCGACTGGCCGTTGAGTGCCGCTTCGGCCGCCGGCAAGCGCACCGCGGTGGCATTGACGCCAAAGGCGCCGATGCGCACGTCTTCGCATCGGCCATTGGCCTTGCGCAGCGTGACGGCGATGCCCGCGAGCGCGAGGTCGCCGTGGCGTTTCGCGAATTCCTGGATCGCCCAGCCGGTGCCGGGCCGAAACGGTGGCAACCGCACCTCGACAAGTATCTCGGTCGCTTCGAGGCTGGTCGTCATGAAGGTCACGAAGAAATCGCTCGCCGCGATCTCGCGCACGCCGTTCGGCCCCTGCGCCCGCATCCGGATGTCCTGGACCAGCGCAACCGCCGGGTACTCGGCCGCCGGATCGGCGTGCGCGAACGAGCCGCCGACGGTGCCGCGATTGCGGATCTGGCGGTGGCCGATCAGCAGCGTTGCCGCGTGGAAGAGGGGTTGTTGTTCGCGGAGCAGCGGCGAGTCCTCCGCCGCGCGCTTGCTCGCCATCGAGCCGATCGCGATCGCCTCGCCCTCCGCGCGGATGTAATCGAGCGCCTCGATCTTGCCGAGATCGACCAGCACCTGCGGGCGTGCGATGCGCATGTTGAGCATCGGCATCAGGCTCTGGCCACCCGCCAGCAGCTTCGTGTCGAGGCCCTCGCCCTCGAAGCGCTGCAGCAGCGCGATCGCCGATTCGACCGTCGGCGGCGCATGGTAATCAAAAGAGGCGGCTTTCACGTGCGTGTCCCGATCCGGATCCTCTGGTACATCCCGTGCGCCGCAGCTTGCAGCCGGGCCGCGTACGAGGTCAACCGCGCTGCCGCAAGTGGCGGTGGCTGCATTTGACCACGCGTGAACACTGGGGCATCGTCCGATTGGAGGTATCGGCCGCGTGCAGCGGCCGATAATTTGCATTCAGCATCGGGGTCGGTGCGCGGTCAAATCCAGTTCGGCAGGTAACGTCCATGAGCGGACCCTTACATACACCTCTGTGCGACAAGCTCGGCATCGAGTATCCCGTCGTTGCCTTCACGCATTGCAAGGACGTCGCGGTTGCCGTGATCAACGCGGGCGGCTTTTCCGTGCTCGGCGAAGCCCTGCATTCGCCCGATCACATTGCTGCGGACATCAAATGGATCCGCGATCGGGTCGGCGGCAAACCGTTCGGCATCGATCTCGTGCTGCCGGCGTCGGTTCCGGAGGAGCGCACTGTCGAGCAGCTGCTCGCGGAGATTCCGCAGACGCACCGCGATTTCGAGCAGCAGATCAAGCGCAAGTACAACGTGCCCGACCCGAAGGAAGCGCCGAACATCCACATCTGGGGCGGCCTCGACCAGAAGCGCGCACTCGCGCAGGTGGAGGTCGTGTTCGACGAACGCGTCCCGGTATTCGCCTCGGGCCTCGGCTCGCCGGCATTCCTGCTGAAGCGCGCCCACCAGCTCGGCATGCAGGTGTGGGGGCTGGTCGGCAAGCCGCGCCAGGCGAAGAAGCAGATCGACGCGGGCACGGACGTGATCATTGCGCAGGGGTACGACGCGGCGGGTCACACGGGCAACATCGGCACGTTCTCGATCGTCCCGCAGATCGCCGACGCGGCACGCGCGGCCGGCGTTCCCGTGCTCGCGGCCGGTGGCGTGACCACGGGGCGGCATCTCGCGGCCGCGCTCGCGCTCGGCGCGGACGGCGTATGGACCGGTTCATTGTGGCTGGCCTCGCGCGAGTCCGACGTCAATCTGCCGCTGAAGGAGCGGCTGCTCGAGGCCGAGACCGACGACACGGTGTACTCGGACTGCATCTCGGGCTACACGATGCGCACGACGCGCAGCCCCTGGCACGACGAATGGCTGAGCCCGGAAGCGCCGCCGGTCCTGAAGCCGCCGCTGCAGATGATGCTGTCGGCCAACTACATCCAGGGGTCGCTCGACTACCAGCGGAAGGACCTGATGACCGAAGCGGCGGGGCAGGGCATCCACTACGTGACCGAGATGAAGCCGGCGCGCCAGATCCTCTCCGATCTGGTCGATGAGGCACTCGATGTCTTCGAACGCTTCGCCTCCGCCTGAGCGGGCCGCACCGGATTTCCGGACCCGGGACGGCTTCGACGCCGCAATGCAGGGTCGCCGGGCCGAGTGCGACGGTGGCAAGGCCATCGAGGGCACGCATTTCGCGGGTCGCCAGCAGTTCGCGGGCACCCTGACGGGGCAATATCGCGATTTCGGTGACTACCCGTGGCGCTGGTATCTCATGACGGATCTCACGCACAAGCCGGAAGGCTATGCGCACGAGGCTGTCTGGTGCGACGCCGGCAGCCTGGATTTCGAAGGCAAAGAATGAACCCATGCGCATCGTAGTCTGTGTAAAGGAAGTGCTCGACCCGAACGCCGTCAACAACCTGGCGCTCGCGGGCAAGCTGAGGATCGGCGCCGACGGGCGCACGCTCGACGTGGCGAGTGTGCCGCGGCTGATCAATGGCTATGACGAGCAGGGCATGGAAGTCGCGCTGCGCATCCGTGATGCGGGGGTCGAGTGCCGGATCGCCGTCGTGTCGATCGGCGGGGACCAGCAGGCCGTGCTGCGGCATTGCGCGGCGCTCGGCGCGGACGAAATCGTCGCGATCGATCCGGCCGGGGCCGAACTCGACTGCGAAGCGGTGGCGAAGCTGCTCGCGGCCTGGATCAAGGGCAGTGGCGGCGCAGATCTCGTCCTCTGCGGGCGCCAGGCGTCCGACGACGACCAGGGCGTCGTGCCGGTGTTGCTCGCGGAAAAACTCGGCCTGCCCGCCGTGCTGTTTGCGCGCGCGGTCGAAGTGTCGGGCACGAGCCTGCGCGTGACGCGCGTGACGAGCGACGGCGACGAGGTCGTGCAGGGCGCGATGCCCGCGCTCGTGACCGTGAGCAACGAAGTGGGTGTGCCGCGTTTCCCGACGGCCAAGTCCAAGATGGCCGCGCGCAAGATGGCGCCGGTTGCGGTCACGGCCGCCTCGCTCGGCCTCTCGGCGGGAGATCTCGCGCCGACGGTCGCGCTGGTGAAGCAGCAACTCCCGGTGGTCGCCGGCAACTGCGAGTTCCTGCAGGGCTCGGCGCCCGAGGTGGCGCAAACGCTGATTGCGCGCCTGCGCGCCGACGGCGTGATCTGAGGCCCGCATGGCGATCGAGCTCAGGCAGACCTTCGAAGTGCGGGCGCCGATCGATGCGGTCTGGGCATTCATGCTGAATCCCGAGAACGTCGTCGCCTGCATGCCAGGGGCATCGCTGACGCAAATCGTCGACGAGCGGAGCTTTGTCGGCGCGGTGAAGGTCAAGGTCGGTGCGGTCAGCGCGCAGTACCAGGGGACGATCACCTACGCGGAGACGGACCGCGCGGCCGGCATCGTGAAATTGCTGGCCGAAGGCAAGGAACGGGGTGGCGGGACCGTGCGGGGCACGATCACGAGCCGGCTCACGAGCATCGCAGGCGGAGCGGCCACGAGCGTCGAGACGAGCTCGAGCATCGACCTCACCGGCAAGATCGCGCAGGTCGGTCGCGGGATGATCGAAGGTGTCTCGGGCCAGATCATCAAGATGTACGTCAACAACGTGCGCGCGATGCTCGAACCTGCGGCGAGCGCTGCGGCCGGCGCGGGCACGGCTCCGGGCAGCGTGCCTGGCGCGTCGCCTGCACCGCCACCGGCCCGCCAGGAATCGATCAACATCGTTGCCGTCGTCCTGAAGACGCTGTGGGAGGGCCTCAAGGGCTTTTTCAGGCGCCTCTTCGGTCGCGCGTAGAGGGGCTTCATGAGCGTAGTCGTCTGCAGTTGGGGAAACACGGTCGAACGCGGCACCGAGGAAGTGCTCACGGCGGCGCGCGCCTACAGTGTCGCCGCGGGGCTGCCATTGCGATGGGTGGTCGCGGGAACCGACTGCGAGGCCGTGCGTGGGTTGGCTGCGCGCTACGGGGTTGCGGCGGTGGACCTCATCAGCCACCCGAAGCTGGCCGGCTATGGCCCCGACGCGCTGACAGAGGCGCTTGCCCGTTATTTCGCGCAGGTGCAGGCGGCTGCCGTCCTCCTGAACCAGACGGCGGAATCGCGCCTCGTGGCGCCGCGTCTCGCGACGCGACTGGGCGGCGCCGTGGTGACGAACGTGTTTGCGCTGCGACACGAGGGGGGGGCTCTGCACGTGTCGGCGACGGCCTATGGCGGCGATACTCATGCAACCTACCGCATGCCTGCGAAGAACAGCATCGTGTGCGTCGCCACGACGACGCTCGCAGCCGAGCATGCCGCCGCGCCGACCGAGCCGCAGTGCAACCCGGTCGATGTCGACCTGGGTGCCGTCGAGGAGCGCTTCAAGGTCACCGCTGCGCCCAAGGCGGAGGGGCCGCGCCTCGAGGATGCGGAAATCATCGTCGGCGGCGGTCGCGGCCTCGGCAAGGCGGACAATCTCGGCCTGATCAGGGACCTCGCCGCGGCCCTCGGCGGCATGTGGGGCGGCTCCCGCCTGCTCGTCGACGACGGCTGGATCGACGCGTCGCGACAGATCGGCCTCACGGGCAAGATCACGCGGCCGCGCCTGTACGTCGCGGCCGGCATTTCCGGCGCGAGCCAGCACATGGCCGGTTGCTCGGCCGCGAAAACGATCGTTGCGATCAACAAGGACCGGGACGCGGCCATTTTCCGCTACGCGCGCTTTGGCATCGTCGGTGATTGCCTCGAAGTGATACCGGAACTCATCAAGGCAGCCCGTGGTGGCTGACGGAGAAACGCCAGTGGTCGAATCCTCCCAACCGTGTGTACCGGGCCTGTTCGCCGCCGACGGTGGCGCGCGGGTCCTCGGGTCGCGCTGCACTGCCTGCGGCACACCGTATTTCCCGAAGGCGGCGAGTTGTCACAACCCGAAATGCCCGGGCTCGAAGATGGAGCCCTGCGAATTCGGCGGCCGGGGCAAGGTGTGGAGCTATTCGGTCGCGGATTTCCCGCCGCCGCCGCCCCACAAGCACGACAAGCCGTTCAAGCCGTATGCGATCGCCGTGGTCGATCTCGACAGCGGCCTGCGGCTCGTCGGGCAGATGGTCGATCCGCCGTCGGCCATGAGCGTCGGCGCGGCGGTCGAACTGGTCGTCGACACGCTCTACCACGAGGAAGGCAAGGCCTTCACGACGTGGAAATTCAAGCTGGCCTGAGCCGCGGGGAGTAAGCAGTCATGCAGGATGTCGCAGTACTGGGCGTGGGACTCCACCGTTTCGGCAAGACCGGCGACGATGTCGTCGGCAACAAGTCCGTGACGGAACTGTGCCGGCACGCGGTGGACAAGGCGCTCGAGGACGCCGGCGTGTCCTGGCGTCAGATCGAGGCTGTTGCCGCCGCGAGCTCGCGCTTCTCGGGCGGCAAGGGCTGGGGACTGAACGGCAACGACGTCGTCGAGGACATCGGGTCGACGGGCATCCCGGTCTTCAACATGTCCGCGGGCTGCGCCGCCGGCGGGAACGCATTCAATGTCGGCTATTCGCTGGTGGCGGGCGGGATGTACGACCTCGTGCTCGTCGTCGGGGGCGAGGTGATGCCGAAGGGCATGATCCAGACCTCGGGCGTCGAGGAAGCCACGGACCCGGAATTCCTGCGCCAGCGCTGCATCGGCTTTCCCGGGCCGTCATTCTGGGCAACGCTCGCGCGCCGCCGCATGCACGATTACGGCACCACCGAGGAGCAGTTCGCGAGCGTCACGGTGAAGGCCCGCAAGTGCTCCGTCGGCAATCCGTATGCACGCTTCCAGAAGGAGATCACGCTCGCCGACGTGCTGGCGTCCCCCTACGTCAGCAATCCGTTGCGCCTGTTCGAGATCTGTCCGGTGTCGAACGGTGCGGCTGCGGCGGTCATCTGCTCCAAGCGCAAGGCCCGCGAGTTCACGAAGAAGCCCGTCTGGGTCGCTTCGAGCGCCGTGGCGACGTTGACCTTCGAGGATTCGCTGCCGCGCGGCCTCGCGGGCCCGGTCCCGAGCGGCCCGAGTTTTCACACGGAGGTGAAGGGTGCAGTCACGCGTGCGTTCGAGCGGGCCGGCATCGGTCCGAAGGACGTGAGCTTCACGGAGCTGCAGGACAACACCTGCTACTACGAGCTCGCATTTCCGGAGGAATGGGGGCTCTGCGAACCCGGGGAGTCCGAGCGGCTGGTTGCGGCCGGCGAGACGACCCCGACCGGGCGCATGCCGATCAATCCGTCGGGCGGCTTCGTGTCGTTCGGTGAAGCGACGACCGCCATGGGCGTGTTCCAGATCGCGGAAGTCACCTGGCAGCTGCGAGGCCAGTCGGGTGCCCGGCAGGTACCCGGCGCGAAGGTCGGTCTCGCACAGACGAATGGACTGGGCGGCAACGCGACGGCAGCCATCCTGAAACGCTGATCGCCCCACGCGCCGGGAACGGCGCGGCGGCGCTCGCTGGGGCAACGATCGTGTACGACATCGGCGCGGTGAACTACGGCCTCCTCGCGATCCTGCTGTGCGGCGCAGGCGCCGCGCTCGTGCTCGGCCTGCGCGACATCTGGCGGCGCGCCTCGGCCGAAGGCTCGCCGTTCGCCGGTGCCACGGCGCTCGGCGACATCGTCGGGCGCATCAACTGGCGCTCGTTCCTGACGCGCGGCGTGCTGCTTTCGCGCCTCTACAAGCGGCCGGCATCGGGCATCGCGCACGCGCTGCTCTTCTACGGCGCGCTGCTCGAGATCTTCGGGCATGGCGTCTACGCGCTGAGTTTCGTCGGCGTTCCCGTCTATTCGGGCCGGTTCGGCTACCTCGTCATGGAACTCGGGCGTGACGTGGGCGGGCTCGCGATGCTGCTCGGTGTCGTGTTCTTCCTGCTGCGGCGCTCGAAGCCGCCGGAGCGGCTGACCGTCGGCAAGGCCCGCCGTGGCTTCGTCGTCATGGAAACGCTCCTCCTCCTCGTCATCGTCGCGGGCTTCGTCGCCGAGTCGGTCCGCCTCGCGCAACCGGGGATCACGAGTGCCGGGGAATTTGTCGGCCTCGCGGCGGCCCGATGGGTGGGGCAGATCGGCGCGGTGATGCACGAGCACAGCTATCTTGTGCTGTGGTGGTTCCACGGACTGCTCGGTCTCGCGTTCATCGTGCTGATCACCCGCACGCCGATGTCACACATGCTGCTCGGCCCGATCAACACGGCGCTCGCCAAGAGGCGCCCGGGCGTGACGATACCGGCGATCGATTTCGACGCCGAGGAGCCGGTCCTCGGTGTCGAGAAGCTCGCCGACCTGCCGTTCAAGAACCGCTTCGACTTCGAGGCGTGCCTGTGGTGCGGCCGTTGCCACGAGGTGTGCCCGGCCGCGCAGACCGGCAAACCGCTCTCGCCGAAAAAGATCATGCTGACCTGCGCCGAGTACCAGGCGCAGGGGCGGACCGACGACGCGTCGCTGATCGATACGCTCGGCGTCGATGCGCTCTTCAGTTGCACGAGTTGCGGGGCCTGCGTGGAGGAGTGCCCCGTGACCAACGACCCGGCCGAGGTGATCCTGCACTTCAGGCGCCAGCTCGTCATGGGCCGCTCCGAGATGCCGGACGTCATGGCGAGTGCGAACCGCAACCTCGAATCGCGCTGCCACCCGTTCGTCGGCACCGCGGCCAACCGCGACGACTGGCATCGCGGCCTCGAGGTGCCGCGCTTTGTCCCGGGGCAGACCGAGTACCTGCTCTGGATCGGGTGCTCCGTCGCCTACGAAGAGCGTGCGCAGAAGATCGCGCGTGCGATGGTGCGGATCCTCGATGCCGCGGGTCTTTCGTGGGGCATCCTCGAGGAGACCCGCTGCACGGGCGATCCGGCCAAGATGATGGGCAACGAGCTGCTGTTCGTCGAACTGGCGCAGGCCAACATCGAGGAGTTCCAGGAGGCGAAGGTCACGAAGGTGATCACGATGTGCCCGCACAGCTTCAACAGCTTCAGCAGGTACTATCCGCAGCTCGGCGCGCAGTGGGAAACGGTCATGCACTCGGTGCTGATCGACCGGCTGATCAAGGGCGGCAAGCTCGCGGTCAAGCGCGATGCGCTGCAGAAAATCGTGTTCCACGATCCGTGCTATCTCGCGCGGCACAATGGCATCGAAGCCGAGCCCCGGGGTGTCGTCGCGTCGGTCGGCGAACTCGTCGAGATGCCGCGCAACCGCGAGAACAGCTTCTGCTGCGGTGGCGGCGGGGGCAAGTACTGGTCGCGCGAGACGGGCACGGCGCGCATCAGCGACGTGCGGATCACGGAGGCCCTCGGCACGGGCGCGAACAAGGTCGCGACCTCCTGTCCGATCTGCCTCCTGATGCTGAGTTCGAGCGCGGCGAAGCACTCGGAGGAGCCGCGGGTCTTCGACCTCGCGGAACTCGTCTCCGAGGCGCTGCAATAAACGACAGAGTGAGGCCATGGCACTGAATCTTCCCGAGACGTTCACTTACGAGAAGCGCGGCCGCATTGCGGTGATGACGCTGAACCGGCCGCAGGCGGCCAATGCGATGACCCGCGAAATGATCGTGGGCATGGACGCGGCGTTCGACGATTTCAACGCCGACCCCGCGCTGCACGTCGCGATCCTCACCGGCGCGGGCAATCGATCGTTCTGCACGGGGATGGACATGAAGTCTGCGCTCCCCGCGATCGCGGCCGGCGACTCGATGGGCTACGAGGACCCGGTGAAGCGGCCGTTCCAGACGATCTACAAGCCGATCATCGCGGCGGTGAACGGCATGTGCATGGCCGGCGGCATGGAGTTCATGCTGGGCACCGATATCCGCCTCGCCGCGGAGAACGCGACCTTCGGCCTGAGCGAAGTGCGCTGGGCGGTGATCCCGGTCGGTGGCAGCCACATCCGCCTGCCGCAGCAGATCCCGTGGGCCGTCGCGATGGAGATGCTGCTGACGGGCGCCAGCATCGACGCGCAGCGGGCCTACGAGGTGGGGCTCGTGAACCGCATCGTGCCGGCCGAGCGGCTGCTCGACGAGGCGCTGGCGCTGGCGGAGAAGATCTGCGACAACGGTCCGCTCGCGGTGCGCACGGCGAAGGAGATCGCGGTGCGGGCGCTCAACAACGAACCGAATTTCGTCCTCGAGAAGGCGATCGGCGCGCGGGTGTTCTCGTCCGCGGACGCGCGTGAAGGACCGAAGGCCTTCGCCGAAAAGCGCAAGCCCGACTACAAGGGGCGCTGAGGGCCCGATAGTCCGATTGGACGTCGCCTCGCAGGGGGGCGGGCAGTACGTTGCGGGCATATTCGACGGCGGCGCGGCATTGCCCGCAATACACGCCGCACGGCGGCTCGGCCACGTTCCGGAGTCAATGCATGGACTTTGAATTCAGCGACAAAGAGCGCGCCTTCCTGCGCGAAGTGGACGAGTTCCTGACGGCCAACCACGACCCGAAGGTCATGGACGTCACGCGCGAGAACATGGCGCAGGTGTGCGATACGCCGGAGAGGCGTGCCTTCATGGGCAAGCTCGCGAAGAAGGGCTGGCTCGGCATCACCTGGCCCCGCGAGGTCGGCGGCCAGGACGGCGAGGGCTTCTACGAGTACCTGCTGAACGAGAAGCTGTCGTCGGTCGGCGCGCCGCAGATCGGCAAGGGCATCGGCATCATCGGCAAGACGCTGATCCGCGTCGGCTCCGAGAAACTCAAGAAGGAGTTCCTGCCGCAGATCCTCGCGGCGAAGATCGAGTTCGCGGTCGGCTACTCCGAGCCGAGCGCCGGCTCCGACGCCGCGGCGATGCGCCTGAAGGCCGAGCGCAAGGGTGATGGCTGGGTGCTGAACGGCCAGAAGATCTTCACGACTTCGGCCCACTTCGCCGACTGGTACTGGGTCGGTGCGCGCACGAATCCCGAGGCACCGAAGCACCATGGCATCTCGCTGTTCCTCGTGCGCATGGATGACCCGGGCCTCACGATCCAGCCCATGTACACGATGGGCAACGAACGCACCAACGCCGTCTTTTTCGACAATGTGTTCGTGCACGACGACTACCGGGTCGGCGAACTCGGCAAGGGCTTCCAGTACATCGCCGAGGCGCTCGACATCGAGCGCTTCACGATGTTCACGTTCTCGCCGATACGCGGGCGCGTCGAGCTGCTGTGCAATTTCGTGCGCGACACCGTGCGCGACGGCAAGCGCCTCCGGGACGATCCGGTCATTCGCCAGCGCATCGCGCAGCTCGTGACCGAGTGCGAGGTGGCGCGCCTCCTCGGCGTGCGCTTCGTCGATGCGGCGCTGTATTCGACCAAGACACCGACGATCGAGGCCTCCGAGTACAAGCTCTATGCGACGGAGCTGTCGCGGCGCGTGGCCGACGCGACCATGGATATCGTGGGCCCGGGGGCGCAGCTCGCGCTCGGTACCGAGGACGCGCCGCTCAAGGGACGCCCGGAAAGCTGCTACACCTACACGGTGATCGACACGATCGGCGGCGGGTCTTCCGAGGTCCAGAAGAACATCATCGCCAAGCGCAAGTTCGACCTGCCGAAGAACTTCTGACACCCGCCATGTCGCTGCTGCACGGCCTCACCGCTCTCGATCTCGCCGCCGTCGGCCCGGCCGCACGCGCGTCGCGGATCCTCGCGGACTATGGCATGCGCGTGATCAAGGTGGCGCCGGTGGCGGGCGCGGGCGTCGAGGCGATCGAGCCGGTGTTCCACGCCTACGGCGGCGGGCGGGGCATGCAGAAGATCCGCGTCAACCTGAAGACGGAGGCCGGCCGCAACGTGATCGTGCGACTCGCGAGCCGCGCCGATGCGCTGATCGAGAGCTATCGGCCGGGTGTCGCGAGCCGGCTCGGCATCGGTTACGAGCAGTTGAAGGCGCACAATCCACGGCTCATCTATTGTTCGACGACCGGCTACGGCCAGGCGGGTCCCTATGCGCAGTGGGCGGGCCACGACATCGATTACCTCGCGGTCGGCGGCTTCCTCGCGTGCAGCGGCCGCGACGCCGAAGGCCGACCGGCGCTGCCCGGCGCCACGGTGGCCGACAGTGCCGGCGGCGGCATGCATGCGGCGATGGCGATCATGGCCGCGCTCGTCGGGCGCGCGCAGTCGGGAGTCGGCACGCACCTCGACGTGTCGGTCGTGGACGGGGTACTGAACCTGATGTCGTTGTACCTCGACCAGTACCTCGCCACCGGCGAGGAGACGCAGCCGGGGTCCGCCCTGCTCACGGGCAAGTTCGCATGCTACGGCGTGTACACGGCGGGCGACGGCAGGCATCTCGCGGTCGGCGCGATCGAGGGGAAGTTCTTCCGCAATCTCTGCCGGTTGCTCGGAGTCGAGCACTACGCCGATGCGCAGTACGACCCGTCGCGGCAGGATGAGATCCGGCAGGGGCTGCAGGAACGGTTTCGCACGCGCTCCCGTGACGAATGGACCGCGCTGCTGGCCGACAAGGACACCTGCGTCGCACCGGTACTGGCGATCTCCGAAGTGGCGGCGAATGCGCATTTGCGTTCGCAGGGCGCGTTCATGACCGCGAACCACCCAAAGCACGGCACGTTCGGGCAACTCGCGCCCAACCTTGCGGGTGCCGAGCGCGATCAACCGACCTTCAACCTGCCGCCCGCCGGTCAACTCGATACCGATGCGGTGCTCGGCGGCGCCGGCTACTCGGCCGACGAGATCCGCGAGCTGCGCGGCCAGGGGAGCGTGCAATGACGTCGACCGACCTGCCGCCGGCGGTCCAGGCGCTCATCGGCGTGCCGCAGTACGAGGAGCGCTCGGAGTTCCCGATCGAGATCGGCTACGTCTACAACACCTGCGCCGCGACCGCCAACGGCAATGCGCTGTTCTGGGACGAGGCCGTCGCGCGCGAACTCACCGGCGGCCGCATCGCCCCGCCCACCATGCTGTCGGTGTGGATGCGGCCGCACTACTGGGCGCCCGGGGCGCCCGGCGAGCGCAAGGCGCTGATGGCGCACTTCGACCTGAAGGAGCTGTGCGGCCTGCCGGAGGCTGTCGTGGTCAGCAACGAGGCGAGCTTCGGTGAACCGGTGCGCATGGGCGACGTGCTGACCGCGACGCAGATCGTGCGCTCGGTCGGCCCGCTCAAGCAGACAAAGCTCGGTACCGGGCGCTTCTGGGTCATCGACGTGGAGACGCGCAACCAGCGTGGCGAGTGGGTGGGCACCGAGACCTACAATTTCCTCGGCTACCGGCGCCCGGGAGCGGAGGCATGAGCGCCGTGCGCCGATTGCTCGCGAGCGACGTCGCGCCGGGGCAGGAACTGCCGTCGCTGCGGGTCGCGGTGAGCGCCACGACCATCGTGCTCGGGGCGCTCGCGAGCCGCGACTGGCGACCGATGCACCACGACAAGGCTTTCGCGATCGAGCGCAACGGCGTGCAGGACATTTTCATCAACACGCCGAACTTCCAGGCGTGGTTCGAGCGCTACCTCACCGACTGGACGGGCCCGACCGGACGGCTCGGACGAATGACGTTCAAGATGAAGAGGTCCGTGTTCCCCGGCGATGAAATGGCATTCTCGGGGCGCGTGACCGGCACATCCGGCGACGCGACCGGCTGCCGGTGGGTGGACGTGGATTTTGGCGTGTCGGTGGCCGGCATGCTGACGACCGAGGGTCACGCGAAGCTCGCGCTGCCCGCGCACGACGGCGACAACCCGTGGGCCCGCCGGGGCCCGGACTGGAAACCCTGAGCCGGCGCGCTGCGCCGGTTCGATCGACTGCACTGAGAGCAAGCCCATGGACCTGAAATTTACCGACGAACAACGGATGTTGCGGGAAACCACCCGCGATCTGTGCGTGGCCAGCTGCGGCATGGACGTGGTCCGCAAGGTGGAGAACGATCCATCCGGAGTGCCGCAAGCGCTCTGGCAGAACATGAAGGAAATGGGTCTCACCGGGATCCTCGTGCCGCAGGAGTTCGACGGCATGGGGCTCGCGATGCTGGACTGCGCCGTCATCTACGAGGAATTCGGTCGCGCGCTCGTGCCGGGGCCGCATTTCCCGAGTGCCGTCGTCAGCGTCCTCGCGATCCGCCGGGCGGGCGACGCCGCGCAGCAGAAGGCGCTCCTGCCCGGCATCGGCAGCGGCGAGCACATCGTCGTCCCGGCCTGGCTCGAACCGGACGGCGGCTACGGGCCGCAGGGTGTGCAGCTCACGGCAACTGCCGTGAAGGGCGGCTTCAGCCTGCGCGGCGTGAAGCGCCATGTATTCTGCGCGAAGGCGGCACAGCAGCTGCTCGTCCTCGCACGCACCGGTACGGGGGCCGAGGATGTCGACCTGTTCCTCGTCGATACGACGGCGAAGGGCGTGACGCTCGAGCAGCAGAAGTCGATGGCGTCGGATACGCAGTATCGCGTCACGTTCGACGACGTCGTCGTGCCGCAGGCACAGCGCCTCGGTGCCGCGGGCAGCGGCTGGAAGCACTGGTCGGATGCGATGCACGAAGCCATCATCCTGCTCGGTGCCTATGCGGCCGGCGGGGCGGAGCGCGCGCTCGAGATCACGGTGCAGTATTCCAAGGACCGCCAGCAGTTCGGCAAGCCGATCGGCGCGTTCCAGGCGCTGGCGCACTACATGGCCGATGCGGCGCCGGTCGTGGAAGGTGCGAAGGTGCTGGTGTACGAGGCGGCCTGGGCGCACGCCAACGGGCGCGACATCCGCCGGCTCGCCCCGATGGCGAAACTCTTCGGCTGCAAGACCTTTCGCGATGTCACGCACATGGCGCAGCAGGTGCACGGCGGCATCGGCTTCACGCTCGACTACGACATCCAGCTCTACTACCGGCGCGCCAAGCAGCTGCAGCTGAACTGGTGGGATTCCCGCTATCTCGAGGGTCTGATCGCGATCGACGTGCTGGACCGGGGGCTGCCGCGGACGATCCCGGATCCGTTTGCGCCATGACGCCACCCGGCGCCGGCGCCCTGGCCGGCATCAAGGTGCTCGATTTCGGTCAGATGGTGTCGGGGCCCTTCTGCGCGAAGCTCTTCGGCGACTTCGGTGCCGACGTGATCAAGGTGGAGCCGCCGGCGGGCGATGCGGCGCGACGCGCGGGTCCGTTCCCGGGTGACATCGCGCATCCCGAAAAGAGTGGCCTGTTCTTCGTCAACAACACCAACAAGCGCGGGGTGACCTGCGACGTGACGACCGCGGACGGGCGGGCACGCTTCCTGCAGCTGCTGCGCTGGGCCGACGTGCTGATCGAGAACAACCTGCCGCAGCAGATGCGGGTATGGAACCTCGAGTACGAGCAGCTGAGGGCGGTGAATCCGGACCTCGTGATGATCTCCATCACGCCGTTCGGCCAGACCGGACCCTACAGCGGCTGGAACGGCTACGACCTGAACGCTTTCCACCTCTCCGGCGCGAGTTCGCGCTACTGCGGCCGGCCGGGCGAGATGCCGCTCGAGCACGGCACGTTCTCGGCCGACTACTTCGGCGCGGCCGCGGGTGCGGCCTGGGGGCTCGCTGCAGTGTACGGTCGTGCGATCGCCGGGGGTCAGCAGGTCGATGTCTCCTGCGCCGAGGCGATCGCGGCCGCGTTCGTCGGCGGCCAGAACATCGGGCTCGTGGCGCAGGAGGGCCGCTTCGACAAGCGCACCGGTGTCGGCATGCCGCTCGGTGCGCCGGCGACCATCGTGGCGTGCAAGGACGGTCACGTGTGGATGCTCGCGCTCGAGCGTGGCCAGTGGGAGGGACTCTGCAGGGTGATGGGTGATCCCGAGTGGGCGCGCCTCGAGATGTTCAACGACATGTACGTGCGCGCGCAGAACGCCGACATCATGTATTCCTTCATCGAGGAATGGACCGCGCAGCACACGAAGATGGAAATCATGGAGAAGTGCCAGGCGGCGGGCTGCCCGATCACCGCCGTGTTCACCATTGCGGAAGTGGCGGCGCAGCCGCACCTCGCGGCGCGCGACTATTTCGTCGACATCGAGCATCCGGATCTCGGGCGCCTGCGCAATCTCGGGGCGCCTTTCAGGTTGCCGGCGAGTCCCGGAGGACCGGCGCGTCCGGCGCCCCGCCTCGGCGAGCACAATGCCGAGGTGTTCGCGGCGCTGCCGACCCCGGTCCCGACCCGACCGGCGGCGTCGCAGTGCGGTGCCGGCCACTGAGCCGTCTGCGAAGGATCACGATCACATGAGCAAGGCGCGGCCGCTCACGGGCATCAGGGTCATCAACCTCGGCTGGGTCTGGGCCGGGCCGGTCGTCGGCCAGACGCTCGCGTTCCTCGGCGCAGATGTCCTGAAGGTCGAATCGCGCCAGCGGATCGACATGCTGCGCACGCTGCCGCCGTTTGCCGAAGGCATTCCGGGTCCCGACCGCAGCCTGTCGAACCACGCCTGCTGGGCGGGCAACGGCTCCATTTCCCTGAACCTGAAGGAGCGCGAGGCGCGTCAACTCGTGCTCGAACTGATCGCGCAATCGGATGTCGTCGTCGAGAACTTCGGCCCGGGCGTGCTCGACAAGATGGATCTCGGCTACGCGGAGCTGTGCCGCGCGAAGCCCGACATCGTCCTGCTGTCGATGCCCGCCGCAGGGCTCACGGGCCCGCTCGCGCATGTGCGTACCTATGGCCTCAGCCTCACCTCGCTCACCGGACTCGACAGCCTGGTCGGCTACAAGGGCGGCGGTCCGGTTCCGTTCGAGAACGCCTTCGCCGACCCGATGGCAGGCATCTTCGCTGCATTCGCGGTCATCGTCGCGCTGCATCACCGGCGCAATACCGGCGTCGGTCAGCATGTGGATTTCTCGCAGCAGGAAGCGGTCCTGCAGATGCTCGGACCGGCCTACATGGACTACGTGCTGAACGGTCGTGTCGGCGGGCCGAAGAGCAATGAACATCCGGTGGCGATGTGCGCGCCGCATTCGGTCTTCCCGTGTCTCGGCGACGATCGCTGGATCAGCATCGCGGTGCAGACGGAGGAGGAGTGGGCGGGACTGGTGCGCGCGATGGGCGAACCGTCGTGGGCGCTCGCGGGCGAATTCTCCGGTATGGCCGCGCGCGTCGCGAACATCGATGCGTTGCACGCGCGCATCGCCGCATGGACCGCGCAGTTCGACGACCGGGCGCTCGCGGAGACGCTGCAGCGCCATGGAGTGGCGGCGGCGCCGGTGCTGAACGTGGGCGACCTGCTTCACGATCCGCATTTCGCCGCGCGCGGGACATTCGTCGAAGTCGAACATCCGCTCGGCTTCCGCGAAACGATCTACGGGCCCTACGTCAAGCTGAGCGGCACGCCGGCGCAGGTGCGCACCGGCCCGATGATCGGGCAGGACAACGAGCGGGCCTTCCGCGGTATTCTCGGTCTGAGTGAGGAGCGCTATCGTGACCTCATCGACCGCAAAGTCATCTATTGAGCCAGGCGCCGACCGGCGCGCGCGACCAACGAGTGAGCTGCCATGACCGACGAACTCAAGACCCTGCGTTACGCCCTCGAGGACAACGTCGGGATCATCACGCTGAATCGTCCGGAGAAGCTGAATGCCGCGAGCTGGCAGCTGGCTGAGGAGCTGTCTGGGCTGCTGTACCGGCTGCGCTTCGACGACTCGGTGCGTGCGATCGTGCTCACCGGCGCGGGCCGCGCCTTCTGCGCGGGGGGCGACGTGGAGTTCATTTCGGGCGAGGGTGAGCACGCGATGCCCGGTACGTCGGATGCGTCGCGTCCGATTCCGCGCTGGCAGAGGAAGACGCCGGGCGGCTACTTCTTCGACGTGGCGCGGCAGCTGATCGCGGTCGACAAGCCGGTGATCGCGGCGATCCACGGCCACGCGGTCGGCGCCGGCCTCGCCTTTGCGCTCGCCTGCGACCGGCGCTTCGGCGACACGACGACAAAAATGAGCGCGATCTTCACGAGCATCGGCGTGGCGCCCGACTGCGGCCTGTCGTATTTCCTGCCGCGCATCGTCGGCATCCCGAAGGCGCTGATGATGGTCGAGACGGCACGGATCTTCAAGGCGGAGGAGTGCCGCGAACTCGGACTGATCGACGAACTCGTGCCGGAAGGCAAGAGCCTCGAGACGGCGCTCGAGTACGCGAAGATGATCGCGAAGCGGGCGAGCACCGCGGTGGAGATGGGACGTCGGCTGATCCACATGTCGCTGCAGCACAACCTCGAGCAGATGCTCGATTACGAAGGACACTATGGCGTGGCAGTGGCCTCCACGGCCGACGCCAAGGAAGGCACGATGGCCTTCCTCGAGAAGCGCAAGCCCCAGTTCCGGGGCACCTGAGCCGAGCCGGCCGGAGCAATCACATGCCTGCGAGAAAAGCACCTGCCACGCCGCTCGAGGGTCTGCGCGTCCTCGACGTGTCGACGATGCTGGCGGGACCCTATGGAGCGACGCTGCTCGGCGATCTCGGCGCGGACGTCATCAAGGTCGAATCGCACCTGGGCGACGACAGCCGCCGGCTCGGTGCAATGCGGGATGGCGAATGCGGACCGTTCCTCAGCCTGAATCGCAACAAGCGCGCGGTCGTGATCGACATGCAGCAGCCGCAGGGCCAGGACGTCTTCGCACGCCTCGTGGCGACGACCGACGTGCTGATCACGAACGTGCGCGAGCCGGCGCTCAGCAAGCTCGGGCTGAACTACGATCAGGTGCGCGCACACCGCCCGGACATCGTGTGGATCGGCGTCACGGCCTTCGGGCCCGACGGGCCCTACGCAGGACGACCCGGAATCGACTTCCTGACGCAGGGCTACTGCGGGGTGCTCGGGTTGAACGGCGATCCCAAGGGCGGGCCCGTGCGCACCGGCTTCCCGGCCGTCGACGTGATCACCTCGCTCCTCGTCAGCAATGCCGCGCTCGCGGCGCTGCGGGTCCGCGACCGCACGGGCGAGGGCCAGCGCATCGAGGTATCGCTGCTGGATGCGCTGATGCACGCGCAGGCGAGCTCCATCGGCAGCTATCTCGCGACCGGCGAGCCCCCGAAGCGGACCGGCAACCGCAGCCAGTATTTCGCGCCATCGGGCGTCTATCCGACGAAGGATGGCCGCTTCGTGATCATCACGACGCCGAGCGAGAAATTCTTCGGCCATGTCTGCCGCGCGCTCGATGCCGACTGGGACCGCGATCCGCGGTTCCACGACATCGCGTCACGCCTCGCGAATCACGACGAGCTGGATCGCGTGATGTCCGAACGCACGCGCCAGTTCGACCGGGACGAACTCGTCGAGCGCCTGATCGCCGCCGACGTGCTCACCGCGCCGATCAACGACGTCGAAGACGTCGTGAAGGACCCGCAGATCCGGCACAACCGGATGATCGTGCGCCTCGAGCATCCGTTGCTCGGCCATGTCGACGTCACGGGCGTGCCGATCCGTTTCTACGGCACGCCGTGCAGTGTCACGAAGCATCCGCCGATGCAGGGCGAGCACACGCGCGAACTGCTCGCGAGCCTCGGCTACGGCGAAGCGGAAGTCGAGCGGTTGATCACGGCCGGCGTGACAGCCGACCGGCCGGAGATGTTGCGCCGGCGCGCGGAGAAAAAGGCGCGCCGACAGCCCGCCGGGTAGTCCGGATGCAGGATGGCGAAATGCACCCGGTCGGAGATCATTCCGCTGACGCTGCTACGATGCGTCCCGGCCGACAGGCCTGAATCGTTCGAACGCGCGAGGCACCGAGATGGGTCGCATCCTCCATGACGTGACAGTGCTCGATCTGACCCGGCAATTCTGCACCGCGCTGTCTGGTGCGTTCCTGGCGGACTTCGGCGCACGCGTCATTCGTGTCGATCTGCTGCCGAGCGCCGGGCCCGAGCCGACCGGCCGCTGGAACCACGAAGCGGACCTGATCCACCGCAACAAGCTGTCGGTCGCGATCAACGCGAGCACCCCACGAGGTCGCGAGGTGTTCGCGGCGCTCGCGGCCAAGGTCGACGTGATCCTCACCGACTGGCAGCGCGATGAACTCGCCGCACTCGGAGTCGACTACGCCAAAGTGAGCGGCACGCGCCCCGATGTCATCTTCGCGCGCCTCTCGGGCTTCGGGCCCAAGGGTCCGGACCAGGACCTGCCGGTCATCGACGAACTCGCGGCAGCGCGCACGGGCGCAATGCCCATCCTGCCGCAACCAGGCCAGCCCCCCGTGTACACCGGCGCCGGCGCGATGCACGCCACCGGGATGCTGGCGTTCGGCATTCTCACCGCGCTCCTGCACCGGATGCAGAGCGGCGAGGGGCAGGAGGTCGATGTCTCGCTCTTTGGCGCGAACATGTACAGCTCGGCGCTCGACCTGCAGGCATTCCTGGCCATAGGCCACGGCGATCGCCTGCTGAATCCGATCTCGCGGCTCGATGTGTCGAACCCGATGTCGGGTTCCGTCTACCGCAGCGCCGACGGCCGCTGGGTCACGCTGACGATGCCCGACACCGATCGCTGGTGGCCGGCCTTTTCCGCGATGGTCGGCCTCGATGCGAACGACGCCCGGTTCGATACGCACGAGAAGCGCACGGCCGTGAATCGCCTGGCGCTCATCGGCGAGCTCGAGGAGCGCTTCAGCCGCCGGCCCGCCGGCGAGTGGCGCCGGATGTTCCAGGAAAAGCAGCTCTCGGCCGACATCATCGAGCAGTTCGACTATCCGGCGCACGATCCGGCCGCGTATGCCAACCGCTATATCATGGAGCTCGATCATCCGAGCTTCGGCAAGGTGAAGACCCTCGGCTTCCCGATCTGGGCGAGTGACAGCCCGGCCCGGCTCGAGAGTCTCGCGCCGTGCGCCGGGCAGCACACGGACCAGGTACTGCACGAGCTGCTCGGCTATTCGCGCGAGACGCTGCACGAACTCGTCGATGCGGGAGTACTGGCATGAGCAAGGCGCTCGAGGGCGTTCGCGTCATCGATCTCACGGTGTGGTTCCAGGGGCCGGTATCCGCCCAGTACCTCGCGGACTTCGGCGCCGACGTCATCAAGGTGGAGCGGCCGCAGGGCGGGGACCAGGCGCGGGGAGTGCGCAGCATCAAGTCGCTCGAGATCGGCGACTGGAATCAGTACTTCCTCGTCATCAACCGCAACAAGAAGAGCATCGCGATCGACCTGAAGAAGCCGGAGGGGCAGGAGATCCTGTACCGGCTCGTCGAGAAATCGGATGTCTTCCTGAGCAACCTCGCGCCGGAGATGCTCGCGGCCTGGAACCTGACGTACGAGAAGCTGTCCTCGATCAATCCGAAGCTCGTGTACGCGACGAACACGGGCTACGGCCGGTTCAGCAAGGTCTCGAAGCCCTCGTTCGACATGACGGTGCAGGCACTCACCGGGATCATGGCGCGCCTCGGCGAGCCGGGGCAGCCGCCGATCTACCTGGGCATGGGTTCGGGCGACGCGTACGGTGGCATCATGTCGGCGCTCGGCATACTGCTCGCGCTGTACGAGTGCCGGCGCACCGGCAAGGGACAGAGCATCGACGCGTCGCTTTATGGCGCGCAGCTGTATCTCGCCGCGCCGCATCTGCAGGCCTACCTCGCCGGCCACGAATCGAGCGCGCTGCAGCACTCGCGCCGGCAGGTGGAGAATCCGCTGTGGAACCTGTACCCGACGAGCGGCAAATGGGTCTTTCTCTGCGAACGCAATGAGGACGCGCGGTTTGCGGCGCTGTGCCGCGCGCTGCGCAATCCCGCGGCACTGGCTGATCCACGCTTCGGCAGCACGGCGCGCCGCCGCGAGAACAACGAGGCACTGATCGCCGCGATCGAGGGCGAGACGCTGAAGTACGGTCACGCGGAACTGATGAAGGCGCTGCAGGGCGCGGGCATCACCGCGAGTCCCGTGAACAATTTCGCCGACGTCATACGCGACGAGCAGGCGTGGCAGAACGCGTACTTCATGAAGACCTGGTGCGAGGAAGTGCAGCGCGAGGTCGAGATCCGCGGCCTGCCCGTCACGCTGTCGAAGTCGCCGGGCGAGGTACACAGCCTCGGACCGCAGCTCGGCCAGGACACCGAAATCCTGATGATGGATCTGCTCGGCTACGAATGGGAGCAGATCGAGGCGCTCAAGGCGAAGGGCGCGATTCCCTGAGCCGATGCAAGAGGTGAAACCCATGAGTCAATCCAGGTTCAGCGACTGGAGCGCCGTCAGCGGCGACGGTCTCGACGACTTCAAGGAAATCGTCTACGAGAAGCGCCATCACAGGACGCTCGGCGGCGGTGTTGCGCGCATCGCGATCGACAAGCCCGACAAGATGAACGCGATGACGCTCGCGACGGTGGACGAGATGTTTCGCGCGTTCTATGACGCGAGCCACGACCCGTCGATCGGCGTCATCGTGGTCGCGGGCCGCGGCAAGCACTTCGGCGCCGGCGGCGACGTCGTCTGGGAACGTTGGGGCCTGCGCGAGGGCTTCTACAACCGCTATCCGCACAACCGGCTGGTCCGCATGTCCCGCAAGCCCGTCATCGCGCAGGTGCAGGGCTACTGCGTCGGCGGCCACAACCACATGGCCTACTGCTGTGATTTCACGATCGCGGCCGACAACGCCGTGTTCGCGCAGGCCGGCCCGCGCGTGTCCTCGCCGGCCGACGGCTACTTCGTGCCCTACCTGACCAAGGTGGTGGGCGCCAAGAGGGCGCGCGAGATCTGGATGCTGTGCCGCAAGTACAAGGCCGCGGATGCGCTCGCGATGGGGCTCGTCAATGCCGTGGTGCCGCTCGCCGATCTCGAGGCTGAAGTCGAGAAGTGGTGCGAGGAGCTGCTCGAGAAGAGCCCCGGGTGCCTCGAGATCCTGAAGGCCGCATTCGACCAGGAACTCGACGGCTACAAGGAGCCGTGCGCCATTTCGGCGGCGCTGTACCCGGACTGGTTCGACATGCCGGAGGGCAAGGAGGGTGGCGCGGCGTTCGTCGAGAAGCGCCCGGCCCGCTTCTGGGATATCCGCTTGCGCGAGGCACAGATGCGCCAGACGCTGCTCGAGGAATACGAAGCCCTGCAGCAGTCGGGCAAGGCGGCCGGGTAATCGGGGAGCGCGCCTGCTGTGAACACCTTGATGGACGCAGCCTGCATCGTCGGCATCGGCCAGACGGCGGTCTGCCGCAAACCGGGGTCGGGCCTCAGCCAGATGGCGCTGCAGCTGAAGGCGGTGGCGGCCGCGCTCGAAGACGCCGGCCTCACGGCCCGCGACATCGACGGCATCATGCCGTTTCCCAATCTCGGCCGCGCCGAGGCTTTCGCCGCGAGTCTCGGTTGCGAGAACCTGCGTTTCGCCGCGACGCTGAACCTCGGCGGCGCGGCGCCGGTGGCGGCGCTGCGCGTGGCGGCGATGGCGGTCGCGACCGGCAGCGCGAACCATGTGCTCGTGCCCGGCGGCTGGAACGGCTATTCCGGGGCACGGACGCGCGAGATTGCCGCCACCGACTCCGAGTCGATCCCCGGCGCCGCGATCGCGCGCGACTACTACCTGCCCTACGGCCTGTCGGCGCCCCCGCAATGGTACGCATTGATGGCGCAGCGGCACATGCAGGAGTACGGCACGCGCAGCGAGCAGCTCGGAGCGGTGGCGATCGCGATGCGAAGACACGCACAGCTGAATCCCGACGCATTGATGCACGGCAAGCCGATGACGATGGATGACTACCTCGACTCGCCGATGATCAGCGCGCCGTACCGCCTGCTCGACTGCTGCCTCGAGACCGACGGCGCGGCCGCCTTCATCGTCACCTCGACCGAGCGGGCACGCGACCTGCGCGGGCGGGCGGTGTCGATCATGGGCGCCGCATCGGGCCAGCCCTATCCGGCCGACGACATCTTCAATCGCAAGGACTTCCATCGCATCGGCCTCACGACCGCGGCGCCGGAGGCCTTCGCGATGGCAGGCGTGACACCGGCCGAGGTGGACTTCGCACAGATCTACGACTGCTTTACGTTCGAGGTGATCCAGCAGATCGAGGAGGCCGGCTTCTGCCGGCGCGGAGAGGGCGGGGCGTTCGTCGAGAACGGCGGCATCGAACTCGGCGGCCGGCTGCCCGTCAACACGCACGGTGGCCTCCTGTCCCAGGCTCATCTCCTCGGGCTCGGTCACGTGGTGGAGGCCGTGCGCCAGTTGCGCGGCGAGGCGGGCGAACGCCAGGTGAAGAACGCGCAGATCGGCGTCGTCGCGGGCTGGGGCGATTTCGGTGACGGCAGCATCGCGATCCTCTGCCGCGGAGAGCAACGATGACGCGTCCCCTGCCGGCGATGACCGGCCTGACGGCACAGTTCTATGAATGGTGCAGCCGCGGCGAACTGCGCTTCCAGCGCTGCAGCCGCTGCGCCACGTTCCGCCATGTGCCGCGCGACCTGTGTGCCGAGTGCGGCTCGTTCGACTGGGAATGGGCGCGCTCGAGTGGCAACGGCACGGTGTTCACGTACACCATCGTCGCCCGCGCACTGCATCCGGGCTTTGCCGACGCGGTTCCGTATGCGGCCGCCGTCATCGAACTCGCCGAGGGGGTGCGCATCCTCGGGAACATCGTCGACTGCCCACCCGGGGAACTGCGCATCGGCATGCCCGTGCGCGTCGATTTCGAGCGTCAATCCGACGCGGTCACGCTGCCGGTCTTTCGCCGCGCCCTCACCACCTGAAATCGTGCGGCGGCCGTTCGTCGAAGTGCGGCAGGTCGTCTTCGGCATCGATCCAGCCGGCCCGCGAGCCGAAGTAGATATGGCAGCGCGTGCGCACGCCGGGATCGGCGTCGAGTGACCCTGCCGTGATGAACGCGACATCTCCGATGACGGACGGCACCGACGCGCCGCACTCGCCGCAGAAGGTGACGAGGTAGCGCGCAGCCTCCGGCAGCTGCCAGCGACGGATCGATGCTGCGCCGCTCAGGAACGTGAGTCCGGAGGCTGCACAGGCGAGCGCCACGAGATAACTGCTGCCGGAGCGGCGCCTGCAGCGCGAACAATGGCAGGCGCGCATGGCGTAGAGCCGCGCGCCGATCTCGTAGCGCACCGCGCCACACAGGCAGTGGCCCGTGACCGTTGACGACACGGCGAGAGGCGCCGCAGGTTCGAGCCTGCTGACCGCCGGTGTCGACGCCGCATGTCGCGATCCGGGATGGCACGGCAGGCTGGCCATGGCCGGCATCCAGGACCCGCGCCCCGCGACGTGTGCGTGCCAGGCCGGTCTCAGGCCCCCGACGTCGTCGAGCCCGCCGGCCGGCAGCAGCGCGGCGCTGCCGTCACGGCGTTCCGCGGGCAGCTGGCTCGCGCAATTAGCGCAGAACGAGCGCACGAGCGGTCCCGCGCCGGCGATGCGAACGCGGCGATGCGTGCCGGCCTCCCAGTGCACGCCGGTGGCTTCAATCCATGTGCCGAAGCCGACGCCGCTCGCCCTCGCGCACGAAGCGCAATGGCAGTACCACATGTCGCCGGCAGGACCGGACGCCGCGTATCGAACCTCGCCGCACAGGCAATGGCCGCGCATCAGCCCTCGAAGCGCAGCAAGGCGTCGGGACTGGCCGTGAAATCGCGCCGGTATCCTTCGATCCGTTCTGCACGCTGCACGACCGGCGTGCTGTAGGAGTAGCAGACGCCATCGGGCATGCCGTCGCCGATGGCCGGGTGTTCCCTGACAGGGGTGACGATGAAGCGGCGCGTCTGGGCGACGAGGTACCCGCGCTGCAGCAGCAATGCCGCCTCGAGGTCACTGTCCGTGAAGACTTCGCTGGCCCAGCCGTGAAATCCCTGCATGACCGATCGCCCGACGAGTTCCCGCGGCTCGACGAGCAGGTGGCGCGCAACGGCCCACTCGTGCACGGTCCGACCGTCGCAGGTGATCCGCGCCCGCGTGCGGCCGTCACGTTCGTCGTCCACCGCGATGTCGTAGAGGCGCGTGAGTCCCGCCGCATCGACATGCGCCAGTGCGAGCGCCGTCATGTCCGTCACGTGCGTGCAACTGTGGCGCCTCGCGAGCGCGCGGCGCAGGTCGGGCACGGCGCCGAGCGACTGGCCGACGAACGCGAGCAGGAACCTCGCCGACTCGGGGCAGGTCGTGAACGGATGCCGGACATACACCGGTTCGATCGCGGTGATGCACTGGCCGTCGTGCCGCAGCACCACGCGGAAAGCGTGCACGCTGTCCTCGAGATCGACATGCACCGCACGCGCCGCGACGCGCAGTCGCACCCGGCGCCGGAAGATGCCGCTGCCGTAATCCGGATTCGGCGGCAGCATGCGTCAGCCGAGTGCGCCGGCCGCCTTCAGATCGGCACAGCGCTGTGCGTCGTAACCGAGGACTTCGCGCAGTACCTGGCCCGTATGTTCGCCGACGGTCGGCGCGATGGCGGGTGCGGGCAACTGCTCACCGACGAACTGCACCGGGAAACCGAGCATGTCCGCGCCGTGGGTTTCGTGCGGCAGGATCTGGAACCGGGCCTTGAACTGCGGGTCGTCGACGATGTTCTGCGGGGTGTTCACGGGCGCAATCGGCGTGTTGGCCTCGGCGCTGAACTTGAGCCACTGCTGGCTGGTCCTCGTCTTGAAGATGTCGCGCAGCTCGGCCTGCAGCGCACGGTTGCCGCGTGCATGGTCGGCGTACTTCGAGCCGGGCCACTTTTCGAACAGGTCCATGCGCCCGACGCCCGCACAGAAGTTCTTCCAGAACGCCTGCTCGGAGGCCATGAACAGCACGTGGCCATCGCTGGATTCGTAGAGCTGATAGCGCACGCCTTCACGCATGCCGGCCGTCGCGACCGGGCGGCGCTGGTAGCCGTCGGCCTTGTTGCCGGTGACGACGTCTTCGGGCCGCGCATACGCCATGTGGCTTTCGCTGCGGTACCAGTCGAACGCGGCGGCTGCATCGCTCTGGGCGAGTTCCATGAAGCAGCCGACGCCCGTGGCGCGGGCCCGTATGACGCCCGCCAGCACGGCGAGGCCGCCGAAGAGCGGTGCGGCATTGATGCCGATGCCGACATGTTCCGGGATGTAGCAGAAGCCCTCGTCATCGTAGGCCGGCTTGCAGGTGCCCGACCAGGTGTCGTACGCGATGCCGTGCGAAGGCATGTCCTTGTAGGGCCCGGTCATGCCATAGCCCGAGACCGTGCAGAACACGATGCGGGGATTGATCTTGCGCAGGTCCTCGTAGCCGAGCTTGTTCCGCGCGAGCGCACCCGGCTTCGAGGCCTCGATGACGACGTCCGCACCCTTGACGAGTTCCCGATAGACCTCGCGCGCGGCCTCGACCTTGAGGTCGAGCGTGATGCTCTTCTTGCCGCGGTTCAGGTGATAGTGCATCAGCGAGATGCCCTGGATGATCGGCCAGGTCATCTCGCGGATGTAATCACCGGCGGGCGTTTCGACCTTGATGACGTCGGCACCGAGGTCCGCGAACGCCGTCGTGATCGCGGCGGGCCCGAGGATCGAGCTTTCGATGACGCGCACACCCGCCAGCGGGGCGGGTGTGGTGGCCACCTCACTTGGCCGGCTTGACACGCTTCACCGGGTCGATGCCCGTCAGCTTCGCGAGGTTGAGGCCGAGGATCTTGGCCTTGTCCTCGTCGGTAATCTGCGCGTAGCCCCACTTCTCCTGCAGCTCTTCCGGCATGTCGAGATTGCGGATGTAGTCGGTGACCCGCGGCAGATCGTCGAAGGGCAGGTCGAAGCCGAGCACGATCTTGTCCGCCGGCACCCACTGCAGCGCGGTGCCGATCACGTGATAGCCGCGGTAGGGCGAGCGCTGATACCAGCCGAATACGCCCGAGAGGCTCATGTAGAGGTTCTTGTGCTTGCCGCAGAGCCCGATCAGCTCTTCCGTGTACGGCCAGCCCGCGTGGTAGGCGATCATCTTGAGTTCGGGGAACGAGAGTGCCACGTCATCGAGCTGCGACGGATGGCAATGGCTGTTCGGCTGCGGGCACACATAGCTGACCCCGGTGTGCAGCGTGAGCGGAATGCCGAGTTCCTGCGCCTTTTCGTAGAAGGGCCACAGCCGCTTGTCGTTGATCGGGCCGTCGTCCTCCGGCTGGTAGACCTTGCAGAGCTTCGCGCCCTTTTCCTTTACCAGGTACTCGAGTTCCCAGTTCGCGTGCTTGATGCCGCGACGGATGACGGGCCCGACATTTGCCTCGAGGTACATCCGGTTCGGGTACGGCTCGATCTGCTGCAGCATGAAGCCGTTGGTCGAGAACGACACGACACCGCCCGTGATGTCCATCATCGGCTCGCGCAGGCAGAATGCGACGTCGACACCGGCCTTGTCCATGTAGGGCGCCAGCTCGCTCGCGAGCGGCGCGGGCCACGGGTCGTCCATGCTGCGCCCTGACCACGCACGCAGTACCCCGCTCACGCTCGAGTGGAAGTGGTGCATGCCGGGGTAGTAGCCGATTTCACTCAGGGTCTGCGTGTTCATGAAGTGAAATTCGGTCATCGCGACGAAGAAATCTTTCTTGCTCATGTGCCGGATCCTGCGTTGGAAGACTGGGCCGAAAGGGGAAGGAATGCGATCGACGGGGGCGGCGGGCAGGCCGGCCGAGTATCGGCAACGACCCTTGCAGCCACCACGTCCGATAGGACTACCAGATTCGAGGCTCGTTCCGCCACTAATTCTGCTTCGGCACGCCCGTGATGCGGATGCCGGAGGCGGGCACCTTGTAGCGCTGGTTGATGGCGATCAGGACCGACGTCAGCGCTTCCGCCACGACGGAATTGGCGAGCACGCCGGCGTACCAGGCGCCGAGCCCGATCGCGCTGGCGAGCCCGATCACCGTGTCGGCCGACGCCCGGTCGTTGCTGCAGACGAGCACCTCGCACTCGATCTTGTGGTTCAGGTCCTTCAGGTGATGGGCGGAAATGTTCTGGAACGCCGAGACGACCTTGACCTCGTCACCGAGCAGGTCCTGCATCGCCTCGACGGCGGAGCGGCCCCCGGGCAGCTGGACGCGGCTCACCTTCGGCGGCACGAGCGGTACCGTGACATCGACGAGGATCTTGCCGGCGAGGGCGTGGCGCACGTCCTCCACGGTCTGCCGCTGTGCGGCAAAGGGGACCGTCAGCACGACGATGCTGGCGGCCGCCGCGGCGGCCGGGTTGTCGAGGCCGCGGGCCCCATCGCGCCCGAGCAGCTCGTTGATTTCGCGGGCGGCCTGTTCGGCCTTTTCGGCCGTGCGACTGCCGATGATCACGGGGAAGCCGGCGTGCGCCCACCGGAACGCGAGCCCGCTGCCTTCCTTGCCCGAGCCGCCGAGGACTGCGATGACCGGGCGCGATTCGTCGTGCATCTGGGGTTCTCCTGATTTTCCCGACGGTATAGCAACCCGGCCGCCGGGCGTCCTACCCCATTGGGACGACACGGGTTTCTGGTCCGAGTGGACGAGGCCAAGGGCACGTAATCCTGTCAGCCTCCTCGCCGGCCGGACGACGGATACCGTGAGGAGCCGCTCGATGAGGTATGCGAACAAGGTGGCCGTGGTGACCGGCGCGGGGCAGGGCATGGGCCGCGCCATCGCGCAGCGGCTCATGCGCGAGGGCGCCCGGGTCGTCGCGGTCGACGTCAACGAGGCGAACGCGCGCGAGACGATCGCGCAGGCGGGCGGCGACAGCGCCGGCATGGCGCGCGTCTGCAACATCGCCGACAGCGCGGCGGTGAAGCAGCTGTTCGCTGCGGTCGATGAAAAGTACGGCCGGCTCGATGCGCTCGTGAACAATGCCGGCATCGGCAGCGCGCGCGGCGACGGCTTCGCCAAGCTGATGGCCCGCATGAGCGAGCGCGGCAAGCAGTTGGCACGCGGCGAGACGCCGACCGTCTATCCCGACATCACGATCGACATGGAGGACGAGGGCTGGCACGGCGTGCTCAACGTGAACCTTCACGGCACCTTCTACTGCACGCGCGAGGCGGTGCGTCTCATGGTGAAGCACGGCATCAAGGGCGCGATCGTCAACCTGTCGAGCACCTCGGCGCTGTCGGGCGAGGGTGCGCCGCACTACGCCGCGTCGAAAGCGGCCCTCGTCGGCATGGTGCGCAGCATGGCGCGGGAGCTCGGGCCGCGCGGCATCCGGATCAACAACGTGATGCCCGGGGCGGTCGAGACGCCGATCCTGAAGGGCGTCTCGCAGGAGTGGAAGAACCAGATGATCGCGGCGATACCGCTCGGGCGCATCGCCGAGCCCGACGATATCGCCTCCGTCGTCGCCTTCCTCGCCTCGGACGAGGCGGCGATGATCACGGGCGCGGACATCGTCGCGAACGGCGGCTCGTATTTCAAGTGAGGAGAGCGGCATGACGGGTCGGCTCGAAGGAAAAGTGGCATTCATCACCGGGGGCGGTTCCGGGATCGGGGAGGCGACCGCACACCGCTTCACCGAAGAAGGCGCCACGGTCGTCATCTGCGGCCGGCGCAAGGAGCTGCTCGACGGCGTCGTCGCGGCGATCCGCGCCAGGGGCGGCAGGGCGGAAGCCGTCCAGGTCGATGTGGGCAACGAGGAACAGTATGTCGCGGCCCTCGACGATGCGGCGAAGCGCCACGGCAGGCTCGACATCCTCGTCAACAATGCGATGGCGTACTCGGTCGGGCCGATCGAGCGCACGTCGACAAACGACTGGCACGGAAATTTTTCGACGACCGTCGATGGCACGTTCTGGGGCACCCGCGCGGCGTTGCGGCTCATGCGCAAGCAGGGCAAGGGCGGGGCGATCGTCAACGTCTCCTCGATCTGCGGCCTGTTCGGCGCGGCGTACATGGCCGGCTACAGCGCTGCGAAGGCCGCGATCATCAACTTCTCGCGCGCGGTGGCCGCCGAGGGGGGTGCACTCAACATCCGCTGCAATGTCGTGATCCCGGGCACGATCGAGACGCCGCCGATGGCCGAGATGCTGGCGGACGAGGAAGCGCGCAAGAAGACAGGCAAGCTGATACCGATGCGGCGTGTGGGCAGGCCGGAGGAGGTCGCGAACGCCATCCTGTTCCTCGCCTCGGACGAAGCGTCGTACGTGAACGGCGCCGCGCTGTCGGTCGATGGCGGGCAGGCATCGACCCTGGTCATTGCCGCCGCGCTCGACTGACGCCGATGGACGATCAGCAGATTCTCGCGCGGCTCGACCGCCTCGAATCGATCGAAGCGATCCGCGGTCTCGCCGCGAGATACTCGCTGTCGCTCGACATGCGAGACCTCGACGCGCACGTGAACCTCTTCGCGCCCGACATCCGCGTCAGTCGCGAGAAGGTCGGCCGCGCCCACCTGAAGTCGTGGCTGGACGAGACGCTGAGGGAGCAGTTCACGGGCACGTCGCATCACCTCGGCCAGCACATCATCGAGTTCAGCGACCCGGACCACGCGATCGGGGTCGTGTACTCGAAGAACGAACACGAGTGCGGACCGGAATGGGTCATCATGCAGATGATCTACTGGGACGACTACGAGCGCATCGAGGGCCGCTGGTATTTTCGCCGCCGGCTGCCGTGCTACTGGTACGCGACCGACCTCAACAAGCCGCCGATCGGCGGGATGAAGATGCGCTGGCCGGGGCGCGAACCCTACGACGGGGCCTACCACGATCTTTTCCCGTCCTGGAAGACGTTCTGGGCCGCGCGTCCGGACAAGGACAAGCTTCCGGAAGTCGCGCCACCCGCGCCGCTCGAACACTTCCTCGAAACGATGCGCCGGGGTGCACCCGTCCCGAAGATCCGGGTGCGCTGACATGGCGGGACTTTTCGATCCGCTGCAACTCGGCGACATTGCGCTCGCCAACCGCGTGATCATGGCACCTATGACGCGATCGCGGGCGAGTGCCGACGCGGTACCGACCCCGATCATGGTGGAGTACTACCGGCAGCGCGCGAGCGCCGGGCTCATCGTCTCCGAAGGCATCGCGCCGTCGCGCCACGGGATCGGCTACTGCCGCACGCCGGGCATCTACAACGATGCGCAGGTCGCCGTCTGGCGCCAGGTCACCGATGCGGTGCACGCGGCAGGCGGACGCATCGTTGCGCAGCTGATGCACTGTGGCCGCGTGGGGTCTCATTTCAACAAGGCGCCCGATGCGGAAACGGTGGCGCCGTCCGCGGTGCGCGCCGCGGGCAGCATCTTCACCGATGTGGCCGGCATGCAGGAGCAGGACATGCCGCGCGCCCTGGCACTCGGGGAGATCCCGGATGTGGTCGGTGAGTACGCCACCGCGACACGCCTCGCGATCCAGGCGGGCTTCGATGGCGTGGAACTGCATTGCACGAGCGGCTACCTGCCGATGCAGTTCATGGCGACGAACAGCAACCTGCGCACGGATGGCTATGGCGGCTCGGCGCGGAACCGTGTCCGCTTCGTGATCGAGACGCTCGAAGCGATGACGCAGGAGGCCCGCGGACGGGTCGGCATGCGCATCTGCCCCGGCAACCCGTTCAACGACGTCCTCGATCCGGATCCGGCGGCGACCTATCAGGCGCTGCTGTCCGGCAGCGCCGGGCTGCAGCTCGCCTACCTGCACGTGATTCGCTCGCCGCTGCGCAGCCTCGATGCGTTCGCACTTGCGCGCGAGCACTTCGGCGGTGCACTCATCCTCAACGACGGCTTCGATGGTGCCAGGGCATCGAAGGCGCTCGCCGAGGGCCGGGGCGCGGCGGTCTCGTTCGCGCGTCATTACATCGGCAATCCGGATCTCGTGCACCGGTTGCGCGAGGGCCTGCCGCTCGCGGCCTTCGACCCGAAGTCGCTCTATACGCCGGGGCAGGCCGGCTACACCGACTATCCGCGCGCCGACACAGCCACCGCCCCGTCGTGAGTTCGACGGCAAGGCGCGTCTCCACGGGCGGATCGCCGAGGGTTGCCGGGTCCCGATACCGGGCGGTGCGCCCCGGGCTCGCGCCAGGGGACCAGCGCGGCCTCTGGCCCGGTCTATCTCGTGGGTCTTTTCCGGGCTGATGGCAATGCGTTGCAACGAGACCACGCGCAAGCGGCTGGCCTCCTGGTTCGGCCAGTGGGCGAAGCCCCTGCGCCAGCATCTCGCGCTGCGCGGCAGGCTGTCGCCCGCCGACGCCGATGATGTCGCGCAGGAGGTGTTCCTGCGCCTGCTGCGGTATGAGCGGTCGGAACTCGTGAGTCACCCGCAGGCCTACCTGTTCAAGATCGCCGCAAATGTGCTGGCGGAATGGTCGACACGTGCACGCTGGAAGCAACCACACGCATCGGAATGGCTGGGTGACCTCACGGACGAGCGGGACCCGGCACATGAATTTGCCCGAACGGACGAGCACTCCACCATGAGGAGTGCCATAGCGGGCCTGCCGGGGCGCGCGCGGGAGATCCTGCGCCTGCATTACGAAGAGGGGTTGACACACGAGTCGATTGCACGGCAGCTGGGCATCACGCGGCGGATCGTGAAACGGGATCTCATTCGGGCCTATGCAGAACTGCGCGCCTCGATCGGCGCGCCGACCGCCGCCGCAGCCTCTGCGGTGTCGAGGAGCACAGCGTGATGAACACAGGCACGCCGAATGCGGAAGAGCGCCGCCGCGTCGCAGCCGAGCAGGCAGCCGCCTGGCTCGTGGCACTGCGCGAGGACCGGTTGTCCGCGCACGAGCGCGGCGAGTTCGTCGACTGGCTGCGCGAGTCGCCTGTCCATGTGGCCGAGATGCTGCGGATCAGCCAGTTGGATCAGGCACTGGCGGAGTTCGGTGACTGGACGGCACTGCCGGCAGCGACACCAACGCCCGACAATGTCGTGCAGTTGCTGCCGGGCCCGTCGCGACCGGCGGCGCGTCGCCCGCGGTTTGCGGGATTGACCCGTGCGATTGCGGCGGGACTGGCCATCGTGGTTGTCGCCGGCGGCGGCTGGCTTGCACTGAGGGAACAGGGCACGGTCGTGCGCACCCAGCTCGCGGAGCGACGCGAGATGATCCTCGCCGACGGCAGCGCCGTGAGCATTGCCCCGCTGAGCGAATTGCGCATCCGGTACACGGCCGACCGACGCTCGATCGAACTGCGCAAGGGGCATGCGCACTTCGACGTGACCCATGACGCGCGACGCCCGTTCGTCGTCGATGCGGGCACCGCCACGGTGCAGGCTGTCGGCACGTCGTTCGATGTCGAGCGCGCTCCCGGGAGCGTGCGGGTCACTGTCGTCGAGGGGCGTGTGGCCGTCACGCAGCAGGAGAAGGGGGCGACGGGCAGTGTGCCTTCACCCGCGACCGTGCCCGCCCGCGTGATGCTCGGGGCGAATGAGGAAATCGTGGTGCCGTCCCAGGCCCCCATGACTGCAGTGGTGCACCAGGTGAACGCACCGGCACAGGCGGCCTGGACGACAGGGTCACTCGTGTTCGAAGACGAAACCGTGGCCGAAGTCGTGCGGCGCTTCAATCTGCACAACCAGGCGCAGATCCGGATCCTCGACCCCGAACTCGCCGCTCGCCGCATCAGTGGAACCTTCAGGGCGTCGGATCCCGAGTCCTTCATCGCATTCATCCACGCGACAAGCGCGTCCCCCGCCGGCGACCGATCCGTTATCCTCGTGGAGCCTCACTCCCGATAAGGCCTGGGTCCTGGGGGACCATGCAGATACGTCGACCGGTCCTATGTTCGTTGCTGAAGCAACTTGCATGGGGATTTCTCGTGATTACAACGTTCGATTCGCCGGCCGCAGCCGGCTCCGACATGTCCGCTCCCGCATCCCGGATCGTCCATCAGTTCGACGTCCCGGCCGGCGCGCTGGACACGGCCCTGCGCGAACTCGCGCTGCAGGCGGGCATACAGCTCGCTCATTTCTCGACCGCGATACCGCGCTCGATGCGCACGCCCCGGCTGCAGGGTGCCTATACGCTGGAACAGGCCCTGACGCGGCTGCTGGATGGAACGGGTCTCGCCTATCGGTTCGCGAACGAGCGAACCGTCGTCATCGTTGCGGCCCGTACACCGGCATCGTCCGCGTTTCCGGCACCATCCCCGGTGGCCGCGGCACGCGACCAGACGCCACCCGGGAGCCGTACACGCCATTGGCTCGCGCGGCTCGCGGCCTTCTTCGCGGTGTGTGCGCCGGCAACCGGTACCGTCTGCGCGCAGGAGAACGGCCCCGCGGCTCTCGAGGAGGTCACGGTGACCGCCCAGCGGCGCGAGGAATCGATGCAGGAGACGCCGATCGCGATCACGGCCTTCACCGCCCGTGATCTCGAGACCCAGCGGATCAACAACGTGATGGACTTCGTGAACAAGGCGCCGTCGGTCAATCTCGCGCCCTTCGCCGGCACCCGCGTCGCGCCGAACCTCTTCATCCGCGGCATGGGCAACCTCGCCGCGCAGATCACCAAGGACAATGCCACGGGCATCTACATCGACGGCGTGCCCGTCGGACGCGGCATCGGGCTCGCGGTGGACATCGCCGATCTCGAGCGCGTGGAGTTGCTGCGCGGTCCGCAGGGGACCCTCTGGGGTCGCAACACGACAGCCGGTGCCATCAACTTCATCACCAAGAAGCCGGAAGACGACCTGTCGTTCGCGGCGCAGCTGACTGCGGGCAGCTGGGATCAGCTGTCCGGCCGCGCGCGAGTCAACGTGCCGATCACCGACCGCCTGTTCGCGCGCGTCGCCTACATGCGGATGGAGAACGACGGCTGGGTGAAAAACACCAACACGACGCTGCCGAACCAGATCAACTTCAACGAAGATCGGGTGAAGGAGGCCTACAAGGCGGCACTGCGCTTCGAGCCGACGGACGCGATCGTCGTCGACTACAGCTTCGACAGTTCGCGCATGGTCTACGGCAATCACTTCTACCAGATCCTGCAGGGCCCCAACGCGGTCCCGGGCCGGCAGGAATCCGCCAACCGCGTGCGGGGGCTCTACCCGAGCCGCACGGAGGTTTCCGGGCACAATCTGACCGCGAGCTGGGATCTCGGTGACGTCACGCTGAAGTCGATCAGCGCCTACCGTGATCTCGACAGCTCGACGAACATGAACTACGTCGACATCTTCACGCAGGACAACAACCAGGGTCAGCACCAGTTCTCGCAGGAACTGCAACTGATCGGTGATGCGCTGGGCCGGGTCAGCTATGTGCTGGGCCTCTTCTACTTCGAGGAGGGCGCCCACGAAGCGCTCGCGTCGAACTTTGCCGGCGGCGCACTGGTCGATTACTGGCGCGTGAAGGCCAAGGGCACGTCGGCTGCCGTGTACGGGCAGGCCAAGTGGACCCCGCCGGTGCTCGACGATCGCCTCGGCGTCACGCTCGGCATGCGCTATACGGAAGATTCGCGCAAGGCCACCAAGGACTACGTGAACCCGGGCTTCACGCCGGCCATCACCGGGCTCGTGGTCTCGGGCGATCGCGATTTCAGCTCGTTCGATCCCGCGGTGAGCCTCGAGTACGCATTCACCGGCACGATCAACGGCTACGCGAAGTATTCCACGGGCTACCGCGCCGGCGGATTCAGCACGCAGAGCACGCCGGCCTATTTCGGGCCCGGCTTCAACGAGGAGAACGTCAAGGCCTGGGAAGTCGGCCTCAAGTCCGACCTGCTCGCGCGGCGCCTGCGCGTCAATGTCGCGGCCTTCCGCAGCAAGTACAGCGACCTGCAGGTCGACCAGGCCCGCACGCCGCCGATCTTCGTCGATACGCTCAACGCGGGCAGTGCGACGGTGAAGGGCGTGGAACTCGAGACCACGGCAGTGCTCGCGCGCGGCCTGACCGCGAATCTCTTCTACTCCTGGCTCGACGGCGAGTACCAGTCGTATGTCGACAACGGCGTGGAACTCGCGGCCGTGCGGCACATGCAGAACGCGCCGCGCTACCAGGTCGGCGCGGGCGTCGAGTACGCGTTCCCGCCGCTGCCGATCGGCAACTTCATCCTGAATGTCGATTACCACAAGCAGGACGAGTTCTACGCGGGCCCGATCGCCAATACGCTCTCGCCGGGTTACGACGTGTGGAACGCGCGCCTCGAGCTCGCCGACATCCCCGTGCCGCACGGCTCATTGCGCGTGGCGGCCTGGGGCAAGAACCTCGCCGACGAGATCTATCGATACTCGACGACGAACCTCGGCGTGATCAGCGCGCAGTTCGCGCCGCCGCGCTCGGCGGGCGTGGATCTCGTCTATGAGTTCTGAGTGAGCGCCGGGGGCGAACCCGGCAGCGCGGCGCCCGCAAGGGCGCCTGCGCAGGCAATCTCCGGGGGCTACGCCGGCTATGTGCTGGCGTTGCTCACGCTCGTGTACGTGGTGAGCTTCATCGATCGGCAGATCCTCGCGATGCTGATCGAGCCCATCAAGCGCGAGTTCGGTGTCTCGGACACCGCGATGGGCCTGCTGACCGGGTTCGCCTTCGTCCTTTTCTATACCCTCGCAGGCATTCCGATTGCGCGGCTCGCCGATCGCGCCTCGCGCAAGGGTATCATCACGCTGTCGCTCGCGGCATGGAGCATCATGACCGCGGCATCCGGACTGGTCAGGAGCTTCGCGCAGCTCGCGACCATCCGGGTGTTCGTCGGCGTCGGCGAAGCGGGGTGCAACCCTTCCGCGCATTCGCTGATCTCGGACTATTTTCCGCCGCAGCGGCGGGCGACGGCGTTGTCCGTGTACGCCTGCGGCGTGTTCATCGGCTCCGCCATCGCGTTTCTCGCGGGCGGCTGGCTCCTGACGAGGTACGACTGGCGGACAGCGTTCTTCGTGGCCGGCCTGCCGGGGCTCCTGCTGGCCATCCTCGTCGGGCTCACCGTGCGCGAGCTGCCGCGCGGGCACGCCGAGGGGCGTGCCGGGGCCGTCGCACCGGCACCATTGCGCGAGGTCGTGCGTTTCCTGCTCGCACGCCGCGCCTTCGTGCTGATCGTGATCGGCACCGCGATCCAGTCGCTGTCAGGCTATGCCGTCATCAACTGGGGGCCTGCTTTCCTGGCACGCGTCTACGGGATGTCGTGGAGCGAAATTGGCGCGGGCCTCGGCTGGGTCATCGGCATCGGCGGCACGTTCGGTGCGCTCGCCGGCGGCCGGCTCGCGGATTACATGGGTCGGCGTGATGCGCGCTGGTACATGCGGCTGCCGGCGCTGCAGTGCCTGCTCGCGGTACCGTTCGTCGTCGGCTTCACGATTCTCGAGGAGCCCTCGCTCGCGCTCGTCTCCTTCATCCCGTTCTATACGCTGACGGCGATGTATGTCGGCCCGATGTTCGCGATGGTGCAGGGGCTCGTCGAGCTGCGGATGCGGGCCACCGCGGCGGCGATCATGCTGTTCATCACCAACATGGTCGGGCTGGGTCTGGGACCGCTGGTGGTGGGTCTGCTGAACGACCACGTATTCGGTGCGGTGTACGGCGTGGCCGGGATCCGCTATTCGCTCCTGACAGTGGGGCTCCTCGGCGGGACCTCGAGTGTCTTCTTTTGGGCGGCTTCACGCCGCCTGCGCGACGAACTCCTGACCTGATCCCACCCCGCGATCGGGGTGGGATCAGTCTTTGTGCCTACCAGCGATACGTGAAGGTGGCCCCGTACGTCCGCGGTTCCTGGAAGTACGCCAGCGTGTAGTTCGAGAAGAACCCCGGCCCGAAGTCGATGAAGTTCACCGGCTGCTGCTCGTCGGTCACGTTGCGCGACCAGAGCGAGAGCTCGCCTTGCCCGTTGCCGAGCGGCATGTCCGCCAGCAGGAGCTTCACGTTGAGGAGGCCCATGCCCTCGACACGGGTGTTGCCCGCCGTGGCGCGCGTCGGGTCGATCGTGACCAGCTGGTACGGGTACGCGTAGAAGGACGACGTGTAGCCATAGTCCGCGATGCCACGCAGCTCGCCCCACGACGTCTGCGCAAACTTCGCATCGGCGAGCAGGCTGATCGTGTGTTCGGGTGCGTGCGGGTACGAGCGGTTGTCCGCGACGTTCGTGATAGGCTGGCCCGGCGTCGGCGCTTCCATGAACTCGATCCACTTGGCATCGAGATAGCCATAGCTCAGCTGCAGGCGCAGTGCCTCGACGGGCAGCCACGTCGCTTCGAGCTCGGCACCCTGCGTGCGCGCCTCGCCCGCGTTGCGGATCACGGACACGCCCGGCAGTCCGGTGAAGCGGTTGACGTGCATGTTCTCGATGTCGTTCCTGAACACCGCCGCATTGATCTGCAGGTGACCGTCGTCCGAGGCGAACTTCGCCCCGAGTTCCCAGGTCTTCTGCTCCTCGGGCTGGTACGGAATCACCGCCTCCGCCGCCGTGCCGGCCTCACCCTGGAACCCGCCGCTCTTGAAGCCCTCGGCATACCTGGCGTACACGTTCAGGTTGTCGAGCACCTTGTAGGACAGGCTGGCCATCGGGGTCGTGTCCGAAAACGACTTGCTGGCCGTGACTCGCGGGATCGGCGTGCCAAAGCCCGTCACGGTCTTGTAGCGCAGCGTGTGCTTGTCCTCGTCGGTCCAGCGCAGGCCGGCCGAGAGCGTCAGGGCCGGCGTGATCTCGAAATCGAGCTGCGAGTAGGCAGCCACGGCTTCGGCGCCGAAGCCATATTCGGAGCTGTCCGTACCGAAGAAGAACACGTGCGGGTTGATCGTGTAACCGTCATCCTTGTAGTAGTAGAGGCCGAGCACGTAATTCAGCCGGTCCGTGCTGCCGATCCACTGCAGTTCCTGCGACTTCTGGTTGAAGCGGGAGATGCGATTCGCCGTCGCGATCGTCAGCGGCACACCGTCGAGATCGACGGAGTCGTCGTTCTCGAGGTCGCGGTACGAGCTGATCGACTTCACGGTGTTGCGGTCGTTGATGGTCCATTCGAGCGTGAGCGCGTGGCCCGTCAGCGTGAGTTGCTCGTAGCCCGGCCAGTTGGTGCTCACGGTGCCGAGGCGATCCGTCGATGCGTAGGCGGCCGCGGCGGTGAACAACGGGTTCGTCGACGCCGAGACGCGATACAGCTGGCTGTGAGGCGGCTCCTGGTCGATGTCCGTGTAATCGAACCGGTAGTCGGCGACGAAGTTGTCGCTGAAATCGAGGGCGAGCGCGAATCGGGCACCGAGCTTGTTGCGGCTGTCGAGATCGGTGCCGGGGCTGCCCGGCGTCAGCTTCACGAGCCCGTCCCGATCTTCGGAGCGCACACCGAACGACATGCGGGCGATACCGAGCCGCGGCAGGTCGATCGACAGCTTCTCGACGTGATGGCCGTAGTTGCCGACCTCTGCGGACGCATGACCCTGGAATTCGCCGCTCGGCGCGTGCGTGATGAAATTGACCGCGCCGGCCATCGTGTTGCGACCGTACAGCGTTCCCTGCGGTCCGCGCAGCACTTCGATGCGTTCGATGTCGACCACGTCGAACACCGATCCGACGGCCTTGCCGAGGTACACGCCGTCGAGGTACAGGCCGGTGCTCGGCTCCCAGTACATCGCGCCGTTGACGGTCACGCCGCCGCGGATCGCGATCTGGGACACGACATTGCTGTTCGGATACCGGCTCACCATCAGGTTCGGCACCATCGCCTTCAGGTCGAGCAGCGTGTTGACGCCACGGGCCTCGATCTGGTCGGTCGAGATGGCGCTGATCGCGATCGGCACGTCCTGCAGAGCCTGCTCGCGCTTCTGCGCCGTGACCATCACTTCCTCGAGCACACCCTCCGTGGAGTCGGCGGCGGCTTGCTGGGTCGCTTCCTGCGCGAGCGCCGGCGCGGCGCCCCATGCGACAACGCCCGCAAGGAGCGCAGCGGCAGTCGCCGGCGCGCGAGCGTCAACTCTGAACTCGGACATCTGGAGGCCTCTCGTCGGTGGGTATGGACGGCAGCGGACTCTACAGGGGGTCACCCACCGGGCGATATCATCCAAATGGACGAATGCGGTGCATCAGCCTCCCGCGGGCGGGGCAAGAGTCAATTCGCGGTCTGGCCCCCGTCGACAGGCAGTGCGATGCCGGTAATGCGCCGGGCCTCGTCGCAGGCGAGGAAGGCGACGGCGTCGGCGATGTCCGGCGGCTCGCAGGGCTCGCCGCCGTTCAGCCACGGTGCCGATCGCGTGAGGAGCGCGTAGTCCACGCCCTCGGGCGGTGGGCCCATGACCATCGGGGTCTGCACCTTGGTCGGGCAGATCGCATTGACACGCACGCCAGCCGCAGCAAATTCCAGTGCGAGCGCGCGGGTGAGACCCACGACCCCGTGCTTCGAGGCGACATAGGGCGCACCGTAGGGTACCCCGACGAGGCCGGCCGA
>WBZY01000240.1_pt1 | contig 46193 bp, 37 predicted proteins | sample 5204191 | NCBI WGS metagenome assembly WBZY01 (sample SAMN12344363, study PRJNA552823) | activated sludge metagenome | biome: Activated sludge suspended growth; feature: Anammox Sidestream; material: Wastewater; isolation source: activated sludge from anammox sidestream of wastewater treatment...
CTGTACAGCCCGAAGGTCAACGATCAGTTGGCGCGTTCGCACAAGTTGACTGAACTGCATCCGCTGCAGCCGCTGGAAAGCGCGCAGGGCATTCTTGAAGCGATGTATAAACTCGAAGGCATGTTGAAGGAAATCTCAGGCATGGAGCGCGTCACGCTTCAACCTGGGGCGGGGTCGGCGGCGATCTACGCCAACATCTCGATGATCCGCGCCTATCACGAAGCGCGCGGTGAAGCGGCGCAGCGCATGGAAGTCATCACCACATCGTTCTCGCATCCTTCCAACGCGGCGGCGGCAAAAGTGGCGGGCTACAAAATCATCACCCTGCCGCCCGACGCCGATGGCTATCCCGATTTTGAGGCGCTGAAAGCCGCCGTCTCCGAACATACCGCCGCTTTGCTGATCACCAATCCCGAAGATACGGGCATCTTCAACCCGCGCATCGAAGAGTTTGTGCGATTGGTTCATTCTGTCGGCGGGCTGTGTTCGTACGACCAGGCGAATGCCAACGGCATTTTGGGAATCACGCGCGCCCGCGACGCGGGCTTCGATGTCTGCCATTTCAATTTGCACAAGACGTTTTCCACGCCTCATGCTTGCGGAGGTCCAGCCGCGGGCGCGTGCGGGGTGACGAAAGAAGTCGCGCCGTTCCTGCCCACGCCGACCGTTGAGTTCGACGGCGAGAACTATGTTCTCGATTACAACCGCCCGCAAAGCATCGGCAAGATTCGTCCGTGGTATGGCGTTGCGCCCAACCTGCTCAAAGCCTACGCGTGGATCATGAGTCTCGGCGCCGACGGTCTGCGCGAAGCGGCGGAGATCGCCGTGCTCAACAACAATTATCTGCTTCATCAGGTATTGAAAATCCGCGGGGTGAGCGCGCCCTACGCCAAAGGCAAACGCCGCATCGAACAAGTCCGCTATTCGTGGGAGCAACTCGCCGACGATACGGGCATTCACACCGACGACATCGGTTGCCGCGTGGTGGACTTTGGCACGCACTACTGGACGAGTCATCATCCCTTCGTTGTGCCTGAGCCGATGACACTCGAACCCACCGAGTCCTATTCGCGCGAAGACCTCGACGAATACGCCCGCATCCTCAACCAGATCTCCGAGGAGGCATACACCAACCCCGAAGTCATCCGCGCCGCGCCGCACAACAGCACGATCCACAGGATCGACCAGGAATCGTTCGACGACCCCAAGGCGTGGGCGGTCACCTGGCGGGCGTATAAACGGAAATACAAAAAGTAAATACCCTCATCCCCAACCCTTCCCCCAAAGGGGAAGGGAGTTCCCTCTCCCTTTGGGAGAGGGCTAGGGTGAGAGAGCGATTCACAGACATGCACCGCATCGGACTCATCGTCAACCCTCTCGCTGGAATCGGCGGGCGCGTGGGGCTCAAAGGCAGTGACGGGATCGAGACTCAGCGCCGCGCGTTGGAACTTGGCGCAGTCCCGCGCGCGCCTCATCGCGCCACGTTGAGCCTGCTTGCCCTCCTCAAGCCTGATTCTCCGCTGATGGTTTTCACCGCTCCGCGCGAAATGGGCGAGACCTCCGCCAGCGAGGCAGGTTTCGCCCCGCGCATCGTCGGCGAGATTCATTCGGGCGCGACCACCTCCGCAGACACGCAACGTATCGCGCGCGAGATGACAATTCTTGGCGTGGATTTGCTCCTCTTCGCGGGCGGCGACGGCACAGCGCGGGATGTTTGCGCTTCCGTTCCAGCGGGCTTTCCGTGTCTGGGAATCCCTGCGGGCGTGAAGATTCATTCGGCGGCGTATGCCGTCAATCCGCGCCACGCGGGCGAACTGGCGCAACTCTTTTTCGATGGCAAAGCCCGCCTGCGCGAATCGGAAGTGCTGGATTTGGACGAAGAGTCCTACCGCGCGGGCAAAATGATTCCGCGGCTGTTTGGGACTCTGCATGTGCCGTATCGTCCGCTGTTGTTGCAGAATCAAAAGATCGCCAGCCCCGCGTCCGAGGCGCGTCAACTACAGGCGATTGCGGCAAACGTCGTCGAACACATGCAAACAGACGTCGCGTACATCCTTGCGCCTGGCACAACCATCCGCGCCATCACGCAAGCGTTGAATGTGGAGAAGACTCTGGTCGGCGTGGATGTGGTCTGCAACGGCAAACTCATTTTGCAAGACGCGACTCAGGCGCAACTGCTCGACCTTGTGAATGGAACGCCGGCGCGAATCATTGTCACCCCCATCGGCGGGCAGGGTTTTTTGTTCGGGCGCGGGGACCAGCAGATTAGTCCCGAAGTGATTCGCAAAGTGGGGCGCGAGAATATCATCGTCGTCAGCGCCTCCAGCAAATTGAATGCCCTGCGCTTTCAACCGTTACTGGTGGATACAGGCGATGAAATAGTTGACCAACTGCTCGCGGGATATTTCCCTGTGATCACGGGCTACAACGAGCAGATGATGTGCAAGGTTAGCGCGTAACTCTCTACCGTACATTTGCACCGCTAAACCCGCAAAGAACGCAAAGAAAACCTTCTTAACTTGGCGACCTTGGCGCGCTTTGCGGTAAAAATCTATCATGTACGGTAGAGAAGCGCGTAAAAGAAAAACGTCCCGAAGGTTTTCGTCAACCGCCAAAGTACCTTGAAACCAACCTTCGGGACAGCGCAAGATTTTCAAAAGGAGACCACATGAAACGACTCGAAAACAAATGCGCCATCGTCACCGGCGGCGCGTCGGGTATTGGCAAAGCCACCGCGTTATTGCTCGCGCAGGAAGGCGCGGCGGTGGTGATTGCCGACATCAATCAACAGCAGGGCAAACAGACGGAGGAGGAAATCAACTCCGCAGGCGGACGAGCGCTCTTCTTTCCCTGCAACGTCTCCAAAGCGGAGGATTGCGAGCGCGTCGTGCAGACCGCCGTCGAAAACTTCGGCAGTCTCAACATCCTCTTCAACAACGCGGGCATCATCCGCCGCGCGAGCGTAACCAATATCTCCGAAGAAGATTGGGATCTGGTCATGGCGATCAACGTCAAATCCATTTTTCTGATGTGCAAATACGCCGTGCCGCATCTCGCCAGACAGGGCGGTTCCATCATCAACACGGGCTCGGGTTGGGGCATCAAAGGCGGACGCAACGCGATTTCATATTGCGCGTCGAAGGGCGCGGTGGTCAACATGACGCGCGCGCTCGCCATTGACCACGGTCCGCAAAACATCCGCGTCAACTGCGTCTGCCCGGGTGATACCGACACGCCCATGCTTCGCAATGAGGCGCAACAACTCGGTCAGGCGGAGGACGCGTTTCTGGCGGAGGCAAAGGAACGTCCGCTCAACCGTTATGCCCAGCCCATCGAGATCGCGCAGTCGGTCTTGTATCTCGCCAGCGACGAGGCGAGTTACGTCACAGGTGCGGTGCTGGCGGTGGATGGCGGCGGCACGGCATAGGGATTAAACGGCTCTACTTCGAACCATCCGAAACCGAAGATGTTCAAAATACTTTCTTTGCGTTCTACGCGCGCCTGGCGGTTCGAATTGGGTCTTGGTAAATGACACATGATAAACGACTGGGAAAACCCTCAACTGCAAGGACGCGGGCGCGAACCCGCTCATGCGAATTCGATTCCGTATGAGACGCGGGAGGAAGCGATTCGCGGACTGTGGACTCGCTCCGCGTTTACTCGTTCGCTCAACGGGACGTGGCGCTTCGCCTTCGCCCCGAATCCTGATTCGGCTCCGAAAGATTTTCACCTCCCCGATTCCTCTGTGGACGAATGGGACTCGATCCAAGTCCCTGGCAACTGGCAATTGCAGGGCTACGACATCCCCTACTATACCGATGTGCAATTGCCCTTCCCGCCCGACGACGTGCCGCGCGTGCCAAGGGACGATAACCCGACGGGATGTTATCGCCGCTCGTTCGCAATTCCCGAAGAGTGGCATAACCGCCAAATCTTTTTGCGCTTCGATGGAGTCGACTCCGCGTTTCATGTCTGGGTGAACGGGGTCGCAGCGGGATTCAGCAAAGACAGCCGCTCGCCCGCCGAGTTCAACATCACCGCGTATCTTCGCGCAGGCGAAAACACGTTGGCTGTGCGCGTCTATCGCTGGTCGGATGGGACGTATCTTGAGAATCAGGATATGTGGCGGCTGAGCGGCATCTTCCGCGATGTGTATCTATGGTCGGCGCCGAACATCCGTATGCGGGATGTGAGCGTGAATGCCGATTTGGATTCGACGTACACTGACGGCTTGCTCACGGTGGAGGCGTGGATCAAGAATCACGGTCAGAGTCGGGCTGGGGGGGTGGAATGCAGGTTTGAACTGCTCGACGCGCAGGGAAGGTCGGTTGCGCAGAATCAGGCATCGGCGGGGGTCGAAGCGGGCGCGGAGTCTGGGATGACGATTCAGGCGCGGGTGGCGAATCCGCAGTTGTGGTCGGATGAAAGCCCCAGTTTGTATACCGCGCTTTTCCAGGTATTCAAAGACGGCGAACTGCTGGAAGTTCAATCGTGCCGCGTTGGGTTTCGTAAAGTGGAAATTCGCGGCGGGCATTTGTTGTTGAACGGCAAACCCGTTTTGATCAAAGGCGTGAACCGCCACGAGCATGATATGACGACGGGACATGTTGTGACCGAGGAATCCATGCGGCGCGATCTGGAATTGATGAAGCGCTTCAATATCAACGCCGCGCGGACATCCCACTACCCGAACGCGCCGCGCTGGTATGAATTGTGCGACGAGTATGGCATTCTGCTGTTTGCCGAAGCGAACATCGAATGTGACGGCGCGCTTTCGTATCTTTCCAAAGCGCCCGAATGGCGCGAGGCGTTTTTGGCGCGGCTCGAACGCATGGCGCGCAATTATCGCAACCATCCGTCGGTGATCGTGTGGTCGTTGGGGAATGAGTCGGGCTTTGGCGAACATCACCGCGCCATGGCGGAATGGATTCGCGCGTTCGATCCGTCGCGCCCTGTGCATTATCACCCCGCCGGCTCCGACGCGGCGGTGGACATTCTCGCGCCGATGTACCCCAGCGTGGACGACATTGTTGCGCTGGCGCAAAAGGACGACGCGCGACCCATCATTATGTGCGAGTACGCGCATTCGATGGGCAACGCGGTTGGAAATTTAAAAGAGTACTGGGATGCGATCGACGCGCATCAGCGTTTGCAGGGCGGATTCATTTGGGACTGGGTCGACCAGGGCTTTCAGCGCGTCACGGACGACGGGCGGAGTTGGTTTGCCTATGGCGGCGATTTCGGCGACGAGCCGAACGACGGCGCGTTCTGTTTGAACGGCTTGGTCTTTGCGAACCGCGAGCCGAAACCCGCCTTATGGGAATACAAGAAGATTCTTCAGCCTGCGCGGGTTGAATTACTGGATGAGGCGCAAGGCTTGATTCGAATCCACAACCGCTATTTCTTTTCATCGTTTGAACATCTGCGCTGCGAGTGGACGTTGACGACAGGCGGCGCTGCGATTCAATCTGGCGGGTTGGATATAGCGTCCATCGAACCGCAATCGAGCATGGATGTGAAAATCCCGTTTGCGTTGGTGAATGAGGTATCGTCTGCGCGGCTGGAGATTCGTTTGATGCTGGCGCGGGATACGCTCTGGGCGAAGGCGGGGCATGAAGTGGGGTGGGAGCAGGTGGAGGTGGAAGGTGTGAAAGGGAGAGATTGGAGATTAGAGAGTGGAAAGTGGAAAGCGGGGGGCGGTTTATCATCCACGGTCAAAGTATCTGAAATCCAGGATCAAATCATTGTTTCGACACTCGACGCGCAAATTGTTTTCCATCGTGAGAGCGGCAGACTCACTTCGCTTCAACAAGACGGGCGTGAATTCATTTCCATGCCGCCGCGTTTGAATTTCTGGCGCGCGCCGACGGATAACGACATCGGCACATACGGGCGCGAGCGCATGATGTTCACGTGGAAAGATGCGGGCTTGAATCGGCTGGAAGAGAAGATTCAAGCTGTGCGCTGGGAACAGACTGAGGCGAGTCAGATGCGCGTTCGCGTTCAATCCAGCATCGCGCCGCGCCGCGCCGAAGGGCGCTCGCTGTGGTGGAACTGGCTTCTCAATCAACTCGCGCTCGTCCTCACACAGACGTGGAACGAGCAGGAGTTGAGTCGGATCGCGGATGAACTCGGCGTGAAGTATTCCGAACTGGCAGGCGTGAAGAAATGGCAACGGGTGAAAGAATTGCTGGAGGTATGCGACAAAAGCGGAAACGGCTATCGATCCCTGCAAGTGATCGGGCGCTGGCTCGACCAGACCGACCCCGATGTCTTCGAGTCGGTCAAGCATCGCCTGACGCGTTTGCGTTCGCTGGATGAAAAACAGTTCGAGCATGAGTTTCGCCTGCGCGACGATTTTCATTTTGACTGCGAAACCGAATACGCAGTAAGCGCCGATTCCGAAATTCAGATCGCGACGCGCATCGCGCCTGTGGGCGAGGTCGCCGCCCTGCCGCGCATTGGCTACCTGCTTGCCCTGCCCGCCGAATACGACGAGTTCTGGTGGTATGGGCGCGGTCCGCTGGAGACCTACCCCGACCGACAACAGGGAATGAGAATGGGCGTCTTTCATGGAAAAGTGGATGAACAGTTCATCCCGTATGGTCGTCCACAGGAGACGGGCAACAAATCGTCCGCGCGTTGGGCGGCGTGTGTGAATCGGGATGGGTATGGCTTGCTGGCGTACAGCCCCGAACCGCTCAACGCGGGCGCGCTCCATTACACCGCGCAGGATTTGGAGTCGGCTCGTCATCCCGTGGACTTGGTTCGCCGCCCTGAGGTTTTTCTCACTCTTGATTTCCGCCATGCGGGTCTGGGCAACGCCAGTTGCGGACCAGGCACACTGCCGCAATACGTCCTCCAACCCGCGGTGGGCGAGTATCGTTTATGCTTGCGCGCGATCTCATCGAAGGATTCGATTCTTTCTCACCGCGGAGTTGTGAACTGATGTTACGCCGTTAATGTCGATTTGGTCCTCGTAATGCGACATTCATGTCGCCCTTGCGCAAGACCAGCCTCAAGCGCGAGCTAGCGCCGATTAAAAATTTAACCGAGCAATCCTTACCCGTTCTTTTGAATCACGGAGACCCTTGAGAAATGCTCATTTTCTCTGTGTTGGCTGTGGCAAAAATGACTTTCGCAAGAGATCTATTGGCTTGTCTCAGTGTTTCCGTGACTCAGGAGTTCGGCTTATTACTCGATTAATTGTGAAAAGAACAATATCCCGCGTTACAAGGATTATTGCGTACCCTCAGCGCCTTTCTCACCTTATGCGGTCTGCCGCAGTGCCACAGAGACGCTGAGAAAGTTTTTTATTTTTTCCGCCTACCCCGAACGTGATGCGCTCTGTTACTTATTCAGGCGCATGGGGCAGCCATCACCTCGCCACCAGCGCCAGTGGGCCCTTCGGGTTAATCAGCGATTGCAACTCGCTGTATGGCACCAGCACCGTTTGCGGTCCCACCGCGTACGGCGCGACCTGATATTCGTCGAAGGTGATCATGATTCCATCGCGCGTGATGTTCCAATTGCGGTAGTTCTTTTCCATCGGTTCCGCGCCTTGCTCAAACCCGCCATAGAACCCAATGTCGCGGCGGCTGAGTTCGGCAATGCAAAAACTCGAAATCGCGCTCAAGTACCCGCTGTCGGCGGCGAATAGATCTTCGAGCGAAAGTTTCTTCCCTTGTTCGAGATCATAGTTAATCGTCATGCTGTAGTGAAAGGGATGAGCCGCCCCATCGGTATAGCCGGAAAAGTTGAATTTCAATGCCCATAGCGCGTTGTTTTGGTAGACGAGAACGTATTGGGCATCGAAGGAACTGCCCGACGTGATCGGCGTGGCAGACATGTGGGCAAGCACATTGTCGCGGAAATATTGGATTTCCTCCTGCGTCATTTTTTCCACTTTGTTGTTAAAGTCTACGACGCGCTCATCCTCACTGCCAACCAGCCGGGGAATCTGATCAGTGATGATATACCTCGGCGACGCTCCCTCCTCCCGCAGCGAGACTGTCGTGAGGCTGACCCGGCTACTCAACGGAATCGCCTCTTGTGTGGGTTTCACTTTGGCAGTGGCAGTGGGCGCTGGCGCGATAGGTATGCACGAGCCCAGAATGACAATGGCAAGACCAAAAACCATGCCGGTGATCCTCGAAAAAGTGTCCATCGCATCCTCCTTTTCGCTTTTTAACGATGACGGCTTTCTCTGAGTTCCAACCAAAATTTTTCGCGTTCGTTTGTTAGGGTTCGCCGACTTCCACGAATTCGAACCCCGTCACCACTGGGGAATTTTCATACGATGCGGCAGTGACCCCAACCTTGCCGGCGCCGAGTTCAAAACGCGAGACATCCACGCGGCGGAGGATGTTCTCGTTTACAAGCAGAGTTAATGTGTCGCCGGAGCACTCCAGCCCAATGGATTGACTGGCGCCGCTGGGTTGCGCGTCTTTGATCAGGCCGTCGGTGATAGGGGTATATTCCGCGACTCCCAGGGCGAGCCATTTTCCGTAGAGGATGTTGTAGAGCCCATCGGCGGAGAGGTTGAATTCGAACCAGCCATCCGTTTCGCTGTAACGACAGACCAATCCCGCCGAGGCGGGCGCGCCAGCCAGGTTTTGATACTGGGTTTCGATGCGCACATCGGCGTAGTCTTCCGGTCCGTAGAGGGCGTAGAGCCAGGTGAAGGCTGAGTCAATTTGAAGGAGCAGAGACCCGTTCGCCACGTTGACCGATGGGACAGAATCGTTCCCAGCCTGTAAGATCACCCAGCCGGCAATTGAGTCGTTGAACTCCTGAACAAAGAATCGCGGGAGCGCGGTTGGCGAAGGCTCGAAGGTTGGAGTCGGTTGAGGGGTTGGCGTATCAGGCTCGCCCTGAGTTTGATCGAAGGGCAGAAGGGTGGGGAGAGGCGTTGAGGTGGGGAAGAGCGAGTCCGCGGGAGTGGGGGTCGAAGTCGCGCTTTGGCAGGCGGTGATGAGGAGCAGACATCCAAGAAGAAGTTTTTTCATCGGCTTTTTATAACATAAATGAGTTCGTCCAGCCGTTCGATTTGCCAGGCAAATCGAACAGAACAACGAAAGCGATACGCCAGCAGTTCAACTGCTGGCGTATCGCTTTAGAGTGGAGATGCCGGGAATTGAACCCGGGTCCGAAAGACTCGACCCTCGGAAATCTACGAGCGTAGCCTGCCGAATTTTTTCATCACAGGGATCTCGGCGGGCAGGTAACCCTGTGACCATCTGCTGGTCTTTCGCGCATTGAGCAGAGTCATACGCGGCACTCACACCATTGTTTCGCCCGGTCCGTCACCGGGTGGAGGACGGCTCCGGCGGACGTGGCATCCTAAGACGCCAACTGTTATGGTCTCATCGCATTAAGCGGCGAGGGGCATAGCAGCGTAGGAAGTGCGATTGGCACTTGATTGTTTGCGCTGAGTTTACGAGTTCGGCGCCTCTCGGCTCGCATTCCGGGACCAGCCTCTCCCGTCGAAGCCTGTCATCCCCGCGATTGGGAGTGATCCCGTTTTGCAAAATCATTATAGCATACTTGCAAGCGAGGCTTTCGGCTTGCCCTTGCGCCTTCTTTATGCTAGACTGTTGCAATACTTTTGTCAGGAATGACGCGCATGAGCGAAAAAATTCTTATCATTGACGACGATCTCGATACCCTGCGCCTTGTGGGGCTAATGCTTCAACGCCAGGGATATCAAATCAGCGCGGCAACCAACGGTCAACAGGGTTTGGATAAAGCGTTCGAGGAAGACCCCGACCTGATCTTGCTCGATATTATGATGCCGGATATGGACGGCTATGAAGTGACCCGCCGGTTGCGGGCGAACCCATCCACGACCGAAACTCCCATCTTAATGTTCACCGCTAAAACCCAATTAGACGATAAAGTAATCGGGTTTGAAGTGGGGGCAAACGATTATTTGACCAAGCCCACGCATCCCTCTGAATTGCAAGCGCGCGTTAAAGCGTTACTGGCGCGCGCCAATGAAAAGAAGGGTGAAAGCGCGCCCGCCGTTCCGGTGAGCGCCGGGCAGGATGGATTCATCGTCGGCGTGATCGGCGCGCGAGGCGGGTTAGGCGCCACCACCGTGGCTTTGAACGTTGCCGCTGGCTTGCACACCCGCGCCAAGGGATACGTTATCCTCGCAGAGATGTTGCCCGGTCATGGCGCGTTATCGCTGGAACTGGGGCTGAAGGCATCCACCGGGTTGGTGGATATGTTGAGCGCCACAAAGTTATCGGATATCACGTCGGATAGCGTGCGGTCCTCTCTCACGCGCCATGCCTCCGGCTTGAACATCCTGCTGGCTTCCGACCGTCCACGGGATATGCACTTGATCGGTCAGAGCGCCAACTACGGCGCGTTCATCGCAAAACTGGCAACGCTGGGGCGCTATATCATCCTTGATCTCGGCGCGGGGCTACAACCGTTCACACAAGCGGTGCTTCCTCATTGCAATGAGATCTTTGTGGTGCTTGAAGGCAACCCCAACACGATCATTAGCGCCAAGGCGCTCATCGAGGATTTGAATTCCTTTGGCGTCAATTTAAAAAACATTCACCCTGTGCTCAACAACCGCGTGAGGTCGGATACGCAGTTGCCCTCCAGTCAGGTGCAATCCAAGTTGGGATATGAGATCCTCACCACCCTCACCCCAGCGCCGGAACTTTTCACGCAAGCCACCCGCACACAGACCCCCGCCGTCGTTTGCCAGCCAGACAGCCTGACCACCCGCCAGATCGTCAAACTCGTTGACTTCATCGCCGAACAAGAAGCGATGCCTCGATGAGCCCCCCCTCCGCCCCTGCAACAGCGTCTGACGCTTTGCGCGCGGCAGAGTTATTCCGTAAAGCCAGGCGCGTTGTTATCTTAACGGGAGCCGGCATTTCCACCCCCTCGGGAATCCCAGACTTTCGCTCGGAGGGAACAGGGTTATGGTCTCACAATGAGCCGCTTGAAGCCGCGTCGCTCACCACGTTTCGAACTTCCCCTGAAAAATTTTTCCAATGGTTCCGCCCGCTTGCCGGGCAAATTTTTAATGCGCAACCCAACGCGGCGCATCTCGCGCTCGCCGACCTTGAAAAGCACGGCGTTGCCGTCACCATCGCAACCCAAAACATAGACGGGCTTCATCAAAAAGCCGGTTCTCGCAAAGTCTTCGAATTGCACGGCACGATCCGCACGCTTTCTTGCACGCAATGTTTTAAAAAGTACGAGTCGCCGCCGTTCTTGCAAACTTATATCGAGGCTGGAACCATTCCCCTATGCCCAAGTTGCGCTGGAATTCTCAAACCAGATGTGATATTGTTCGGAGAACAATTGCCACAGGCGGCATGGAATGAGGCGCAGCGCGAAACGCGTCAAGCCGACTTGATGCTGGTCGCCGGTTCCTCACTCGAAGTCCTGCCTGTGGCGGGGCTTCCGATGCAAGCGGTTGACCGCGGCGCGCACCTCATTATCGTCAACAACACTACCACCTATATCAACGTCCGCGCGGATGTGGTGTTCATGGACAATGTGGAAACCATCCTGCCGGAGATCATACAAAGAGCGATCCATGGCTGAAATTAAAACCCAAACCCTCGGAAGTTACCTGCGCTTGATCGAAATCTCGCGCGACCTTGCCTCCACCCTCGACCTCGATATCCTATTGGACGATATCGTGCGCGCCTCGGCAGACATCACGCACGCCGAAGCCGCCTCGATCTTGTTATACGACGATACCGCGCGGCAATTATATTTTCAGGTTGCCACCAATATAGACGATGCCACCATGCGCGGGCTTGTCGTTCCGCTCGAGAAAAGCATCGCGGGTTGGATCGTGTTGAACCGCAAATCCCTGCGCATCGACGACGCCGAAAAAGACGAGCGCATCTTCAGCGAAGTAGACCAGACCATCGGGTACTCCACCAAATCCCTGTTGGGCATCCCGCTCGTCACAAAGAACAAAGTGGTAGGGGTGCTCGAAGTGGTGAACAAAAAACGCGGCAAGTTCACCGATGCGGACGAATCGATGCTCAGCGTGCTGGGCGCGCAAGCGGCGGTTGCCATCGAGAATGCCCGCCTCTTCCAACAATCGGACCTGATCCAGGAGTTCGTGCACGAACTGCGCACGCCGCTGGCTTCGTTGAGCACCGCCACCTATCTCCTGCTTCGCCCCGAGATGTCGCGCGAACAACGCGACCAGATCGTCAACAACATCCACAACGAAACCTTGCGGCTCAATTCGCTTGCGTCATCTTTCCTCGACCTGGCGCGGCTAGAATCGGGACGCGTGCAATTTCGCAAAACGCGCTTCAGCGCGGCAGACCTGCTCTACGAAGCCCGCGATGTGATGATGACCAAGGCGCAGGAAACGAACATCCAGATCCGCGTAGATGTCCCCAATGATCTCCCGCTGATGGAAGCCGACCGCGACAAGATCAAACAGGTATTGCTCAACCTGACGAGTAACGCCATCAAGTACAACCGACCGAACGGTTCCATTCTGATCGCGGGCAATTACACCGACAACGATCTATCGGTCCTCGTGCAGGATAGCGGTTTGGGAATTCCGGAAGAATCCATCCCCCATTTATTTGAAAAATTTTACCGCGTGCGCGACCACGAAGGCAAAGCGACCGGCACCGGGCTTGGGCTTTCGATCTGCAAGCAGATCATCCAGGGGCATAATGGGCGCATCGAGGTGAAGAGCAAGGTGGGTGTTGGCACTTCGATCACGTTCTACATCCCGCGCGCCCAGCGGACAATACCCAGGGAATAAAAAAACGGCGACCGAGAGGTCGCCGTTTTTTTTTACAGATCAGGACTTACGCAGTTGGCGGGCAGTCGCACTGCCACTGCCGCACTGCAACTACGGCGCAACAGATTCAACTGCGTAAGCGCTACGGATTTAACACAACTTTCAGCGCACCGGGTCGCGTCGCATGTTCGAATGCCTTCATCGCGTCCGTCAGCGAATACTCCGCATCGATCAACACCGTCGGGTCCACCTGGCGGGATTCCATCAGCCGCAAAGCCGGCTCGAATGGGCCACAGCGTGAACCGATCAGGTTGATCTCATCCACCACGATGGATGAAAAATCGACGCTCATCTCGCCTTTATATGTGGATTTCAACACCAGCGTTCCTCGCGGACGTATAGCCTGCCTCGCCAACGCAAACCCGCTCGGCGACCCGGTCGCTTCCACGACAACATCCCACCGCCAGCGTTGAATCTCTTCTTCGGTAATGATTCGAATCCCGCGCGCGGTTAACAATTCCTGTTGGCGTTTGTGCCGCGCAACCACGCGCAAATCGCAGCCGGTCAACGCCAGCGTCTGCGCGATGAGTTGACCGAGCCGCCCCGCGCCGACGAGCAGGACCCGGTCGCCCGGCTTGATGTTGATCTGCTCTTGAATCTCAAGCGCGGCGGCAAGAGGCTCGGTGAACACAGCCATCCCGTCCGGAACAGAAGCGGGGACTCGGTGAAGGTTGGCGACGGGCAGGCAAACATACTCGGCAAATACCCCGTCACGGTTGACGATTCCCAGCACGGTTCGAGACTCGCAATGTGTGGGGCGTCCGTTCAGGCATTGTTCGCATTGACCGCACACCGCATTGATCTCGCCCACCACGCGTTGACCGACCCACGAAGCGTCATCCGCTTTGGCTACTTCGCCCACGAATTCATGCCCCAGAATTCCCGCGTATGGATAATATCCCTTGACCAGTTCGAGGTCGGTACTGCAAATACCGGCTTTGCGAATCTTTATCAAAGCCTCATTGGGTTTTTGAGGTTGAGAGACTTCGCGGAAATCGATCTTGTTATTCTCGAGCCAAAGCGCTTTCATCTACTCCTCCGTCGCCATCCAACGATTTCGCCCGCCGTTCTTTGCCGCATACATGGCGGTATCGGCGCGATGCAGGAACTGTTCCCAGTCTTCCTGCCCGTTCTTGAATTGCGCCACGCCGATGCTCACAGTCAGCGAAATACTCTTTTGTTTTGCCGCTTCCACCTGCAAGGTGCGGATGTGGGCGCATAAACGCGAAGCCTGTTCTTGAGCGGCGTTCAATTCGCTATTGGGGAGCACGATCAGGAACTCCTCGCCGCCGTAGCGACCGAGGGTATCCGGGTGGCGGATCTGTTCGCGCAGTCGCGCCGCGATCGTGCGCAGGGCTTCATCGCCCGCGGCGTGACCGTACGTGTCGTTGACTTGTTTGAAGTGATCGATATCCACCATCGAGATGGACAACGGCGTATTATATCGCGCGGCGCGGATGACCTCTTCCTGCAAATCCACAATGATCTTGCGGCGGTTCGGCAAAAAGGTGAGCGCGTCGGTATTGCTGATCTCGTGCGATTGCGCCAGCACTGCCTTGAGTTCGATCTCTTTGATCTCCAGGGTGCGTCGAATTCGCCGGACTTCATCCTCCAGCGCTCTAAAATCGTTCACCAGTTGGTTGTATTCCTTGTTCAAGGTATCGTTATCTGGCACCGCGCCTCCCAAATTGACGTTCGAGCACGTCTACAGAAAGATGGATCATCGTCGGTCTCCCATGCGGACACGTCCGCGGCGAATCGCAGGTTTCGAGGTCGGCAAGCAGGGCGCGCTGTTCTTCGTTGGAAAGCGACATGCCCGCTCGCACCGCCATACGTTTGCATACACGGGCGGCGAGTTTTTTCTCCACTTCATCTTTCAGCGGCGCCTCATCCTCTTCAAAATCCTCTACCAGCGCCCGCAACGCCGCGGAGGGATCGCTGCCTGAGAACAAGACGGGCATCGCGCGGATTTGGAACGTGTTCGGACCAAACTCCTCCACATCGAAACCAAAATACTTCAAAACCGGCAATTGCGACATGAGCAATTGGGTGGATTGGGGCGGCAAGGTGACCGCAACCGGCGTCAGCAGGGCTTGCGAGGCAATGCTCTTCATCTCGCGTTGCGCCATGAGTTTTTCGAACAACACGCGTTCGTGCGCGGCATGTTGGTCGATGAGATACAGCCCATCGGGTCCCTCTGCCACAAGGTACGCCGCGCCGATCTGACCGATCAACCGCAAGAGAGGGATGCGGGCAAACGATGAGGATTGAACTTGAGAATTGGGAGAATGGAGATTAGAGGTTGGAGATTGAGCGTCAGTCTCTGGTCCGCCGTGCTGAGCCTGTCGAAGCATCAAGTCTCCGTTCACTGATAACTGATCACTGTTCACTTGATTATCATGCCCAATTGTCCAATCCAACCCCACTGAATTTGATTCCACTGACACACTTCGCCCTCCCCACAAACTCGTCGCCACGCTCGGGACCGGCGAATACGCCAGCAACGCCTTCCGCGCGGATCGTTGTACGAAACTGAACACTTTATCTTGATTCCTGAATCGCACCTCCGCTTTGGCGGGATGCACGTTCACATCCACATCTTCAGGTTTGATCTCGAGGAATAATGCCGCGAGAGGATAACGCCCCACCATCAACAGCGTATGATATGCCTGCATCAATGCCGTAGACAATGCCACCTCATGTACCCAGCGCCCATTAATGAAAAAAGTAATTTCTTTTCGATTGGAGCGCGTGAGCGATGTTGGGCTGATGAAGCCCGCGAGGGTCATGCCCTCTTCCATGGAGTGGACTTCAAGCATTTGCTTCGCCACATCCACACCGTAGAGCGCGGCAAGGATGGCGCGACGGTCGCCATCGCCCGCCGTTTGCAAGACCACATTCTTTCCGTCGGTCAGTTTGAATCGTTTCGCGGGGTAAGCGAGCGCGTAGCGCGCGACCAAGGTATCGATGGCGCGGCGTTCGGTCGTATCCGTTTTGAGAAATTTCAAGCGGGCGGGAACGTTGTAAAACAGATCCTCCACGCAAATCACCGTTCCAACGGTAGCGCCCACTTTAGTCGGCTTCTTGCTCTTCCCGCCTTCGACCATGAACCGCGCCCCTTCTTTTTCACCACCCACCCGCGAGGTGATCGTCATCCGCGACACAGAGCCGATCGAGGCAAGCGCCTCGCCGCGAAACCCCAGCGTCACGATGGAAAAAAGTTCATCGGAGCGAACCAGCTTCGAGGTGGCATGACGCGAGGCGGCAAGTTCCAACTCGTCCGCAGGGATGCCGGCGCCGTCATCCGCAATTTCGATCCGCTTTTTTCCCGCCTCCTCCACATGGATGGCGATCGTGTTTGCGCCGGCGTCGAGCGAGTTTTCGAGCAATTCCTTCACCACCGAAGCGGGGCGCTCGATCACTTCGCCCGCGGCGATCTGCGAGGCAACTTCCGGCGAAAGCATGCGGATGGGCATGACGCGATTATACCCGCCCTTGACAGCCGATTTTTCGCGCGCAAGAAACGGGCGAGTATTTTATAATCGCCCGATGCGATTCTCAACCCTCTTCTTCGACCTCGACGACACGCTCTACCCAAACTCCAACGGTTTATGGCAGGCGATCCGCGGGCGCATCCAGCAATATATGATCGAGCGCATGGGCATCCCTGAAAAAGACGCGCCCGCCTTGCGCGAACAGTATTTCAAAATGTATGGCACCACGTTGCGAGGTTTACAGGCGCGGCACAAGATCGATACGGATGATTTTCTCGCCTTTGTTCATGCTCTGCCTCTCGGCGATTACATCACCCCCAACCCGATTCAGCGGGACATAATCGCTTCGCTTCCCCAACGGAAACTGGTCTTCACCAACGCCGACGCTAACCACGCCCGACGCGTCCTCGCCGCGCTCGACCTCGGCGATCTCTTCACCGGCATCGTGGATATCAACGCGGTCGCGCCGTATTGCAAGCCCATGCCCGAATCCTTTGCCATTGCGCAGGAACTTGCCGACGAACCCGACCCGCGCAAGTGCGTGATGATCGACGACCTGTCGCGCACCACCCGCGCCGCATTGGATGTAGGCATGGCAAGCATTTTGTACGGAACCGATGAACCCACCTCCGAAGCAAGCGGCGTATTGACCGATTGGACTCGTTTACCGATATTGTTGGGAAATTAGGCTCTCCCGTTTCTGACGGGATTACGACTCGCAGGAAGATTCTTTGCCACGAATGTACACGGATGTTCACGAATGTTTTAAACAATCCGTGTGAATTTGTGAAATCTGTGGCTAAGGTTTTTGGGCTTTCCCGTTAATAACAGTAGAGCCGGAAATTAACAATCTCGAAGGGATGGCAAGATTGTAGAATTTATCCAAGCCAAAATCAAATCCCGAAGGGATGATATATTTCTGACTTCGGCGTCGGAACAGAAAATCCAATGATCCGCTTACATCATTTAAATAGATTCGTTGCGCATAATTCAGCAAACATTAATCACGGCATAGTATCTTAGGAAAACCATGCTCATGTCATTCTGAATACTATGAAGCCGTCAAGGTTTTTTGAACGACCGAAGGGAGTGAAGAATCTCTGTTCCCGTTTGAAGTCTTGATGGCGCAGCAAAGATTCTTCGTGGCGCGAGGCGTCACTCAGAATGATATGACGAGATTGCAGGTTTCGACGTTTCAGACACATTCTTACATAGGCAACTAAACGGAGGCATTCGTGAATAAATCCATCAAAATCATACTCGGCTTGTTCGTGGGATTGATCCTGCTCGCGGGCGTATTCTCGGCGGGGATTCTCGTCGGGTTTTTCATCCCGGGCGGCTCGCAACCGCCGATCGTCAACGACTTGTTTCCGCTGCAACCCACCGCCGCGCCGGAGCAACTCTCTGCCACCCCGGAAGACATGCAGACCCTGTTCGCCCCATTCTGGGAGGCGTGGAATATCGTCCACAGCGAATTCGTCGATCAGCCGCTGGACGATGTGGCGCTGATGCGCGGCGCGATCCGCGGCATGATGGAAGCGGTCGGCGACAAGCAGACCTTTTACATGGACCCGGTCGTGTATGAGACCGAAACCTCGGCGCTTTCCGGTGAATACGAAGGCATCGGCGCGTTCGTGGATACCACCGGAGAGTATCTATCCATCATCAGCCCTATCGAAGGCTCGCCCGCCGAAGCGGCAGGGCTGAAAGCCGGAGACTTGATCATCGCCATCGACGGCGTGGATATGACCGGCACACCGCCGGAAGAGGCGCGTCAGAAAGTCATCGGTCCCGCGGGCACAACCGTCACCTTGAGCGTGGCGCGCGAAGGTCAGGAAGAACCCCTGGAATTCATCATCACCCGCGCCAAGATCACCATCCCCAGCGTGACCGGCAAGATGCTCGAAAACGACATCGCTTACATCGACATCAACCAGTTCGGCGATAAGACCACCAGCGAACTCAACACAACGCTGGAAGAACTCCTCCCTCAAAACCCGAAGGGCATCATCATCGACTTGCGCAATAACGGCGGCGGATACCTACAAACCTCCATTGAAGTGGCTTCCGAATTCATCGACCAAGGCGTGATTCTCTATGAGCAATACGGCGACGGCACGCGCGACACCTACAACGCGCTGGGCAACGGGCGCGCCACCGACCTTCCCATCGTTGTGCTGGTGAATGAAGGTTCCGCCTCCGCTTCTGAAATTCTCGCGGGCGCGCTGAGAGATTACGGACGCGCGAAACTCGTCGGCGTGATCAGCTACGGCAAAGGCTCGGTGCAACAATGGATTCCGCTCTCGGGCGAAAACGGCGCGGCGCGTGTGACCGTCGCCCGATGGCTCACACCGAAAGAACGACTCATTGACGGCATAGGCTTAACCCCTGATTTCATCGTAGAATTGACGGAAGACGATGCCGCCAACAACCGCGATCCGCAACTGGATAAGGCCGTAGAAGTGTTGTTAGATTTGATCGCAGGGAAGTAAAGGCGTCAGACCTCACAGGTCTTTGAGACCTGTGAGGCTTACAAGGAGAATAAAATGTTTTTCGACCCAACCTATTTATTGTGCGTCGCGCTCCCATCCATGCTTTTGATGGGCATCGCCTCCTGGTATGTGAAACACGCCTACAACAAATGGAGCCAGATTCGCGCAAGCAGTGGGCTCACCGGCGCGCAAGCCGCGCAACAACTCATCTCGCGTTCGGCGTACGTGGGCGAAGCGGGCGCGGACGGATTGCGAAACGTGCGCGTGCTTGGCGTGGGCGGCAATCTCACCGACCATTACAACCCGCAAGATAAAACCCTCTACCTTTCGCCGAACGTGGCAAACAGCCCGTCGGTTGCGGCGGTGGCGGTCGCCGCGCATGAACTCGGTCACGCGATGCAAGACGCGGAAGGTTACCTCCCCATGCGCTTCCGCTCCGCGCTCGTCCCGATGGTGAACATCGGCTCGAACCTCGGCTGGATCCTCATCCTCGCCGGGCTGATCTTCCGCTTCACCGAACTCGCCTGGCTCGGAGTCTTCTTCTTCGCGGGCGGCGCGCTCTTCGCGCTCGCCACCCTCCCCGTGGAACTTAACGCCTCGGCGCGCGCAAAACGACTGGTGGCTGAAGCGGGCATCATCCGCTCGGAGGAAGAACAACGCGGCGTGAATCAAGTGTTGAACGCCGCCGCGCTCACCTATGTCGCCGGTCTGCTCACCGCCGTGATGCAACTGCTGTACTACGTGTTTCTTGTCATCGGCATGGGCAGGCGCGACGATTAACAATCAAGCCATCATTGCCCCACGCCAAAAAACATCGGAGCTGTATTCCGATGTTTTTTGTTTGCTTGTGTATAATCTTTCACCATGCGGAAATTCATCGTCATCCTGCTTGCCTTTTTAGGCGCGGGGTTTGTGTACCTCAGTTTCGGCGAAATCGAAAGCATCCTCCAAACCATCCGGCGCGGAAACCTCTGGTTCATCCTGCTCGCCCTGCTCATCGAAAGCGGGTGGGTACTAGTGGCGGGTTCCACGATCCTAGCCTTATATCGAATCCTCGGCTTGGATGAAACGCTGTACCGACTGTCGCTTCTTTTTACGGCGGGGAATTTTATCTCTACAGTGATGCCCAGCGCGGGGATGGGAGCGGTGGCGGTCTTCATCAGCGAAGCGAACCGCAGGGGGCAACCCACCGGCAAAGTGACGATCGCCAGCATGTTATACATCTTCCTCGATTACATTGCCTTTCTGTGCGTGCTTGCGCTGGGACTGATCGTGCTCTTTCGCCGCAACCACCTCGACGCCGCCGAACTCACCGCTTCGGGCATCATGTTCTCCATCGCAACCTTGCTCGGATTTCTCTTCTACCTTGGATCAAAATCGGAGGTACGGTTGGGCAACGCCCTGGCGCGTATCGCCCGCTTCCTCAACCGTATCGCCCGCCCGTTTCTCCATCGCGATTACCTCAGCGAAGAAAAAATGCGCGAGTACGCCCGCGAACTGGCAACCGACCTTCAAACCCTCCCCCAAAACTATCGGAAATTCCTCAAGCCCATGTTATTGGCGCTGCTCAATAAAACCATGTTAATGAGCGTGCTGGCGGCGATCTTCCTTGCCTTTCAAATCCCTTTTTCTGCCGGCACCATCATCGGCGGGTTTGCAATCTCCTATTTATTTTTAGTCATTTCCCCCACCCCCGCGGGCATTGGCATCGTGGAGGGCATTATGCCGCTCGCGCTCTCCTCCCTTAACGTGCCTTGGAGTCAGGCGATCATCGTCACGCTGGCATATCGCGGCGTCACATTCTGGTTTCCGCTGGGCATTGGCGGATGGGCATTGCGCATTCTACATATGAATCCAACTCCACCGGAAAGCCCTGTCTGAAGATATGACCATCGCTTCACTACTGGATTCGTGGAAACGCGACGAAGCCACCGCCCCCAACATCTCTGCCTGGCAGACGTTTCCCCCGCGTCCCGCGCAAACGCATCCTTTTCCGACGGGTCTGCCTGCCCCGCTTTCCCAAGCCCTCATCGCCAGTGGAATTCACTCCCTCTACTCGCATCAACTCGAAGCATGGACAGCGACTCAACAAAACCAGAACATGATCCTCTCCACCGGCACCGCCTCGGGCAAAACGCTCGCCTACAACCTGCCGGTTTTTTCCGAGTTACTCGCCAACCCAAACGCGCGCGCGTTATACCTCTTCCCAACCAAAGCCCTCGCGCAAGATCAACTTTCCGCGCTTACCAACTTGAAACTTGAAACCTGGAACTTGACGCCCGCAATCTACGACGGCGACACCCCGTCCTCCGCCCGCCCCTCCATCCGCAAAACCGCGCGCATCGTGTTGACCAACCCCGATATGCTTCACACCGGCATCCTTCCGCATCACACCAACTGGCTGGAATTTTTCGCAAACCTCAAATTCGTCGTAATCGATGAAGCCCACACCTATCGCGGCGTCTTCGGCTCTCACGTTGCCAATGTAATTCGCAGACTCAAACGAGTCGCCGCGTTTTACAACAGCGCGCCAAAATTCATTTTGGCATCCGCCACCATTGGCAACCCAAAAGAACTCGCCGAAAAACTCATCGAGGAACCGGTAACTCTCATTGACAACGACGGCTCCGCCCGCGGACCGCGCCACTTCCTGCTCTACAACCCGCCGCTCGTGGATGAATCATTGGGCTTAAGGAAATCATCCCTGCTCGAAGGTGTGCGGCTCGCGCGGGAATTGATCAACAGCAATGTTCAGACCGTGGTGTTTGCGCGCTCCAGGCGAAGCGTTGAGATCATTCTGAGTTATTTACAAGGCGAACTCACCCCAGACTCAAGCATCGAGTCCCCGCTGATTGGCTACGAGTCTCTGCCCAATCCCCGGTCGACGGTACGCGGGTATCGCAGTGGATACCTGCCAAGCCAACGCAGAGAGATCGAAAAAGGACTCCGCGACGGCGCGATCAAAACTGTTGTTGCTACCAATGCGCTCGAACTCGGCATCGACATCGGCGGGCTGGGCGCGGCGATCCTCGTCGGCTATCCGGGCACTGTCGCTTCGGCGAGACAGCAAGCAGGTCGCGCGGGACGCGGGTTGGAATCCGCTGTCAGTGTGCTGGTGGCGTCTCCCAGCCCCATCGACCAGTTCCTCGCGCATCATCCCGAATATTTCTTCGAGCGCTCGCCTGAGCAAGCGTTGATCAACCCCGATCATCTGTTGATCTTGCTGGAACATTTGCGGTGCGCCATGTTTGAACTGCCGTTTCCAAAAGGCGAGGGCTTCGGCTCTTTATCCGGAGAAATCATTGAAGAGTATCTCCACTTTCTACTTTCCAATGGCGAGGCGCATCTCTCGAATGAAAAATTTTTCTGGATGGCAGATATATACCCCGCCGCAAATATTTCCCTGCGATCCGCATCGCCGCAAAGTTTTGTTTTGCAAACCACGATCGACGACAGACCATTGACCATTGGGATCGTTGACGGCGAAAGCGCGGTGTGGATGGTTCATCCCGGCGCGGTCTACTTGCACGAAGCGCAATCCTATCTGGTCGAAGAATTGAATCTGGCGGAGCGTATCGCGCGCCTCAAACCGTTCGTCAGCGATTACTACACCGAGCCGTTGCAACAAACCGAAGTGGAGTTGTTATCTGTCGCGGAGGAATTTCCTCCTCCACCCGTGAAAGATTCCGGGCGCCGCGCTGAGCCTGTCGAAGCGGGCGTGGGCGCGTCAAAATCATGGGGCGAACTCAAAATCACCACGCAAGTGACCGGCTTTCGCAAACGACGCTGGCACACCCATGAAAATCTTGGCGAGGAACCGCTGGATTTACCTCCCTCCGAATTGCAGACGACCGGCTACTGGCTGACTCTCTCCGAAGAAGCGATCGCGCATCTGCGCGACCTTGGGGCTTGGTCCAACGACCCCAACGACTACGGACCCGGCTGGGACAAGATTCGAGAACGCGTCCGCGGGCGAGACAAGTTCACCTGTCAGGTATGCGGCGCGGTGGAGTCGAGCCGCCAACATGATGTGCATCACAAAGTCCCTTTCCGCGCGTTCGCATCGCGCGAAGAAGCAAATCGTGTGGAGAATCTCACAACGCTGTGCCCATCCTGCCATCATAAAGTAGAGCAGAACGTGCGCATGAGAAGCGGGCTGGCGGGGCTTGCCTATGTGCTGGCGAATCTCGCGCCGTTATTTTTGATGTGCGACTCGGCAGACCTGGGAACGCACATCGAGCCTGTTGAAAATAAAATCTTCGGCATGCCCGCCATCGTGTTATATGACTCCATCCCGGCGGGGATCGGTTTCAGCCAGAAATTGTTCGAACTTCACGATCAACTCCTCGCCCGCGCATTGGAATTGGTTGGCGCGTGCGCCTGCGCGGATGGCTGTCCTTCATGCGTCGGGCCTGGCGGCGAGAATGGATACGGCGGCAAGCAGGAAGCGCTCGAGATTCTCAAAGTCCTTACGCGATCGTCAGACTAAATTTCTACATTGCGTTAATAGTTTTCTTGCGCAAGACGATTAAGATGGGGACATTGAAATTAAGTGGCGACAGTTCATTCAAAGATGACTGTTCCTCGCAGACCTTGTAAGGAGACTCACATGAGCAAAATCATTGGCATCGACTTAGGCACAACCAACTCTGTCGTTTCGGTCATGGAAGGCGGCTCGCCGACCGTGATCTCAACCGCGGAGGGCGGACGGCTCGCGCCGTCAGTTGTCGCCTTCAACAAAAACGCCGAACGACTCGTCGGTCAGACGGCGAAGCGGCAGGCGGTCATCAACCCTGAAAACACGATCTACTCCATCAAGCGTTTCATCGGACGTCACTTCGATGAAGTTGAATCGGAACGCAAGATGGTCCCCTATGAAGTGGTAAAAGGCCCGACGGGCGACGTGCGCGTGAAAATCCCGATCACGAACCGCGAATATTCCCCGCAGGAAATTTCGGCGATGATCTTGGGCAAGTTGAAGTCGGATGCCGAAGCGTATTTGGGATCGCCCGTCACGCAGGCGGTCATCACTGTCCCCGCGTATTTCAATGACAGCCAGCGACAAGCCACGAAAGACGCGGGCAAAATTGCCGGTCTCGAAGTGATGCGTATCATCAACGAACCGACCGCGTCCGCGCTTGCGTATGGACTCGATAAAAAGAAAGATGAAACGATTCTCGTCTTCGACCTCGGCGGCGGCACGTTCGATGTGTCGGTGCTGGAAGTCGGCGAAGGCGTGATCGAAGTGAAAGCCACGAACGGCGACACGCACCTCGGCGGCGACGACTGGGATCAGAAGATCGTCAACTGGGCGGCGGACGAATTCAAGCGCGAGCAAGGCATTGACTTGCGCAATGACCGCCCCGCGTTACAGCGTCTGCGTGAAGCCGCGGAAAAAGCGAAGATCGAACTTTCCACGGTGATGGAAACGGAACTTAATCTGCCGTACATTACTGCGGATGCTTCCGGTCCGAAACACTTGCAGTTGAAACTCTCGCGCGCCAAATTCGAGCAAATGACCGAGGACTTGCTTAATCGCTGTCGCAAACCGTTCGAAGCCGCGTTGAAAGACGCCGGCATAGATGCGGGCAAACTCAATGAAGTTGTTCTCGTCGGCGGCTCATCGCGTATGCCGATGGTGCATGACCTGGTCCGCAAACTGACGAACGGCAAAGAGCCGAACAAAGGCGTGAACCCCGATGAAGTGGTCGCAGTCGGCGCGGCGATTCAAGGCGGCGTGCTCGGCGGCGAAGTGAAGGATATTCTCCTGCTCGACGTGACCCCGCTCTCCTTGGGCGTCGAAACGATGGGCAGTGTGATGACCAAGATGATCGAACGCAACACAACCATCCCTGTCCGCAAGACGGAAACATATTCAACCGCGGCAGATAGCCAAACCGCAGTGGACATCCACGTGTTGCAAGGGGAACGCCCGATGGCTGGCGATAATATGTCGCTTGGGCGATTCCGACTCGACGGCATCCCGCCCGCGCCGCGCGGCATTCCGCAAGTGGAAGTGACGTTCGACATCGACGCGAACGGCATCTTGAATGTGACCGCGAAAGACAAAGCCACCGGCAAAGAACAGAAGGTCACAATCACCGCTTCGACAAACTTGAACAAGAGCGACATTGATCGCATGGTCAACGAAGCGCGCTCGCACGAAGCGGACGACCGCAAACGCCGCGAGTTGATCGACGCCAAGAACACGGCGGATAACCTCGTGTATCAAACTGAAAAAGCCTTGCGCGACCTCGGCGATAAAGTCTCAGGCGCCGACGCGCAGGATATTCACGGCAAGATCGATGAACTCAAATCTGCCGCGCAGAGCGACGACATCAACCGCATCAAGCAAGCCTCTGAAAAAGTGGAGCAAACCTTCCACGCGCTGAGCCAGCAACTCTACGCCCAAGGTCAGCCGCAACCTGAAGCGGCGGGCGGACCGTCTGTCCCGCCGACCGATGGCGATGTGATTGACGGTGAAGTGAAAGAGTAAAACCAACACCAGACCTCCGAGTTTTTGAAAAACTCGGAGGTCTTTTTCATCTCGCAGAACAAACTCGCTGTGAGTTTCGTTAATAACGAGAAACTCCAAACCCTTTTGTTATATAATCTTCCCATGCAAAAACGTTTTAACCGCAAGTGGATCGCGCCGATTCTGATCGCCCTCGGCATCGTTATCTTTTTTCTCCCGCCCGTCTATTCACGCGCCATGCCGCGCATTGACGGTTGGGTCTCCAGCATCAAATACCTCATCAACCCGCCGCAAGATGCCACCTTCCAACCGCAGCAACAATCGCCGGTGGATATCGCCGTCACACAGATGATGCAAACCCGTGTCGCGACTCAAACGCTCGATGCGACTTCGACTCCCAAGCCGGGTCCAACGCTGACGCCGACGGTCACTTCCACGCCTCTGCCTGCTTCCGTTTCGTTGACCGGGTTCAAATATGTGGACCAACGCAACCGCTGGAATTATTGCGGTCCTGCCAATCTCACGATGGCGTTGGACTTCGTCGGCTGGGGCGGCAACCGCGACGACATCGCCCGCGTCATCAAGCCGGGGATTCAGGATCCCAAATTGGATTTTATTCAACAGGGACGCAGTGACGTTAATGTGATGCCATACGAGTTGGTGGACTTCGTCAACGATGAAACCGAATATCGCGCGTTGTCTCGTCTCGGCGGCGATATTGATGTGGCGAAACGATTGCTCGCGGCGGGTTTTCCGTTCATTGCCGAAAAAGGCTACTACGAAAAAGATTACACAGGCAAGATCGCGTGGCTTGGGCATTATCAATTCGTCACAGGCTATGACGATGCCAAAGGCGAGTTGACCGTTCAAGACACGTGGAATGACGGTCCCAACTTTCGAATCTCTTATGAAGAGTTCACGTCAAGCGAAGCATGGCTGTCGTTCGATAATATTTTTATCGTGGTGTATGCGCCTGAACGCGAAGCGGAGTTGTTGCAAGTGTTGGGCCCATACGCCGACGATACGTGGGCGTCGAACCGCGCTCGAGAGATTGCCGAAGAGCGCATTGCCGATTCCGAAGGCATTGACCAATATTTCGCGTGGTTCGCCAAAGGGACGAGCCATGTGGAATTGTTCGAGTATGCCGACGCGGCGGCGGCTTTCGACCAGGCGTTCGCCATTTACAACGAATTAGGCAAAGACGACAAACAGCGTCCGTACCGCATGATGTGGTATCAAACGGGTCCGTACAAGGCGTATTTCTATACCGGGCGATACCAAGATGTGATCGATCTTGCCAACGTCACATTGATCGACACCATTTCCAAGCCGACATTGGAAGAAAGCATCTATTGGCGCGGGCGAGCCAAGTATATGATCGGCGACACGCCCGGCGCCATCGCCGATTATCGCGAAGCGCTGAGACTGCATCCCAAGTGGGGACCGGCGATTCAGGCGTTGCAGGATTTGGGTGTTCAACCGTAATCAATGATTTCTGTAAATTTGCGTTTCAACTGCAAAATAACAGAATTTTGAGTTAGAGCATCACCATGAAAATCGAAAGTGTCGATTTCGATTTTCATGGTAATATCTTCGTATGGTAAAGCGTGAGTCCCTTGTAAAGGAGATACAGACCGCCCTAGGGCGTAGTCGTATTGCTTCCCTTGTTGGACCTCGCCAATCGGGGAAAACCACGCTTGCCCGGCAGTTCGTACCAGCAAATTCCCTAAACTACTTCGACCTTGAAGACCTCACCAGTTTAGCGCGGCTCAATGAGCCAATGACTGCCCTGCAAGACCTGCAAGGACTGGTGGTCATTGACGAAATTCAGCGCAAGCCAGATTTGTTCCCAATTCTTCGAGTGCTATGTGACCGCGATCCGCTTCCCGCCCGTTTTCTCATTCTTGGAAGCGCCTCGCCCGAATTAATGCGCGGCACTTCTGAATCGCTGGCAGGGCGCATCGAGACGATTGCGATCAGCGGATTAAGCCTCGCTGAAGTGGGTGTTGATTCGATCTCCGAACATTGGCTGCGCGGCGGATTCCCCCTCTCGTTCCTTGCCGCCTCCGAAGCGGATAGCCTCGCATGGCGGAAGAACTTCGTTCAAACTTTTCTCGAGCGAGATCTGCCGCAATGGGGAATACGCGTTCCACCGGCAACCTTGCTGCGATTTTGGACGATGCTGGCGCACTATCACGGACAGATCTGGAAAGCCACCGAACCCGCTCGCGCATTGGGTATCAGCGAACCGATGGCGCGGCAATATCTTGATATTTTGGAAGGTGTGTACATGGTGCGCGTTTTACAACCGTGGTATGCCAACCTGAAAAAAAGACAAGTGAAGTCGCCTAAAATTTTCTTTCGCGATACGGGGATATTGCATTACCTGCTCGGCATTCGATCAAGTTTGGATTTGCAAACCCACCCCAAAAGCGGAGCGTCATGGGAGGGATATGCCATCGAAGAAATTATCAGAACCGTCGCGCCGGACGAATCCTACTACTGGGCGACTCACAACGGCGCAGAATTGGACCTTATGCTTCTAAAGAACGGGCGTAAGATTGGGGTGGAATGCAAGCGCGTGGATGCTCCGAGTCTGACGCCCTCCATGCGAAACTCGCTGGAAGATTTGGAACTTGATCGCTTGTTTGTCATTTACCCGGGCAAGACGGCATATCCGCTGGGAGAGAAGGTTGAAGTGTTGCCGCTTACTTCGATTTCGACATTGACGGACCAACTATGAAACTCCTCCACTTCGCCGACGCGCATATTGACATGGCTAACTATGGACGCCATGACCCCGAAACGGGACTGCCCTTCCGCGTGTTGGATTTCCTCAAGTCGCTGGATACCATCGTGGACGCGGCGATCTCTCAACGGGTGGACTTGGTCATCTTTGCGGGTGACGCCTACAAAGACCGTTCCCCCGCGCCGACGTTTCAACGCGAGTGGGGCAAACGCATTGTGCGACTCTCACAGGCGAAAATCCCGACGTTGCTTTTGGTCGGCAACCACGATCTTTCTCCCGCCATTGGACGCGCGCACGCGATTCAAGAGTTCGACACCTTGCAAGTGCCGTTCATCAAAGCGCTGGACAAGCCCCAGTTTCTGTCGCCCAGCGATCTGTGGGATGTGCCTGCGCAAGTCATTGCCATGCCGTGGGTCACACGTTCAGGCTTGATGGCGAATCTCGAAATGAGCGCGGCGGACACGAGCGAAATATTTGCCAGTCTCGAATCTAGAATTTCTGATCTCATTGAAGAATACATAAAAGAAGCAGATAAGACACTGCCTCTCATTCTCACCGCCCACGCCTCCGTCGAAGGCGCGACGTTTGGCATGGAGCGCATGGTGATGTTGGGAAGCGATTTGGTTCTGCCAACTTCGCTGGTGAAAGACCCGCGCCTCGATTATGTCGCGATGGGACACATCCACAAGCCGCAGGATGTGAACGAGGGGAATCATCCGCCCGTCGTTTATCCCGGTTCCATCGAGCGGATTGATTTCGGCGAGGCGAAGGACGACAAGTTTTACATCATCGCCGAAGTGGAGCGGGGAAAGACGAACGTGGAATGGAAAAAGATCGAAGGGACGCGCCGCTTCATCGAAAGGCGAACCAGCCTCACGTCCGATGAGAACGTGACCGAGGTGTTGAAATCCCAGTTGCCGAAAGATATGTCCGAAGCAATTGTCAAGTTGATCGTCGAATATCCGCGCGAGTGGGACGCGTTGATCGACGAATCAGCCCTGCGAAAATTTGCGGCGGACGCGTTCGAGTTCCATCTCGTGAAGAAACCAAAGATCGAGGCGCGTGTTCGTATCCCTGAGGGACAAGTGGTCAGTAGCATGAGTCCGCTCGAACTGCTTGGGCAATATTTAGATTCGGCGAAGGTGAACGACGCGGACGAATTAAAAAAACTCGCGCAGGAAATTATCTCGGAAGATCAGATCTAAAATCGTAAATCGCCAATCGTAAATCGTAAATCGAAAGAGGTGAACCTTGTCGCCAAAGAACCCCAACTACCGCTGGTTCGTCGTCGGAATCTTTTTCTTTTTTATGCTATTGCATCAGACTGACAAGTTGATGATCGGCTCTCTGCAAGTGCAGATCAGCGAAACGTTCGGCATCAATGATTTCCAATGGGGCTTGGTGAATTCGGGCGCGTTGGCGGTGGCGACGGTGTTGTATCCGCTGTGGGGATATTTATACGACCATTACGCGCGTTCCAAACTTCTTGCGCTGGCGTCGTTCATTTGGGGCGCGACGACCTGGCTGAACGCAGTCGTCCGCACGTACACGGGATTTTTAATTACGCGCGCTTCCACAGGCATCGACGATTCATCGTACCCCGGTATTTACACGCTCATCGCCGATTATTTCGGTCCGAACTTGCGCAGTAAAGTGTATGGGATTTTGCAAGTGGCGCAACCCCTTGGGTTTTTGATGGGCTTGATCCTCGGACAAATGGTCGCGCCGCTGATCGGCGGCTGGCGCTCGGTCTTTTACATCACGGGTGGTTTGGGAATTGTGATCGCCCTCTTCATTTACTTTGGCGTGAAAGAAATGCCGCGCGGCAAAGCCGAACCCGAATTCGAGAATGTTCCCGAAATGGCAACCTTCCGTTTTTCATGGGCAGAGGCGAAGCAGATCTTCCAAAAGCGCACGATGTGGTTCATCTTTTTACAAGGCTTCGCGGGCGTGTTTCCGATTCAGGTGATCATCTTCTTTTTCTTCGGATATCTTGAAACCGAACGCGGCTACGATTCCAACAGGATCATTGCCACGATGGCGCCCGTCATTTTGATTCTCGCGGCGGGGTATATCGTCGGCGGGTTTCTCGGTGATTTCTTTTTCCAACGAACAAAAAAGGGGCGTATCCTTGTCTCCAGCGCGGGAGTTTTGCTCGGCGCGATCTTCCTCTACTTTGCCATGACCACGCCGCTGGATCAACCGAACCGCTTCTTTCTCCTCATGTGCCTGACTGCCATTTTTATGCCTCTTTCGTCCCCGAACGTGGTCGCCACCGTCTACGACGTGACGGTCCCCGAAGTCCGCTCGACGGCGCAAGCCATCGAATACTTCATCGAAAACAGCGGAGCGGTCACCGCGCCCGCGCTCACCGGCGCGTTGATCCTCGCCACCGGAGACAAAACGTTTTCCATCATGATCATCTGCGTCACCGCATGGGTGATCTGCTTCCTGTTCTATCTTGGCGCCTTGTTCACCATTGAGAAAGACACGAGTCATCTGCGAACGCAAATGGCGGAACGCGCGAAGACGATGTGATTCCTCGTGGGGCGGGTGATGATGAACATTTTCAAATAATCAAACCTTGACAAAATAGAACAAGTGTTCTAAACTGTGGGCGTTGATCGTTCCCCCTTTGTGTTGTGGTTAAACCCACAGGAGACTCCCATGAACCGTTCTTTGTCTGTCAAACTACTTCCCCTCATTCAGAATGCCGCCCACAAGCGCGGGTTGATCTTTGGGGGGATCATCCTCAGCGCCCTGCTGGGGTTTGAAATCTTCAACTTCTCCAGCACGGCGTTCGCCCTGCGCGATATCCTGGGCGATCTGGCGTTTGGTCCGTTCAAATGGGCGACCATCCTGGCGCTCGCTTTTTGCGGCATCGACTTTGCCGGCATTGCCCGCATCTTCACCCCCGAAAAGGGTCGAGACGAACCCGCCGAAGTCTGGTATTTGCTTGGCGCCTGGTTACTCGCCGCGGCGTTCAATGCAACGCTCACCTGGTGGGGAGTGTCGCTTGCCATTCTCCAGCACAACGCCCAAGGCGGCGCTCTGCTTGGGCAGGCAACAATGACAAAAGTAGTGCCGGCGCTCGTGGCAGGGATGGTGCTCATGATCCGCGTGCTGTTGATCAACACCTTCTCGATTGCCGGCGAACGACTCTTCTCGTTGGATGACAACCCCTCTGCCCGCCAGAGTTTCAATAACCGACCCGCGTACCGTCCCTCCAGTGAGCCTGCGCGGGCTTCCAATTCAACCTTCCCGCGTTCCGCGCCCAAACCCGCCCCTGCGAACTACTCGCAACCGCTCTATAACGAGCCTACCTATCACCCCATTGGTATGACGGCGCAAGCGGGAGGCAATGAAAATCCTTCCTACCGGAGGTAAACTCTCCCAAAGTTTTTCCTTCTTCAACTCTTCTCCTACAATTGAAGAACATCCAACAATCAAAGACGCCGCGCATTCGCGCGGCGTCTTTGATTACGGTGGAGGGTGGGATACGCCCGGCTGATCGTACAGCCATGTTTTTCTGAACGGCTTCGGGCGGAACACGGAGAAAAACAACAACGGGCGATACCCCATGCGGCGGAAGAGGTGCAACGACATATCCGACGGGATGGCGACCATTTTCTTCACGCCCAACCTGATCGCCTCCGAATGGGCGGCATGGACAAGCGCGGTGGCAAGCCTGCGCTGGCGATATTCCTCCAATACGTACAGTTGGTTGATGTAGCCCACGCCGCGATATTTCGTTACGAGTTGCACCCATCCCACTGCCAACCCGCCTTCCTTGATAAAGAAGTTGTGGATGCGTGTGTCGCGCAGGGTTTGCACGTGAATGCGTTCTCCCTCAGTCGTCAGGCTATTATTGGCGGCTTCGGTCTGTTGTATGGATATTGCTTTGTGGATGTTGAGCGGGATGGTGCTTACCTGCAAGGGCAGGTCGTAGCCCACAATGGGGGCGGCGCGCGCGAACTCGTACCCCAGCGTTGAAAAATGTTCTTTCAGGCTGTGATCGCTGGGGCTTGTATGAAAAATATTTACGATGTGCTTTTTCCCCTCGGGGATCGGATACGCCCGAACGGCATCGGTCACCTTGTGAATATCCGCGCTCAGGGCAAGGAATTCATAATGGAAGGAGGCGATCGGCGCGTCGTTGTACAAGGATACGCCGATGGGACCCGCCTCTTCGTAGCGCGTGCCATACACCACCTGATAGACATGGTTATACGAGGCGATCATCGCCTCTACCGCCCACCAATTGAGGATATCGTTTCGCGCATTGGTCATGCAGTTATGACGTATTTCCCCTCGCAATGGTTACTGTTTTAGGGCGACGGTTCGATTGGTCTGGCAAATCGCGCCGCTTGTCTTGACGCGGCGCAATTGCGTCAGGAACGATTTGTTTTTATTTGATCTCTTGCATAAGTATCGCTAGCTTAGACTGAGACCTTTGAGAGGCGCTCTTTTTCCCTGTGGTCTCCCCTGGCGCCGTCCGCCAGGGCAGGTGTGTGGCGAAAATGACTTTCGCAAGAGGTCTATTGCAATGTGGTTTCTCCGTTCGAGAGGACGTAAAAGCTTCTGCCGTGATCGAACACAAAGTCGGTGACGATGTAGCCGGCGCTGAATGCGGTCTCGAAGACTTCGCGCGTGAAAAATCGCCAATCGCGGGCGAGGGCGAAATCTTTTTCTTTGAGCGCGTTGAAATCGGATGGGATTTCGGCGAGAACGAGCTTTCCTTCAAGGGGCGAGAAATGTTCGGGTGGGCGAGGCAGGTCCCCCGTCGAGGCGAGAGGCGCATAGAGGGGTTGCAGTTCCGCCTGCGCAAAATGGTCGAGGGTCAACGGTTGGCGGACGCGCTTGCCCAACCTCCGTTCGACGCGGCGGGTGTTGATCCACCAATCCACCTGAAAACGGTCGGAGGGAAGCCCGGCGTTCAACCCGTCGCGCATGTCGCCGTATTCCGCGCGGCGATAGGTATTGCAGACTGCGCCGAGTTTGGCGATGTTGAGGCGGGCGTTGCGGCTGAGAAGCGGGTCGTATGTCCAGGTGATGTGGTCGAGCCCCTGGTGGCGGACGATCTGCCATTGGGCGCGTTTAAGCGCGAAGCCAATGCCGCCATCGCGGTGATCGGGATGGATGCCCAACATGTGCGAGCAATGTTTGGGGCGCGGGCCATCCGGCGTTTTTTCGATACCGGGAAATCCAAAGACAAAGCCAATGAGTTGCTCATCGATGTACGCGCCTGTCACGATGCCGCCGTTGTGCACTGCGGCGATGAAGACATGCGCGGGCACCACGTCGGTTTCACTGCCATGCCATACCTGGCGTTGTAGTTCTTCGACGGCGGTCATTTCTTCGGGAGTTTCAAGGATTTTGATGGTGGGCGCAGGCATATGCGAAATCTTCATCACATCGTCTGATTACCTTACACAATGGTTTTGGGGGCGCAGACAAAGCCGATTTCGCTGATCTAAAAGAAAGACAAATCTGCGTTTTCAGCGCGAATCAGCGTCCCGATTTTGAACGTGTTAGGTAATCCATTACAAAGTCTTAACCATGACTCTCTACCGTACATGTGCACCGCTAAGTGCCGCCATGACGCCATGCGGCGCCCGCAAAGAACGCAAAGAAAACCTTCTTAACTTGGCGACCTTAGCGCGCTTTGCGGTAAAAATCTTTCATGTATGGTAGAGAAAACCATTGGTGCCCCATAGGGCTGATAAGAAAATTTCGTGTCAATCTGTGTCCTCCGCGGCGAAAGAGGATCAACGCGAAAAACGAAGCGCTTCTTGAAGCCGTTGCAGGAACGGCTTGCGCGTAAGGTAATCGAGCCGGTAGCCAAAACGGGCTGGCATCAAGCCGAAGTTGCGCGAGAGGTTTTCCACCGGGCAGGTGCGGTTGACGGCGATGTAATCGAGCCAGTACGTGGAAATATTCGCGCTGGGGATCATCGGGTCGAGGGTGACGAACAGTCCTCGCATGAACGGGATGGATAACGGAAGGAAGGCGCGCCGTGTGTTCGAGGTGTTCATGATCGTTTCAACGATCTGCCGCAAGGTAAAATATTCACCGCCGCCGATCTCGTAGGTTTCATTCACCATCTCGGGATTCTGAAGCGCCCATAACAAGGCAGTTACGAGGTCTTCCACCCAAAGCGGCTGGAGCAGAACTTTGCCATCGCCGGGGGTTGGGAAGATAAACGGAACAGCGCGAAGAATTGCGGCGATATTATTGGTAAAGTTATCTTCGGGACCAAACACGATCGTCGAGCGGATGATGGTGTGCGGCACGCCGCTTTTGCGGATGTGCTCTTCGGCGATTCCCTTCGCCTTGTGAACCGGGAACGCCGACATGCGGTCGGCGCCCACGTGGCTGAGAAAGATCAGGCGTTGGATGCCCGCGTCTTGCGCGGCTTGGGCAAGGATGCGCGTCCCTTCCATATCGGTGTTGAACAAATTCCCATGGCGGCCATAACCCGACGCGCTGGCAAGATGGAACACCTGATGGACGCCGCGCAACGCCGCGCGCACGCCTCTCTCGTCATTGAGGCTGACTACCGAGACCTCGACCGGCACGCCCTTGGGCAGTCGCGGCGATTTCGGCGAAGGTCGCAACAACACGCGGACTTCCTGTCCCGTTTCTGAGAGGTGCCGCACAAGCGCGCGACCGATGAAGCCCGTCGCGCCGGTGACCAATATCATGGCGAAAATTATAGCAGACAGGGAATGATTGAATTGCGCGGAGTTAGGCGTCCGCCTTACCCAGCCATCACCGACCTATGAACATGATCGGTTCGTCCCTGTCGGGAACTTGAATTTCACGCCACGTTTTCCCCACATCAATGGATTCCAACAGGGTATTCCCCGCCGCCACGCGGATAGACGCTTCTTTCCCCGCCGAAATCCGAATCGCATTAATCGGCATTTCTGTCGCTATGGCTTTTATCGTCTCCCATGATTCCCCGTCGTCAGCCGAAACGAACAAACCGCTCGACTCTGTGCCGACAAATAGACCCGCCTCTAACAGCCCCAAACTCAAAACAGTATCATCCACTGGCAGGGAGATTTCCTTCCAGGAGCGTCCGCTGTTATCACTGCGGAACAAGCCTATGCTTGCGCCCGCAAAAACAGTGTCATGATTCATGGCAAGGCATAAGACCTGTTTATCGAGCAAGCCAAAGTTCCAACCTTCCCACGTTCTGCCGCCGTTCACAGAACGAAAGACCCCGTCTTCCAGGGTTGCGGCGAATAGGGTTTTGTCTTTGTCAAAGTTCGGCGAAACACACAACGCAGTGACATACGGACTCGGCGCGGCGAGTTGAGTCCAATTCCACGAAGCGCCCGCATCGTTTGAATAGGCGACTCCGCCAGGGAGCGCGGCGAACATTAAACCATCGCGGGTAAATGCCAGCGACGTCACCGAAAGCGATTCGCCTTTGATGATGTTGACCGCCTCCCATGTTTTACCCGCATCGCGCGAGCGATACAAACCCGAACGCCTTCCCGCGAAGGCGAGTTTGTCCTTTTTGAAGTTTGGCGATTCTGCCAACGCGAGCAATGTATCTTGTTCCAAATTCATCGTCCTGCCTTTTCTTATGTCGCAAAATTCATTTTGCAATTTTGCTCAGGGCATCCCCGCCGCTGAGGATAGCGTTTGAACATCAGTACTTCATGCAAGTTCGGGCGACAGTTCGATTGACTTGGCGCATCGTGTCGCCTGACTTGACGCAGCGCAACTGCGTCAAGAACCTGTTTCCGCGATCTACTGAGTATGAATGGCTCTACCGTTATTAACAGGAAAGCCCAAAAATCTTAGCCACGGATTTCACAAATTCACACGGATTGTTTAAAACATTCGTGAACATCCGTGTAAATTCGTGGCAAAGAATCTTCCTGCGAGTCGTAATCCCGTCAGAAACGGGAGAGCCGTATGAATGAACGCCGCAAAATAAATTTTGCGCTACTCGCGCCTACGGATTCACCGAAGCCTGCGGGTTGCGCTTGTGGACGACCACATCCACCGTCAATGCCAGCGCCGCGCCGCGGACCGCGCTGATCAACGCGCCGCGCGCGGATGCGGCAGGATCCACAATGCCAGCAGAGCGCATCTCTACCAGTTGACCTGCGCGCGCGTCGACGCCGCGACCCTGCCCCAGATGAGTCAAAAAGCCGGATGGGTCGAACCCGCTGTTCGTGAGAATGAGGCGGGCGGGGGCGTCCAGCGCCTTTGTCAAGGCGCGGAATCCCGCCCGTTGGTCTTCATCCAAAATCGTGTGTGAAACAGATTCCAACGCGGGGCGGCAATCGAGCAGAGAAATTCCGCCGCCGTTGACGACGCCTTCACGTAATGCGCTTCGCAAAATCAACGCGGCGCGTTCGGCGGAATCGCGGCGCGTTTTCATCTCGGTTTCAGTTGCGCCGCCAATCGAAAGGATTGCCGCGCCGCCCTGCAAACGCCCGATGCGTTCGCGCAGTTTGTTGCGTTGTTCGGGCGTGTCGGCGTGTTGAATGGCGTGGCGAATGGATTGAATGTGACCGCGAAGCGCGCGCGGCTCGCCTTTGCCGTTGACGATGACAACACGTTCCATATCCGCCCAGGCGCGGCGCGCGCGACCAAATGACTCGGCGCTGACGGTCTCCAGCATTTGCCCCTCCACCTGAAGGATGACGCGCCCGCCCGCCAACGCGGATAAATCTTCAAGCGCGGCAGATTGATCTGTTGTGCCTGTGCCTGGCGTTTTGACGGCAGTGACGCGCATTTGATCCGAGTCGCGGTTGATTTTTACCAGCAGGGCGGCGGCTTCCTCTGAAAGTTTACGCGCCACGATGACGAGATTTTTTTCGCCGTTTTCCAGCGCAACGCGCAAAGCAGGCGTGAGTTGACTGGCGGATTCAATTTCCAAATCGGTGATGAGGAGGGCGGCGTTTTCCAGGCGCGAACGCTGCCGCTGAGGCTCGAGCATGAGATTGCGCGCGAGCAGACCCCCGCCCCACAAGTGACCTTCGACGTATTCGCGTTCGCTGGCAAAGCCGCGCCCAAGTTGCGTGATTAAATGTCCATCCGCGCCGATGAGGTTGAAGATTTCGCCAAGCAGATCGGCGACGGATTCATCGGGGCAGAGCGAACGCGCAAATTGTTTGAGGTCGTTTTTTTCGTCGAGCCGCTGAACCTGCTTATCGAGCGCGGTCAACGCCACATCGAGCGCCTGCTCCAATCCCACGCGGACGCGCATGGCGCCGCCGCCTGCCACGATGTATTTGAGCGCTTCATCGTACACGGCTTTGAACAACACTGCCGCCGTTGCCGCGCCGTCGCCCACTTCTTCGCGCAGACGCCACAACATCTGCCGCGTAAACATCGCGCCGACATCTTCATCGCGGTCGGCGATTTGGATGATGCGCCGCGCGATCTGCCCCGCGTCATCGAGCAGTTCGGGCGGGTCGGCGCGGTGCGTGGGTTGGATCGCCACATAACGCGGGCGCGGTCCCAGCGTGGGCGCAACCGCGTCCACAATTTTATGAATGCCGCGCTGAAAACTGCGCCACACCTCAGGCTGAAATCTCACTTCGGGTTTTTGGGTTGGGTTGAGGACGGACATCGGTTTGAGTTATATCATGAGGCTGCGAAAGAATTTAACCGCAAAGCTGGACTTTATCCATTTGGAGATTAACAAAAAAACAGGGTAACCTAACGCAAACACTCGACCAAGAGGTAGCTCATACCAACCCTGCCAGCAGACTATATCACGATCCTGGGAGCCTTTGCGAGGTTGTTCTCGAAGCGCATTTGGGAACACACTCGAATACTTTTCATTCGCTCAATGCTCTCTCCGGTAGAACGAACCGTCACAGCCGCATTGCGCGTGATGGGTTTGCGCGGCGAAAAACATTTTCGGCTCTCCCATTTCTGACGGGATTACGACTCGCAGGAACATTCTTTGCCGCGAATTTACACGGATTTTCACGATTTTTTAAACAATCCGTGTGACTTTGTGAAATCCGTGGCTAAGGTTTTTGGGCTTTCCCGTTAATTACGGTAGAGCCAAAAAATGAAATACTCCGCGCCCCAGCGGTGAAAACTTGGGTATACGATCACCGGCTTGAAGACGAATCTGCGTTTGTGGTCAGGCTTTTGCGGGGCAAATCATTGCCAGACGTTGGATATTGACTATAATCTGACTCGCATCGATTAACCCTATGGTGAGCCTGTGACTTACGAGATTCGCCGCGCGACCGCGGCCGATAAACCCGAATGGCTGAGAATGAGGCAACTGCTGTGGCCCGAAGCCCCCATCGAATATTTAGATTGGGACTTGGACGAAATTCTGGAGGACAAGCAACGCGCGGTCTTTGTCGCCTCGCGCGCCGACGGAGGGCTGGTTGCCTTCGTGGAAGCCCGCCTGCGCGACGTGGCAGAGGGATGCGAGACCAGCCCGGTGGGATATATCGAAGCGTGGTTCGTGGATGAGAACATCCGCGGACAAAAACTGGGGCGCGAGATGATCCGCACTGCCGAGGATTGGGCGCGCGAAAATGGGTGCGCCGAAATGGGGTCTGATACCTGGCTGGAGAACGAAGTCAGTATTCAAGCGCACTACAAGACCGGCTACTACGAAGTGGGACGCCTGGTTCACTTCATCAAAAAGTTGTAAAGCAAAGTCGGCGAAATAGGGGTGGATTTTAAAAACGGACGACACAGAGGATATACTTGTCATCATGCGAAATTACCCGCTATTTTTTACGATGATTATTTTGACTGCCGCCTGCTCATCTCCGGCGGCGGCAACGGAGGCTGTTGTGCCGAACCAACTCACACTCACCAGCGACGCGTTCGCCAATGGCGGCTCCATCCCCGTGAAATATTCGTGCAACGGCAGAGATATTTCACCCGCCCTCGCGTGGAGCGAACCGCCCGCTGGCGCGCAATCCTTCGCGCTCCTCATGGACGACCCCGACGCGCCCGGCGGCTGGGTACATTGGGTGTTATACAATATTCCCGCCGATGCGCGCGGTTTGCCCGAAGACCTGGCGGTCACTGGCAAGAATGTTCCCGAAGGACAGGGGAATCCATTTACCGGTAAAAATTCGTGGGGCGATATCGGCTACGGAGGACCATGCCCGCCAGGCGGAACGCATCGTTACTTCTTCAAGCTCTATGCGCTCGACGAAATGCTGGGCTTGCTCCCCGGCGCAAACAAAGGCGAACTGCTCAAAGCGATGGAAGGTCATATCCTGGCGCAAGGCGAATTGGTCGGCACATTCAGCAAATAGCGAATCGGAAAACCAATCGCGATAGCCGTACCCATGAGCCATTGCGGGCTTGCCCCATCTGCGAATAATTCATGATAAAAGCGATGCACCTCCCCGCGTCGCTTTTTTCGTGGATGTATAATCTTGATGATGTCTGTCTTTTCCAACAAACGTATCCTTCTCGGCGTCACCGGCTCCATCGCCGCCTATAAAGCCGCCGACCTCGCATCCAAACTCGCCCAAGCCGGCGCGCAGGTGGATGTGATCCTCACCGAAACCGCGCAAAAATTTATTGCGCCGCTCACGTTTCAATCGGTCACCGGTCGTCGCGCCTACGCCGATGCTGATCTATGGGGCGACGAAGCGCATGTGCTCCACGTCGGCTTGGGTCACACCGCCGACCTGCTCGTCATCGCGCCATGCACCGCGAACACGCTCGCCAAACTCGCGCACGGTCAGGCGGATTCGCTCCTCACCGTCACAGCCTTGGCATCGAACAGTCCGCTCCTCCTTGCCCCCGCGATGGATGGCGGCATGTACGATCACCCCGCCACACAAGAGAATTTGGATACCCTTCGCAAACGCGGCGCGGCAATCATCGAACCGGCGGAGGGACACCTCGCCTCGGGACTCACCGGCAAAGGGCGGCTCCCGGAGACAAACGAACTCATCGGACACATCCGCCTCATTCTCGGACGGGACGGCCGGCTCGCCCAGCGGAACGTGATCGTCACCGCCGGCGGGACTCAAGAGCCGCTCGACCCGGTCCGCGTGCTGACGAATCACTCCTCCGGCAAACAAGGCTATGCCATAGCCCAAGCCGCAGTCGACGCCGGCGCGCAAGTCACCTTGATCACCGCGCCCAGCGCGTTGAAACCTCCCGTGGGCGCGCGCGTCATACAGACGCAGACGGCGCGGCAAATGCTCGATGCCGTTCTGCAAGAATCAGCCGGGAGCCACGCGCTCATCATGGCGGCGGCAGTGGCAGACTTCCGCCCGAAAACCTCGGCAAAAGACAAGATCAAAAAGGAAGGCGGCGCGCCGCAGATCGAACTCGAGGCGACGGACGACATCCTGAAAGCCGTATCCAGCCACAATGGCGGAAAGACGCGCCCGCAGGTGGTGGTCGGCTTCGCGGCCGAGTCGCGCGACCTGTTGGAAAACGCGTCAAATAAGTTAAAATCCAAAGGCTTGGATCTGATCGCGGCAAACGATATTTCGGCGGGCGACGCCGGGTTTGCCGTGGAAACCAATCGTATTACTTTATTGTTTGCAGACGGACGCGAGGAATCATTAGCTTTGATGAGTAAAACAGACGCGGCTGAGATTTTGATCGAGCGGGTTGCGGGATTGCTGGGGTGATATGCGCGTCCTGGTGATCTCGGATATTCACGCAAACTTTACCGCCCTCGAGACGGTGTTGGCTGACGCCGGCGTGGTGGATGAAACGTGGTGTCTCGGCGACCTGGTGGGCTATGGTCCCGACCCGAACGAGGTGGTGGAAAAGGTGCGCGGTTTGCCCAACCTCACGTGCCTGCTCGGCAACCATGATGTGGCGGCGATCGGTAAGATCCCCTTTGAATCGTTCAACGGCGACGCGCGACGCGCGCTTGAGTATCACGAAAAAGTATTGACGAAGGAAAACATGGATTTCCTGCTTTCCCTGCCGTCGAACCTGACCGTGAAAGGGGATGCCAGCCTCGTGCATGGAAGCCCGCGCGATTCGGTCTGGGAATATATTTTGAACGCGCTTTCGGCGCGCTTGAACTTTGGGCATTTCACCACGCCCTGGTGCATGGTGGGTCATTCGCATTTGCAGTGCATGTTCCGCCTGCATCCGGAAAACGACCGCGTGACGCTTGAATCGCTGAAAGTGAACGAGGCGATGACGCTCACTCCGCGGCTGATCATGAATCCCGGCTCGGTCGGTCAGCCGCGCGACCGCGATCCGCGCGCCGCGTATGCCATCTATGACACGGAAGAAAAAAAGTGGGAGCCGCGCCGGGTAAAATATGATATTTCCGCGGTGCAAAAACGTATCCGCGCCGTGAAGTTACCGGAGAAACATGCGGTGAGGTTGGTGGAGGGGTGGTAATTCGTCATTAGAGAATTGCAGGCAGAGACTAGAAAGTGGAAAGTGGTTGGTAGGAGTGGAACATTACAAGAGGTGAGTCGTCTGTAGAGTGAAATCACTTTGCTCGATCAAGGAGAAGAAAACATGAAACGCCCAATTTTGATCATTCTATCGGTAGCGCTTGCTTTTGTCCTCGTCGGTTCGTTGCTGATGAATATATTCGGCCTGCAAGTAGGAAGGACGTATAGCACCATAAACTACGCGCTTCCCGGGTACGGCGGGGGCGGAGCGTCCGATGTGCTTTTTGCGCCACCCGCGCCGGAAGAACTTGCCAGCGCGCCGATTCAACCGCTCAGCGACCAGGCGCAAACCTCGCTCATCACCCAGTCTCAAGAGCGCATGGTCATCCAGAACGCGGACCTTGCCATTGTGGTCGCCGACCCGAAAACGCGCATGAGCGAGATCGAAGCCCTGGCAAAAGAAATGGGCGGATTCGTGGTTTCGTCGAACCTGTACACCACCTATTACGGACCCAACAGCGTGGAAGCGCCGGAAGCCTCGATCACCATCCGCGTGCCGCAGGAGAAACTCGATGACGCGCTCAAAGCCATCAAAGAAGGCGCGGTGGAGGTGAACTTCGAGAACCGCACCGGCGAAGATGTGACCAACATCTACGTGGATTTGCAGTCGCAACTCAAAGCCAAACAAGCCGCCGAGAAGAAACTGCTGGAGATCCTCGACGCCGCCGATGAGACCGAGGATGTGTTGGCGGTCTATACCCAATTGCAGATCATCCAAAGCGAGATCGAGGTGCTGAAAGGGCAGATCAAATACTACGATGAGTCGGTTGCGCTCTCCGCGGTCAGCATCCGCTTGATCGCCGAAGAGACCGTCCAACCGGTGGAGATCGGCGGCTGGAAACTGGAAGGCACAGCCAACGACGCCATTCAGGACTTGATCTACTTCACGCAGGGTTTCATCCAGTTCCTGATCCGCTTCGTGTTATACACGCTTCCCGCACTGGTTCTGGTTGCCATCCCGCTGTACCTTCTGTTCCTCGGCGGGCGCAAGTTGTATCGCAGGTTCGCCAAAGCGAAAGCGGCTGTGGAAGTGAAAGAGGAAGTGAAGAAGTAAGGCTCTTCTGCAAGCAAGCAAACACGAAAGACCGTCATACTTGGCGGTCTTTCTTCTTTCCTCTTTCATCGCAAAGGAAAGAAGAAAGAGGAAAGGTTTTCAACAGGTATAATCCCACCCATGGAAAAACTCGTCCGCGCGGCGCAGGAGTTGTTCAACGTTCACATCACAGGCAGGCAGGTGATGTCGTTGATCACGTATGAAAAAGAATTGCTGGAGTGGAACCAGAAATTCAACCTGACCGCCATCCGCGATTCGGAATCCATCCGCACGAAACATTTTTTGGATTCGTTCTCGTGCGTGTTGGCGTGGAATGCGAATCCGCCCGCCTCGCTCATCGACGTGGGGACTGGCGCGGGGTTCCCCGGGCTTGCGCTGAAAATCCTCTACCCCAATTTGAAATTGACCGTCGTCGATTCGGTGGGCAAGAAGGCGATGTTTTGCCAGCACATCGTCGGCACGCTGGGATTGAGTGAAGTGAGTGTCATCCAAGCCCGCGCGGAAGATCTGGGACACAACAAAAATCACCGCGAGGCATACGACTGGGCAGTGGCGCGCGCAGTGGCGAACCTCAACGTGTTGAGCGAATATCTTTTGCCGCTGGTCAAAGTCGGCGGGACGATGCTCGCGCAAAAAGGCGAAACCGCGCGCGCCGAAGCGAAGTCCGCGAAAAAGGCGATGAAGTTGTTGGGTGGAGAATTAAGAGAGTTGATCCCCGTGAATTTACCAGATGTTGAAGATGATCGTTATCTCGTGCTGGTGGATAAAATCGCGGCGACGCCGGAGAAATATCCGCGCAAAGCGGGGATGCCCGCGAAACAGGCGTTGTAATTAAGCGCGATCTTTCATCTATTCAAAGAAAGGTGAAAGAGGAAAGATACGAAAGGGGGGGCTTCTGGGCAGATCAAGCCTCCCGCGTCGACACAGATCCCCCGTTGGGCGCTACACCTTCCCGAAGCGCAGTCGGCGTCGCTCGAGCATGACTCGCCTATGCCTCCCCCACCCCCGCCTCCCCCACCGCTACATGCCGTTGTCGACCACCCACAGCCTGTGCATCTTTCAACAGCACCTCCGCATGATATTTCACTTGTGGTGGATGGTCGTGTTCCAACACAACTCGAATAATCCAACCCTCCGCAACCGAACGAAGTGCTGGTATTTGAGCAATACCAGTTTGACTTGTCTGGTTCGTTGGGGCAGTACGCAATACCTGTACTTACGGAACCTGTACAGCACCCCACTTGAGCATTTACATTTGTTGCAAATACAAAACTCCCCAAAATCATCAAAAGCAGTATCAGTTTTTTCATACTCCTAAAGTTTTATCTCCCAAAGGTCAATCTTGCCTTTATATGTATCGAATATTTCCCTGTCTTTTTCAATGAGCATTTCATCGGTCGCATTTGGGTATAGCATTTTATTCATGGCTCTTATCACCTGACTATCCACCCACCAGTTTTTATCTTGCGCTTCGGTCAATCTTTTTGGGTCAACATGAACGGTAAAAACCAGCTTTTCATCCACAATTTCGGTGTCAACTGAGGCAAATACCATGCCCTTCCCATCCCCTTGTTTGAGGAAGGGTTGCTCTTTATCAGCGTAATTCACTTCAATGCCAGCAATTTGATTGATTTGAATAACCTCGCCCGTAAGAAGTGTAATACTATCGGCTTTGTGCCAGCCGACATCGGTTAGTAACAATTCAAGGTTTGATTTATCCTGAATGTCAACCTTCGCGTTTTTAATCTGTGGAGAAGTATTTTCTTTTTTTCCCTGAAAGTAAACGAAGCCACCAAGGCCAAGAAGAAATGCAACAAGAATGCCAAGAATTATGCCGATATATTTCCCCACAATTCATAGTAGCACAAAATTATCGAGTTTGTGAATAGATAACAAGGGGATTCTTGGGTTTGGGTCCGCTACCGTTAAATACAATCGATGCTGTGACTAAGTCATCCACTCCAGTAAGTGTATTGCTAAATTCAGCTCGCCCATATAGCAAATGAAAAGCAAAACCAATGCGTCGAGCAAGAATATAGTTTAAAGGAAGAAATTCAGAACCTTCGCTAAAGTAGTTAATAAATAAAACGCCCTCCGCGTTTTGCTCAAATCCATATCCACTCAGCCAATTTTGACCGTCTGTTGTTCCATATGTAACAACCATGTTTTCATCCAATTCCTGCACAGTTCGAAGGACGATTGGCGTTTCACCAGAAATGAAAATTTTTTGAGCGGGGACGCTAAATCTTGCGGGGCTTCCATCTACATTTGTGTAATTTCGGGAAGTTGGCAGTAGCGTAACTCTTCTGCCCTCTTCCAAATACTTTTGCGCCAAGGGATTTGCCAGAGCGCTCTCAAGCGTGTTGCCCAGTTCCACATGGTTCGCCCCAGCGATTACTCGGGCGCGGGCGTATCGAAAGTAATCGGCTAAAGTTTTTTGCGCCTCCGCCCTGTTGAGTTCTGGGTTCCAGATAATATGGCTCCCTGAAGTTTCATTGATGAGTAGATTATTTTCGATCTTGAGGGCGGGGTTTGGTTTTCCCTGCTCGAAATTCCACACAAAAGCGACTTCGCCGTCTCTATCGTAGTAGGCGAGGTAACTGGTCAGCCCTTGCTCGGCGAGGAACTGGCGGGTGAAGCCTTCTCCCGTCATGTCTTTGGTTTGGTCAAAAAGAGCCTGCTGTTCAGCAGTGAGGGATTGATAGTAGGCGTCCTCAGGGTTCGCCGTCGGTTCGGGGGTGGGGGTGAAGGTTGGGGTTTCTGTCGGCGAAGCGGTTGGCAGTTGAGTCGCCGTGATCGTTGGAGAAAGAATGGGAATTTCAGTCGGCGCGGCGCAGGCGGATAAGCCGATACAAATGATCGCGAAAACGATTGGGAGGCGATGAATGTGAGGCATGGATTCCTCCTGTCAGTGAACGACTTGGTGATTTACGAGAAGCTACGCGCCGAGATATTTCCTGACCGCCTGCATGAATTCCTCCGCCCATTGCAACGATTCGTTCGCGTCACTTTCTGTCACGTCTTCCCCTTCTTCTCCGTAATGTCCGGTCATGCGGCGCTTCTGCGCTTCAATGATATAGCCATGAAACTTGGGATCGAGCAATTTTGTTTTGGCGAACTCCTTGCCATAGGCGGCAACGACTGCCGAATGGCTGGAAAACGTCAAGTCTTTTGTTAGCAACAATCCCTGGGTTAGGTAGAAAATCGTGTAATACGATTGCGCCGCAGAGAAGCGCGGATGCCCAAATTTCAGCAGTTCCCCTGCCACTTGGTGGCTTTCTTCCGCCAGTTTCAGAAAATATTTGATCTCCGGCGGGATCATACCGGCACGCCTTCTTTTCGAACATTGATATAAAGCGGCATACGGCTTTCAATATATTTCTTTTCAGAAACAAACTTGGTGGAGATGAGAACATCGTTTTCCAATGAAAGGGCGGCAACTAAATCCGATGAACGCCTGTCTTCCTTCCAGTAATCGAATTCTCCATTCAAGACAATCATCACGTCAATATCGGAATCAGGCAGTTTCCCCTCGCCGCGCGCGAACGAGCCGAAGAGGTACACGGCTTTCAACTGGTCGCCGAAGATCTCGACCAGTCCCTGTTTGAGTTCGCGCAGGATTTTTTTGATCTTGTCTGGCATTGGATCAACAACCCTTGCTCTCGGCGGCGTCTAGGCCTTTATCCTTCATACAGCACGCGCCGCGGTT
>WBZY01000241.1_pt1 | contig 46091 bp, 47 predicted proteins | sample 5204191 | NCBI WGS metagenome assembly WBZY01 (sample SAMN12344363, study PRJNA552823) | activated sludge metagenome | biome: Activated sludge suspended growth; feature: Anammox Sidestream; material: Wastewater; isolation source: activated sludge from anammox sidestream of wastewater treatment...
CCGAAGCCCGCAATGGCCTTGTTGCCCACCTTTATTCCGTAGCCCGATAGGCTGGTCCCCGTGTTCCATTGGAAGGAATATCCTTCGCCATCTTTCTCTACATTGAGCGTGCCCTTGTAGGCCGTTCCGTCCACGTTTCGACCCGTAACGTCATAAGTTCCGTCCAGATCGCTGCCGCTTCTCCGAGTTCCCCGCTCTGTCTCGGCCGAATTAACGCCCCAATAACCAAAGACCCCATCAAGCGAACCGTCGGCCCCTATCGAATAGAGAACTACCCCACAGCCCTTGCCTTTCTCGCCATCGGTAAAGGACACCGCCACCGTATTCTCTCTCACAACACCAACGCCATCATACTTGTTCCCGGCAGATTCCCATGAGAATTGGTAAACATCGTCGCGAGGGGTGATCACGAGGCTTGCTTTATAATTGCCGCCGCCATCCATGTTCGTCCCCCGTGCGTCGTAATTCCCCGCAATATCCAGCTTCGCCGGTGCCGCGTCGGTTGCCGCCGTTCGGTTGGATGTCGATAAGGTCGCGCCATTCGCGCTGGATGTGTTCGGTGTTGGAGCCGCATCGAATCTGTTGCATCCAATTACGCCGACGATCAAAAATAACAAACTGACAAATAGATTCAGCGGATACTGCGGTTTGGCCACAAAGATCCTCCTGCCAGATTTATCGGAAGGCCGATGGTGACTATAATACCGACTTAGAAATAAAACCGGCAAACGTGGAAAGAAACCTATGAAGACATTAGTGGCTCCCCTTCGTCGCGGCGCTTTAACTCTACTGTCCCTTGTTGCCCTGTGCCTGGCTGCGGCATCGCAATCCAGGATAACTGACCTCAAGCCGACAGTGATCCTGGTTTCGCTGGACGGTTTTCGTTACGACTATGCGGATAAGTTCAAGACGCCGACCCTGTTGCGGCTTGCGGCGGAAGGCGTTCGTGCCAAATGGATGATCCCGTCGTTCCCGACGAAAACGTTCCCGAATCACTACACGATCGCAACGGGTCTTTATCCTGAAGATCACGGCATTGTTGAGAACAACGTTTATGATTTTGGAACGGTTTTTACAATGTCGAAGGCAAGCGAGGTAAGAGACCCACGCTGGTGGGGTGGCGAACCGATCTGGGTGACGGCTGAGAAGCAGGGACAGCGCGCCGCATCGTATTTTTCGTCGGGTCAGAGGCTCCTATCGAAGGTAAGCTGCCAAGCATCTATCGCACATACAATGGCAAGGTGCCCAACACCCTCCGCGTTGACAAGGTTCTAAGCTGGCTCGATCTGCCGGTCGAGAAGCGGCCGACAATGATCTCAATGTACTTCAGCAACACCGACGATGCCGGACATGAGTTTGGCCCCGATTCAGAGGAGACGCGATACGCCGCCCTCGAAGTGGATGAGCTGATCGCCCGGCTTGTCGATGGGCTGAAAGCCCGTGGCATCGAGCAGCGCGTGAATCTGATAATTGTGTCTGATCACGGAATGGCGCCGGTTTACGCAAAGGATGTGACTTTCCTTGATGATCATTTCGACTTTGCGCTGGCTGACCGCATTCTTTGGACGAACGAGATCCAGCAAATATTCCCAAAAGATGGAAATACCGACGCGATATTCGACAAGATCAAGGCACTTCCCCACGTGACCTGCTGGAAAAAAGGCACATTGCCTGAACGACTGCACTATAACCATGGTAAACGGGTTGCTCCGATCGTCTGCTCGTCGGAACTCGGCTGGATCACGACAAGCCACAGGCGTTACGACGCTTGGTCCGCCAATCTTGATGAGCCAGACCGTCCGCGTGGCGCCCACGGATACGACAATCGCTATCAGGAGATGCAGGCGACATTCATTGCTCACGGGCCAGCGTTCAAACGCGGTTATGTGGCCGAGCCATTTGAAAATGTGAATGTCTATGAGCTAATGTGCAAGATCCTTGGCTTGAGACCGGCCAAGAACGACGGCAGCGTTGACAAGGTTAGACCGATGCTGCGTTAGATCGAACCGGCGAAGGATCGCGATCCGTTCCGCGCTTTAGTTGGTGGGCGTAACGTTGGCCTTCAACGTTACGACCGCGATCTCAGGCGGTACCATAAACCTGAACGGCAAGATGCTTGTCCCGATACCGGTTGTGACAAAAACATCTATACCGCGGTCGCGGACGTGTCCGCGTGTGAACTTCTGCCCAAACATCGACGGAACTATCGGCGGCCCAATGATCGGCAGTCGGACCTGGCCGCCGTGCGTGTGGCCGGCGAACAGGACCATTGGGTCCGGCGTGATCCGAAGTTCTTCCGTGATCATTGGAACAACGTCAGGGCTATGCTGCAAGACGATCACGTCGCCCTGTCCGTTCGTTGGTTCCAGGAGTTTCTTTGCGGCATCTGAGTAAACCTTCCATTCACCGATCGTCGTGTGATCTTTCAGGCCGAGGATGCGAAGCCGCTGCCCACTGTTGAGCCTTATCTCACTCACCTTTCCGTTAAGTACGGTGTAGCCGGTCCGTTCAAACGCTCGGATCACCGCCGCTGGATCGTACCATTCATCGTGGTTGCCGAGGACAACGAAGACCCCGTATTTGGAACGGAGCCCGGAAAGCCCTTCAGCGATCTCGGCCGGCGGCATTCTGACGCCTCTGCGTCCATCGGGCCCGCGTACTTTTGACTGCGACACATAATCGCCCAGGAGAAAGACCGCATCAACATTCAGCTCATTCGTCCGCTGAACTATTTCACGAAGCCGTTCCGGGGTGACGTCATTAGAGCCGCCGTGAATATCAGAGATCAAAGCGACCCTGAATCCGTTAAAAGCCGGGTCCCAGTTGACGACGCGGACCTCGTACTGATTGACGACAAGTCGTGCCGGCTCAACAAAATATCCATAGGCGACGCAAAGCAACGCTACCCCTGCGAGAGCACCTGTAATTAGAAAAAGTTTCCTCGTTGATGGCATCTAGTCGGCCGAAATGAGAGTCAGGACGGCGATCTCGGGCGGCACCCGAAAGCGGATCTGCGGGCCGGTACAACCGACTCCCGAAGTGACGAACACGTGTTTCGCGTCAACGACGGCCTCGCCCCTCATAAATCGCCTATCGTTCACGAATGGATATGGGCCGTAGATAGGGAAATTGACCTGTCCGCCGTGTGAGTGGCCCGCAACCATTAAGGAGATGAAACTCGGTGTTCTCAATAGCGAATCAGGATTATGGGTGATCGCGACGATGTTCGATCGTTCGGCCGCATCGTTCAAGGAATCGGGGATCGGTACTTGGTGATTCTTCCATAGATCCTCGATGCCCCACAAGCGAAGCGCTTCGCCTTCGATCATGATCGGCACAACCTCGTTCTCGATCATCCGAATGCCAACGCGTTCGAATTCCCGCGTCACGGAGGTTTCGTTGTGCCACCAATCATGATTTCCGATAACTGCGAAAGTGCCGTACTTCGCCTTAAAGCCCGCCAAGCTATTTGCGACAGCTTCGACCGGCATTTTGAGCTCGGTTCGATCCGTTCCGTCAGGCTTCGCGAGTGCCCGACGATCAAAGCGGCGTTCCGAAACATAATCGCCGAGGAGAACTATCAGGTCCGGATTTTGCTCATTTGCACGAACGACCAACTCGCGCAGCCGATCTTCGGTCACGCCATTCGATCCACCGTGGATGTCGGAGATCGCGACGATCCTGAGGCCGTTCAGCTTCGAGCTGAAATTCGGCACTTTGAGTTTGGCCTCGGTTATTACAAGACGGTTCGGCTCAATAAAATATGCATATGAAAGGGTTCCAGCCGCCAGAAGGATGAGGCCGCAAAACGTTATAGCGATCGCCTTTAGCCATTTCTTCATTCTATGGTTAAACGACACCGGGAAAGTATTCGTTCCAACGCCGGTCAACAAGCTTAACCGTGTCTGCCGCAGGTTCAACTTCCTTTGGATACCAGGGTTTCATTCGAGCGTCGATGACGATCGGGGCGCCGTAGCCAATATGACTGTCCTTTACGGTGACAGCTTTTGCAGTCATGTCTGTTGCGGGGTTGAACCTTGTCCAGGTTGCCCACAGGAACTTGTCGGTCGAGCGGGCCGCGCTAACATCATCGTGAAGCACCACGACCTGCCAGTCGTCGAATTCTCCGGATCGAGCGACTCGCGTCGCAAGGTCTTTATCATCCTCGAAACCATCGCCTTCCGCCACAATGCAGCCCGCACAATAAGGCTCCGCACGCCTGATCCCGGCCGGAAGGTCGCCATTGAACTCCCGGGCAAGTTCGCGCTTCGCCACGCCGAGTCCCATAAGGACCGCTTTGCTGCCGTGATTGATCTTTCCGCTCGCATAATCGAGGGTGTCGAACGCCGTCTGGTTAAAAATAAGAAGATCGCGCCGCCAATCGGCCCGGGCAAGTATGTGTTCGAAAACGCTCTTAAAGTTGCGAAGATCTTGCGCCATATCGGTCAATAATAGGAACTTTGTTAACGTAAGCTGTCCTTCACCGAGGATCCGGAAGGCGACAGACAATGCCTCTCGGTCGTAACGCTCCCGAACAACTGCGGCCGCGAGCGAGTGGAAGCCGGTCTCGCCATAGCTCCATAGATCTCTTACGGCAGGCATCACAAGAGGAAACAGCGGCGAAAGCAGCTCCTGCAAATAGTCGCCGATATAAAAATCCTCCTGTCGCGGCTTGCCGACAACGGTGGCCGGATAGATCGCGTCCTTGCGATGGTATATTGCCTGCGCATTGAAGATCGGATAGTCGTGAATAAGCGAATAGTAGCCGTAATGATCACCAAACGGACCTTCTGGCTTTCGTTCGTGCGGGGCAACGCTGCCACAGACTGCGAACTCGGCCTCAGCAATGATCCGATGGCCGCCCTGGCGAGGGGCGTCGGCCATTCTAAGCTTTGATCCCATCAGGAGCGAGGCGAGCATGAGCTCGGGTACGTCCTCCGGCAGCGGCGCGATCGCTGAGATGATCAGTGCTGGCGGACCGCCGAGAAAGACCGTTACCGGAAGTCCCTCATTCTTCTTCTCAGCTTCGTAATAATGAAAACCGCCGCCCTTGCCGATCTGCCAATGCATCCCGGCCGAGGCCTTGTCATACCGCTGCATCCGGTAGATACCGAGGTTCGATCGCCCGGTTGAAGGGCTCTCCGTATAAACCAGCGGAAGGGTGATAAAATGGCCGCCGTCCTCGGGCCAGAGTTTGAGCAGCGGAAGCTTTTCGAGGTCAACGTCAAACTGACGGGCCGCGAGCACGGGAGCATTCTTTGTTCGTTTTATCCCCAGTCGTAAGGCCGCAAAGCCGATGTCCCGGAAACTCCAAAGCTTGCCAAATCGCGGCGGTACAAGGCTCTCGGCCATTTGCACGGCCCGCTTCACGAACTCCTCGGGCCGCTTTCCGAACGCAATGTCGATACGCTTGTTCGACCCAAAAAGATTGGTCGCAACCGGAAAGTCCGAGCCGATAACATTTCGAAACAAAAGGGCTTTCCCGCGTTGTTGAATTACGCGACGGTGTATCTCAGCCAATTCGAGATGTGGATCGACCGGCGCAGTTATCTCAACGATCTCTCCTTCTGCCCGGAGGCGATCGATGAATGAGCGCAAGTTTACGTGCATAGCAACTGAGGAGATCAGGTCGGCCGGCGCAATGCGGCTATTATACGTTGTGAGGCTGCCGCATTGCCACCCGGATGCTTATGGAACGTCACCCTTTCTCATCGTTTCGCTGTCCAGATCGAGTTCGTCCGCTTTGAGCACGGTTACCTGCTGATTCGGGAAGCGCTTTGCGAGGTCGTCCTTGAAGACGCTATAGTCGCCTACAATGATAAGGTCCCCACCGTAAAGATTCTCGGCGGCGAATGTCCGTATATCCGCAGATCTGACCGAATTTACGTCCGCGATATACGCATTAAGCGACGACGTTGGAATCCGAAACGTATATAGGTCCGCCAAGGCAGCCGCCAGTCCTTGACCAGTTTCCAGGCTTCTGCCGAAGCCGCCGGTCAAGACGGATTTTCGAGGAGTAAGTTCGGTATCTTCCGTTGGTGACTCCGCCAGGCGCTTTATCTCGGCCACCACCAGTTCCGCAACCTCAGCCGCCGATTCATTTTTCGTTTGTGTGCGAGTGCTGAAATTTGCTTTTCCGTCGCGCCAGGAAAAGCCGCTTCCCGCGCCATAGCTCAGCCCGCGCTTTATCCTGATCTCAAGGTTGAGGCGAGATGAATAACCTCCGCCCAGCACCGAATTTAGCACTGATGCTGGATAGAACGCCCGATCTGCTCGGCCGACACCGGGAACCGCCTTGACATAGTTGACCGATGCCTGGCCGGACCTAGGCATATCGACCACGAGAAAGCGTTTCACCACATCCTTCAGTTTCGCCGGCGGTTTCGTCCCGGCTCCGTTACCCATGCCCGAACCTGGATCGGTCTTCCATCCGCCAAAGTATTTTTCAGCGGCGGCCACTGCCCTGTCGTTTGAAATATCACCGACAAAGATCAGTACAGATGCAGCGGGACGATAATTCTGAGCGTAGTATCCGACAATATCTGCTCGCGTGATCGCATCAATGCTGGCGGGCGTACCGCCGGCAGGGTGTTCGCCAAAGCTGAAGCGGCTGGCAACGTAGGAGCCTAGAAAACCGGGCTGTGTTAGATTGTAAGTGAGTTCGTCCAGGGCCTGTGATCGCGCGAGTTTCAATTCACTCTCGGAGAAAACTGGATTCAGCGCAACATCTGCGATGATGTTCATCGCCTTGTCGAACTTGTCTGATGTAACGGAAACACCGAGCGTCGAACTTTGCCACCCTGCGGCGGAGAAGATCGAACCACCCAGAAACTCGACCTCCTCTGCGATCTGGTTAGCAGTACGCGTTTTTGTGCCTTTGGTTAGAAGGTCTGCTGTAAGATTGGCGAGGCCGGCTTTCTTATTGGCCTCGCTATTCGCGCCGTGCTTTACAAGCAATTCAACCGTCACCAGTGGAGTACCCTTCTTTTCAACAACTGCCACGGTGAGCCCGTTCTTGAGCGCGGTCTCCTTGACGGCAGGAATGTTGATAGGGCGAGGCGGTCCCGGCGCCGGGGCAGTCTCCTGGGCACAGATCTGACCCGCAGAGACGAACAGCGAAAGACACAGAACTACGAGAACACGATAGAGGTTGTCGGTCGGCCCCAACCATAGAAACTCGGTTACGTAACATTTGCCTGCGGTATAGATGTCGATTTTCATTTCTCCCCCTCCGCCGGTTTTGCCTGGTTGTAGTAGATGACGACCCGGTTGTTGTCCTTAAAGTATTTGTTCATCACGCGCTTGATATCGTCCGTCGTAACAGCCTGCAAACGAGCAACTTCGCTATTAACGGCTTTTGCGTCACCACGATAAACGACGGCCCGTTCGATCAAAATGGCTTTCCCGTCATTGGTTTCCTGTTCTTGAATGATCTGAGAGATCAGTCCGTTCTTCGACTTCTCAAGTTCTCGAGCCGTCACGCCTTGGTCCTGTATCTTCTTCAATTCGGCAAGCCATGCCTTTTCCAGGTTCTCTGACGTTCCCTTGTCCGAACCAATCCCGATGAATGACATTCGGCCGCCCTCGGTGTTCAATTCAAGGTCGAGGTCCGCTTGTTGAGCGATCTGTTGGTCACGAACGAGCGAAAGGTATAGGCGGGAGCTTTCACCAGCTGAGAGTATCGAGCCTGCAAGGCGCAGGGCAGGAATATCCGGGTCGTTCGAACGCGGCGCGCGATAAACGATCGCGGTCGCGGGAAACGGAACCCGTGGGCCGGTCTCGATAACGCGCCGTTCGATTGTCCATTCCGGTTCGGAGACGCTGACCCTAGGGATCTTTCCAGTCGGTTTAGCGATCCGGCCAAAGTACTTATCGACCCAAGCGTCGAACTGCTTTTGATCAAAGTCGCCAACAACTATCAGGATCGCATTGTCCGGCCGATAGTAGGTTTTGTAGAAGGCCTCCGCATCAGTTCGAGTTGCTGCATTCAGCTCATCAAGATTACCGATCACCCCACGGCGATATGGATGTTTTTGGAAGGTTACGTCGTCGAGAAGCCAAAAAAGTTTTCCGTACGGCGGCGCGAGCACACCCTGACGGTACTCTTCCTTGACGACGTCACGCTCCGATGCAAAGTTCTTCTCGTCAACGTTGAGGTTGACCATACGATCGGATTCGGCCCAAATCAGCGTTTCAAGATAGTTCGACGGCACAACCTCATAGTAGTTCGTGAAATCCGGCCATGTGGACGCGTTGTTAAATCCGCCAACGTCTTCGGTGATCCTGTCCATCTTCTCGTTCGGCATATTTTTGGTCGCCTTGAACATCATATGCTCGAACATATGGGCGAAGCCCGACTTCCCAGGCGGGTCGTTCTTGCCGCCAACGTCATATTGGACGTGGATCGACACGGTTGGGTTTGAGTTGTCCCGAACCGAAACGACACGAAGTCCGTTGGCGAGCGTACGTTCGGTCATGTTGATCGGAGCCACACTCAACTGCCCAATGACCGCCGTGGCCGTTGAAATCGCAAAAATAAGTAAGGCAATAAGTTTTCTCATTATTAAAATTCCCGATTCGTTATCAACTATTCTACGCGGTTACACCAAAAAGGTTTAGCTCGCCTGTTCCAGATTGGGTGCCGGTTTGCCCATTATCAAAGAAAGGCCACCCTTTTTCGGTGGCCCGGTACATTACTAATAATGGCGGAAGTCTCAGTTGATAGGCAGATTTCGGCGTCGGAGACGTTGAAGCGGGCGCGATGAAGGTTTAAGCGGTACCTTACCCGCTTCCTTCTGAGCTTCGGCAAAGCGGCGTCGAAGATCGCGAAACCGAACCAACTGTGCCGGCGTGAGAAGCTTGCGAACCGAGAGTTCGTTCATGAATTTGATCCTCGCAAGGTCTGCCTGGGCAGCTTGAAATTCGATAAGTTTCGCCCGAACGTCCGTTTCGTCAACAGTGTCAGCATAGATCGCTTCGTTCAACGAACGCTGCGCATCTCGAAATCTATTCCGCGCCGCAACCTCCAGCGGCTTTCGTTCACGGTTGATGCGTACCACTGCTCTGATCTGTTCCGGCGAGAGTTCGAGTTCGCGTATCAGGTTGGGCCGATCCTCGTCCGGTGAACCAGACTGTACAACCTCGCGCTGCCTGGCGTCATCTGCGAACGCATCCTGGCCGAGCACTGCAGCCGAAAGACAAACCGTTGCTGCGATCACTAGAAATAGCTTGGGGGCAAATAGTATCTTCATCGCTTTATTCCTGATAATCAATGTCGGCAAGCAGGTCGCCCAACCGAAGAGTAGTGTCCTCTTCATCCACGAATTTGTTTAGCCGTGGAGAGCCTCCCGTCCGAACGGCCACGACGGACGTTACGGGCGTGGATTGCGGCCTTACCGGTCTTTGCGGGCTTCGCCTGGACGGTCCAGCTGCCAATGTGATCGCCTTCGGCCTTGCCTCGTGTGATTGGGCGGGCTTCTCAACCCGATCCGTTTTTCCAGGTCCAGGATCGGGCGAAACGGCGGCCTCAACTTCATTCGTCTCGTTTTCGACCTGAACCGGCGATGGGATCTGCTCATCCTGTCTCGCCACTTCCAACTGATCAGGGCCCAACAGCCAAATGCCCGTTGCGAGAGCAACCATGAGTACGGCCGCCGCTGCCATTCCGATCCGTGTGGGCAATGAGAGTAACGATCGAAACGCATCGATCCACGATGCGCGAGCCGGTTCGTCGTAACGTATTACGATCCTTGGAGTTGCAAGCTGGGTGAATTCGTCACGATGCCATTCATATACCGCAAGCCGCGACAGCGACAACTCGGCAAATTCCGCCGTACACGCATCGCAGCCTTCCAGATGGCCCTCAAAAGCCGACTGTTCCGCAGGTGTCATCTCTCCATACAAATACGCGACCAGCCCTTCTGAGGAAGAACAGGACGGGGAAATATTTTCGCTGTTCTTATACATAAATCGTTCTCATGCGACCTCGAGCTCCGCGCGCTCGAGTTTCATCCTTAATTGTTTTAGACCCGTATAAAGCCGACTCTTCACAGTGCTTAAAGGCACCTCAAGCGTTTCCGATATCTGCTGAAACGTCATCTCCTCGAATTCCTTCATCACCACGATCTGCCTTAACTCGACGGGAAGCGAAGTGACCGCTTGGCGAACCAGCGTGTTCCGCTCCTGGGCTTCGGCCGAGTTCGACGGCGACATTCGTTCGGGGGCAACAAAATAGCGTTCTTCGTCATTCGTCTCATCGTCCAGGAAGTTCTCAGAACGTGTTTTGGTCCGCCGCTTCATCGTAAGGCACTGGTTGACCGCGATTCGATGAAGCCACGAGGACACCTTTGCCTCACCTCGAAACTTCGAAAGATTCCGGTACGCTGCGATGAATGTTTCCTGTGCCGCGTCACGTGCCTCATCCTCACGGCCGAGCATACCGAAGCAAAGTGCAAATATCTTTCGCTCCCAGCGTTTTACGACCTCGCCAAACGCCTCCGGCTCGCGTGAGACAGAGAGTTCAACCAGTTGTTCATCCGAATAATCGATAAACATTCACACGTCCAATTTACGATCGTCCGCGGCACCAAGCCGCGTCAACGTGCTGTCGATCCGATGCACCGTATATTTTGACGCCTCTAGCGGCAAAAAAGTTTGGAAAAGAGTGGATCGAGAGAGACGACCTCGAGGCCTACTGACCCCGACCGTGCCGCCGGTCAATTCTACTTCCAGTTTGACTCTGGATAAAGTAAAATCATGAAGTTGGGGCCAGGGTGGCCTTCTCAACGAAACCGCTTTCCGAGAGCTTGTTAGTGAGGTCTATTAAACACAGGGTTCGATAGACATTTGAACGGTTTCGACCGGCTTCGCCCTAAAGTCCGAAGAAAATACAGCATACAACTCAAGGAGCTAAGGATGGCAATCGTTGTTGGAATTGACGGGACCGGAAGCGCGTTTCTTTCGGGTTCGGGACGTGACCGGGAATATGATACAGCTTTCGCAAACAGCTTTGTAACTAGGATCTGCAGGAATAGCGGACCCAACAAGGCGTACTTTCGTGGGCCCGTTGCCCTGGGCGGCGGCCTGCCGGAGGCGATATCCGGCGGTTTACAGTTCATTCGGGGCCGTCGTGCCGCCGGTGTCCGCGAACCGATCGTCCTGACAGGCTATAGTCGAGGAGCAGCGGGAGTCGTCTCGATGGCGGCCAGACTTCAACGTGAAAGGATCGACGTGCGGGCACTCCTCCTGTTCGATTGTGTCGATAGGCATTTGGCGATCGATGCGGACGTAATTCCCAACAATGTTGGATATGTCCAGCATGTGATCCGCGATCCGAGGTCCGGTTCGCGAGAGAGTTTTGGTAATGACGGGATGCGATACCAGTCGCCCACAGTATTTCCCGCCGCATATACGTTCATGTGTACGCACGGTGGAATGGGCGGCTGTCCGTGGACACCTGCCCCGGGCCAGCGGCTCACCGATCGTATCGATGAAGGCGGTACAGACGGCCTGACCAACATTACCTTTGCCCAGGATGCGTCAGTTTCTCAACAGGTCTGGAATTATTGCCTGCCGTTCATGCGAACACACGGTTTTATTTGATCTCCAGGATCAATAGGCTCGGGCAAACAGGACTCGTTTTGGCGATTCCTTGCCCGAGTAGACGCACGTTCCAGCCTGTTCCGCCGACAGCAGCGGAATACAGCGAATGGTTGCCTTGGTTTCTTCTTTGATAGCCGCCTCAGTTTCGGCGGTCCCGTCCCAGTGGGCCATGATAAAGCCGCCTTTTTCGATCTGCGTTTTGAATTCGTCCCAAGTATCGACAAGGAACGTATTCTCTTCGCGGAACTTGAGCGCCCTGTCGTAGATTGCTTCCTGGATCTCGTCCAGCAGGGACTTGATCCCTGCAACGAATTCGGAAGGTTCCTCAAAATCGATCGCTCGCGAATCTTTTGTCAGCGTGTCACGGCGGGCAACCTCGACCGTACCGTTCTCAAGGTCACGCATTCCGATCCCAAGCCGCACAGGTACACCACGAAGCTCGTATTCTGCAAACTTCCAGCCGGAACGCTGGTTGTCGTTGTAGTCATACTTTACTGAAATGCCGCCCGCACGAAGTTCCGCTATCAGAGGCGCGACCCTTTCACTTACTTTGGCAAGGTCCTCGGGCGACCGGTAGATCGGAACGATGACCACCTGTATCGGAGCAAGTTTTGGCGGCAGCACAAGCCCGTTATCGTCAGAATGGGCCATTATTAGAGCTCCCATCAGCCGGGTTGAAACACCCCAACTGGTCGCCCACGCATACTCAAGCTGATTCTCCTTATTCACGAATTGAACATCGAAGGACTTAGCGAAATTTTGTCCGAGAAAGTGAGACGTTCCCGCCTGAAGCGCCTTTCCGTCCTGCATTATCGCCTCAATGCAGAATGTGTCCACAGCACCGGCAAATCGTTCGCTTGCCGTCTTGACACCCTGGATCACCGGTAGCGCCATCCATTTTTCGGCAAATTCTGCGTAAACGCCAAGCATCTGATGCGTCTCGTCGATCGCCTCCTGCTCCGTAGCGTGGGCGGTATGGCCTTCCTGCCAAAGGAATTCGGCGGTCCGAAGAAAGATACGCGTACGCATTTCCCATCGAACGACGTTGGCCCATTGATTGACCAATATCGGCAGATCGCGCCACGACTGGATCCAGCCTTTGTACGCGTTCCAGATCACGGCCTCGGATGTTGGACGGATGATAAGTTCCTCTTCCAGCTTTGCATTTGGATCGACTATCAGGCCCTTGCCGCCAGGGTCACCTTTCAGGCGGTAGTGCGTTACGACCGCACATTCCTTCGCAAAGCCCTCAGCATGCTCTTCTTCCTTCTCAAGAAACGATTTCGGCACGAACAACGGGAAGTACGCATTCTGGTGTCCGGTTGCCTTGAACATATCGTCCAGGGCGCGCTGCATCTTTTCCCAGATTGCATAGCCGTACGGCTTTATGACCATACATCCGCGGACGGCGGAGTTCTCGGCCAGATCAGCCCGTTTAACGATCTCGTTATACCATTCGGAATAATTTTCCGATCTTTTCGGAAGTGCCTTGCTCATAAATCCTTGATCATCTAACCCGCGGAAACTCAGGAAAAATAGAAATGATACGGTAATTCCCGGAAAGACACAATTTCATAGTTCTTGGCTGCGAGCGTTTTCGACACCTATGATCGTCCCCACTCAGTATCGCATTGAGGCCCAGTTCGCTTCGGTTCGGGACACACAAGCTACAGACCTATAAAATGATCGCGAGATTCGCTCCGATGGCCTGTGGACTCCGTTGCCAATATGTTAGAATCCCGCCTTTATGGGTTCATTTAAACTGGATTTCCAGGACACCGCGACCGCCTTCTCCGACCTCGACGATCGGGAGCTGAAGGAGAAGTACCGCCTGTTCAAATTACTCAATTCGCCGCTGCTTAATTCCGTTGGCACTTGGTCGGCAAAATTCGCGCTTTCAGTAGGGCTTCCGGTCGAGGGCCTGATAAAGCGGACGATCTTTGAGCAGTTTTGCGGCGGCGAAACGATCGAGGAGTGCGAGCCCACCGTGGAACGGCTCGCTAAGGCCGGCATCGGGTCCATCCTGGACTATTCTATTGAAGGAAAGTCAAGCGAACAGGATTTCGACCGGACCAAAGATGAGATCATCCGGACGGTCGAAAGGGCGAAGAATGATCCGCGGATCCCGTTTGCGGTCTTTAAGGTCACCGGCATCGCACCGCTCGGTACGCTGGAGAGGCTGAGCAACAAGAAGAAACTCGATGCCAAGAGCCAGTCGAAGTGTGAGCATTTGCAAGCGCGAGTCAACGAGATCTGCGAGTTCGCACACAAGGTCGGCCAACCGATCTTTATCGATGCCGAGGAAACATGGATCCAGGACGCCATCGATCGTCTCGCCACCGATATGATGGAGCGTTATAACCTTGAGGGGCCGATAGTGTACAACACGCTTCAGATGTACCGGACAGACCGCCTTCAACATTTGAAAGATGCGCGCCGCCAGGCAAAGGCTGATGGGTATGTGTACGCGGCGAAATTCGTTCGCGGTGCGTATATGGAAAAGGAGCGTGAACGGGCCATGGAACTTGGCTATGCATCTCCGATCCAGTCGGACAAGAGGGCAACCGATCGCGATTACAATGCGGCGATCGATCACTGTCTTGAACATCTCGACGATGTCTCATTCGTAGCGGCAACCCACAACGAGGCGAGCACTCAGTATTTGGCTAAACGCATGGATGAGATGGGACTGGCTCCGAACCATCCGCGCATACATTTTTCGCAGCTTTACGGAATGGGCGACAACTTGTCCTATGTGCTTGGGCGCCACGGATACAATGTTTCGAAGTATGTTCCGTACGGCCCCGTTAAGGACGTCGTTCCGTATCTTGTTCGGAGGGCTGAGGAGAATAGCTCTGCTGCCGGACAGATCAGCAGAGAGCTGGAGATGCTTGGCCGCGAAAAGAGCCGTCGCAAATCAACGTAAGCCAAGCAATAAGCGGATCGAACGATCGTGAACGACCCGTTCCGGGTCCTGGTGCCAGGTTCGCATGTCGTCCTGCTCGGATTCCGTCAGTGGCGAGTTCCCTACCCTTGCAACTTGGGTGCTGCCGAATGCCCGCTCCGTCAACGCAACATGAGACCTGGCTACGACCAGAGCGCCCGGATCGCCGAGGGCTGCATCAGCACTCTCAATGTCCATGAACAGGTCCTCAAACGCCGCAACGTGCCAAACACAATCCGTCGCGTTGTCGTCAACACCGAGCACCCGGAGCAATCCGTAACCACTCTCGAGTTGAAATACCAGATAATCACCCGCCTGAAGTTCGTGAACCATATTTTCAGGTTAGCATATTGATCGGCGCACGTTTAATATCGCCGTATGTCGTCCCAAACTATGCTCGAACCAAAATATGCGGAGATGTTGAAGGTCGCACTTGATGAGGCACGTACAGGACTTGCCGAAGGCGGCGTGCCCATTGGTGCGGCCTTGTTCGGCGGCGATGGCGAACTCCTTGGCCGCGGACACAATCGACGGGTACAGGAAAACGATCCCTCGACACACGCTGAGACGGATGCGTTTCGCAAAGCGGGACGGCAAAAGAGTTATGCGAATACGGTGATGGTTACAACACTGGCTCCGTGCTGGTATTGCAGCGGGCTTGTTCGCCAGTTCGGCATCGGCACCGTCATCGTTGGCGAGTCGGTCAATTTTCAGGGTGGAATTGAATGGCTTCGTGAAAATGGCGTCAACGTAATTGATATGCGATCACAGGAATGTATCGATCTACTCGCGCAGTTCATTGAAGAGAGGCCGGCGGTTTGGAATGAGGATATCGGTGTCGACGCCGACTGAACTCCGAGCATTGCCGTTCGGGCAATTGCACGGTGTGAGCTCGAATGCGAAAATGATCGTTTGTTATATTTACATTATTTGACGATTGAGGACGTTTTTGAATGAGTGAATCAAAAGAAGCGGTTATCATCAGCGCGGCTCGAACGCCGACCGGGAAATTTCAAGGGGCGTTGAAGGGTTTCACAGCCCCGGAGTTAGGTGCCATCGCTATTCGCGAAGCGGTGAGGCGGGCGGGCATTGATCCGGCCAATGTCGATGAAGTGGTAATGGGCTGCGTCGTGCAGGCAGGGATCGGCCAGGCGCCGGCACGACAGGCAGCTCTAAAGGCCGGTTTGCCGCCCGAGGTCTCTGCCCTGACCGTAAACATGGTCTGTGGTTCCGGACTGCGGGCGGTCGCTTTGGCCGGGCAGTCGGTAAAACTTGGCGACGCTGATCTCGTTGTCGCCGGCGGGATGGAGTCGATGTCGAATATCCCTTACGCCCTTCCTGGTGCGAGGGACGGCTACCGGATGGGGAACCAAACCGCTGTCGACCTGATGATCAACGACGGCCTGTGGTGTCCGTTCGAGAATTGGCACATGGGCAACACTGGCGAGATCGTTGCCCAAAAGCACCAGATCACGCGGGAGCAGCAGGACGACTTTGCATACAATTCGCACCGAAAGGCCGCCGAAGCGCAGGCCGCGGGCCGTTTTAAGGATGAAATTGTCCCGATCGAGATACAGCAGCGAAAAGGCGATCCGATCCTCCTCGTCTATGACGAAACGGTCCGCGCTGATACCTCGATCGAAGCGCTTGCCAAACTGAAGCCGGCGTTCAAGAAGGACGGCGGAACAGTCACGGCCGGGAACGCTCCGGGTGTGAATGACGGAGCCTCGGCACTGGTCGTGACCTCGGCCGAGCGAGCTTCTGAACTAGGTGTCGAACCGCTCGCAAGGATCGTATCTTACGCCGTATCGGGTATCGAGCCGAAATACATAATGCTCGCACCGGTAGAGGGTGTCCGCCGGGCCGTTAAAAAAGCGGGCTGGCAGCTTTCAGATGTCGAGCTGTTTGAGCTGAACGAAGCATTTTCTGTCCAGGCCCTCGGCGTAATGAAGGAATTAGGCATCGATCCGGAGTTTGTGAATGTTAATGGAGGCGCGGTCGCCCTCGGCCACGCGATCGGCAATTCGGGCGCCCGTGTTCTGACGACTTTGCTTTATGAGATGAAACGAAGGGGCGCAAAGCGTGGCGTTGCGGGCCTTTGCCTCGGCGGCGGCAATTCGGTCGCAATGGCGGTCGAGCGGTCCTGAAGCCGTAGGTTTCTATCTCGGGCAAGGCCCCGCGGGGATCGGCAAAATTATCGAAACGCCGCGTCAGTTAATTGAGGTTTGGGACGATGCAGCCGAGTCAGCACGCAAACTTGTTAAGCATATTCGCCTGGATAATGGCGGGCTTTCAATTACTCCTGGCGCTCTTCTTTGGGCTCTATGTTCTCTTTATGGGCGGGATCTCGGTCGCGATGTTCCTGGATCCGAAAGTGAACGATCCCGGAGCGCCGATCATGATGGGCATATTCGCGGCCATATTCGGCGTGATCGTAATTTTTGGACTCGTCGGCTCGATCTCCAACTTTCTTCTCGGCAAGCGCCTTCGGAGCGACACGCCGCCAACGCAGCGATTTGTTGTTACCGTGTGTATCATCAATTTCTTGAGTTTGTTCACCGGCGGAATGTTCGCTACCGCCTTGGGCGTTTATGGGCTTTGGTTCGCTTTGTCGGACCAGGGTAAGGCGTTCTTCGAAGGCCGCGGAAACGGGTTGCTGCCGGGGCGGGGCTTTCCGACATACGATCAGAACTACGCCCGAGATCCGAACCGGATCAATTGGCGGTAGATCGACTTGACCTTCGTTCTCGACCCAACATTCCAACAGTACTTTGACAGAGCCGCGTATCTGCGGCTTTTCATTTTTCGGGCTATTCCGCTATTCTCATACTTTCATATTTGTTAAGAAGGAAGATTGCGAATGGCTGAATGCATAGGAGTTATTGGCGCCGGGACGATGGGGAACGGCATTGCGCAAACCGCGGCAAGCGCCGGATTTGACGTTGTAATGAACGATGTCGGCCAGGAAATGGTTGACCGAGGTTTGGCGAACATCACAAAAAGCCTCGACCGGTTCGTGAAAAAGGGTACGCTTACCGAAGAGGGAAAGGCCCAGGCGATGGCCCGCATTCGCACGTCGACCAACCTCGCGGACCTGAAGGACTGCAGCTTGATCGTCGAAGCAGCGACCGAGAACTTTGAGATAAAGAAGCAGATATTTCAAGCGCTTGACGAGATCGCTTCACCGGATGCGATCCTGTCGTCAAATACATCTTCGATCTCGATAACAAAGATCGCGGCTGTTACTGGACGGCCGGACAAGGTCGTTGGAATGCATTTCTTCAACCCGGTCCCGCTTATGAAACTGGTCGAGGTCATTCGCGGTATCGCAACATCCGATGAGACCTACGCTAAAGTAAGGTCGATCTCGGAGCAGTTGGGGAAGGTGCCGGTTGAGTGCAACGACTATCCCGGATTTGTTTCTAACAGGGTTTTGATGCCGATGATCAATGAGGCCATCTTTGCTCTCCATGAGGGCGTTGCAACCCGTGAAGCGATCGATGAGATAATGAAGCTTGGGATGAATCATCCAATGGGCCCGCTAACGCTTGCAGATTTTATTGGCCTGGACGTTTGTCTTGCGATCCTGAATGTACTCCATGAGGGCCTGGGCGATCCGAAATATAGGCCCTGTCCGTTGCTTAAGAAATATGTCGATGCCGGCTGGCACGGTAGAAAGAGCGGCCGGGGGTTCTACGAGTATTCCTGATCGTCACTACTGTGCTTTCTGCGGTGGGATTGATGCGTCTGCCTTTGCTCAAGTATCGACCCGCCTTTCGACCGTGTTTGGGCCATGCGGATTGTCACGTTTGTCGTAATACCAGCTTCGTTGTAACCTTTTCGCACCAAGTGTTCGCGCTCGGTCCGATCTGCGAATGAATCCGATCACCAAGTTCCTGTTCGAACTTCAAGAGGTCAGCATGATCTTATGGCGCGTTCTCGCCGGCCTGTTTCGGCGTCCGCGCTATTTTGACGAATTGATCAAGCAAATGGACATCATCGGCGTGGGTTCCCTGCCGATCGTCCTGTTGACCGGATTCTTTACAGGCGGCGTCCTGGTCTTGCAAACCTTTCCGACTCTTAAGTATTACGGCGTACATAGCCAGACGGGACAATCTGTCGCTGTGTCGCTGATACGGGAACTCGGTCCGGTGCTAACTGCGTTGATGGTCTCCGGCCGCATAGGATCAGCGATCTCGGCCGAACTGGGATCAATGGTGGTTTCGCAGCAGATCGACGCCATGCGGGCGCTTGGCACCGATCCATTGAAGAAACTTGTAACGCCGCGTGTGATAGCGCTGATCGTTATGCTTCCGCTGCTTACGGTAGCTGCCGACATCTTTGGTATCCTCGGTGGTGGTTCGGTCGCGTCGTATATTTTCGGACAGGATCCGAACAGCTTTATCGCCTCTGTGCGTGACGGGATCTCGGCCAAGGATCTGATCGGTGGGGTGATAAAGCCCTTCTTTTTCGGATTGGTCATTGGCGGTATCTCGTGCCATAAAGGGCTTTCGACTACTGGCGGTACAGTGGGCGTCGGCACTTCGACTATCAATGCGGTGGTCTTGTCGTCTATCTGGGTGATCATTTTTGACTTCTTTCTGTCGAAAGCGATCCAATCGGTTCTCGGACAAGGGGTTATCTAGGACGTTCTATGGTTGAAACCACCGACACGATCGACGGAGTGATGATCGAACCGGGCCTCGAAGAGTTCAGCCTTGAGGCCCCGGTTGACGAACCTCAGCGGGTTGTTCCGGCGATCGAGTTTCGCGACGTTCGGTTGGCATTTGACGACAAGGTCGTGCTCGACGGCGTGAGTTTTACCGTTCGGCGAGGCGAAACGAAGATCATCCTTGGCCGAAGCGGTTGTGGCAAATCAACGATAATTCGCCTTATCCTCGGGCTCCTCAAACCCGATGCCGGCGAGATATTGATCGATGGTGAGAACATCACCGAACATACTGAACTGGAAATGATGCCGGTCCGGCAGAAGATCGGGATGGTTTTCCAGGAAGGTGCCTTGTTCGATTCGCTATCGGTTTACGAGAATGTCGCGTATCGTTTGAGGGAACAAGGTGTTGGCGAAGATGAGATCGAACCCGAAGTCAGGAGGATGTTGCAATTCGTCGCCCTTGAAGATGCTATCGAGAAAATGCCTAACGAGCTTTCGGGCGGAATGCGGCGCAGGGTAGGCATAGCTCGGGCCCTGATCGGAGATCCGCAGATCGTTCTTTTCGACGAGCCGACAGCCGGCCTCGATCCGCCGACCGCGCGCACGATCTGCGAGCTCGCGATAAAACTCCGCGACCTGCAGGATGTTTCTTCGATCTTTGTGACGCACGAAATGAACAACCTCCGATACCTATCTTCCGAATATGCGGTCGTGGACGAGGACGGACAGGTCTCATTTGAGAAGGAGGGCGAAACGCTTTGTCTCATCAACACCGAAGTGATAATGTTGCGGGATGGCAATATCATCTTCCGCGGCACGGATGAAAAGCTGCAGAATACTCCCGATCCCTATATAAGGCGGTTCATTCACGGCAAGTAACGGTCGATATGGTCGAAACGAAAAAGAAATTAACATTCAGCACGGTCCGTGTCGGCATCTTTGTGCTTTTCGGACTTGCCATTCTTGCGTTTCTTGTACTGAATTCGACCGGCGACTTTAACCCATTCGAAAAGAAACTCACGCTAAAGGCAAGATTCGCAGCGGCCGACGGCCTAAAGGACGGTGCCGACGTTCAATTGGCCGGCGTTCGGATCGGCCAGGTCGAGAGCGTGAATTTTCTTCCGCCCGACAGTCCCGAGGAAGCAAAGATCGAGGCGATAATGAAGGTCGACCGTGAGTTGAATGGAACGCCTATCACCGAGCGTATAAGGACCGATTCGAAAGCTCAGCTTATTGCCACTTCCCTCCTCGCCAACGATAAGACGATAAACATCACTCCGGGCACCAGCAAAGGTTCGCCGGTTGGGGAAAACTACGTACTCGAGTCGCGTGTCGGTGTCGGGATCAATCAACTCACTGAGACCGGGAACGAACTTTTGGGCCAGATAAACAAGCTCGCGATTCCGGCGAATGAGATCCTCAACAAGGCCAACCAGGGCGACGGGACCCTTGGTCGGATCATTAACGACGAATCACTCTATCAAAGCCTTGACGCAACGATCGATGAAATGCAAGCGGCCCTGGATAAGGTGAACAAAGGGCAAGGGACAGCGGGCCGGCTGATCAATGATCCACAACTGTACGACAGCCTGAACAAGACCGTAGGCCAGCTCGAGAGCATTTCTGCGGATATCAAGGCAGGGCGCGGCTCAGCCGGCAAGTTCGTTACGGACGAAGCCTTCTACAATGAGACACGGGCTGCCATTGCCGATCTTCGGACCGCGGTCGCAAAGATCAATAGTGTTGCCGATGACTTCAAACAGATATCCGCCGACCTTGCTGCCGGCCGTGGTTCCGCAGGTAAGTTCCTGAAGGACGAACAACTCTACAACGAGGCGCGCGATACGCTGACCCGTTTCAACAGCACTGCCACGCGTGTCGAGCAGCTTATCGCCGACGCCCAGGCGGGAAAGGGAACGGTCGGTAAATTGATCAATGACGAGACGCTCTATAACAACCTCAATCAAACCGCATCGAATGTGAATCAACTTTCAAGCGAAGGCACTAAGTTGATCTACGATTTCCGACAGAATCCGAAGAAATACCTGCGAATCAAGCTTAGCCTTTTTTGACCCTGACCCAGCCTGATGGCAGATCGTCCGCGCCATGAGCGGATGGTGCGCTGCAGAAAAAATCTCCGTACAGGCATCCCGTACAACTTGCATTTTCCACTATACATCTATACATTGTTTATGCATTGCTAATGCATAAGTAGTATGTATGCACAAAGCCCTGAGACAAGAAGCACTGCTGAAAGTGATCTCAACGGAACGTATCGCGAGCCAGGCGGAATTGGCCGAAAGGTTGCGGTCACGTAATTTTGACGTCACACAGGCAAGCGTTTCGCGCGATCTCGACGAGCTTGGCGTTATCAAGTTGGCAGGAATATATTCGCTTCCGAAAAAGCCGGCCGGTGCGGCGGTATTTGGATTGCGAAGCCTCGAAGTGTCCGGCGATTCGATGATAGTGGCAAAATGCGATCCGGGCTTGGCCTCGGCCGCGGCGGTAATGATCGATGCTGCGCGGGTGCCGGAGATCATCGGTACGATCGCGGGTGATGACACGATATTTATTGCGGTGAAGGACGCAAAAACTCAGCGGGTCACAATGAAAAAAGTTTGGGAGATCTTCGAGAAATGAAGGAGATCGAGGTCGACAAGATCGGTTCAGTTACCACTCGGCTCAAACTCGGTCGAATAATGTCCGTCCTTGCCGGGAACGCGGCTCCCCGTGTCGGCGATGTTGTTGCGGTCCGGGCCTTGTCAGAAAGCGTCACATACGGGAATCTGGAATTGCCAACGGGACGGCTCGCAAAGATAAACCGGAACGATATCCTTCTCGGCGTTCTTGGCCGTCGGCGTGCCTTGAAAGGGTTCGTCGGGGACGTGCCGGATTCGATCAGAGCTGGCGATCGACTTCACCTGCTGAACATGGGCGGCGTGATGGGTGTCTGCAAGGGACATCATTCTTCCCTTTCGGACGCGATCGAGGTCGAAGTGATCGGCATCGCTTGCGACGAGAACGAGGACATTCTGAATATTTCCGACAATGCCCTTCGCCCATTGGATTCGCTGCAGCGGTCGGCGCCGATCGTACTGGTTGCCGGAACGTGTATGAACTCGGGAAAGACCGTCGCCGCAACCGAGATCATCCGACAGGCTGCGAACAGCGGTCTGCGCGTGACGGGGGCAAAGCTTTCAGGTATCGCGTGCCTGCGAGATACGCTTCATATGCAGGACCACGGTGCGATCGCGACGGCAAGTTTTCTCGATTGCGGGCTTCCTTCGACCGTTGATCATGAGGATCTCCCGTCGGTGGCAAAGGCGATCTTTGTGCATCTGAATTCGTTCGATCCGGACATGATCGTCGCAGAATTGGGTGACGGCATTGTCGGTGGATACTCCGTCGATACCGTGCTCCGCGATCCTGAGATTAGGTCTGCGGTCGCTTCACTTGTGTTTTGCGCATCGGATTACGTGGGCGTTATCGGCGGGATCGAAGTGCTCAAGGGCATCGGCCTCGAGATCGACGTCGTAGCAGGTTCCGTCACCGATTCGCAAATGGGCGAGGACTTTGTGGAGTCACATTTCAAAATCAGGGCCGGAAATGCGCGGCGCAACGGACAGCGGCTGTTCCATTTGATCAGGGAGAGCATCGCGGCAAAGCAGGCGATATTTGCATAGTCATGATCGATCCGGAAAATAGACAGGGCAAGGGAGTTTCGATTCGTGCAGCCATTTTTGGCGGCTCGGGTTACGGAGGAAGCGAGTTGCTGCGGATACTTCTGTTTCATCCGAACGTTGACATCTGCCTCGTAACAGCAAATGAGCACGCTGGAAAACCGCTTGCTGAGGTCCATCGCAATCTATTGGGCCTAACCGATCTAAAATTTGAGACGGCGCCGGAAGATCTTTCCGCATTGCACGACATTGATGTTGTTTTCTTTGCGCTGCCACACGGACGCGCGCTGGAATTGGCGCCACATTTGCCCGCAACCGCAAAAGTGATCGATCTCTCGGGCGATTTTCGGATCGACGATGCCGACGTATTCAAGAAGTTCTACAAACTTGACCACCCGGGAACCCTTCAAGGGGAGTTTGTGTACGGATTGACCGAGACCAATCGCGACGCGATCAGATCGGCCCGGTTGATCGCCAATCCGGGATGTTTTGCGACCGCCACCCTGCTTGCCCTTGCACCGCTGGTAAAGAGCGGCCTTCTTGAGGGCCGGACCATCGTTGATGCAAAAACAGGTTCGTCAGGATCGGGAGCAAAGCCGGCGGCAAACACGCATCACCCGCAGCGGATGAATTCGTTCTACGCCTACAAGCCTTTTCAGCATCAGCATTTGCCCGAGATAACACAGTGCCTCCGGTCAGTTGGCGAATTTGCGAACGAACTTGTTTTTATTACGCACAGCCTGCCGGTTTCTCGCGGGATATTCGCGTCATGCTATGCGGAGACGAACGTCGAGGTCCCCGCGGATGATCTGCGATCGATTTACCGCGATTTCTACAAGGATTCTTTCTTTGTGAGGCACGTTGCGGGATCGCCCGATATCAACTGGGTCAAGAATACGAACTTCTGTGATATCGCGAGCCACACGAACGGAAAGCAGGTCGTCGTGTTTTCGGCGATCGACAATCTCGTGAAAGGTGCCGCCGGACAGGCGGTTCAGAATATGAACCTGATGTTCGGTCTGGACGAAAAGACCGGCCTTATATTTACCGGAGCGAATCCTTGACCGGTATCAGCCGGCGTTGCGAAGAGGTATTGATCAAAAAAGCTGATCAGGAAACTGAATGAATTTTGAGGAAATCCGGCAGATCGAAGACCGGTATCAAGTCGAGACCTACAAGAAAATGCCGATCTCGGTCGAGCGTGGCCAGGGGGCGTGGATCTGGACCAGCGAGGGCGAGAAATATCTCGATCTCTACGGCGGCCACGCGGTTTGTGCAACGGGACACTCGCATCCGCATGTCGTCGAGGCGATAAGACGCCAGGCGGCGAATGTGGTCTTCTATTCAAATCTCGTATATTCAGAGACCCGCGCAAAAGCGGCTGAAAAGCTCGTCTCGGTCGCACCGGAAGGACTATCGCACGCCTTCTTTTGCAACTCCGGCACCGAGGCGAACGAGAACGCAATGCGAATGGCCCGCATGGTGACGGGGCGTGAAAAGATCATAAGCTTTCACGGCGGGTTTCACGGAAGGACGGCCGACTCCATATCAGCAACATTTCTCGGAAAGTACCGGGAAATCGGCAAGCCGAATGTTCCCGAACACGTAGCGGCGAAGTTTGGCGATCTTGCGAGCGTCGAGGCGGCCGCCGACAAAGAGACTGCGGCGATAATACTGGAACCGATCCAGTCGATGGCGGGAGTAGTTGAGGCCGCTCCAGAATTCTTTCGGCAGCTGCGTCAATTGTGTGACGACCGCGGAATTCTGCTTATTTTCGATGAGGTCCAGACAGGTATAGGGCGAACGGGCAGTTGGTTCTTCGCGGGCAGCGAAGCGGCGGACGGCGTCACCCCGGACATCATTTCGCTTGCAAAATCGCTCGGCAGCGGTATTCCGGTCGGCGCGTGCCTGGTCAGCGAGAAGGTCTCCGCAAGTATCAAGCTTAACGATCTAGGCACCACATTCGGCGGCGGGATGATCGCCATGGCTGCGGTCATTGCAACGCTCGAAGCGATCGAGGCGGATGGGATGATCGCGAACGCATCCGCTCTCGAACAGCATTTGCGCGACGCTCTTTCGGGGAATCCCGCGATCCGATCGATCAGGGGCAAAGGCTGCCTGCTCGGGCTCGAATTCGATGGGCCTTGCTCTCCGATACATCAGAAGATGCTTGAGAACAGGATAATCACGGGCACATCGAGCGATCCGAACGTCCTTCGACTCCTACCGCCGCTGTGCGTGAGTATTGACGAAGTCAGCAAGTTTGTCGAGGTGCTGTCAGCTTGAAACATTTTCTAACGACATCCGATCATTCGACCCGCGATCTGCAATTGTTGCTCGAATCGGCCGCGCGAATGAAAGCGGAACGCTTTGGCGAAAGGCCGCTTGAAGGCCGATCGGTCGCCCTTGTATTTTTTAATCCCAGCCTGCGGACGCGTGCGTCAATGCAGGTCGGTATCTACGAACTGGGCGGCAATCCGGTGATCCTTGAGCCGGGCGGAACATCGTGGACTCTAGAACACCGCGAGAACGCCGTAATGGACGGCGATAAGACGGAGCATATAAGCGAATTCGTTCGCGTGCTAGAACGCTATGTCGAGATGATCGGTGTGCGGACATTCGCCGGACTGAAGGACTGGGAGTCAGAGCGGGCCGACCCGGTGTTGAATGCCTTTGCAAAATATTCGACGAAACCGGTCATCAATCTTGAATCCGCGATGCATCATCCGTGCCAGGCGATGGCGGATATTATGACGATCCGCGAAAAGCTTGGCAGCGGGAAAAAGAAAGTGCTGCTTACATGGGCGTGGCATCCAAAACCGCTGCCGATGGCCGTGCCCAATAGCTTTGCTCTCGCCGCGACACAATTTGGGCACGACCTGACGATCGCGCATCCCGAGGGTTATGAACTAGACGACGAATTGCTTGGACAGATCAGAAACCACGCCGCTGCGAATGGCGGTAGTGTTGAAATAACCAACAGCGTAGATCAGGCGTTCGATAAGGTTGACATCGTTTACGCAAAGAGTTGGGGCAGCAAGGAGTGCTACGGTAATCCTGATAAGGACATGGCGTTTCGACTCGGCCTACGAAATGACTGGATCGTTGATCAGGCAAAGATGTCCCGGACTGCCGATGCGCTATTCATGCATTGTCTGCCTGTGCGGCGAAACGTGATCGTATCGGACAGCGTGATCGATTCGCCGAATTCCGTCGTGATCGACCAGGCCGAAAACCGGCTGCACATTCAGAAGGCAATAATGGCCGAGCTGGCCGGAAATGCTGAGTAACGATCTCTGCCGGAACCATACGCATTATGGATATCGAAACACTCGACCTTCTCCGTGAAGCACTTCCCTATATTCAGCGATTTCAGGGCAAGACCTTTGTCGTTAAGTTTTCCGGCAAGGTGACCGAGGATAAGGAGAACCTTGCCTCGCTTGCTGAAGAGCTGGCGTTGCTTCACGAGGTCGGCATTCGTGTCTGCGTTATCCATGGCGGCGGAAAGCAACTAAACGAACTGGCAGAACAGCTTGGCGTCGTCCAGACCGTCATCCAGGGCCGCCGCGTGACCGACGACGATACGCTGGAACTCGCCAAGATGGTCTTTCGCGGTAAGATCAACACCGAAATACTGGCTCAATTTCGACGTCGCGGCATACACGCGGTCGGTTTGTCAGGGATCGATGGCGGTGTCGTCACAGCGGTCAAGCGGCCGCCAAAGGATGTACTGAATCGTGAGACGGGCGAAACGCGGACGATCGATTTCGGCCATGTTGGTGACGTGGTAAGCGTTGATGCGTCGCTGATACATACGCTTCTCGACAGCGGATACCTGCCGATCGTATCGTCGCTTGGAGCCGATGATAACGGCCGCGTTTTCAACATCAATGCGGACACGATCGCCGCAGAGCTCGCGGTAAAGCTGGAGGCCGAGAAACTAATACTATTGAGCGACGTTAACGGAATTTATCTTGACCCGTCCGATGGATCCACCAAGCTCTCCCGCCTTACGGTCGCTGACGCGAGGCAGATGATCGACGACGGACGTGCGACCGGCGGCATGATCCCGAAGCTCGAGAATTTGATATCGCTTCTTGAGCGTGGAGTGAACTCTGCCCACGTTGTCAGCGGAACCGTGCGCAATGCCGTGCTGGCTGAAGTTTTTACAGATGAGGGCACAGGCACGATGGTCGTCGCGTCCGAGAAATATAACTAAAAAGGCCGCCCAATTTCGGACGGCCATTCAATGTGGTGCTCAGGGCGAGACTCGAACTCGCACGGATTTCTCCACACGCCCCTCAAACGTGCGCGGCTACCAATTACGCCACCTGAGCCAATACTGCAAAGAACCTATTGATTTGACGGCGGATTCGGTTGGATCGGTATCGCAACCGTCTTTCCCGAACCTGCCGAGTTGCTCGCCGGGGCCGCAGAATTTACCGGAGCCGCAGAATTTGCCGGCGCCGCGTTACTGTTGGTGTCGCCGATCACGATCTTCTGTTCGGATCCCGGCCCGATCGTCGCTTCGGCGACCGGTGTTGCCTCAGCCGCCGGCGTCGGCGTTGCTTCCGGCACCGCTTCTTCGTTCCCTGACAGGACGGACACATTTCCGCTAAATGCCGGCATCGAGATCATCAGAGCCGACACCATAAAAACTATAGCCGCACCGATCGTGAATTTGGCAAGGACGGAGGCCGTTCCGCGCGGAGCGAACGCATTACTTGAAACGTTGCTCGTAAACAAAGCACCCGCATCGGTCTTGCCCGGCTGCAGCAGTACCGATGCGACCAGCAGGATGCACGAGATGAAAAAAATTGCGTAAAGAACGTAAAGCACTTAAATGGTCTTCCTATTTTCGTCTCAAGCCGCCGTTTCAGGCCAGGCTCAAGAACTACTTGTAATTTACTATGGAAGCAAAGCTTTCAGCTTCCAGGCTGGCTCCGCCTACCAATGCACCGTCGATGTCATCCTGGGCCATTAAGGACGAAATATTGTCCGGTTTTACCGAACCTCCGTAAAGGATCCGCACCGCTTTCGCAACGCCCTCGCCGTGTGAGCCCGCGACCGTCCGGCGAATGTGCCCGTGCATTTCTTGAGCCTGTTCGGGCGTGGCGGTTTTACCCGTACCTATCGCCCAGACAGGCTCGTAAGCGATTATGATACGTTCCATATCGGAAACTGTCAATCCAGCCAAACTTCCCGTAAGCTGCGCTTTTACCACGGCATCAGCATTGCCGGCCTCGCGTTCGGCCAGTTGTTCGCCGACGCAGACGATCGCCGTCATTCCGGATGCGAGCGCGGCCTGTGCCTTGCGGTTGACCGATCCGTCGGTCTCGCCATAAAATTGGCGCCGCTCCGAATGGCCGATGATCACGTGCGAACAGCCAACGTCGTTGAGCATTGCGGCCGAGACCTCGCCCGTGTGTGCCCCAAATTCGTTCTGTACCGCGCAATCCTGGCCGGCAACCGCAATATTCGACCCGTCAAGCCGGTCAGCCACGGTCTTCAACGCAGTAAATACCGGTGCGATCACGACCTCACAATGACTCGCATTCGCCACCAGCGGTTTGAGCGCAAGCGCCGTATCGACCGCTTGGCCAAGCAGTTTATACATCTTCCAGTTTCCCGCGATCACAGGTTTTCTCATACTATTCGTCATCGAGTGCAGCTACGCCTGGGAGGACATCGCCCGCAAGGAATTCGAGGGTCGCGCCACCGCCGGTCGAGATATGCGAGATCTGATCGGCAAGCCCTGCCTGATTGACTGCGGCCACCGAGTCGCCGCCTCCAACTATTGAAGTAGCACCTTTTTCGGTGGCATCAGCCACGGCTTTCGCGATGGCGACCGTTCCTTCATCAAAAGGCTTCTCCTCGAACATGCCCATCGGCCCATTCCAGACGATGGTTTTCGCACCTTCGAGGGCATTCTTAAAGATCTCTATCGTCTCAGGCCCGATGTCTAGGCCAACCAGTCCCGCGTTCGTAAAATCGATCGGAATGGCCTTTCGCGACTTCAGCGGCTCGTAAGAATCGACCACCTGATGATCGGTCGGAAGCAGAAGTGTCACGCCCGCCGCGTTCGCCTTCTGTTCAATTTCAAGGGCAGTGGGCATCATATCGTCCTCAACCAGCGACTTTCCAACCGTGAGGCCGTGCGCTTTGAAAAATGTGTATGCCATTGCCCCGCCGATCAAGAGCCTGTCAACCTTTCGGTCGATGAGCGATTCGATGACGGGGATCTTGTCCGACACTTTCGCTCCGCCCAGAATAGCAATGAACGGCCTATCGGGATCGTCAAGAGCCTTTCCGAGGAAATTCAACTCCTTTTCCATGAGGAGGCCGGCAACGCAAGTATCGACAAAATGTGTGATCCCTTCGGTCGAGGCGTGGGCACGGTGGGCGGTTCCGAATGCGTCGTTGACATAAATATCGCAGAGTTCAGCAAGTTGTTTAGCGAACCCTTCGTCATTCTTTTCTTCCTCGGCGTGGAGCCGAAGGTTTTCGAGAAGAAGTATCTGGCCCGGTTCAAGTTCGTGGGCCTGTCGAGAAACGTCCGGCCCAATGCAATCCTCCGCAAAGAACACGCGGTCATTTTTTATCTCTGCCCTGCCGACTGCCGTGCTGTTCTCGCTAAGCAAGACGCTTCCTTCGAGATTACCCGAGATCTCCTGTAGCTGCGGGATCTGACGAAGGTGATCGAACACAGGTCGCAAACTATACTTTGCGGGATCGTACGGAATACCTTTCTCTTCAGCCTTCTTTTTGTCTTTGATCGGCCGTCCGAGATGCGAGGCTAGAATAACGCTCGCGCCTTGCTCGATCGCATATTCTATCGTTGGAAGCGCCGCACGGATACGTGTGTCATCTTCGATCACGCCATTTTTTATCGGCACGTTGAAGTCCACTCTGATAAACAGAAGCTTTCCTGCGATATCGACATTCTTGATGGTCTTTTTGCTCATATGAATTGAAGTGTTGTCGATAGTATAGCGAAGAATTGACGGATCGAGAGAACCGTCGTAAGAATTTTTAGGGAGCAATTACGATCGGGTGGATGATTCGAGCTCGTTCCGATCAAAAAGCGGCTCGCGATCTGAAGTTCGGAGCCGCTCGGCAAGGTGAGTCGTTCAGGCCATCATTTCAAGCCAACTTGCGACTTATACTTGAGCTTATCGTTCTGGAAGGTGATGATGATCGCGCTGTAATTCTCGCCGGACCATTTGTAAACCGTGAACGTCAGGCCGCCTCCCGAACTGCTGCTCAACTCCTCACCAGGGCCACCCATTATCCGTTCGACTTCGTCCTTCGTCATATCGGTCTTGAGACGGTCATAGTTCTCCTTTGAGACCCCGCCGCTCGATGGCCTCGAAGCCGGCGTTCCGGCCGGGGCCGAATTGGCCGGGCCCTTCGCTGGCGGTGGCGGCGGGTCCTTTTTCGTGAACTTCTCCAACTGCGGACAGGAACACCCTAGAACGACGAGTACCAGAATCGTCGCGACGAGATTTAACGAGTTCTTCATAGGCCTGAGGGTCGGACGGGTAATTTTCATCGGCCGCAGTAACTAGAGTCCCTTTGCCGCAATGAACTTGACCAGATCGCGAACGCGGCACGAATAGCCCCATTCATTGTCATACCATGCGAGCACTTTGACGGCCGTCCCACCAATGACCTTTGTGTTCTCGGCATCGACTATAGATGAGTTCGAATTGCCGCGATAATCGATCGAAACGAGTGGCTCTTCTGAAAATGCCAAAATTCCCTTCAACTCTTCGTTAGCCGCATCTTTCAGAACACGATTCACTTCCTCCGTTGAGGTTTCCTTTTCGACATTCATCACCACATCCACAAGCGAAACATTCGGTGTCGGGACACGGACGGAGATGCCGTCAAATTTCCCCTTTAGTTCCGGGATGACAAGAGCGACCGCTTTGGCCGCACCGGTCGAGGTCGGGATCATCGAAACGGCGGCGGCCCGTGCGCGCCGCAGATCTTTGTGGGGCAGGTCGAGAAGGTGCTGATCGTTGGTATAGCTGTGGATCGTGTTCATCAAGGCGTTGACGATGCCAAATTTCTCGTGAACGACCTTCGCAACCGGGGCAAGGCAATTTGTGGTGCACGATGCGTTGGAAATGACATGATGTGCGCCCGCATCGTACATACCTTCATTGACCCCGAGGACGATCGTCACATCCTCGCCTTTCGCGGGTGCAGAGATGATAACTTTCTTAACGCTGCCGCGCAGGTGTTTAGAAGCGTCTTCCGCCTTTGTGAAGCGTCCGGTCGATTCGATCACGATCTCGGCGCCGACCGAGGCCCAATCGATCGCTGCCGGGTCCTTTTCGCTGAACACCTTGAACGAATCACCGTTTACCTTGATAGTATCGCCCTCGGCGCTAATGTCATGGTCAAGATTGCCCATCACCGAGTCGTATTTCAGTAGATGTGCAAGGGTTTTTGTATCCGTAAGGTCGTTAACTGCAACAAAATCAATATCCTTGTCGCCGAGTGCCGTTCGCATAACATTCCGTCCGATCCGGCCAAACCCATTGATGCCAACTTTGATCCCCATTTCTAAAAGGCCCTCCGTAATAAATGATTGTAAAAGCTCAACGATAGCCTACTTTTTCTCCAACTTCAATTGCTTGGCCTCTCGAAGTGGAGTTCTTGTTGTGCGACGTGTAAAATCGGTCAGTTACCCGGACTCATAGTTTCGGCAACGCTTGGAACCGATCACACTGGTGAACGTTTTGAGCCTTTAGTTGGCGATGTTGCCGCGAGCGAGGGAGGCCCAAAGGATTTTGTTGAAACAAACAAAAAAACAAAGTCGTAGTAACCGATTGAGTTTTTCAGCGGCCTAAAGCATTAGGGATCTATAACCTGGAGCAATCCTTTGCATGAATAGTCGTCACCAATATCGGATCAGGATGTTCGCATTGTTCGTTTCAGCTCTGCTGTGTTCTGCGGCTGGCATCAACGCGCAGACAGAACAGGTAGCCAGGCTAGCATTAGAGCCGGCTGAAAAGCGTGCTTCATCGGCAAGTGAGCCTGCCTCGGCCGGAGCAGACACATCTGCAGCAAGTACCGGCGTTTTGCGTGTTGGCGTCCAGACCTCGACACCGTTGCCGCTCACGCTTGATGAGGCTATTCGGCGCGCCTTGAGCAACAACAATACGATCGAGATATCCCGGGATGATGTGCGCCAGCAGGAAATGTCGATCCGTTCCTTGCTTGGTGTTTACGACCCGGTTTTTTCGGTCACGCCGACGATCAATCGAAATTCACGTACAGGCAGCGCCGCCACCACAGATTTTACGGCCAACGCCTCAATGCAGCATACCCTTCGTTTTGGAGGGGGGAATTACCAGGTATTTTTGAACAATACGCGGACGGAAAACGCGTTTTCTCAAGCCCAGGTTACGTCCGGTGAGGTAAGCGGGACGAGCGCGATCTACTCGACAAGCCTTGGCGTTCGCTACCAACAGCCGCTTTTTAGGAACTTCAAGATCGACAACACTCGGCGGAACCTTCGCATAGCGCGACGTGTCCTGGAGCAAACCGACGCCGATTTCCGACGGCAAACGATCGACATCATTTCGCAGGTGCAGCGTGCATACTGGGATCTTGTCTTCAATCTTAGAAATCAACAGAATCGCGTGGAGAACGTTAATCTGGCCCGCGAGAATCTTCGTCAGGTCGAGGCAAAGATCAAGGAAGGTGCGGCCGCGCCTTTGGCTCGTGCGGAGGTCGAAACGGAGCTTGCAAGTCGCGAAGGCGATTTGCTCCTTGCCACGCAGCAGGTTTCTCAGACCGAGAACCTTCTGAAGCAGCTCATTATTAAAGACGCGACTGCTGCGGAATGGTCGATGAGTTTTGTTCCCACAGACAAGCCGGCGTTTAGCCTCACGCCGGTAAGTATGGATGCCGCCATTAAGGATGCGATGGACAACCGTTTTGAATTGCGGCGTCTTAAGCTTGCTCGCGACATCAATGCCATTGACATCGCGTATTTCAAGAACCAGACAAAACCTCAGATCGATTTCAACACGACCGTCTCGCTCGACGGGCTGTCCCTTGGCAGTGCCTCGACCGGTTCTGTGATCATTCCGCAGTTCACGGGGAATGACAACATTCTGCGCGAGCGCTTGAACCTTCTGCTTCCGGCTAATCAGCAGATAGCTCAAACATACTCAACTGTTTCCGGAACGGCGCCCTACCTGGTCGGTGGATTCAATCGGTCGTTTGCGAATCTGTTTCGATCGGACGCACCAAATCTTTCGTTTGGCGTAACGCTTTCTTTTCCCCTGCGTAACCGTACGGCCAAGGCAAACCTTGCCGGCGCACAGATCACCCAGAATCAGATAGATTCTCAGATCAGGTCGCAGGAACAAGCCGTCCTTGTTGAAGTGCGAAATGCGGTGCAGGGACTGGAAACGGCCAGGCAGCGCGTTCTGACCGCACGCAGGGCCCGTGAATCCGCCGAGAAGCAGCTTGAGGGCGAGAGGCAGCTTTACGATGCGGGCCGGTCGACGACGTTCCTTCTCTTTCAAAGGGAGAACGCGCTGACGGCCGCGCGAAACTCCGAGATCGGGGCGGAAACCGACTACAATAAGGCTCTCTCGGACCTTCAGCGAACGACATCTACAACCTTTGAGATCAACAACATTGTCGTAGAATCACCAACTTACGACAAATAGGTCTGGTGAACGACCGATCGATGCCCGCGTGACGGATTGAGACAATTTTCCGCGCGGGCTTTTGCATTCCACGCAACTCTGCGACAATCTTCGCCGTGAAGATCTCGGCGGTAATTATCACACTTAACGAAGCGGAGAAGATTGCCGACGCAATTGATAGTGTTAGTTGGGCTGATGAGATACTTGTTGTCGATTCGGGAAGCGATGACGCAACAATGTCGATCGCAGCCAAGATGGGGGCTGAGGTGGTCCAACGACCGTGGCCCGGGTTTGCGGCACAAAAGCAGTTTGCAGCCGATTCGGCGCGAAACGACTGGATCCTGAGTATCGACGCTGACGAGCGGGTCTCTGATGATCTGAGTAAAGAGATCCGTGCACTTGATCGGGGCGCCGATGGGTATCGAATTCCGCGGCTTTCATACTACATGGGACGCCCGATCCGTCATGGCGGTTGGTATCCGGATCGGCAGCTTCGGCTTTTTGACCGTCGGAAAGGCCGTTGGAGAGACAGACGGATCCATGAATCAGTTGAGATGGACGCTGGAGCTGCAACGAGCGACCTTCGGCACGATATCCTGCACTACAGCGTAGATGACGCCGGCCATCACCATCGAATGATCGGCGAGCGATATGCCCCGTTGGCGGCCGAGCAGATGCTTGCCGAGGGCCGGATCGCCTCACCCACGCGCATCGCTCTCGCCGCGCCGGCAGCATTCCTTAGAAGCTATGTTTTGAAGGCCGGCTTTCTGGATGGCCTGCCGGGACTTTCGATCGCGAGCTTCGCGGCGCATCACGCATTTCTGAAGAATCTGCTCCTTTGGGAGATGCAAAACAGATAACCCCTAGGCGTAAGAACGTGATCCTACAACCTATCACTGCCTGAGGTCATCAAATGTTTCGGAAAAACGCCGGTTACGATAAAATAGTTTCGGTGGGATCTATCTCTGCGTTGGAGCGTCATATGAGGGCTTCTCTTCTGCTCTTCTCCGTTCTTGTTCTTCTTTCGGTCGAGGTGCCTGGCCAAAAGGGTATTGACACGCAGACGAAGACGATCAAGGACGGGTCTAATAGAACGACATCGCGCAGTTCGGATGCGACGAGAGCGATTGATTGGGGAAAAGGCAAGACCCATGTTCGTGACCGATTGGCGAACCCGTATAAGTTGAATTCGCGGCGAGACGTACTGGTTGGTACGATCATTGACGTTCTTAAGGAACGAAAGATGATCGTGGATGAGGCATCATCCAGGCTCAATGACGGCATAATCGTTACGCAGCCATACGTATTTGCAAAAGGTGCGGTAGTGGCACAGTCTGAGCTTAGAAGATACGGCGTGCTTGAATTTGCGGACAATGCGTGGTCGAAGGGCCGCTATGTCCTGACGATCGAGGTTCAGCCGATCGACGGCATTCAGAATAATGTTCTTGTTAACGCAAAGGTTGAGGGGTTGGCTGGGGCCGGCCTCGGATCAGAATGGACGACGGTCGCAAGCTCCGGACAGGCGGAAGAGGAATTTCTCGTAAAATTGGTCGAGGCGGTTACGGGAGTTTCTCCTGACGAGCCGAAACCGGCAGACAACTAGGTTTCAGATGTTCGATACGGCGGGACAGAGATCGGTACGGATCATTATCAGGCTTGCGGCTGTGTCTGCACTTGTTTTGTGTTTTACCGGGTTTGCCTTTACCCAGGACGCTGACACCCAGAATGTTCTTAACCCCGGACCGAAGGAGGACGATCGCCCAAAGTCAGTAAAGGACTTTATCGCGAAACAACGGGCTGAAAAGTTGAAGAAGGATCACGAGGAACTGTTGCAGAGGGGCGATGAGTTACTGCAACTGACGGGGCAGCTTGAAACTGCTCTTGAAAAGAATCGGAGCTTGACCCCGGCGGACCGTGAAAAACTCGCAACCGTGGAAAAACTCGCGCAAAAGATCAGGAAGAGTTTGGGCGGCGACGATGATACAGACGATGCATCGAACCAGCCGGGGAAAACAGGCCCGCCCGCGGATGTTGCAGAGGCGGTTCTCGATCTGAAGGACATGGCGACGAAACTCGTCGATGAATTAAAAAAGACCACGCGGTTCAGCATATCTGTCGTCGCGATCCAAAGTTCAAATTCCGTTTTGAAACTCGTCAAATTCCTTCGGTTGAAAAAATGAGCCCACCCTTACCGAACTCGACCCGTTCATCCCCCTTAGGACTCCTGTTCCTCTTCTTCGTTTTGTCCGGATCGGCGTTCGTTCTTGCTCAGGATACCGGGTCCGTGATCAAGGTAGATTCGGCTACTGTCGTCCTGAACGCAACGATACTCGACGCGCAGGGCAAATTCGTCTCCGGCTTGCGGCAAGATCAATTCAGTGTTCTTGAGAATGGCCGCGCGCAGGTAATAAGTTATTTTTCTGCAGCAGATACGCCATTCGCGGCGGCTATTCTGATCGATACTTCGGGCAGCATGGAATCGCGGTTGAGCATGGCTCGTTCTGCGGCCATCAATTTCCTCGACGGACTTCGATCCGAAGATAGTGCGGCAGTTTATCGTTTCGCCTCAACGGTGGAGCTGGTGCAGGACTTTTCCGGGAACAGGGACATTTCGGAAGCGATATTCGACGTTAAGGCTGACGGGATGACGGCTCTGAACGATGCTATCTGCAAGGCTGCCGAGGAGCTAAAGGGTCGGCCCGAAAAGCGGAAGGCGATCGTTGTGCTTTCGGACGGTGCGGATAACAACAGCGGTCGCTCAGCGGATAAAGCCCTCAAATCGGCAATTGAGGCACAGGCCCTGATCTATACGGTCGATATGTCCGCGATAGAGACGAACGGTCGGGAAAGGATGCAAAATCAGGGTGTTCTAAAGAACTTCGCGGAAAAAAGCGGCGGTCGGTTCATTGCAGCGCCGGGCGGTTCCGCATTGCGCCAGGCCCTGAAGGGTGTCGTCGACGAACTTGGCATCCAGTACACGCTCGGCTATGAGCCGTCAAATCAGGATAAGGACGGTAAATGGCGGGCCATCGAGCTTAAGGTCGCCCGGCCGAATCTGACCATCCGGACTCGCAAGGGTTATACAGCGTCAAAGTAACCGATTGTCAGACACCACAATGTGATGCCTAATCGTCGTCATCTGTTAGAACGAATGTCAGGATCATCGTCACGCGATACTCCGTGACATTTCCGTTCTCGATCTCCACTTTTTGCTCTTTGATCCATGCCGAGCGGATGTTGTTGATCGTCTTCGAAGCACGTTGAATTCCCGATCGTACCGCGTCCTCAAATCCAGTGGTCGACGAGGACGTGATCTCAATATTCTTTGCAACCGTCATTATTAGCTACCTCCCTAATTCAAATCTAAGTTCTACATTTCCGAGACGAGGCTGGTTTGATTCCGTGCCCGGTCGTTGAACCGGTCTTGGGCCAATCCGATCAACTGATCCAGGACGTCGGCGAACGGGAGCCCGCTGCCGGCCCACATCTTTGGATATCCGGAAGCATCGGTCAACCCTGGCATCGTGTTGATCTCATTGATCAGAAGCGTGCCCGTGTCACTTCGCAAAAAGAAGTCCACGCGGGCCAAACCCGATCCATCGATCGCTTTGAACGCCGTGATCGCCATCTGTCGTATCTTCGCCGCCAATTCGGCAGATACCGGTGCCGGAACCACGAACTCGTTGTTGCCCGTGCTTGAGTATTTTTCGTCGTAGTCAAGAAACGCCTTCGACCTGTCCTTGATAATGTACTCGCCGGGAAGACTAGCTTTGGGGTCGTCGTTGCCGAGAATGGCGCACTCGATCTCTCGCATTTTCAGCCCCTCTTCGATGATGATCCGACGATCATAGCGAGCCGCAAGGCCAATGGCGGACCGGAGCGATCCGGTGTCGTCTGCCCTTGAAATACCGACCGAAGATCCAAGGTTTGCCGGTTTTACAAAGCACGGATAACCAATGCTGCGTTCGATCCTCTCGGTCACACGGTCGGGAGCGCTTTCCCATTCGCCGCGCAAGAACCACGCATAACGGCACATCGCAAGCCCAGCCTCTTCGAAAAGAGCCTTCATCACGACCTTGTCCATGCCGCATGCCGAGGCTAAGACCCCGCACCCAACATAAGGCAGCCCGGCTAGCTCCATAAGGCCCTGGATAGTGCCATCCTCCCCAAACGTGCCGTGCAGCACCGGAAATGCGACATCCAACCGAAGGTCCCTAAGGCCGGCCGAATCCTTCCTGTCAATGGTCAGGCCGTGAGATCGCGGGTCGCCGAACAGCCCAACTATTGTCTCTGGTTCAAGATCCGAGATATCCAGGCAGGCCTGAGCCTCTTCATCCAGGAAACAGACAGATTCATACGGGTTCAGCCAGCGGCCTTCCGCCGAGATCGCGATCGGCACAATTTCATACTTTTCGTGGTCGATGGCCCGTATCACGTTCCCGGCAGAGCGGATCGAGATCTCATGCTCGCCTGACCGTCCGCCAAACAACAATCCAACTCTTGTCTTCATACAAACCAGCAATTCCCGACTTGGAAGATCAGGCACAAATGCCTCATCTACAGTATTGTTTTGCCCAAAGCCGACAGGATCAATTCACACGCGAGTTCAACAGTGATGTTGCTCTGGTCAAGCATTGGGTTTACTTCGACGATCTCAAATGACCGCATCCCGCCGCGTTCGGCGATCACCTCGAGTGCCAGGTGGGCCTCACGATAGGTTGCGCCGCCGCGAACGAGGGTCCCCGACCCAGGTGCAAATCGGGGATCGATCACATCCACATCGAACGTAACAGAATAACCACCGGTCGCTCGGGATGCGATGTCGATAGCTTCGTTGACGCAACTGAGCATACCTCGCTTGTCGATGTCGCTCATCGTAAAGAAATTGCTTTGAAGCCCAAGTTCGTGTATCCGAGACCGTTCACCCTCGTCCAGATCGCGCGCCCCGACATGGGCAAAAAATTCAGGGTTCAGTTTTGGAGCGAATCCGCCAAGTTGGACAAGGTTGGGGTCGCCGTAGCCAAGCAGCGTAGCGAGAGGCATGCCGTGGATATTTCCCGTCGGCGACGAGGCCGGCGTGTTGATATCAGCGTGTGCGTCAAACCAGATCAGGCCGAAGGTCTCGCTACGCTCGCGGAAATACCTCGAAACGCCAGAGACGGACCCGATCGCGATCGAATGGTCGCCGCCCAAGATCACCGGGGTAGAGCCATCCGAAAGACAGCCGTAAACGGCATCCGCCAGGTTGCGGCAGGAAGCGAGCGTCTCAGCCAGATATCGCGGGTTGGCGCCCGCCGGGGCGGACTCTGACGGCTTAACGATATCCACGTTTCCCCGATCCTCCGCATCATATCCAAGCTGGCGGATCATTTCGATGAGACTTCCGCCCCGCACCGACGCGAGCCTGATCGCTTCGACCCCAAGTTCGCTCCCCGGTTTCCCTGCGGCGTAGCCAAGCGGTGATCCGATAACGGAGACCTTCCGTTTTATGGACATGAATCCTACCTTTTAAGTTCTCAATATTTCGCCAAAACCGGAAGCAAAGAGGTGCCTGATCGCTTCCAGGGCCTCAACCTCGTCATCACCATCCACCAGAACCGTCAATACAGAATCGGCGGGTGCCGCAAGCGTCAAAACGTCGAGCATCGATTTCCCGTCCGCTTGTGCAGGAACGTCCTTTCTTTGCAGCGTCACGCTCGAAGAATACCGGCCTGCAACCTTCACCAATTGCGCGGCAGCCCTTGCATGAAGGCCAAGCGGGTTGACGATCAAAATTTGGCCCTCAAGCATCTTTCTTCAGCCTTGCAGGTTCCAATAACGCCGCAGTCCGATAGATCGACTGTTTCCCCTGTTCCTCCACCTCTTTCGCCAACTCGCTGAGGGATACATCCCTGGGATGAGTGGCAAACTTGATTATCATGGGGAGATTGGCGCCCGTCACCATCTCGATATTGCCATCTTCCAGGAACATCGCAGAAATGTTGGTCGGCGTTCCGCCAAACATATCCGTCATCAATAACACCCCCGAGCCTTTCGAAACGCTCTTTATGGCCCGCTGGATCTCATCCTTGGCCGTCTCCACATCATCGTGCCAGCCGATCGAAACGGCAACGATGTTGTGCAGATCGCCGATAACGGTTTCGGCCGCCGCCAAAAGCTCGGTCGCCAACTGCCCATGCGAAACGATAACTGCTCCAACTTTGTGTTCAGTCATACCTACAAGTCATTCTTCGGCCGTTGATACGACACTATTTTTGCATATCGCGATGGACAATCGAAACACGGTAACCATCGCGCTTAAGTACCTCGCCAACGGCGTTAGCAACCATTACCGATCTATGCCGGCCCCCGGTACAGCCGATTCCCAGTGTTAGGTACGATTTACCTTCTTTCTGATAGAAGGGCAAAAGATACTCGATAAGGCCAATAAACCGGCCGATGGTCTCCTGAACATCCTTTTGCTTGGTTAGGTACCTGACGATCTTAGCGTTCTCACCGGTGAGGTCCCTGAGTTCCAACTCGAAGTACGGGTTCGGAAGATGCCTGACGTCGAAGAGGAGATCAAGATCCCGCGGATTGCCGAACTTGTGCCCAAAACTTACGATCTGGACCTTGAGCGGCGATTCTCCTGCAGTGTGACTGAATTTCTGGATCAATAAACGCCGCAGTGTGTGGACGGTATGCTCCGACGTATCCAGGATGAGGTCGGCAGTCTCGCGAATGTGCTTCATCGCTCGGCGTTCGCGGCGGATCGAAGCGAGCAAGCCGCGCCCTTTGTCCGCTGGATGAGGCCGACGCGTTTCAGAAAATCGGCGCTGCAGGACCTCGTCCGAGGCCTCGAAGAAAATCACGAACGGCCGAAGCCGCTTCTTTGCAAGTTTTTCAAGTTCTGCCGGAAACCTGGAAAGAAAATGCCGCTCACGAATGTTGATAACGAGCGCGGCCTTTTCGATAGGTTTTTGCTCCTCCTCGTTGGGAAGCATCAGCCTGGCGAAGGTAAGAAGCATCGTCAGCGGAAGATTGTCAACGCAGAAGTATCCAAGATCCTCGAATGCATTCGTAGCCGAACTCATTCCAGAACCGCTTAGACCCGTTATTATCAGGAAATTCAGCACCCCCGGAGATCGCCGGGGTCTGGCCGAAGGTTTTAAACGGGATGGATCTCGAGCCACTTTTGACGGCATATTCGCAAAACGCCAATGATGATGTTGCCGAAGGCGCAATTCAGCGGCCTGACGGCATCCTTCATCTTGCTTCGATCTGACAGAATGGCCCTAAGGTTCGATCAAGCCATAATTCCCATCCTTTCTCTTATAGATCACCGAGATCCGCTGATTCTCGGCGTTGCGGAATACGAGGAAGTTCTCATCCGCCTCGTTAAGGAGCATCGCGGCCTCTTCGCTGGTCACCGGCTTGACCTCATAACCATTGGTCGAGATGATCCTGGCTCCCCGTGGTTCCGGCTGCACGGGATCGGTTTCCGCCGCCACGGAACTTACCGACTTTGCCTTATGCGACTTGTCAATCACCTTCTTCTTGACCTTCAAGGCTTGCTTTTCAATCTTGCCGGCGGTTTGGGAGATCGATTGGTACATGTCCGGCGAACTCGCCGTTGCGGTAAGAATTTCGTTCCGCCAGTTAACGATCATTTCGGCCCGGTGGCGGCCACGTTCTACTTCAAGGATAACGTGCGCCTTTGTGGCTTTGCCGTCGAAGGCATGTGATATCCTTTCGAATTGTTGTTCAGCATGTGTTTTGAGGGCTGGTGTTACGTCGATGTGTCTTCCAGTGTATTCAAGTATCATACGCGTTCCCTACGAGTAAGTTTCCAAGCTGTTTTCGTGCCAAGCATCCGGTTCAAATAACAGTTTTCCTTTCCCGCGATCCGGCGATGTTAAGCTGGTCACGATATTTAGCGACCGTCCGGCGCGACAGTTTCACGCCCTCCTTGCCCAAGATCTTCGCTATCTGATCGTCGGTAAGAGGGTTCTTGCTATCCTCCTCATCGACAAGCTTCTTGATCCTGAGTTTAAGGATACGTGTTGAAACCTCTTCGCCGTCCTCGTTCATCATCCCTTCGCTGAAAAATCGTCGAAGTTCAATAACGCCCTGGGGTGTGTGTGCGTACTTCCGGTTCACGACACGCGAGATCGTTGAAAGATGCATGCCAATATCTTCGGCAACGTCTTTCAGCATCATTGGCTTTATATATTCAACACCCCGGTCAAGGAACTCCTGTTGGCGGTGTACGATACATTCAACGACGCGATAGATCGTTTGTCGGCGGTGCTCGATATTTCTTAGCAGGTCAACTGCCGACCGCATCCTCTCTTTGATAAAATCCTTTGTTTCCTTGGAGGTGCCGTTCTGATCAAGCATCTGATGATAGGTCGGGCTGATGCGAAGCCTGGGGCTGCCATCGTCGGTAAAGTAGATAACGTATTCGTCATCGACCTTTTCAATGTAAACTTCCGGCGCGACGAAAACGGAATCATCGCTTGAATATCTACGGCCGGGATAAGGATCGAGTGTCTTTATCACCTCGATCTCCGCCGCGAGCTCCACCAGGCTCCTTCCTGTTTCCTTTGCGAGATGGTTGAGCCTGTGTGGCTGAAGATCTTCCAGATGGTCGCGAACGAGATCGGCGGCCAATGTATTTCCTTCGCCTATCGCGTCAAGCTGGACCAGGATACACTCCTTGACGTCAACGGCTCCGCAACCGACCGGTTCGAGGCCCATTACCACCCTTCGCGCAGCCTCGACTGTTTCAACACTGCATCCGACCATCTCTGCAATGTCAGCGGGGGAAGCGCTAAGGCGCCCGTCTTCATCCAAATTGCCGATAACAAGAATTGCCGTGGTCTCCAGCGCCTCGCTGATCGGTTGAAGGTGCAGCTGCCATTCGAGATGTTCTGCCAGTGTCTCCGTGTGAGAAAGGAACTGCTCGAAACTCGGAGCGTCATCCTTATATTCGAATTCCTGCGTCTTATATCCAGGATCGAGGTAGTCCTGAAACTCCCTGCCGAAATCAATTTCCTCAAAAGAATCTGATGCCTCGTTCGACAGGGCTTCATCAGAACCAAGGGTATCCGTCGGGGGAGCCCCATCGATACCATTTGCCGTGGGTTCTCCGAGGCTGCCGGGCGCAAGCCTCAGATCATCCCCCATCATGTCCGCGGACTCAATATTCCCGGCTCGACCGTTCTCGAACTCTTCGAAATTTCCGTCTGCGTTCTGGTCCAGGATGTTGTCTGATATCTCGTGCACCTCGTCGCCGGGCTGAACCTCCTCCAGCATCGGGTTTGCCGTTAATTCCTGTTCGATAAGTTCCGATAATTCAACCGATGTCATCTGAAGCATCTCGATCCTTTGCCGTAGTTGTGGCGTTAGGATCATCCGCTGCTGAAGATTGGTTGTGAGTCTAAGCGATGACATTGCTTGTAGTTACCGAATCGAGATGATGGCTTTCCCCGCACCGGCGAGCCACGACACTCGTCCACTTGATTATACGAAGTTTTGAAAATAAATGGAAAAAGTACTGACGTGACTAACGTCGGGTTTGCCCTATAGAGGGGCGACCTTTTGTACACATTGGTGTAAGATTAAAGCGGTCGAAAGATGAAGAAACGGCTGCTGATAGTGGATGATGAGCCGAATCTGCTGGCCGCGATCGCTGCGGTTCTGCGCGGGGAAGGTTTTGACGTCACGACCGCGCGGAACGGTCGCGATGCGATGCTCCAGATCGCCCGAACCATACCGGACTTGATCGTTAGTGATGTTCGAATGCCGATCATGGATGGGTACTCGCTCGTCCGTAAGATCCGCACTGCGCCGCACACCAAGTTGATCCCAATTGTTTTTCTAACCGCTAAGGATGAGAGGCGCGACCGGATCGAGGGCTTTCGTTCAGGCGTTGACGTTTATCTTGCGAAGCCATTCGAACCCGACGAACTGGTCGCTGTGATAAACGGCATTCTGGATCGAACTGAATACATGCGGGCTGCCATCACTACGCTTATGTCCGAACCCTTGCCGCCCAAAGAGACGTATTTGCGTGACGAGGAACTGACCGACGCCGAGTGGCGGGTTGCAGAATCCCTGGCGGAGGGACTAAGCAATAAGGAGATCGCGTCTCGTTTGAACCTAAGCACGCGGACGATCGAGAATCACGTCAGCCGCATACTTGCAAAAAAAGGCCTCTCCAATCGCGTCGAGCTGGCCCGACTTGTTCTCTCCAACAAACCCAAGTAGGTTTCAAAACGATGCCCCGGCCTGTTGAGTAGAAACACCTATTCCTCATAAGTATTTCTATTGATTCGCTTTTTGGCCGTTCGAACTACCATAGACTTGCGGAGGGAAAATTATGTTGATGAGAGAACAGCGGATCGCCCTAAGGTGCCTGATCTCCGCTGGGATCGTGATGGTTCTGGTTTTCTGGCTGGCGGCCTGGGTGCTTGGCCAGGATGCTGTAAACCAGCGGACGGTGATCACAGAGCGGCGGAACGTGTCAGGCAGGGTTCTGCCGCCGACAATGACCCAATACCGGGGGATCAAGATCGGCCTGACAGCGAAGGAGGTACGGGATCTGATAGACAGATCACCAGAATCGGCTGATGATACCGGATACTTTTATGTTTTTTCAGATTCGGAGACTGCTCAGATCCTTCTCGACAAAGAAAAGAAGGTGAGGGCGATAGCGGTAACGTATCTGGGCAAAGACGCGGAAGCTCCCACATACGAAGCGGTGTTCGGGAAGGACGTTCCACTCAAGCGATCCGCCGATGGAAGGATCTACAACATGGTGAAGTACCCGGAACTCGGGATCTGGATCGCCTACTCGAGCCTCGGACCCGAAGCGAAGGATCCGATGGTCTCGATCACTATTCAATCACTTGAAAGCTAGGTTCTCCGGCAAGGAACGCGAACGACACATCTCGCGGCGGACGCTGGCCCATCCCTCATCGCTCGTTTCGCACTCACAGGTCTATAATCAAAGTGCAGGTCAATACCGGGCAAGTGCTGGGTTTACGTGGAGGCTCTAGATTGTCGATCAGAGGGCGATTGCTTTTGCTAACGGTCGGGTTGGCCGTTCCGCTGGTACTCGTCGGCTTCTTCAACCTCTGGGAGGCTTGGCAGGCGAGCCGCGTACAACTAAACCGATCTATTGAGCGGCAGGCCGAACTTGCCGCCACGGCCTTCGAACAATGGATACAGGCCCAGACCCAGACGTTGAAGACCGTATCGACCCTGGCGGGGGCCGGCAACCAAGGCAGCCTTCGCGACTATCTAAATTCGATCATGAAAACGCGCCCACATTGGCGCGACGTTCAGATCGTTGACCAGGCTGGAAATATTGTCCTTTCGCAGACCGTCCGCGAAAAGCCATTGCCCATCGTCCCGACCGCTACCATTGGGGACGAGCTAAGGTCGAAGCATTCGCTTATCGTCACGGCCGAACAACTATCGACTGAGAATCTTCGTCTTTTGTCCCTGGCAATGCCCCTGGCCGATGGGCGGTTTATTGTGGCGAGGATCGACGGAGAAAGCTCCAGCGAGGTCTTCCATCAACTTCATCTTCCAAAGGAGTATATAATTGCCGTTTTCGACCCAAACAACCGCCTTGTATATCGAAGCAATGTCTCGCCGGAACACATGTCGATCGACGTGAGCGATACGGCCCTTCTCTCAGCCATTAATGCAAAACAAACCGGAACTATTGAAGTTGAAAGCCCCTACGATCAGATCAAGCGGATCTATGGCCTGGCGCGGATCGAATCGGCGAACTGTGTTGTAGTCGTAGGCGTTCCGAGTGAGAGTTTGTACGCACCCGCGAAGGCCCAGTATTGGCGACAGCTTTGGATCGGGTCGCTGATAGCGATCCTGGCGGGGGTCTTGGCGTTGATAATAGCGAGAGGCATCGTATTTCCGATGCGGGATCTGACCGCGACTGCCCGGGCCTTCGGTCATGGTGACCTTTCAATACGAACCGACGTTACGGCCAGCGGTCCGCTGCTTGAGGTCGCAGAAACCTTCAATCAAATGGCCGAACGGATCCAACAGAGAGAAGAAAAGCTGAAAGAACTCGACAATCTAAAGTCGGAATTTGTCAGCAGCGCGTCACACGAACTTCGGACGCCTTTGACGACGATCAAGGCCCTGGTCCGCGTCCTGCAAAGTGAGAATCCTACCGCCGAAGAACGTGCGGAATATCTGGACACCATCGGCGACGAGTGTGATCGGCAGATCGAGTTTGTTCGCAACCTTCTCGACCTGTCACGTATCGAGTCGGGGGCCTATAGGCCGAATCTTACTGAGGTTGAGCTTGCAGGATTCATTCAGGACGTTGTCGGATCGCAACTTCGCGCGGCCGCCTCCCGCGAGCTTACTCTCAACTTGAGCCTCCCGGCCGAGGGACTCCCGGTTGTGATGACGGATTACGATATTCTCAGGCGGATACTCTCGAGCCTTATCGAAAATGCTATGAAATACACCGCTGCCGGCGGGGAGATCCAGGTCTC
>WBZY01000242.1_pt1 | contig 46070 bp, 41 predicted proteins | sample 5204191 | NCBI WGS metagenome assembly WBZY01 (sample SAMN12344363, study PRJNA552823) | activated sludge metagenome | biome: Activated sludge suspended growth; feature: Anammox Sidestream; material: Wastewater; isolation source: activated sludge from anammox sidestream of wastewater treatment...
ACATCCTCCAACACTTCGGCCGTGGCGGTGCTGGTGCAGCCGTTGGTGCCCGTCACCACCAGGGTGTAGGTACCCGGCACACACACCGTCGGGTTCTGGTCGGTGCTGCTGAAGCCGCCGGGGCCGCTCCAGCTGTAGGCGCCGTTACCCACGCCTTGCAGGGTCACGCACGGGTTGGTGCAGGTGATCGTGCCACCGGCCGCTTGCGCACCGGGGACGCTGTTGTCCAGGAACACCTCCACCTGGTCTTGGGCCGTGCAACCGTTCACCGTGTCGGTGACGGTCAGGGTGTACGTGCCCGGGTCGGTGACGGTGGGATCCTCCACCGAGCTGGAGAACGCGTTCGGTCCGCTCCAGCTGAAGGTCACGCCCGAGGTGGAGCTCGAACCATCGAGCTGGCCGGACGTGGTGGTGCAGTTCAGGGTCAGGTCGGCACCGGCGCTGGCTTGCGGTGTGGTGGTGTTCATGAACACGTCGGCCGCATCGGTGCTGGTGCAGTTGGTCTGCGGGTCGGTCACCGTGAGGATGTAGGTCCCTGCGGCGTTCACCGTCGGCGTGGCCGTTCCACCGCCCGAAACGATGCCCGGACCGCTCCAGCTGAATTGTGCACCAGGGGTGCTGCTCGATCCGGCCAGCTGCACTTCGGGGCCGGTGAGGCAGGTGATGGTGACGTCGGGCCCGGCATTCACGGTGGGTACGCCGGTGCTGCCGATGTTCACCTGCAGCACGATGCTGCATTGGTGCGCATCGGTGATGGTCACCGTGTAGTTGCCACCCACCGCGTTGCTCAGGGTCGGTCCCACGGCGCCGGTGCTCCAGAGGTAGGAGTAGCCCGGTGTTCCGCCCGAAGCGCTGGCGGTGGCACTGCCGTTGCTGTTGGAGCAGGTGGCGTCGGTCACCTGGACACTGCCGCCGAGCGCGGAGGGCTGGCCCACCACGAAGTCGGTGGTGGCGCTGCAGCCGTTGGCATCGGTCACCGTCACACTGATGGGTCCGGCGGCGAGCCCGGTGGCGGTGGCCCCGGTCTGCCCGTTGCTCCAGAGGTAGGTGAAGGGGGGCAGGCCATCGGCCGTGGCCGTCACGCTGCCGTCGTTGCCCCCGTTGCAGGAGACGTTGGTCACTGTGCCGCTGGCGGTCATGATCCGCACGCGCACCACCTGGTCGGCCGCACCCGCCAGGATGCAGGCGTCACCGCCGATGATGCGACGGATGTACGTGTCGGCGTTGATGGCGCCGATCATCGAGCCGGGCAGGTCCTGGCCCGTGGCCCCCACGATGTTGGTCCAGTTCACGCTGTCGGTGCTGATCTGCCACTGGTAGGTCGCCGCGCTGCCCAGGGAGGGGTGGGGCGAGGTCACGTTGTTGCGCACCAGGGTGGGCAGCACATAGCTCGGCTGCGAGCCGGTGATGTCGCCGGGGGTGCTGCCCGGGCAGATGGCCACGCCCTGGTAGGTGATGCTGTTGCCCAGCAGGTCGGGCGGGTTGGCCCACACCACGAGGCCCGGCTCATAGCGCGACGTGGAGCTCAGCTTGGTGGTGTTCAGCGCACCCTGCGTCAGGGGGATGTTGTTGCTGCGCGCGGTGACGATGGTGTAGATCCGGCAGTTGCTGAATTTGATGCCGCGCTCGCCCACGGGATCGTAGTCGTCGGCCGTGCCGCCGTAGTAGGTGCTGAAGATCAGGGCGCTCAGGTCGCTCTCCAGTTTGGAGAAGGTTTTGTCGTTGTTGCCCTGGTTGCTGTTCTGCAGCGGCACGTTCGGCGTGGAACTGATGGGGAAGTTGGTGCTGTTGGAGTACCCGAAGATGTACACGTCGTCGTTCAGGTCCACGTTGAGGCCCATCATGTTCACCTCGTTGTTGCTGCCACCCAGGTAGGTGGCCCCCACGAAGGTCTGGTCGATGTCCATCCGGCACACGTAGAAGTCGTTGCTGCCGTTGTGGGAGTTGTCGAACACCCCGGAGCCGCTGATGTTGGCGGCCGCAAGACCGCTGGTGACCCCGCCGAAGTAGAGGCCGGTGCGGGCGGTGTTGAATTCCATGCAGAGCACCGACGCGGAGGCGCCGGAGGCGGAGCTGAAGTAGCTGCTCCAGGTGACGCCCCCGGCCGAGGTGAGGCGCTGCAGGAAGCCGGCCGAGCTGCCACCGCGGGTCGCCTGGCGCGGGCTCACGGTGGGGAAGTTCGTGCTGGACGTGCTGCCGCCCACGAAAATGTCGCCCGTGGCGTCGTTGTTCAGCAGGATGGTGGCCACGTCGCTGCCGCTGCCACCGGTGTTGCGCATCCACACCATGGCCGAGAGGTCGGCGTTCACACGGAACACCAGCGCATCGTCGCTGCCGGCGTTGGAGTTGGTGGCGCCGCTGCCGGGGTTGGTGGTGAGCAGGTTGGTGCTGGTGGTGGCACCGCAGACCAGCACATCGCCGTTGGCCGTGGTGCGCAGGTCGTAGGAGAGCTCGCTGCCGTTGCCGCCGATCACGCAGGACTTGATACCGGTGCCGGCGGGGTTGATCTTCAGCACGAAGATGTCCGTGCCTGACTGGGCCTGCTGGTCGATGCTGGTCCCGCTGAACCCGGTGCCGCCCAGCAGGGGGAAGTTGGTGCTGCTCGTCAGGCCCGTGATGTAGAGGTTGCCGTCGGGGCCCTGTTCGATGGCGTAGGGGTTGTCATCCATCCCTCCACCGATGTAGGTCTGCCACACGCGGGTGCCGGTGCCCCCCACGGTGGCGGGCTCCAGATACTTGCCCACGATGATCTCCAGGTTGCCGTTGGCGGTCTCGTCGAACGCACCGATGGTGATGTTATCGGTGGTACCCACCACACGGGCCAGCACGTAGATGGCCCCGTCGTTGGGGTCCACCCAGATGCCGTGGCCGTGGTTGTCGCCACTGCTGTTCGTGTTCACCCAGGTGGCCCAGCGCAGGGCGATCGGGTCGATCACCAGCGGACGCGTACGGTCGTAGGCGCCGATGGAGAAGCGCACCACGTTGCCCTGCACGGTGTAGGCCGCGTCGATGGGCTGCTCGCCCCGCTCACCGCCTTGGTAGACCACCGGGGCCGGGAAGCGCATCTCGCCCAGGCTGGTGGGGACGATCAGCTCGCCCTGGTCGCTGACGCGCAGCCGTTCGATGCCTTTCAGCTCCAGCTGGATGTCGCCGGGGTCGCTGCCGGGCTTGCAGATGATGTCGTACTCCAGCGCGCCATCCTCGGCGGCATAGTACCGCACATCGGTGCGCGGGTAAACGTCCCTGTACCACACTTCCTCGAAGCTGTTGACGCCGGTGGCGTGGCGCGAGGCCTCGCCCAGGAAGTAGTTGGCGGCATCGCCATGGGGCTTGACGCTCTCCACGCGCATGGCGGGCGAGGCGCCGCGGAAGTGCAGCAGCCAGCCATGGCCGCGCTCACGCCAGGTGAGCGGACGGGCCGGCAGGCCCAGGCGGGCCTCCTCCTCGATGCGGAAACCTTCAGCCTCGCGCGCGGCGACGGCCTCCGGATCATACGCCTTCACCAGCATGCCCTCGGGCGTGGCCAGGGCCTGTCCCAGCGGGAAGTCCGCCCGGAACAACACCCGGGGGTTGAACTGCCCGCGGTTCTCGGTGAAGTGGATGCGCTGCTCGTAGGCGTGCAGCAGCGCGTCCAGGCCATCGGCATGGCCGTCGTGCGGACGATCCGGCGGCGTGTGCGCCAGGGCGCCCGTGGCCGCGAAGACCAAGGCCGTCAGGAAGGCCTTGGCGCGTCGCAGCGCGTTCGGTGGGGGAGAGTGATGCTTCATGGTCTTCGGGTTCGGGTGGGGATGATCTGTCGGTCGCCGTTCATGGCTGTTGGTGGAAGAGCATCACCAGCAGGCCGATCAGCACCAGGCACCAGAGCTCACCGTCGGCCGTCCACGCAGCGATGCTGCGGCCCGGCATGGCGGCCCAACGGTGCGGCACGCGCGCTTCCGCGCTCACGTGCCTCGGGGTCTTTGTGGTCCTCATCGGTCCTCCTGTTGGTGTCCAAGTAGCCTACAGGGTCGAACGAAGTGGGACGAACAGGGGCAAAACAACGGTGAATGGCCTGCGGCTGTCAAGCTCCATCGACACAATTCCTGCGTTGGTCGAACAGGGGCGACCATCTGCCGAACCCTTGGAACAATTCCGGACCACCGCCGGAACCCCGTGCTGTTGAAAACTTTCTGCCGGGAATTTTGGCAACCGGGCCAACGTGTTGCTTAATTGTCCGGCGCTCTGCTGACGAAAAAAACGTCAAGAAGCGGAAGCGTGACCCAAGCGACAACAAACCCGAAACACATGGCAGCGGTGGAGATCAACAAGGAGAAGCTGAAGGCCCTTCAGCTCACCATGGACAAGATGGAGAAGACCTTCGGCAAGGGGGCCATCATGAAACTGGGGGACGATGCGGTGGAGCAGGTGGAGGTGATCCCCTCGGGCTCGCTCGGCCTCGACCTGGCCTTGGGCGTGGGCGGCTACCCCAAGGGGCGCATCGTGGAGATCTTCGGTCCGGAGAGCTCGGGCAAGACCACCCTGGCCATTCACGCCATCGCGGAGGTGCAGAAGAAGGGCGGCATCGCCGCCATCGTGGACGCCGAGCACGCCTTCGACCGCTTCTACGCCGAAGCCCTGGGGGTGGACACCGAGAACCTATTGATCAGCCAGCCCGACAACGGGGAGCAAGCCCTGGAGATCGCCGACAACCTGATCCGCTCGGGCGCCATCGACCTGCTGGTGGTGGACAGCGTGGCGGCGCTGACCCCGCGCGCGGAGATCGAGGGCGAGATGGGCGATGCCTCGCCCGGCATGCAGGCCCGCCTGATGAGCAAGGCGCTGCGCAAGCTCACCGGCACCATCAGCAAGACAGGCTGCTGTTGCATCTTCATCAACCAGCTGCGCGAGAAGATCGGGGTGATGTTCGGCAACCCCGAGACCACCACGGGTGGTAACGCGCTCAAGTTCTACGCAAGCATCCGCATCGACATCCGGCGCACCAACCAGATCAAGGACGGGGAGAACGCCGTGGGCAACCGCACCAAGGTGAAGATCGTGAAGAACAAGGTGGCGCCGCCCTTCCGCAAGACCGAGTTCGACATCCTCTTCGGCAAGGGGATCAGCAAGTCGGGCGAGATCATCGACATGGGTGTCGAGCAGGGCATCATCAAGAAGAGCGGGAGCTGGTTCGCATACGAGGACAACAAACTGGGGCAAGGCCGGGACGCCGTGCGGCAGCTGCTGGAGGACAATCCGGAGCTGTGCGAGGAGTTGGAGAAAAAGATCAAGGACGGTCTAAGGGAAGCCGCTCCTCAAAACGCCTGAGGCGCCCTCCGGCCCGACCCTACCTTAGAGGCCCCTTCCCGGAAGGGGCCTCTTCGTTACCCATGACCCCCGGCATCCGCTCCCTCGGGACCCTGAGCCTGCTGCTGCTCGCGGCCTGCGGGCCCGCCGTGCGACCGGTCGACGACCCGGCGCCAGCGCCCTCCGCCGAGCCCTTCGAACAGCGCCTGGCCGCCCTGGAACAGCGCATCGTGGCCGATCCGGGCAACGCGGCCCTCTACGCCGAACGCGCACGCCTCTACATGTCGGTGGATAGCCTGCGGAAAGCCTTCAAGGACTGGGAGCGCGCCATCGCCGCCGACAGTACCAACGCCGGATACCGGCTCGAACGCGGCGACCTGTACTACCGGCAGACCATGGTGGACCGCGCACGGGCCGACTTCGAACGGGCCATCGCCCTGGCCCCCGACCGGCCGGACCCACACCTGAAGCTGGCCGAGATCGAACTTGTGCTGCGCCACCACCGCGAGGCCATGGAGCAGGTCAACGCGGCGCTGCGGATGGACCCCGGCCTGGCCCAAGGCTACTACCTCAAAGGCTGGATCTACAAGGAGGCGGGCGATACGGCCCTCGCCATCTCCAGCCTGCGCACCGCCGTGGAGCAGGACCCCGGCCACTACAGCGCCTTCATTCAGCTCGGCCTGTTGCACGCGGGCCTGCACGACCCCCTGGCCGAGGATTACTACCGGTCGGCCCTGGAGATCCGGCCGAACAGCGTGGAAGCCCTGTACAACCTGGCCATGTACCTGCAGGAGCATGGGCAGGACAGCCTGGCCATGGCCACCTACGCCCGCATCGCGGAGGTGGACAGCCTCAACGCCCTGGCCCCCTACAACACCGGATACATCCACTTGGAGCACCGCCAGGACCCGCGCACCGCACTGGCGTGGTTCACCCGGGCCACCGACCTCAACACCAACTACCACCAGGCCTGGTACAACCGGGGGGTGGCCTACGAGCGGCTGGGGCGCCTGGACAGTGCCGCGGCCGATTACCAAGTGGCCCTGCTGATCCGGCCGGACTACGACCCGGCCGCGGAGGGGCTCCAACGCGTGTACGCCCGCGGCGCCTACGTCAAGGAGTTCGACCGCAGGCCACGGCGCTGAAGCGCCTTCAGGGAACGAACTCGTAGCAGCCCAGGTCCGGCGGAAAGCTTCGTGGCTGCCCGTCCAGGTCGGTGAGCGCCTCGATGGTGCTGTTGATGCCCCGGTCGATGCAGGGCGAACCGGCCGTAAGATGCAGATCGTCCGAGGAGACGAAGGCCGGGTTCAGGTTGCGGATGATGGAGCTCTGGTCGGGGAAATGCGCCGCGTCGCCCGTGGGCTGGTCCGTGCGGAACAGGAAGTTGGTGAAGGTGTAGTCGGTGATACCGCCGGGCTCCAGCTCGATGAGGAACTCGTTGGCGTTGGAGCCGTGGATGATGCCGTTCTGGAAGGTGCTGGCCGTGATGTCGCGCACCTGCACCGCCCCGTCGATGCCCTGGTAGGTGTTGGTGAGCAGGAAGGAAGGGTCGTTGCGCACGTCGAACGGCCAGAAATTGGCCACCGTGGTGTGGTTGAAGAAGTACTCCCCTCCCCCGGTGAGGGCCATGCAGAACTGGCCTGCATCGGCCACCAGCAGGTTGTTGCTCGTGATGCGGTAGTTGCGGCTCAGGATGCCGGCCGCCGAGCAGTTGCGGATGCTCACGTTGTTCAGAACCAGCCGGGCCGCACTGGTGGGCGCCAGTGGGTCCAGCGGAAAGGTCTCGCACTGGATGCCGATCAGGGCGTTGCGCACCTGCACATGCTCGAACACGTTGTCCTGGTTGGCATCCCCCTCGTTGATCCAAATGCGGTCCCACTGCCCCGGCAGGTCCTGGTAGGCCGGCTCCAGCCGGTCGCCCTGGAACACGATCGGCTGGTCCACCAGGCCCTGCGCCGTGATCCGCCCGTTCTTGTACACCCACAGGCCACCACCGCCGTGCACATGGATGCGTGTGCCGGGGTGGATCACCAGCGCGTTGCAGCTGTCCACCACCGCATACCCCAGGATCAGGATGGGCTTCTCGGGGGTCCATTCCACCACCTGCCCGCAGATCTGGTTGCCGTTCTGGTCGTAGCCCCCGGCGATGTAAGAGAAGGGCGGGAAGCCCTGCACGTACTGGTCCGGCCGGTACACCACCGCGTCCTGGCCCCACACCTGCAGCAGCACCTCCTGCTCCACGCCGTTGGTGTTGAAGCGGATGTGGTCCTCCACCAGGAACGGGGTGTTCACCCCGCCCGCGCCAGGCAGCACTTCCACGAAGATGAAGGCACTGTCCTTGCCGGCGATCTCCACATCCTCGAAGTGTTCGCCGCTCAGGCCGTCCACGTTGATGCGGAAAGGGGAGGGGGCCCCGCCCGCCAGCGCGATGTCCACCCGCACGGCCTGGGCGTCGGGGTTGCGCACGGTGAACCGCTTGGTGACCGAGGTGGTCAGGGTGGTGAACACCGTGTCGAACAGGACCGTGTCCCGGCTGAAGTCGAGCGTGACCCCGTCTTCGGTGACCCGCAGGTCCTTGCGACAACCGGCCAGCAACAGGGCTCCACCGAGCAGGAACAGGAGGGGGCGTGGCGACATGGGGTGCAAAGATGGCTCGCCCTGCATCACGCACCCGCTCCCGGGATATTGCACCGGCCGACATTTGGTGGGCTCAACGATCCAGCTTACTTTTGCGCCCCCGCTGCACGAAGTGGCGGGCAGAGAACCGCAAGACCATGAAGGACGGCATCCACCCCGAGAACTACCGCATGGTGGTGTTCAAGGACATGTCCAACGATTACATGTTCCTGAGCCGCAGTTGCGCGGCCACCAAGGAGACCATCAAGTGGGAGGACGGCCAGGAATACCCGCTGGTGAAGCTGGACATCAGCCACACCTCGCACCCGTTCTACACCGGCAAGATGATGCTGGTGGACACCGCCGGCCGGGTGGACAAGTTCAACAAGCGGTACGCACGCCACAACAAGGACGCGAAATAAGCGCCGCGTCCCCTTCCCCGTTCCCGGAAGCCCTCGGCCGAACCGCCGGGGGCTTTCCATTCCATGGGGCACCACCGGGCCGGTCCGCCATCAGTTCCAGGTCCTCACCCTGAAGTTCGGCCCGGCCTCCATCGGCCGGAACGCCTCCTGGTCCGCGTGGCGAAAGGCGCGGTCTCCCGGTCAGGCCGCTCGTGCGTGGGTGGAGGGGCGGACCTGTCGGGCCCGCAAGGGTCGGTGGAAAAGGATGCCCGAATGGTGCTCAGACCTTGGCCGGGTCCTTGTCGTCCAGGGTGCGACCTTCCCGGATGCGTTGGTAGGCCTCGGCCACCCGCCGTTTGCGGATCTCCTCCTTGCCGGCATCCGTGATCCATTCCACGTACGCGCGCCGGTGCGCGGCCGGAAGCGCCTCCCAGTGGGCCCAGGCCTCCTCATCGCGGCGCAGCACGACCTCCAGCTCCTCGGGCAGGGCCGGTGCCTTGCGGCCGGGCTTGGCATCGGTGAGCTTGGCCCCGCTGAGGTTCAGCTTCACCGCCTGCTTCACCAGGTCCAGGAAGGCCTTCTCGTCGATGGCCTCCCCCTCCTTGATGCGGTACTTGCGCAAGCCCTTGGCATCATCCTTCTCGGGTTTCTCGAAGAGCCGGTGCGCGTCCTTCATCAGGGCGCCCTTGTGGAACCAGACGCAGACGGCCTGCTTCAGGCCGACGGTGCCGATCATGCTGCCGCCGAGGTCGTAGTGGGGCACGTTCGCCCGCCAGGCTTCCTCGATGTCGTGGCCGGTGGCGTGGATCAACTGGCGCAGACGCACCAGGGTGCGGCGTTGCCACTCGGGTTGTTCGGCGATGTAGCTGTTGATCTGTTCCTGGGGAAGCATGGCTCTGGAGGCAAAGGAAGCTGCTGTCAGCGTTTGGTCTCCTGCTCGAACTGGACCGCAAGCGGGAAGGAGCGTTCCCCCTGCAGCTTGAAGCCGGCGAGCATCACCGTTTCGGTGGGGGCGACCTGCCAGCGCCGTTCGGGCAGGACGGTGGCCACGTCGGCCCCGCCGTTCACCACCGAGCGGGCCTTGCTGGTGCCGTCGTCCTTGAACTCCAGCAGCAGGGCTTCGCCCCCGCCGTCCAGCAGCGGCACCGGCTGGCCGGTCTTGCGCAGTTCCTCGTTGCGCAGGTCGTCGTTCATCAGCACGTGCAACAGGTCGTTCTGCACGAAGGCCAGTGGTGCGGCGCGTCCGGGTTTCTCCAAACTGATGTCGCGGTCGAGCACCGTGTACCAGCGCTGCTCCCCGCCACCATCCACGCGCATCACGTGCAGGTCGCGGGTGACGTAGCTCTCGCGGGTGATCGGTTTGTTCGCGAAGTTCTTGCTCTGCACGGTGCGCAGGGCGCTCTCGTTGGCCAGCAGCACCGCCCCCCCGTCGCCGAACACCTGCAGGTCCTCGGCCACCATGTCCACCTGATGGACCTTCTTATCCTTCTCCACGGCGGGTTGCAGCGCGTGTTGTTTGAACGGTCCCCAGGAGAGGTCCTTGCGGTCGAGGGTGACGAAGAACAGGCCCTTGGACTGGTCGCGGCGCAGCGTGGGCTCGCCGAAGGTGCCGGCCACCCACAGCTTGCCGTCCTTGCGCAGCGCCATGCGCAGGTCCTGGGCATAAGGCGCACCGGGCAGGTCCACCACCACCTGCTGCTGCCCCGCGCTGTCCATCCGCACCACCGCCCATTTGTGACCGATCTGTTCCTTGACCTTCGGGGCGGGGTCGGTGACCCATTTCACCAGGCGCCAGACCACACCGTCCCCGTCGAGCAGGGTGCCGGCCACCACCACATCCTTGGCGGTGCTGTCCACGGCCATGGCCCGGGCCCAGTGCAGGCTCATGTCCTTGCGGAAGACGGCCGTGTACCAGGGTGCGGCAGGGCGCTGCGTGCTGTGCGGGTCAAGGGTGAGCATGAACCGCGTGGTGTCCACCGAGGGGGTGCCCTGGAGGCCCACGGCCGCGCCGGAGGTGAACCACCCCGGTTCCTTGCCGAACCCTTCGAAGGGGAGCAGCACAAGCTCCTGCGTGCCTTTGACCCCTTGCAGGCTGCGTGGGTTCAATTCCTGCCGAAGCACCATCACGCCGGCCCTCGCGGGATCGATCTTGGACCCGAACAACCAGAGTTTGCGTTGGTGCCGGGCCATGGTCTCCAAGGCCACCGGGGTCTCGCCGTACACCATCTTGAGCGTCGCCGTCTTGGTGGGCGAGAGGGTGACCCGGTCGTAGGACACCAGGTTCCAGGGCATGCCCGCCTGGGGGCGGCCGCCGAGCACGGCCGCATCCGCCGGCACCTGCACGCCCACCAGCACGCCCTCGTCGCCCCTGGCCACGGTGAGCAGGGTGGTGCCCTCGTCGAGGTTGCGGCCAAGGTCGGCCTTCACCTTCACACGCACCTTGTTCGCCTGCTGCGCCGAAGCGTGGAGGCTGATGATCGCGGCCAGCAGAAGGGAGGTGCGGAACATGGGGGAGGGTTGGCGAAGGTGAAGGTAGTTCAGGCGCGCTCCAGGATCACAGCGTAACCCTGTCCCACGCCGATGCACATGGTGCACAAGGCATAGCGCTTGCCGGTGAGGGAGAGCTCCAGGGCCGCGGTCTGCAGGAGCCGCGCGCCGCTCATGCCCAGCGGGTGGCCCAGGGCGATGGCGCCGCCGTTGGGGTTCAGCCGGGGATCGTCGTCGGCCAGGCCCAACGCGCGGGTGCAGCTCAGCACCTGGGCCGCGAACGCTTCGTTGAGCTCGATGAGGTCCATCCGCTCAAGTGTCAGCCCGGCGCGCTTCAAGGCCAGGCGGGTGGCGTTCACCGGCCCGATGCCCATGATGCGCGGTTCCACGCCGGCCACGGCCGCAGTGACGATCCGGGCAAGGGGCTTCAGGCCGTGGGTGTGCATGCCGTTCTCACTCGCCACCAGCACGGCGGCGGCGCCATCGTTGAGCCCGCTGGCATTGCCGGCCGTCACCGAGCCGTTCTTGCGGAACGCGGGCTTCAGCGCGGCGAGCCCCTCCAGGGTGGTCCGGGGTTTCACGAACTCATCCTGCGCGAAGGGGACCGGTTCACCCTTGCGCTGCGGCACCGGCACCGCCACGATCTCGCGGTCCAGTCGGCCATTGGCTTGTGCGGCCGCGGCCTTCTGCTGGCTCCACAGGGCGAAGCGGTCCTGGTCCTCCCGGCTGATGGGCCGGTCGTCCAGCAGGTTCTCCGCGGTCTCGCCCATGGCGTCGGTGCCATAGCGCTCCTTGAGGGCCGGGTTGATGAAACGCCAGCCGAAACTGCTGTCGAACATCTGGGCATCGCGGCCGTACGGTGTGCTGGTCTTGCTGATCACCCAGGGACCGCGCGTCATGTGCTCCACGCCGCCGGCGATCAGCACCTCGCCCTGCCCGGTGGCGATGGCGCGGGCGGCGTTCACCACGGCGCCCATGCCCGAGGCGCAGAGCCGGTTCACGGTCTCGCCGGGCACGCTCACCGGCAGCCCCGCGAGCAGCAGGGCCATCCGGGCCACGTTGCGGTTGTCCTCGCCGGCCTGGTTGGCACAGCCCAGGATCACATCGTCCACCGCCGCCGGGTCGAGCCCGGGGTGCCGTTGCAGGAGCGCGCGCAACACGTGCGCGGCCAGGTCGTCCGCACGAACGGGGGCCAGGGCGCCGGCCAGGGCGCCGATGGGCGTGCGGACCGCATCGATGAGATAGGCGCTGGTTGCCATGGGGTGGTGCAGGCTGCGAAGATGCGACAGCGCGCCCGATCGGTCCCGGGCCTCGGGGTTCGCCGCACCGGTCCGCATGCGCGGGGGCCGCAGGCCGCTACCTTGCGGCCATGGATCCGCAGCACATCGCCGAACGTGTTGTCGCAAGGATGTACGACCACGATCCGTTCAGCCGGTGGCTCGGGATCGAACACGTGCAGGTGGCCCCGGGGCGTTGCGTGCTGCGGATGACCGTGCGCGAGGAGATGCTGAACGGATTCGCCATCGCCCATGGGGGCATCACGTACAGCCTTGCGGACAGCGCCCTGGCCTTTGCGGCCAATACGTACGGCATTCAGGCGGTGAGCGTCGAGACCGGCATCACCCATACGCGTCCGGTGCGGGCCGGGGATGTGCTGACGGCGACGGCTGTGGAACTGAACCGCTCCACGCGGTTCGCCACGTACCAGGTGACGGTCGAGGATCAACAGCAGCGGACCGTGGCGCTCTTCAAAGGCACGGTGTTCCGCACCGGAGAGGCCTGGGAGCTGTGACCTTCCCGCACACGCCGGGATGATGGTGTGGTGTTCCGCTCACGGTACCTTCTCCATGTCCTTCACCGCGTCGAAGCGGGGCTCGATCACCCAGTTGCCCTTGGTGTCGATGTAGCCCCAGACCTCTCCGCGCTTGGCTGCGGCGAAACCGTTCTTGAACGCGCGGGCACCCTGGAACTGCGGTTGGATGGCCCAGTTGCCGTCCGGCCCCAGGAAGCCGGTGAGCTCGCCTTGCTTGGCTTCCGCCAGGCCTTCGCTGAAGTCGCCCAGACCGGTGGCCCCGGAGGGGCGCACCTCCCGCCCGCCGCGGTCCACATAGTACCAGGTCTCACCGCTTTTCACGCGCGCCAGGCCGCTCACCGGGTCCATCTCCTTGGCTGCTTCGAACGTCGGCGCGATCACCCACTGCCCCTGTTTGTCGATGAACCCCACCTTCTCGCTCTTGTCTTTCGCCCATGCCAGCCCGTTGCTGAAATAGCCCACCGACAGGAAAGTGGCCGGGATCACCACCTGCTGATCGCCGTTCATGAAGCCGTGCAATTTGTCCTTGGTCTTGAAAGGGGCCAGCCCGTCCGTGAAGCTTTTGACGTCCACGATGCCGGCATCGGCCACCGGTGTCTCCTTTCCCTCAGCGGTGAGGATGAACAGCTTCTTGCCTTTCATCACCGTGCTCAGGCAGCTCTCGAAGGCGTCCACCTTGTCGTACACGGGCTGCACCGCCAGCTTGCCCTCGGTGTTCAGGAAACCCCACGTTTCCCCCACCTTCACCGGTGCCAGTCCGCAGCTGAATCCCTGCACATCGCCGCCACCAAAGCTGCTGATCAGCTGAAAGGCCCCGACCTCCGTGGCGAGCCGCTCGCCCTTGGTGTTGATGAAGGCGCCGTTCTTGGTGGCGGGGTCCTGCACGGCGGCGTACCCGCTCTCGTTGAACCGGAAGCAGCCCTTGTAGGTCGGGGGCACCACCATCTCGCCGGTGCTGCTCATGTAGCCCCATAGCTCCTGGCCGGTGGGTTTCACTTGGGCGATATAACGCTGACCCTGCACGACGGCGGATGTCAGCAACGGAAGAAGGAACGCGATCCTGCGCATGGTGGTTGGTTGTGGTCCCGAAAGTTGGGCAGCACCTCGGAGACCCGCAAGCTCAAGCCGAGAGCCGAAAGCTGGAAGCCGAAAGCTGAAAGCCGAGAGCCGAAAGTTGAAAGCTGAAAGCCGAAAGTTGAAAGCTGAAAGCCGAAAGCTGAAAGCTGGAAGCCGGAAGCCGGAAGCCGGAAGCTGGAAGCTGGAAGCCGGAAGCGGGCGGCTGGAAGCCGGAAGCCGGAAGCTGGAAGCCGGAAGCTGGAAGCCGGAAGCGGGCGGCTGGAAGCTGGAAGCTGGAGGCTAGAAGCCGGAGGCTGGAAGCTTGAGGCTGGTGGCCGGAGGCTTGAGGCTGGAGGCTGGAGGCTGGAGGCTGGAGGCGAGAAGCTGGAGGCTGGAGGCGAGAAGCTGGAGGCTGGAGGCTTGAGGCTTAATGTCAAAGTCCAATGATCTATGTCGCGCACCCCGGAATGATCGTCCACGGACGCCCCGTCACTCGCGCTGTCGTCCCACCCGTTCTTCAAGGACGGCGCGCAGGTCGTGGAGCAGCGTCGCCTTGTACGGGTCGGCCTCGGCACCCGCAGCAAGACGCAGGCGCGACACCGCCGTACGCACGGCACGCTCGGGCCACAACTCCTGGTTCTCCACCACGGTGAGGCACTCGAAGCACTCCTCGGCCGTTCCCGCGATGGCCACGCCGGTAAGCACCTCCAGGTGGTCGCGCACATCAAGGCCGGCGTTCCACAGGGCGGACAGCACCGCGGGGCGTACGGCCGCCAGGCCGGGTTCCTCCAATGCGGCGATGAGCTCCTGGGCGGCACCGGGCACCTTCACCTGGTTCAGCAGCGCGGTGATCCTTTGGCGTACACCGTGGTCGCGCGCGCCGGCCAGGGCGTGGAGCAGCGGTCGGATGGCCCGCGCATCACCGTGCGTCTCCACCTTGGCCAGGGCGCCCAGCACCTGTGCATCGTCGGCGCTGAGCAGCGCTGCGAACACCGGTTCCATCGAGGGTCTGGTCATGGTTCAGGCGGCCGCCAGTGTGCTGGCGAAGGGGATGGGGCGTGTGCGGTCGCGAAGCATGGCGGCCACCTCGGCATCGCTGCGGTAGCGGCCGTTCAGGTCCACAAAATGCCGGGCCAGCAGGTCGTAGCGCTTGGCCATCAGCCAGAAGAACACATGCAGGAAGTGGATCCCGTCGAACACGATGGCATCGCGCTCGGCATATTGCGCCAGCGTCTTGCGGAAGTAGGCGGGGTGCTCTGTCCAGTGCATGCTGGGTTTGATGTGGTGGCTGATGTGGTAGCCGTCGTTCCAGCACTTGTGGTTGTACCGCGTGTTGATGCAGGTGATGCTGTTCCAGTAGCTGTTGGCCGGGTCCTCGGCGCGCAGGAAGGCGTGCTGCGCCCAGTTCCCCATCATGGCCACCATGCGGAAGAGCACGAAGGGAATGATGAACACCACCACCGTGGCCGGCCAGTTGACCAGGCAGAGCGCAGCGCAGCACAGTACGAAGAGCAACTCGCCCCGCACCGCCCGGTACAGCAGGCGCTTGCGCTTCTTCAGGATGAAATAGGCCGCCAGGTGATAAATGCCGGCGAAAAGGAAGCGCCCGAAATAGTGCGCGAAGCCCCGGATGGAGTCCCTTCGGTACGGCATCGTGCTGCTGTCGTCGTCCTCCAGGTTGTTCTCGGCATGGTGCATGCCCACGTGGTGGGCGAAGTAGGTCTCCGGCGAGTGGCCGAAGAACGGCGCCAGCACCCAGGGGATGTAGTGGTTCAGGAAGCCGTACTCCTTGCGGAACAGGGGCCGATGGCTGGTGCAGTGCAGCATCAGGCCGAAGGGGCCCTTGAAGGTGACGTTGTTGACGAACTGGTAGGCCAGCGCCACCAGCACCCACCACCAGCCCTTGACGAAGGGCATGTAGAGCAGCACGGCCAGGGGGATCAGGGTGAGGCTGATCCGGATCGACAGGTGGATGAAGGGGAGGTCCCGTTCATCGCGGATCAGGCGCAGGAAGAAGCGGTCGAACGCGCTCCACGAGGCGGGCGCCGTGTAGGTGGGGTCGGTGATCGGGCCAAGCTTGACCATCGGTCCCGACCTGACGCTGGTGCGACGGGCCGGAGCGGCGCGAAGGTCGGCATCGCGGGGTGTGCGCCCAAATGACCCCGGGCAGGCCCGGCACGTTGGCCGGTCAGAGGCTTACGAAGCTGCGGCGTCCGGGCCGGTGCTTGAACTTGTAGCTCACCTCCAGGCTGAAGTAGCTCAGGCCATCGGGCAGTTGCGGGTTGCCGCGCGGGCTGTTCCGCGGATCGATGGTGCCCACCGTGCCCCAACCCGTGGGGTCGCTGATGTACCGGGCCTGTTCCTGGCGCGCGGCATCCCCGGGATAGGTCTGGTCGATCTCGTTCCAGGTGGCGTACCGGTCGCTCACGTCGTCCAGCTTGTCGGTGAAGAAGCTGATGTACGAGAACTCCACGCCCAGGGACACCTTGCGGGTGACCATGTAACGCAGGCCCATGCCCATGGGAATGCCGATGTGCCAGGGGCTCGTACGCTCCCGCACGTTGCCCTCCCCGGCCGCACTGTTGCCCTCGGTGGCCCAGCTGTACAGGTCGGTCTCGTACGTGCCGTCCTGTTCGATCACCTGGGCTTGGTCCTCGGGCGTGCCGCGCGGCGCGTTGCGGATGGTGCCGTCCTCCCAGTAGTGGTACCGGTTGGCCATGTCCTGCGCACCGTTGAACAGATCCGCCTTGGGGCGTCCGTAGTACAGCCCCAGACCGATGTGGAAATACGCGAAGAATCGTTGCTGGAAGAGGGGACGGTAAGGTTCGCGGTAGGCGTTGAGCACCAGGTGCGAGCTCACGCCGAAGAGGTCCGTGCGGAAGTTGAGCCCGCGCCGGTAGTTGCGCAGGTCCGCCCCGCTGACCCCGCCCACGGGAGCGGCCTCGTTGTAGCCCAGTCTGTTCCAGGAGAAGCGGGCCTCGGTGGTGAGCGCACGCGTCACGTACCGCTTCCGGTTGGCCAGGAAATCGCGCACGGTGATGGCCATGCCGGGCCGTGTGCTGCCCCACTGTACGGCCCCGTCCTCGTTGCCCAGGTCGCCGTAGTAGTTCGTGATCCCTTGGGAAACGCCCACTTCCACGTTGCGCTGGGCGCTGGCGGGCAGCCACAGGGTGAGCAGGACAACGACAAGGGTGAGGTTCCTGGTCATGGCAGCCGGATTGGGAACACCAAGGTACGCTGGGAAGACGCGATCCCCGGCCGGGGTTGCCTCGCGGCGGTCACGCCCGCGGACCGAAGAGGGCGGTGCCGATGCGCACCAGGGTGCTGCCCGCGTCCATGGCCAGGTCCGCATCGCCGCTCATGCCCATGCTCAGGATGTCGAAGGGGCCCGGTCCGGGGGCGCCTGCGGCGGCGATCTCGTCGAAGAGCTCCCGCAGACCCTTGAACTCCCGGGCCACCTGCAGGCGATCGTCGGTGTTGCTGGCCATGCCCATCAGCCCGCGCACGCGCAGCCCGTCCCAGGCGGCCCAGCTCCACGTGCGCACCGCTTCGCGCAGCTCGTCCGCAGAGAGCCCGTGCTTGGTCTCCTCCTGGGCGATGTGCACCTGCAACAGCACGTCCACGATGCGCCCTTCCGCCTTGGCGCGCTTGTCGATCTCGGTCGCCAGCCGGGCGCTATCCACCCCGTGGACCAGGTGGGCCAGAGGCACCACGTGCCTGGCGTTGCTGCGTTGCAGATGGCCGATGAAATGCCAGCGGATGTCGCGCGGCAACAGCGCCGCCTTCTCCCGCAGTTCCTGCGGGTAATTCTCGCCGAAGTCCCGCTGCCCCAGGGCGTACAGGGCGCCGATCTCCGCCACGGTGCGGGTCTTGCTCACGGCCACCAGAGTCACCCCTGGATGCAGCGCGGCCTTCACGGTGTGGTAGCGGTCGGCGAGCGGTGTGGACATGGCGGCGTTCTCAGACGTCCTCCAGGGAGTAGACGGTGAGCCCGCTGCGCAGCTTGGGCTCGATGTAGGTGCTCTTGGGCGGCATGGTGCCCCCGCTGTCGGCCACCGCCTTGAGCTCGCCGAAGCTCACGGGCTGAAGGTGGAAGGCCGCGGCCATGGTCCCGCTGTCCACCAGCCGTTCCAGTTCCGCCGTACCGTGTGTGCCGGGCACGAAGTGCACATGCGGGTCGGTGCGCAGGTCGTGGATGCCCAGGATGGGGCCCAGGACCAGCTCGCTGAGCCGGGCGGGGTCCAGCGCCTCGGCCGGGGGGGCTCCGGGCGGGGGCAGGGGCAGACGCAGCGCGTGCCAGCCCAGGCGCGTGTACACGCACACCACCCCGTGCACGGTGCCTGGGCCATCGGCCTTCTCCACGCTGCCCACCCGTCCAAGGGCCTCAATGAATGCTTCGGCGGACATGCCGTTGAGGGTGGTGACCGCCCGATCGTAGTTGAACAGATGCAGGTGGGTGTGCGGCAGCACGTAGGCCAGGCACCAGGCCTTGGGGTCCACATCGGCAGCACCGCTGTGCTCGGCGGTGCGTGCACTGCTGGCCAGGCGGTGGTGCCCATCGGCGATGTACAGCGCCGGCAGGGTGCCGAAAAGCTCCTGCACCGCATGGCGCCAGGTGAGGTCGGACACGGCCCAGAAGCGGTGACGGACGCCGTCGTTGGTGACGAAGTCGCTGTCCGGCCGCCCTCCGGTCACCAGGGTCATCAGGTACTCCAACCCGCCGTCGTCCGGGGCCGCCAGCAGCACGGGCTCGGCGTTGATGCCGGTGGCTTCCAGGTACTCGGTGAAGAGGGCTTCGCGGGCCGTGAGGGTCTGCTCGTGCACCTTGATCGATCCCTGCCGGTAGTCGGCCACGCTCACCCCGGCGATGATGCCTTGGGAGGCCACGCCCCGGTTGGTCTGCTCGTACACGTAGAAGCAGGGTTCGGCGTCGCGATGCAGGTGGCCCAGGTCGCAGAAGGCTTTGAACTTGCGGCGCACCCGGTGGTAGCGTTCGGCGCGGGGCAGGTGGGCATCGCGACCCTGGTCCGGGTGGATCACATGCAGGAAGGTGTACGGGTCGCCCTCGAGCTTGGCGGCCAGTTCCTCGGGGGTGTAGGCCACGTAGCTGCGGCTGCCCACGCGATGGGCCTTCTCGGGGGCGGGACGCCAGGCCCGGAACGGTCGGATCTGCAGCATGTGCCTCAGGCGACCTGCACGCTGTCGCGCCAATGCAGGATCAGCTCGGCCAGTTCAGCGCCCACGCGTCCCTGGGCCTCGGTGGTGGCGGCGCCGATGTGCGGGCTCAGGCTCAGCTTCGGTTCGTGCAGCAGGTCCTCGCGCGGCTCCGGTTCGTTGGTGAAGACGTCCAGGGCGGCACCGCGCACACGCCCATCGCGCAGGGCGGCCAGCAGGGCATCCTCGTCCACACTGCCACCGCGCGCGGTGTTCACGATCACCACGCCGGGTTTCACCAGCGCCAGCTCCGCCGCCCCGAGCACGGGTGCGCCGTTCTGCTGGGCCGGCACGTGCAGGCTGATGGCGTCGGCCCGCTTGAGCAGTTCCTCCATGGAGACCATCTTCACGGGCACCCGGACGGTGTGGCCGCCGATCTCCATCTCGATGGCCTCGGCCGTGGCGCGGTGGTCCACGTAGATCACCTGCATGCCGCAGCCCAGCGCATAACGCGCGGTCCATTGCCCGATGCGGCCGAAGCCGATGATGCCCAGCGTGCGACCCCGCAGTTCGCCGCCCTTCTCGAAGGCCTTCTTCAGTTCCTTGAACCGGCTGCGCCCTTCGGCGGGCATCTGCCGGTTGCTCGCGTGCAGGTTGCGCACCAGCGCGAACAGGTGGGCCATGACCAGCTCGGCCACCGAGACCGACGAAGAGGCCGGTGTGTTGACCACGGTGATCCCCTTGGCCTTGGCGTGGGCCACGTCGATGTTGTCCAGCCCCACGCCGCCGCGCCCGATCAGCTTCAGCCCAGGGCAGGTGTCGATGAGGTCCTTGCGCACCTTGGTGGCGCTGCGTACCAGCAGCACATCCACCTTCTCGGTGTGGAGGTAGCCCTGCAGGCGGTCCTGGGGCACGTGGTCGGTGGTGACGGTGAAGCCTTCCTCCTGAAGGCGCAGCTTGGCCGCGTTGTCGATGCCGTCGTTGGCGTGGATGCGCATGGTCCTTATCCGTTCTTCCTGGCGAAGTGCTCCATCACGTCCACGAGCACCTGCACGCTCTCGATGGGGAGCGCGTTGTACATGCTGGCGCGGTAGCCGCCCACGCTGCGGTGGCCGCGGAGCCCGCTGATGCCGGCCTCCTTCCACAGGGCATCGAAGGCCGGTTCGTGCGCCGGATCGCCCAGCACGAAGGTGGCGTTCATCACGCTGCGGTCCTCCACGGCGGTGGTGCCCTTGAACACCGGCGCCAACCGGTCGATGGCACCGTAGAGCAGCGCCGCCTTGGCCGCGTTGCGCGCCTCCATCGCGGACACCCCGCCCGCCTTGCGGATCCACTCCATGGTGAGCATGCTCACGTACACGGCGTAGACCGGCGGGGTGTTGTACATGCTCTCCTTGGCGCCATGGTTCTTCAGGTCGAGCATGGGGCTGAGCTTGCGGCCGGTATGGCCCAGGCGCTCGGGGTCGAAAAGGTACACGGTGGCGCCCGCCGGCCCCATGTTCTTCTGGGCACCGCCGTAGATCAGCGCGAAGTCGTCCACCCGTACGGGGCGGCTCAGGATGTCGCTGCTCATGTCGCAGATCAGCGGCACGGGGCTCGCGGGGAAACGCCTGTACTGGGTCCCGAAGATGGTGTTGTTGCTGGTGATGTGCAGGTAGTCCGCGTCCGCCGGCACTTCAAAGCCCTTGGGGATGTAGCTGAAGTTGCGGTCCTCGCTGCTGGCCACCACCACCGTGTCGCCGGCCAGGCGGCCTTCCTTGATGGCGCGGGTGGCCCATTCGCCGGTGTTCACATAGGCGCCCTTGCCGCCCACCTTCAGGTAGTTCTGGGGCACCATGTGGAAGCCGAGGCTGGCGCCCCCGCCAAGGAACACCACCTGGTAGCGGTCGGGTGCGCCCAGCAGTTCCTTCACCAGGGCCTGCGCCCGGGCCATCACCGCCTCGAAGGGCTTGCTGCGGTGGCTGATCTCCAGGATGCTCAGGCCGCTGCCCTCGAAGTCGAGCACGGCCTGCGCGGCCTGCTCGAAGACCTCCTGGGGCAGGATGCAGGGGCCGGCACTGTAGTTGTGGACCTTCTTCACGGTTGCCGTCGGCATGGCTGGACGTTGTTTACCACCGCAAAGGTAGACGCCCGGCCCGCTGTGTTCAGAACTTCGAGCGGCCCTCCTTGGGCGGCGCGTTCCACGGCCTGTTCATGTCCAGGTCGCGCGCATCCACATCGCGGTGGAACCGCCACACGCCCTTGTCCCACTCGTAGGCGTCATAGCTCAGGTCGGGCCCGCGGAAGGCCGGGTCGTTGGCCAGGTCGGGGCGGGTGGGGGCCAGGTGGTCGAACACGATGCGCGGTGCGGCGGGGTCCTTCCGCAGGCTCATGGCGGCCTGTGCCGCATAGGCGAACACGCGTCGCTGGGGCCGGATGCGCCGGTCCCCGGAGCCTGCGGGCATCTCGAAGAGCGGGGCGCCGAAACGCGGCTTGCCACCGCGGAAGCTCAGCACCTCGATCACCTTGCGGGTCTCCACCCGGCTCTGGCCCTTCCAGCCCAACAGCGTGTACCAGGTGCGCCCGCCCTGTTTCACGGGCACCACGTCGTAATAGAGGGCCCCGTACCAGTTCTCCGGGCCCAGCTCGGCCGCCTCCGGCGCAGGGATCCGATCGGTCATGTCGCGCAGTTCGAACAGCACGCGCCGCCGGCCGTCGTTCACCAACAGCATCGCCTCGTAGCGGTGGGTGCCGTCGGGCCGTGCCAGGTTCCAGGTGAACAGCCGGAACCGCCCGTCCGGCGCGTCGACCACGGTGAGGGGGATGCCGCCGAAGGTGCGGTCCATGGCATCGTCCGCCTCGAGCACCGGGCGCAGCACGGCCTTCACCCGGTCGCTGAGACTGTCCTGCACGGCTTCGGAACGGGCGTCGTTGAGCGCCTTCAGCCCGGCGGTGAGCGCGGCCGGCCAGCCGTCGTTGCCGAGGCCCTCCTGGCCGAAGCACGAGCCCGCGAACAGGCCATGGGCGGCCAGGAGGTATGGACGCAGCCGGCAGGACATCATGCGCAGAACGGCCGTCATGCGCAATAAAGTACGCCCATCAAAGGTGCAGGAAGGCCTTCTTGGCCAGCAGTTGCTCCTGGGTCTCCCGGTGGTCGGGATCGTCCACGCAGCAGTCCACCGGGCACACCGCAGCGCACTGGGGCTCATCGTGGAAGCCCTGGCATTCGGTGCATTTGTCGGTGACGATGAAATAGATGTCCATCGACTTGGGCGGGTTGGCCTCGTCCGCGTCGTAGCTGTTGCCCATGGGCGTGGTCTGTGGCCCGTGCAGGCTGGTGCCGTCGCTCAGGCGCCACTCGGCCCCACCTTCGTAAATGGCGTTGTTGGGGCACTCCGGCTCGCATGCACCGCAGTTGATGCATTCGTCGGTGATCATGATGGCCATGGCGGTGGGCTACTTTTGGCGCACAAATATAGCCGGTGCCGCAAGCAGCAGAGCAGGGGAGGGCAGCGCGGGAAGCGGCCTTGGAGCGTACGGTCGCGGCGTGGGCACAACTGGGCCGGGTGTTCGGCCTGCTGGGTGCCGACGCCGCTTGGCCGGGCCATGCTTGCGGGCTCAGCCAGGTGGAGTACGAAGCGTTCCGCGGGGTCATCGACCGGGCCCGGCACCACAACGGCTGGTTCACCCCGGAGGAAGTGCGCCACGCCGCGGCCGGCCTGGCCCACCTGTTGGACCGCGCCGCATTGGACCGCTGGCTGGCCGCCTATCCCGCCCTGGTGCAGGACCGGCAACCCCGCACGGTGGGCCTGGTGCTGGCCGGCAACGTGCCCTTCGTGGGCCTGCACGACCTGTTGTGCACCACCCTCGCCGGCCACCGTGCCCGGGTGAAGGTGAGCGGCCAGGACGCCGGCCTCACCCGCGCGGCCGCCGATGCGCTGCTCATCCTCTGCCCGGACCTGGCCCCGGACCTGGCCTTCGCCGGGGAGAAGCTCGGCGCGGTGGACGCCGTGATCGCCACGGGCAGCACCAACACATCGCGCTATTTCGAACACTACTTCGGCCATCTGCCCCGCATCGTACGCAAGGGCCGGGTGAGCATCGCCGTGCTGGACGGATCGGAGAGCGAGGCCGAGCTCGACGCGTTGGGCGAGGACGTGTTCCGCTACTTCGGCCTGGGCTGCCGCAACGTGAGCAAGGTCTTCGTGCCCACAGGGTTCGACACCGACCGGCTGTTCAAAGCCTTCTACCGCTGGAAGGACATCGCACGGCATGCCAAGTACGCCAACAACCTGGACTATCACCGGGCGCTGTGGCTGCTGGACGGGGAGCCCTTCCTGGAGAACGGCTTCCTGCTGCTGCGCGAGACCGGTGCGCTGGCCAGCCCGGTGGCCGTGCTCCACCTGGAGCGGTACACGGACCGGCAGGACCTCGAGGACCGGTCGCGGGCGCTGGCCGGGCAGGTGCAATGCATCGTGGGACACGGCCACGTGCCCTTCGGTCAGGCCCAGCGCCCCGGCCCCGACGACTACGCCGACGGCGTGGACACGCTGGCCTTCCTGCTCGGCCTATGAGGGTGAAAGCAAAAGGCCCGCGCGAACGCGGGCCCTGCCACCGGTGGAGCTGAAGGGAGTCGAACCCTCGACCTCGTCATTGCGAACGACGCGCTCTGGCCAGCTGAGCTACAGCCCCGGAGGGCGCGAATTTCGCAGATCTTCCGATCATCACGGCGATACCTTCGCCCCATGCGCCACCCGACCGCCTTGCTCACCCTGGCCATCCCCTCGGCGATGGCCTTCGCCCAACCGCCCGCCGGCTACTACGATCCGGCCCAAGGGCTCAGCGGACAGGCGCTGCGCGCCGCCCTCGCCGGCATCATCGATGGGCACAACGTGCTCTCCAACGCCGACCTGTGGAACGCCTTCGAGACGGCGGACGACCGGCCCGACGGGTACGTGTGGGACATTTACAGCGACGTGCCGGGCGGTACGCCGCCCTACTTGTACAGCTTCGGAAGCGACCAATGCGGCTCGTACAACAGCGAAGGCGATTGCTACAACCGGGAGCATACCGTGCCGCAGAGCTGGTTCAACGGGGGCGCGCCCATGGTCACCGATCTGCACCACATCCTGCCCACCGACGGCTGGGTGAACCAGCAACGCGGCAACCTGCCGTACGGGGAGGTGGGTGCCGCCGATTGGACCGGCCAGAACGGCACCAAGGTGGGCGACAACACCTGGCCCGGTTACAGCGGCACGGTCTGCGAACCCATCGATGCGTACAAGGGCGACCTGGCCCGCATCTATTTCTACATGATGACCCGCTACATGGGCCAGGTGGCCTCGTGGAGCTCGGACATGCTGCAGGGGGGCGACCTGAGCCCCTGGGCCGAGAGCCTGCTGCTGGATTGGCACAACGGCGACCCCGTGAGCACCAAGGAGGTGGACCGGAACAACGCTGCGTTCGCACTGCAGGGCAACCGCAACCCCTTTGTGGACAACCCGGCCTGGGTGTCCAGCATCTGGGGGCCGACGGCGGCGATCGCGGCTGACGACGCCGGGGCGGGTCCTGTGGTCCGACTGCAGGATGGGTGGATCCGGTTGACGCGGGGCCAGGCGGAAAGCAGCCGGGTGCGGTTGATCGATGTGGCCGGCCGGACGGTGCGGGAGCTCGACTGGTGCGTTACGGAACTACGATTCCCTGTGCCGGGACCCGGTCCCTGGATGCTGGAACTGCGCTCGTCCCGTGCACGGACGGTGCAACGGGTGGTGGCCTTGGAGTGATCCCGGCACGTGGACCTGCGACCTCCGCGGGGCCCGTGGATGCCGGTCCTGGCCCTTCCGCCTTCAGTTGCGCCGGGGCCGTCGTGGCGGCGGCGCGTCGGGATCACGAGGGCTGCGGGACGGGGCGCCGGAGGGGCGCGGCTTCGTGGCGGCATGCTGCCGCGCCAGCAGGGTCACTTCCTTGTCGCTGAGGTGGCGCCAGTGGCCGCGCGGCAGGTCCTTCTTGGTGAGCCCGGCGAACATCACCCGGTCCAGCTTGACCACCTCGTAGCCCAGGGCCTCGAACATGCGGCGCACCACGCGGTTGCGGCCCATGTGCAGCTTGAGGCCCACTTCGCGTTTGCCGGCATCGTCCACGAAGCTGGCTTCCACGGCATGGGCCGGTCCGTCGTCCAGGTCCACTCCGGAGACCAGCCGTTCCAGGTCGCCCTTGGTCACGGCCTTGTCCAGCGTGGCGTGATAGAGCTTCTCGGCCCCATGGCCCGGGTGGGTGAGCCGCTTGGCCAGGTCGCCGTCGTTGGTGAGCAGCAGCACGCCGGTGGTGTTGCGGTCCAGCCGCCCCACCGGGTAGAGGCGCTCGGTGCAGGCCGCGGCCACCAGGCTCATCACCGTGCGCCGTTCCTGCGGGTCGTCGGTGGTGGTGATGAAGTCCTTGGGTTTGTTGAGCAGCACGTAGCGCTTCTTCTCCATGCTGAGGCGTTGCCCGCCGAAGTGCACCTTGTCCTCGGGGCGCACCTTGGTGCCCAGTGCGGTGACCACCTGGCCGTTGACGGTGACGGCACCGGAAGCGATGAGGGCGTCGGCCTCGCGGCGGCTGCCCACCCCGGCCTGGGCCAGGTAGCGGTTCAGGCGGATGAGGCCCTCGTTGGCGGGGTTGGGCAGGGCAAAGCGGTTGCTGCGTTCGCCCTTGCGGAAAGGCTGGCGCGCCCCGGGGTCGTCGGCGGCCACGCGCCGCACAGGAGGGCGGTCGCGGCGGTCATACCGGGCATCCGCCGCACGCCGTGGCCCACGGGAGGCAGGGCGCCGATCGTCCGGACCACCACGGCCGGGACCTGCGGGACCGCGCGAGGGGCGTGCCGACCTTTCGTACCGGTCGTTCCGTGCGTGCCGCCCACCTTCTTCGGACCGTTCGGACCTCCGGTAGGAACGTTCCGGCCGCTCGCTGCGTGTGCTGCGGTGGTCGTGCCCGCCTTCATCACCGTCCCGAGGCCCTCCGCCGTACCGCGAGCGTGAAGGCCGGCCGGTCCGGGGCTGCGCGGCGCCCCGCTCGGTGGGCCTGCCGTCCCGGTCGCGGCCTTGCCGCTCCGGCCCGCGCCAGGAACGCCGCTCCTCGTCGTCGTGCGCACGTTCTGCCCGGGGCGACCCGGCCGCACCGCGGCCCTTGCCGCTGCGGGGCGTAGGCTTGTCGGAACGGTCGCTCCTGTACGGGGGGCGGTCCGGGTGGCTCCGGTCGCCGCGCCCGGCGGGGCGCTCGTCGTTGGGCCGCCCGCGGCGGGGGCCTTTAGTCGGTCTCTTCATCGGGTGTCGGGTAGAAGGCGTCCTCCAGGTGCTCGATGCGGGGCGTGGCGCCGGTCATCCACACCGTGATGATGTCGAAGCGCACGGCCACGTCCTCGCCGAGGGCGTCAAGATAGGCTTCCGCCGCGCGATAGAGCTTGCGTTGCTTGGCCGGCCCCACGGCATCGGCGGGTCCGTCGTAGCGGTCGCTCCGTCGCGTCTTGACCTCCACGATCACCACGGTGCCGCCCTGGCGGGCCACGATATCGACCTCCAGGTGGCCGTGGCGCCAGTTGCGGGCCAGGATGCGGTAGCCCTGCTGCTCCAGCCATTGGCACGCCACTTGCTCGCCCTCGGCCCCGGTGCGCAGGTGCTCCGCCATCAGTAACCGTGCATTGTGCGTAACCTGCCCGCCGGCATCCCGTTGAAGGGGTTGAAATTCGGAGATCTTCGCTCCTCGGGAGCCAAACTTGGACCAACGACCGTCATGAAAACCTTCATCCGTCCCTGCACCCTGCTGGCCCTGGTGTTCGCTCCGCTGCTTGCGGCGGCACAGGCCTTCGAGGGCGTGGTCGAGTTCACCAAGACCACCGGGCCCGTGGTCACCTCCTACAAGTACTTCGTCAAGGGCGACCATGTGCGCATCGAGGAGATCAACGCCCGGGGCGAAGTGCAGGGCATCATGCTGGTGGACAACCGCGACAAGACCGTGATGGCCCTGAGCCTGGACCGCAAGCTGTACATGGACGTGCCCAACATGCGCCTTCCCAAGGACGTGGCGACCACCGTGGAGCGCAGCGGGGAGACCAAGGACATGGCCGGCTACAAGTGCGAGAAGTGGGTGGTGAAGGGCGCCAAGGAGGACCGTGTGATCACCTACTGGGTGGCGGCCGACGAGTTCAACTTCTTCGTGCCCATGCTGGAGACCTTGAACCGCAAGGAGGAGACCGCCCTGTTCTTCCTTGATGTGCCCGGCAACAAGGGGCTGTTCCCCATGCTGGCCGTGGAGAACAAGATGGACGGTGCCGAAGTGAGCCGCCTGCAGGTGACCAAGGTGACCAAGGGCGTGCAGAAGCCCGGCCTGTTCGAGATCCCGCCGGGGTTCAACAAGTTCGAGCGGAACTGACCGCATGCGCGGCGATGGCGAGGGTGCGAGGGTCCAGGCCCCGCACCCTCGCCGTGTTCCACCGCGGTGCATCGGCGGGGCAATAGGCCCACCTATCTTGCGTTCCCTTAACCGCGCCGCCGGGTGCGTCCGCATGAAGCGAAGCCTCCTCGCCACGTCCGTGTTCCTGTTCCTCTGCCTCCCGTCCCGGGCACAACTCGGCGGGCAGGCGGTGTTCCGCGTGTTCGACATCCCCTCCTCGGCCCGCATCAGCGCGTTGGGAGGCACGCACATCGCGGTGCTGGACGACGACCTGAACATGGGGATCTTCAACCCTTCGGTGCTCAATCCCAGCATGGGGCGCCAGGTGGCCTTCAGTTACCTGCCGTATTTCGAGGGCATCCAAATGGGCTTCGGGTCCTACGCGCATCACTTCGACAGCATCCGCACCACGTTCAGCGGCACGGTGCAGTTCGTGGACTACGGCACCTTCCAACGCACCGAGGAGGACGGGACGGAGACCGGCACCTTCCGGGGCGGGGAGTATGTGATGCAGCTGGGCGCGGCGCGCGCGCTGGACAGCCTGTTCACCGTGGGGGCCAACGTGAAGTTCATCACCTCGCAGCTGGAGGCGTACAACGCCACGGGCTGGGCGGCCGACGTGGGCGCCACCTTCCACAAGCGAAGCCTGGGGCTCACCGTGTCGGCCCTGCTGCGCAACATCGGCTTCGTCAGCTCGCGTTACACCGCCACCAAGGAGAAACTGCCCTTCGATGTGCAGCTGGGGCTGAGCTACCGCTTCCGCCATGCACCGTTCCGGCTGGGCCTCACCTTCGTGAACCTGCAGCGTTGGGACCTTACGTACGACGACCCGGTGCAGCAGCGGCAGATCGATCCCACCACGGGAGAGCCCATTGTGGAGAAGGTCACCTTCCTGGACAAGGCCGTGCTGCACCTGGTGCCCAATGTGGAGGTGCTGCTGGGGCGTTATTTCCATCTGCGTGCGGGCTACGACTTCCAGCGCAGGCGCGAGCTGAAAGTGGACGGCAAGCCGGGCATCAGCGGGCTGAGCTTCGGTCTGGGGCTCCGGGTCAGCAGGGTGCACCTCAGCTACGGCTTCGCCCAGTACCACCTGGCGGGCATCTCCAACACCATCACCCTGGCGGCGCGGTTCAGCGACTTCAAGAAACGGCCGCCGGGGCAGGAGCGGGAGCGCAAGCGCCGGCGCAAGGAGGAGGGTGATGCGCCGCCGCCCGCACCGGAAGGCTGACCTGCGGCGCGCTACCTTGCGGCCGTGCGGCGCATCAACATCGCCATCGACGGCTTCTCGTCCTGCGGCAAGAGCACCCTGGCACGCCAACTGGCACAGCACCTGGGTTACACCTACATCGACAGCGGCGCCATGTACCGCGCGGTGGCCCTGTACGCCATGGAGCACGGCCTGGTGAAGGACGGCGTGCTGGACCGGGACGGGCTGCTGGAACGGCTGGGCGGCCTCGACATCCGGTTCAAGCACGACCCGCTGACCGACCGCAGCGCCACCATGCTCAACGGGCGCGATGTGGAACATCGGATCCGCAGCATGGATGTGAGCGACCACGTGACGCTGGTGAGCCCCGTGCCCGAGGTGCGTGCCAAGCTGGTGCAGTTGCAGCAGCGCATGGGGCGCGAGAAGGGGGTGGTGATGGACGGCCGGGACATCGGCACGGTGGTCTTCCCGGATGCGGAGGTCAAGCTGTTCATGACGGCCCGTCCGGAGGTGCGCGCCCTGCGGCGGTACCAGGAGCTGCGGGCCAAAGGGGCGCCGGTCACCCTGGCCGAGGTGGAGGACAACATCCGGCGCCGCGACCTCGACGACACCACGCGGAAGGCCGACCCGCTGACCCAGGCGGCGGACGCCATCGGGATCGACAACAGCGACCTCACCGCCCTGGAGCAGTTCAACCTGGCCCTCGGCCACGTGGTGAAGGTGCTCGGCGAACCGGCGGAGGCTTGAGCTTCAGGTCCTCCGGACCGGACCATGGTCCACGGTCCGATCCGTGGACCGCGGATCAAGCGCCGTCGAAGCGCGCAGCACGGTGGTGCTCAGGGTACGAGGGCATTTACGGCCTCCACCGGGTCCCGCGCGCCCTCCACGAATTCCAGCACCTTCAACATCACGCGGTCCAGCAGGGTGTCCGGGCAGCTCGCACCGCTGGTGAGGATGATCGTCACCGGCCGCTTCGCCGGGAGCCAGTTGCGTGTGGTCTCGGTCCGCTGGGCCGGGTAGTTGAAGTGCGCGATCGCATCCGCGCTGCGGACATCCTGCTCCCCGTTGATGAAATAGGTGGGGAAGCGTTGTTCGAGCAGTTCCACCAGGTGGCTGGTGTTGCTGCTGTTGTAGCCGCCCACCACCAGGGCGAGGTCGGCCTCGGCCTTCAGCAGTTCGTTGGTGGCGTCCTGGTTGTCGTTGGTGGCGTAGCACAAGGTGTCGCGCGTGTCGGCGAAGTGCTCCTTCAGCCGGGCCTCGCCGTACTTGCGGGCCATCACCTGCTTCAGGTGGTCGGCGATGGCCTGTGTCTCCGAGGCCAGCATGGTGGTCTGGTTCACCACGCCGATCCGGTCGAGGTCGCGGGCGGGGTCGAAGCCGGGGGTGCAACGCGCGCCGAACGCTTCGGCGAAACGGGCCGGGGGTTCACCGCCCAGGATGATGCGGCCCAGCAACTCCGCCTCGGCCATGTCCTTCACGATCACCGCCGCAGTGCCCTGCGCGGTGTGACTGAAGGTGGCCCGGGTCTCCTCATGGGCCGCCTTGCCGTGGATCACCACGGTGTGCTCCTTGTCGGCGAGCTGCGCACTGCGCTTCCACACCTTCTCCACGAAGGGGCAGGTGGTGTTGTGCTTCAGCGGGTCGATGCCAATGGCCCGCAGCTTCGCCTCGGTCTCCAGGGTGGTGCCGAAGGCGGGGATGATCACGATGTCGTCGGCCGTCAGCTCGTCCCAGTCCATGAGCATCCTGCCGTGCGTGTCCTGGATGAAGCGCATGCCCCGGGCGGCCAGGTCGTCGTTCACCGCCGGGTTGTGGATCATCTGGCTCAGCAGGAAGATGCGCTTGCCGGGGTTCTCCTCCAGGGCCTGGTAGCTGATCTCGATGGCGTTCTCCACGCCGTAGCAGAAGCCGAAGTGCCGGGCGAAGACGAAGCGTACCGGGCCCAGGTCGAGCAGTGTGGGGCTCAGGTCCTGCTTGCGCGGGTCCTGCACCTTGCGGTGGGCCTTGAGGCGCCCGATGAGGCCGCTGCGGTAGTGGGCGGGGATGGTGAAGGTGCGCACGGGCGGTGGGGTGGGGCGGCCGCGGTCGCGGACCAACGCCCGGGAACGGGCCAAAGGTAGCCGGGGTGGCAGCGCTTGTTGCGGGCACAGGGCGGCGTCCGGTCCCAAGGGCTTGAAGATCAGGAAAATTCACTATCTTTGCGGTCCTTTTTCGGACCCGCTGCACGGCGGGCCTTAGCAGGAAGCCCACGCAGGGACACCGTGGGCACAACGAACCCTCCCGGTCGGTGCCCCCTTGGGTCGGGATACAAACGACAGTGGAAAATGGCAGTCGAGAACAACAAGGTCACCTTCGCAGAACCGCCCGCGGATTTTGATTGGGCCGCATTGGAGGACGACAAGAAGGGGCTCCCGGGCAAGGAACGGGAGGCCATGGAGAAGGCCTACGAGGACACCCTGAGCAGCATCTCCGAGAAGGAGGTGCTGATGGGCACCGTGGTGGGCATGAACAAGAAGGAGGTGGTCATCAACATCGGGTACAAGAGCGAGGGCGTGGTGCCCTTGAGCGAGTTCCGGTACAAGCCCGACCTGGCCATCGGCGACCGGGTGGAGGTGTACATCGAGAAGCAGGAGGACAAGACCGGGCAGATGATCGTGAGCCACAAGACGGCGCGCGTGCACAACGCCTGGGGCAAGGTGAACCACGCCATGGGCACCGATGAGGTGATCACCGGCTACGTGAAGTGCCGCACCAAGGGCGGCCTGATCGTGGACGTGTTCGGCATCGAGGCCTTCCTGCCCGGTTCGCAGATCGATGTGAAGCCCATCCGTGACTACGACCAGTACGTGGGCAAGAACATGGAGTTCAAGGTGGTGAAGATCAACCAGGAGTTCAAGAACGTGGTGGTCTCCCACAAGGCGCTGATCGAGGCCGAGCTCGAGGCGCAGAAGAAGCAGATCATCGGCGGCCTGGAGAAGGGTCAGGTGCTGGAGGGCACCGTGAAGAACATCACCAGCTACGGGGTGTTCGTGGACCTGGGCGGCGTGGACGGCCTGATCCACATCACCGACCTGAGCTGGGGCCGCGTGAGCCACCCCGAGGAGGTGGTGAAGCTGGACGAGAAGATCAACGTGGTGATCCTGGACTTCGACGACGAGAAGCGCCGCATCGCCCTTGGTCTCAAACAACTGAGCGCCCACCCGTGGGATGCGCTGAGCGCCGACCTGAACGCCGGCGACAAAGTGAAGGGCAAGGTGATGGTCATCACCGATTACGGAGCCTTCGTGGAAGTGTCCCCCGGCGTGGAGGGCCTGCTGCACGTGAGCGAGATGAGCTGGAGCCAGCACCTGCGCAGCCCCAAGGACTTCCTCACCGAGGGTCAGGAGATCGAGTGCATGATCCTCAACATCGACCGCGAGGAGCGGAAGATGAGCCTGGGCATGAAGCAGCTCACTCCGGATCCCTGGGCGGACATCGAGTTCAAATACCCGGTGAACTCGCGCCACACGGCCAAGGTGCGCAACTTCACCCACTTCGGCATCTTCGCCGAACTGGAGGAGGGCGTGGACGGCCTGGTGCACATCAGCGACCTGAGCTGGACCAAGCGCATCAAGCACCCGAGCGAGTTCTGCAACGTGGGCGACGAGATCGAGGTGCAGGTGCTGGAGGTGGACAAGGACAACCGCCGACTCAGCCTGGGCCACAAGCAGGTGGAACAGAACCCCTGGGAGGTCTTCGCCGGCACCTTCACCGAAGGCAGCGTGCACGAAGGCACCCTGGTGGGCCGCAACGGCAACAACTTCATCGTGGCACTGCCCTACGGCGTGGAAGGCACCGTCAGCACCAAGCACCTGCGCAAGGCCGACGGCACCAAGGCCAACCTGGAGGAGAAGCTGCCCTTCAAGGTGCTCGAGTTCAACGGTGATGCCCGTCGCATCGTGCTGAGCCACACGCGCACCTTCGAGGAAGGTGACGACAGCGAGGAGCTGGGCGGTGGTCGCGGCGGCCGCGCCCGCAAGGCGCCGGCCACCGAAGGGCAGAGCGCCAGCCTGAAGAGCGTCAACGACAAGGTGGAGAAGAGCACCCTGGGCGACCTAAGCGTGCTGAGCGACCTCAAGAGCGCCATGGAGAACAAGGAGCGCTCGGGCCGCACCGCCCCGAAAGCCGACGAGGAGCAGGCCGACTGACCTGCCGGACAGTAGCAAGGAACGAGGCCCCGGCACCGCCGGGGCCTCGCCGTTCCGGCCCGTCGCGCCGCCTGCCGTTATCTTCGGGGCCGCATGCACGCCGCCACCCTTCTGGACAGCACGGCCTTCGGGCTCACCGTGAAGCGGCTGTGCTACCAGCTGGTGGAGGAGCACGGCGACCTTTCGGACACCGTGCTGCTGGGTTTGCAGCCCCGCGGGGTGCACCTCAGCCGCCGCCTGGTGCGCGAGCTGGGCCGCATCCTCGGCGGGGTGCCCATCCGCGCCGGCGAGCTCGACATCACCTTCCACCGCGACGATTTCCGCCACCGGACCGTGCCGCTGGCGCCCAGCACCACCCAGATGGACCTGAGCATCGAGGGCCGCCGCGTGGTGCTCATCGACGACGTGCTCTACACGGGTCGCAGCATCCGCGCCGGCCTCGACGCGCTGCTGAGCTTCGGCCGTCCGGCCTCGGTGCAGCTGCTGGTCCTCATCGACCGGCGCTTCGCCCGTGAACTGCCCATCGCCGCCGACCACGTGGGCCGTTGGGTGGACAGCATCGAGGGCCAGCGCGTCACCGTGGAATGGGCCGAGACCGACGGCCAGGACCGCGTGCTCCTGCACGGCGCCGAGGTCGCGCCGGCGCGCGGCGGCCAACCACCAGCAACAGCCATCCCGTGAGCGACCAGCTGAGCACCGACCACCTGCTGGGCATCCAGGACCTCTCCCCGGAGGACATCGACCTCATCTTCCGCACGGCCGACGGCTTCAAGGAGGTGCTCGCCCGGCCCATCAAGAAGGTGCCTTCCCTGCGCGACATCACCATCGCCAACCTCTTCTTCGAGAACAGCACCCGCACGCGCATCAGCTTCGAGCTTGCCGAAAAGCGCCTCAGCGCCGACATCATCAATTTCTCCAGCGCCTCCAGCAGCGTCAAGAAGGGCGAGACCCTCATCGACACCGTCAACAACATCCTGGCGATGAAGGTGGACATGGTGGTGATGCGCCATCCCGACCCCGGCGCCGCCGTGTTCCTGAGCCGCCATGTGGGGGCCCGCATCGTCAACGCCGGCGACGGCACGCACGAGCACCCCACCCAGGCATTGCTCGATGCGTACAGCATCCGGGCGAAGCTCGGCCGGCTCAAAGGCGTCAGGGTGGCCATCGTCGGCGACATCCTGCACAGCCGCGTGGCCCTCAGCAACATCCACTGCCTGCGCCGGCTCGGGGCCGAGGTGGTCCTTTGCGGCCCGCCCACCCTCATGCCGCGCCACGTGGCCAGCCTGGGCGTGCGCGTGGAGCACGACCTGGACAAGGCGCTGGCCTGGTGCGACGTGGCCAACATGCTGCGGATCCAACTGGAGCGCCAGGGCGGCGACGGGGTGGCCAGCTTCCCGGGGCTGCGCGAGTACGCCATGCTCTACGGGCTCGACCTGCCCCGCTACCGCCGGCTCGGCCGCGACATCGTCATCATGCACCCCGGTCCGATCAACCGCGGCGTGGAGGTCACCAGCGAGGTGGCCGACCACGCCAACAGCATCATCCTGGACCAGGTGGAGAACGGCGTGGCCGTGCGCATGGCCGTGCTCTATCTGCTGGCCGCCCGCATACCGCGGGACAATTGAAGCGCTGATTATATTTGAGCCCAACGCCCTCAGGCGCGGACCATGAATTTCACCATCGAGAACAAGGGCAAGTACACGCTGGTGACCTCCAACGTGGACAAGCTGGACACCACCTGTGCGCCGGAACTGAAGAGCGAGCTGGTGTACCTCAACAAGACCGGTGTGCGCAACATCATCATCGACCTGAAGGCCACGCGGTACTGCGACTCCAGCGGCCTCAGCGCGCTGTTGGTGGCCAACCGGCTGTGCAAGAGCGTCAACGGCCTGCTGGTGGTCTGCGGCCTTCAGGAACCCGTCCAGAAACTGGTCCAGATCTCGCAGCTCGAAAGTGTCCTCTCCATCACCCCCAGCCTCAACGAGGCCGTCGATCTGCTCTTCATGGAGGAGATCGAGAAGGATGTGAAGAAGGACGAATGAACACACACGCATGAAACAAACCCTACTCTCCCTTTCGCTGTTCCTCGCCACCACCGCCGCCTCGGCGCAGTGTGTCCCCAACCCGCTGTACGCCGACAGCGCCTTCGGCGTGTGGCCCGACACCACCGAGAACTTCGTCTCCGGCATGGTCAACGTGTTCTATGCGGACACCCTGAACATGATCGTGCCGCAGGACGCTGGTGAGATCGATCCGCAGTTCGCCGGGTTGATGCTGGACAGCGTGCGGTTGAACAACATCGCCGGTCTGCCCCCGGGCCTGACGGTGGAGTGCAACTCGCAGACCGGTGCCGCCTGCACCTACCTCACCGGCATCCTGGGCTGTGGTGCGATCGTGGGCACGCCCACCAGCGAGGGTGTGTACCCCCTCACCATCAACGTCACCGCCTTCGCCAACCTGCTGGGCAACCCCGTGCCGGTGGATTATCCGTTCTCGGGTTACAGCATCACGATCGTGCCCAACAACGTGGGGATCGCCGAGGAGGCGGTAGCCCTGGGCGGGGTGCGCAACGTGCCCAACCCCTTCATGGACCGCACCACCATCGAGTTCCAGCTGAACCGGCCCGGCGCGGTGACCATCCGGCTGTTCGACCTGCTGGGCGCCGAGGTGCGCAACATGCGCATGAGCGGCAAGGCCGGCCTGAACCGCTATGTGCTGAACGCGCAGGGCCTGCAGGACGGGCTCTACCTGTACAAACTGGAGTCGGGGGGCACGAGCTTCACCGGCCGCATGGTGCTGAGCCGCTGAACCACCCGGACCTTCGCCTGCGGAGCCCCGTCCCCACCGGCGGGGCTCCGGCTTTGGCACCCGCCGCATGCGCTTTGAAGTGATCCCCCTGGGCACCGGTGCCGCCCTGCCCGCGCAGGGCCGGTCGCCGAGCGCGCAGGTGCTGCGCCTGGAGGATGCGCTGTACCTGATCGACTGCGGGGAGGGCACCCAGGAGCGGCTGCGCATGGCCGGCCTCAGCTTCATGCGCATCAGCCGCGTGTTCATCAGCCACCTGCACGGCGACCACTGTTTCGGCATCATGGGGTTGCTGAGCACCATGCACCTGTTGGGGCGCACGCGCGAGCTCCACCTCCACGGCCCGCAGCCCCTCAAGGCCATCATCGACCTGCAACTCCAGGCCTCGGGCACCTGGCTGCGCTTCCCGCTGCATTTCCATGCGGTGGGCGACGATGCCCCGCAGGTGCTGCTGGAGGATGAACGGCTCACGGTGACCTCGCTGCCGCTGCGGCACCGTGTGCCCACCACCGGTTTCCTCTTCCGGCAGAAGCCCGGCCCGCGCCCGTTGCGCCCCGAGCACGTGAATTCCATTCCGCACTACCGGCGGTCCGCGGTGAAGGCCGGGCACGACCTGGTGCGCGACGACGGCACCGTGGTGCCCAACGCCGCGCTCACCACCGACCCGCCCCCGCCAGCGGCCTACGCCTATTGCTCGGACACAGCGCCGCACCCCCACCTGGCCTCCTGGGTGCGCGGGGTGGACCTGCTGTACCACGAGGCCACCTTCACCACGCACCTCGCCGCCCGCGCCCGCGAAACCCTGCACAGCACGGCGGCACAGGCCGCCACCGTGGCACGCGAGGCCGGCGTGGGCGCCCTGCTCCTGGGCCATTTCTCCTCGCGCTACAAAGACTTGACCCCCCTGTTGGACGAAGCCCGGGCGATCTTCCCCGACACCGCCCTCAGCGAGGAAGGACGCTGCTATCCCATCGGCCCGCGCTCCAGTGCACCAGGCACCGGAGGCTGAACCGGATCGTTCGGATATCTTTGGCCCTGTTTAGAATCAATCTAAACAGAAGGACCATGCGCGTGAAGACCCTCCTGGCCGATGAGGCCGACCTGGCCCTGGCCGGCCTGCGGGCCATCCTTTCCGATGTACCGCGCGTGGACCTGCTGGGCGAGGTGCGGGATGCGGAGGCCCTGCTGGAGGTGGTGCGCCGCGACCGTCCGCATGTGGTGCTGATCGACCACACCGCGTCGAGCCTCGGCGCCGACGCCGTGCGCGATGCGCGCAAGGTCTCCAAGCGCACCCGGTTCGTGGCCATCACCAACGATCCATCGCCGGTGGTGCTGGCCCATGCCTTACGCAGCGGGGTGGTGAGCTATGTGCGCAAGGACTGCGACCGTGCGGAGATCGTGAACGCCGTGCTGGACACGGCGGACGGCAGCCGCTTCTTCTGCGGCAAGGTGCTGGCGGCGCTGGAACGTTCCGAACTGAGCCTGGAGAAGCTCTGCGACCGCGAGCTGGGCTGCACGGCCGTGACGCTCACGGCGCGCGAGTGCGAGGTGGTGCGGTTGATCGCCGACGGCCTGTCCTACACCCGCATCGCCGACCGCCTGGGCGTGTCGGCGCACACGGTCACCACGCACCGGCGCAACATCATGCAGAAGGCGGGGGTGAACAGCACGGCGGCCTTGGTGATGTACGCCGTGAAGCACGGCCTCACCAGCCCCAACCGCTACCTCTTCGGTGCCGTGCCGGCCTGAGGGCCGGCCTACCTTGCCGCCCATGGGCGCGCTGCTGATCGGGGATGTGGGCGGAAGCTCCTCCCGTTGGGCCTTGGTGGAGGGGCCGCACACGACGTTGCTGCACGAGGACGGTCCCTGGCCGGGTTGGAACGCGGCCACCGGTGACGGTGGGTCGCTGATGGGGCGGCTGCACGAGGCGGCCCCGCGCCTCGCTGGTGTGGACCGGGTGCTGGTGCACGCGGCGGGCTGCGGGACGGCCGCGCGTGCACAACGGCTTGGGGCGGCACTGGCACCCTTGCTGCCAAAGGCGGACATCGCCGTGGAGGGCGACCTGCTGGGAGCGGCCCGCGCGGTGTGGGGCAACGCGCCCGGCCTGGTGCTCATCGCGGGCACGGGGATGAACGCCGGCCGCTACGACGGCGGGCGGCTGTGCGCGGGCATCCCGTCGCTGGGCTACATCCTGGGCGATGAGGGGAGCGGGGCCGACATCGGCCGTGCGCTGCTGCGCGACGCGCTGCGGGAGCGCATGCCGCCGCAGGTGTGCGAGGCCGTGTTCGGGTCCGTACCGGTGCTGGCCGAGGTGATCGAACGGGTGTACCGCGGCGGTGGGGGCGCGGCCTTCCTGGCCGGACCGGTGGCGCGCCTGGCGACGGTGCGGCACGAGCCCTACGTACGCGCCCTGCTCGGCGAGCGGTTCGATGCGCTGGCGGCCGAGGTGGGCCGCGTGCTCGGCGGCGGTGAGCTGCGTGCCGTGGGGTCGGTGGCCGCCGGCTTCCGCGAGGAAATGGCCGCGGCGTTGCAACGGCACGGCCTGGTGCTCACCCGGGCCGTGGCCGACCCGTTGCCGGGCCTCATCACCTACGCCCGGCAGGTGTTGCCTCGGTGAGGGCCACGGCCCGGGCGGGAGGTTCCAGCGCCCGCCGCACCGCCTCGAAGCCCCTGCGGTTCTCCAGGCTCCACAGGGCGCGATGCACCTGATCCTTCTCCACGGCCGTCAGGTGCCAGCTCAGGCTGATCTCCTCGCGCTCGTCGTGCCGCAGCTGCAGGTCCACCACCTGCACGGGCACTTCGGTCCAGGTGCTGATCTCCTGCATCATGCCGTCGTAATCCTGGTCCTGCACACGCACGAAGTTGCCGTACACGTTGCGCGCCGGGTCGAGCAGGCGGCCCAGCAATGAGCTGCCCACCTCGTGCACCTCGAGCTCCTTCTGCTTGTCGCGCATCTGCAGGATCACCACGCCCGCCGTGTGGCGGGCGATCCACGCCCGGTGCTCGCGCAGGAAGCTGCCCGTGGTGCGGAAGCCGTAGTTGTCCCGGATGCCGGCGTCCATCACGCGCAGGGGCGGTTCGCTGGGCAGGGTCACCACCGGGGTGATGTAGGGGAAGGTGGCCCCCATGCGCAGGGCGCTGGTGAGTTTCAGGTCGCCCGCGCCTTGGGCGGCGAAGAGGCGCCGGAACTCCACGGCCTCGGGTTCCGGCCGGTAGTGCAGCGGTGCCGCGGGCGCGTTGGTGGTGAGGTGTGCGGCGGGCAGCGCGCCGATCAGCAGCCGCCGCCCGTCGTTGATGCAGGTGGGCGCCACCATGAACAGGGGCATGCGCGCTGCACGTTCCTCGGCCGCCAGCTGGTCCAGCCGCACGTCGAGCACACCGCCCGTGTTGTCGTTCAGCCGCTGCTCGAACACGAAACCGCGGTCGCGCGTGTACAGCCGCATGCCGTCGCTCACGCGTTGGTAGCGGATGAACATGTCGTTGGTCACCAGCGTGAAGGCCACCGGGTTGAGGATGTCGCGGCACATGTTGTCCACATGGCGCGGGTCACCCACCGGAGGACCTCCCTGTTCGGCGTTGCGGGCCACCTGGCGGAAGTAGGCCGCCCCGATGGCGCCGCCGGAGGAGCCGGTGATCATGGCCGTGCGTGTCATGAGCGTGCCCTGCAGCAGGCTGTCGATCTCGCGCAGGCACAGGTAGGTCCACAGCATGCTGCGCAGGCCGCCGCCGCTGGTGCTCACCAGCACCAACGGGGGCAGGCTGTCGCCGGTGAGGGCCGTGTTCTTGGCATGCCAGCGGTCCAGCACCTGCTCCATGGCGGCGCGGTCGCGGTCGGCGGCGGCGGTGTCGTAGGCCAGCCGCACCAGCTCGTCGCGGCCGTAGGGCGCGGGCGCCACCAGGTAGTCCAGGCCGTGGGCCTGGCTGTCGTACAGGAAGGCCTCGGTGCGCAGGCTGACCAGGTTCAGCACCACCACCACGCCCACCACCACCGTGAGGGTCCATCCCTTGAACCAGCTGTACAGGGCGCTCATCACCATCAGCAGCATGGTGAACAGCAGGAAGGCGCTGGCGCCGGTGGGGATCTCGAAGACGGGCACGCCCGCGAAGGCGCCTAGGGCCACGAAGGTGATGACGACGATGACGTCGAAGATCGAGCCGTTGATGTGGTTCTGCCACAGCACGCTGCGTAACAGCTCCTTGTCGTAGTGCTTGCTGCTGCGGGCCAGGGCGATGCGGAAGGGGGGCACGAGGTAGGTCTCCACGTGCCACTTGCGGGTGCGCTGTTCGCGGCGCAGCCAGCGGGTGGCGCGGCGCTGTTCGGTGCGCATCGGGGGGATGGGCGGCATGGGCCCGGGCGGGTCGTCGCGCACCTCCTCGGGCCGGTACTCCTCGGGCCGGCGCCCGGTCATCTTCACGATGTCCGTGTTGGTGCGCGTGAAATAGGCCAGCGACAGGAGCTGGAACAGGAAGACGCCCGCGACGAACGCGGCCAGGTGGAGGGCCGTCTCCCCGGGCGGCACCAGTTCCTTGGTGAGCTGCAGCCGGGCCGAGCACCACAGGTAGGTGAGGGTGAAGGCCACCGGGATCACGGCGTTGTTGATGTTGAACTTCAGGAAGGGCCGGCTCAGCGTGGCGATGAACGGGAACCGGTAGGCGTGCATCGTGTAGCTGTACAGGTTGAAGGCCGTGATGAAGCCGCCCAGGGCGAAGCCGTTCAGCAGGAAGCCCCACGGGGTCACCGCCCCCATGTACTCCGGGAAGAGGAAGAGGTAGGGGATGCCGTATTTGCGGCCCAGGTTGCCGGTGACGTATGCCCACAGCACCAGCCAGAAGAGCAGCAGCAGGTGGTTCTTCTTCAGGTGCAACAGCAGCAGTTGCAGGGGGAAGAAATAGACCACCCTGCGCAGCCAGTGCCGCGTGCTCCTGTGCGCCATCCGGTAAAGATGGACCATCGCGCGGGTTATACGGCCGCGGGGCCCGTGGCGTTGTGGTGGATCAGACCTTGCCCAGCACCTGGGTCATCACTTCGGTCTCCACGGCCTCGGCCTGGGCCTTCAGGGCCTCGGCCTTGGCGAGCACATCCTTCTTCCAGGTCTCGTCGTCCAGGCCCAGGCAGTTGATGCGCACGTTGAGGTAGGCGCTGAGGGCCCCGGTGCGCGCACACAGGGCGCCCACGCCGGCGTCGCTCACGCTGGCCTTGAGCCCCTTCTCGGTCATGGCCCGCATCACTTCCATGCTTTGCACGCACACCTCCAGGGTGCGCAGCGGCACGAGGATGGCGCCCTTGGTGGCCTCGCGGATGGCGTCCTTGCGTGCGGCCACCTGTTCGGGGCTGCCCTTGGGCAGGCCCATGGCGGCCAGGATGCGGTCGTAGGCCCGCGTGTCCTCGTCCACCAGGCGGAGCAGCTCGCGCCGGTACGCTTCCCCCTTCACCGCCCACTGGCTGAACTCCTCCCAGCGCGCGTCCCAGCCACGTTTGTGGGCGCTGAGGTTGGCCACCATGGTGCCGAGGGCGGCGCCCAAGGCACCGCAGTATGCCGCCACACTGCCCCCGCCGGGCGCCGGGCTCTCGTTGGCCGTCTCCTCGCTGAAGCGCTTGAGGTCCATGCGCACCAGCCGCTCCTCGGCGGCATCGGCCAGCAGCAGCTCGATCACGCGCTTCTCGGGGTCGAAGGGTGCCAGGTCGTCCAGCCCCAGGCTCTTCACGGCGATCTTGATCTTCTCGCGCTCGCTGATGCCCAGGCTGCGCTCCTGGCGCTTCAGGAAGAAGTCGGCCGCATCCAGCAGCGCCTGCTTGGGCACCAGCCCCACCATCTCGCTGCCGGTGACGCGGATGCCGCGCTCCTGCGCGCTCTTGCACGCCTCGTCGAAGGCCACGTGCAGCGGCGTGACGTCCAGGTCGGTGAGGTTGAGCGAGAGCTGGGCGATGCCGTACTCCTCGATGAACCAGCCGATGCCCTTCACGCTCTTGAGCTTGCCGGGGATGGTGACCGGGTTGCCGGCCGCATCGAGCACGGGCTTGCCGGTGAGCGGGTCGCCGTCGCGCTTCACCCGGCCCGCCTCACGGATGTCGAAGGCGATGGCGTTGGCGCGGCGCGTGCTGGTGGTGTTGAGGTTCACGTTGTAGGCCACCAGCAGCTTGCGGGCGCCCACGGCCACCGCACCGCTGCGGGCCACGCTCTCGGTGAAGGCCGCCGGCCCGTGGTCGGGCTTCCACGCGGGGTCCGCGAGCTTGCGCGGCAGACCCTCGTACTCGCCGGCGCGGTTGTTGGCCAGGTTGCGGCGCTTCTCCTCGCGGGCGGCGTGCTCGTACAGGTACACCGGGATGCCGAGCTCCGTGCCGATGCGCTCCCCGAGCCGCTGCGCGTAGGGCACCAGGTCCTGGAGCGTGATGCCGCTGATGGGCACCAGGGGACACACGTCGGTGGCCCCGAAGCGCGGATGCTCGCCGCGGTGCGTGCGCATGTCGATGAGCTCCTGCGCCTTGCGCACCAGGCGGAACGCCGCCTCGCACACCGGCCCGGGCGCGCCCACCAGGGTGATCACCGTGCGGTTGGTGGCCTTCCCGGGGTCCACGTCCAGCACGCGCACCCCCTCCACGGCGGCGGCGGCGGCGGCGATGGCGTCGATCTTGGCACGGTCGCGGCCCTCGCTGATGTTGGGCACGCATTCGATCAGGGGTGTGGACATGGCTTCGGGATGGGGCGGCAAAGCTAACGGCCCGCTACCTTGCCGGCCATGAAAAGCCTGGGCTGGGCGGGGCTCCTGGTGGCCGCGGGCGCCATGGCGCAGGACAGCGATACGACCGCCGGGCCGCAGTGGTCCCTGGCGGTGGACCTGGTGGGGCCGGTGCGCGGCGCGCTCACCGCCGGGGGGGCGGAGCCTTATCTGCAGCTGGATGCGGCGGTGCAGCACTGGGCCTGGGGCGACCTGGCGTGGCGGGCGGCTTACGGCATGGTGAGCGACCGGTGGACCGAGGACCGCGAACTGCTGGTGGTGTTGGACAGCGCCACCTTCGAACAGGAGCACATCGCGGCGCGGGAGCAGGCGCACACCTTGCGCGTGGGGGCCGTGGTGCAGCACCGCGACCGCACCTTCGCGCCGTCCGCCGGTGCGTCCCTGGTGCTGGGCGTGGAACGCCAGCAGGCGGTGCGCACCGCCACCGGGTTGCGGCCGGACACGCTGCCCTGCGTGGACTGCGTGCTGGAGGCCATCCCGGGCCATGTGAGCGCGTTGGACGGGGAGCGGCGCGATACCTGGGGGCACCTGGGCGTGGAGGCGGCGCTGGCCCTGAGCTGCAAGGTGGGCCGGCGCATCGAGCTGGAGGCCCGTGTCCCGTTCGGCCTCCGCTGGCGCTTCATGCTGGCCGGCAGCGTCACGGGCACCGCCCCGCAGGTGGAGCCGTGGACCCACCCGTGGCGGTTCAGCGTGGGCTTCCCCGCGTTGTTCGTGCACGTGCGCTGGTGATCAGGCGATCGCCAGGCTCACCAGGTTGTTCAGCATGTGCAGGGCCACGGGCACCCAGATGGAACCGGTGCGCGAGCGGGCGTAGCCCAGCACCACGCCCAGCATCAGCACCAGCAGCAGGATGGGTGCGGGGTACTGCATGTGCATCAGGGTGAAGGTGGCCGCGCTCAGGGCCACGGCCAGGTGCTCGTCGGCGATCTGGCGCAGGGAGCCGTAGAGCAGGCCACGTACCAGGGCCTCCTCGAACAGGGCCGGCAGCACCCCGATGCCCAGCACCAGCATCAGCGGGTCGCCCGCGGTGCGCACCACCTGCGCCATGAAGTCGGTGGTGAACACCGGGAACAGGCGGCTCAGCCCCTCCTGTGCGGCGGCCACCAGCAGGAAGACGCCGGCCCAGGTGAGGGCCTTGCGCCAGGCGGGCATGCGCAGCCCCAGGAACCGGCGGAAGTGCGGACCCGTCCACTGGCGCACCAGCAGCAGCAGCAGCAACAGGGCCACCAGGCCACTCCACAGGCTGGCCTGGGTGATGGCCGCGCCGTTGGTGCTTTGCTGCTGCAAAGCCTCCATCAGCGCGGGGTCCTGCAACAGGTCGGGCACCGCCAGGCCCTGCAGCGCCGGGGTCACCGCGCGGCAATGGGCGATGAAGGCGCCGGTCTGCACCAGGAAGAAGGCGGTGAACACGATCAGGAAGATGCCCATGCCGCGTGCGAAGCGCAGGCCGGGCGGCATGGACAGCTCGGGGTCGAGGCGGTCCTCAGGCAAGGGCGTCTCCGGCCCGGACGGGTATGCCATCGATGATGACGGTGTCGAGGTGGTCGGTGCCGAAGGCATAGGGCAGGTAGGCCAGCGAGGGCACCTTGCGGGTGATCAGCAGGCTGGCGCGCTTGCCCGGGGTGAGGCTGCCCAGCTCGCCGGCCAGGTCCATGGCCGCGGCGGCGTTGAGGGTGGCGGCGTTCACGGCCTCCTCGGGCAGCAGCCGCAGCTGGATGCAGGCCAGGGAGAGCACCAGGTTCATGTTGCCGCTGGGGGTGCTGCCCGGGTTGTGGTCGCTGGCCAGGGCCACGGCGCACCCGCGGTCCACCAGCGCGCGGGCCGGCGCGTAGGGGATGCGCAGAAAGAAGGAACAGGAGGGGAGCAGCGTGGGGATGGTGGCCGAACCGGCCAGCGCCGCCAGGTCGTCCTCCGCCATCACCTCCAGGTGGTCCACGCTGCGCGCGCCCTGCCGCACCGCGGCGGCGATGCCGCCCAGGCTGGTGAACTGGTTCACGTGCACCTTGCCCGCCAGCCCGTGCCGCAGGCCGGCCTCCAGGATGCGCTCCATCTCGGCCACCGTGAAGTAGCCCGTCTCGCAGAACACGTCCGTGTAGTCGGCCAGCCCTTCCGCGGCCACCTGCGGCAGCAGCTCTTCGGTGATCATGCGCACGTAGCCCGTGCGGTCGTCGGCGAACTCGGGGGGCAGCGCGTGCGCCGCCAGCAGGGTGGCCTTGATGCGCAGGGGCAGCACCTCCTTCAGGCGCTTCATCACCCGCAGCATCTTCAGCTCGCTCTCCGCCGACAGCCCGTAACCGCTCTTGATCTCCACGGCCACGGTGCCCTGGCGCATCATGTCGCGCAACCGCCCGGTGGCCTGCTCCACCAGAGCATCCTCGGGCATGGCCCGCAGCTTGCGCGCGCTGTTGAGGATGCCTCCGCCACGGGCGGCGATGTCCTGGTAGCTGAGGCCGCGGACCTTGTCCACGAACTCCTCCTCGCGCGGGGCGGCGAACACCACGTGCGTGTGCGGGTCGCACCAGCCGGGCAGCACCAGCCGACCGTCGGCGTCGATCACCGTGAGGCCGTGGCGGTCGCCGAGCGGCGGCGGTGCGGCCATGCTGCCCACGGCCGTGATCAGGCCGTCCTCGGCCAGCAGCCACCCCGCGGCGATGGTGGGCAGCACGGCCATCGACGGCCCGGCGACGCGCTCCACACCCGCCGGATGCACCCCCACCAAGGCCTTGGCATTCGTGATCAACAGCCGCCGCATGCACCGCAAAGAAAACGCACGTGGACCGGACCGCGGGCCGACGCACCACACCGCTTTCCCGCAGGCTGCGTATGTTCACGGCCATGGGCATCCTGGAGTTCCGCCCCCGCTTCCGGTTCACCACGCCCCTGGCCAAGCACGAGGTGGTGGGGCGCATCGGGGCGCGGCTGCGCACGGACAACCCGCAACAGCTCTGGCTCAAGGACAGCGACGGGCACCTGGTGCTGAGCTTCCCGAGCCGGAGCACCCACGCCTGGTCACCGCAGATGGACCTGAACCTGGAGGTGCACGACACGGGCACGCTGGTGCGCTGCCTCATCGGGCCGTCCCCGGGGATCTGGATGCTGTTCAGCGCCGGGTACATCGTGCTCAGCCTGCTGGCCCTCACCGGGATCACCCTGGGCTTCGCACAGCTTTCGCTGGGCCACGGCGCTTGGGGTTTTTGGGCACTGCCCGTGTCCGCGGTGGGGACCGTGGTGCTGGTGCTCATGGCCCGTGCCGGCAGGCTCCGCGCCGCCGATGAGATGCGGGTGCTCAAACATTTCGTGGACGCCGCGCTCGGGTGCGACTGCTTCAAGCTCGCGATGGCGCAGGCCGGGGAATGAGCACCGCACCGGTGCGCGACACCCGGGGTCTACCCCCAAAGCATCCGCCGCCATCTCATGGACCGACCACCACACGTACGGAGCTCGCCCATCCACCCCAGCGCACCGTGCACTGGTACATCCCGGCCGCTTCGCCTTCCAGTTGCACCCGATGCACCTGGCTCCATGGCGGCAGGCGCTCGTGCAGCACGATCCGCCCCGACAGGTCCCGCACTTCCAGTTCGCCCACCACGCTCTGCACGGGGTAGCTCAGCGTGAACGCACCGTTGTTCGGGTTGGGGTATGCCTGCATTCCTCCCCTCTCCCCGGGAGAGGGGCCGGGGGTGAGGGTGTTGATCCCCAAGCTGTCGCACACGCTTCCGTCCACCGGGCCCAGGTGGTAGTTGGGGTGGTTGGGCAGGGAATTCATGAAGTAGCGCGGCAAGGCGATCCCGTGCTGCACCATGCCGCATGCAAGACCCGTCGAATCAGGGTAATTGATCACGTGTAAGTGGAGTGTGCCGTTACCAGTACCGATATAGATCTTGCCATCAGGCGCCAGTTGTGCGATGTCGAACAAA
>WBZY01000243.1_pt1 | contig 45922 bp, 43 predicted proteins | sample 5204191 | NCBI WGS metagenome assembly WBZY01 (sample SAMN12344363, study PRJNA552823) | activated sludge metagenome | biome: Activated sludge suspended growth; feature: Anammox Sidestream; material: Wastewater; isolation source: activated sludge from anammox sidestream of wastewater treatment...
GCTCCGCAATACTTCAACTCGTACGGCTCGCGGCGCGGCAACGATCTCGTGATGGCGCGCGGCACGTTTGCGAATATCCGCCTCAAGAATCTTTTGGTTGCGCCAAAGGAAGGCAACTGGACGAAGCATCACACCTCGGGTGAGGTGATGTCCATTTTCGATGCGGCGATGAAATACCAGAGCGAAGGCGCGCCGGCGATCGTCATTGCGGGGAAAGAATACGGCTCTGGCTCTAGCCGCGACTGGGCGGCAAAGGGACCCATGCTGCAAGGCGTGAAAGCGGTCATCGCCGAATCGTTCGAGCGCATCCATCGCTCGAATTTGGTCGGCATGGGCGTACTGCCGTTGAAGTTCATGGATGGGCAGACTGCCGAGTCGCTTGGATTGAAAGGCGATGAAGTATTCGACATCGAGGGTTTGAATACACTCACACCGAAAGCAGTGTTGACCGTGAAGGCAACCAAAGCCGATGGCTCTGTGGTCGAGTTCCAAGCCACTGCCCTGCTGAACACTGATGTAGAGGTGAATTATTATCGCAACGGGGGTATTCTTCATACCGTGTTGAGGAATTTGGTGAAGTAGTTCCTACTGCGTATTGCGTACTTCGTAAAAGAGACTCGCTTTTGGGCGAGTCTCTTTGTATAAAACCTCTTGCTAAGGCGCGCTAGAGAGCGCACCCTACGCGAAATTATTATTTGTGTAGCGGACGTTCTCTAACGTCCGCTTTCACAATGGTAAAACTTTTTGACCTATAAAAGAGGTAATCTACAAACAATCTACGTCGGGTTCGTCTTCAAGCTCGCCAGACCTCTCTCGATAGAGGCAAGGCGTTCCATGATGTTGCGGCCCGTGCTTTCGCGCAGTTTGGCGACGTACAGCACTTTGCCAGCCTCCGCGCCGAATTTTTGCAGGCTCCGAATCACGGACGAGGAATACCCAACTCCGTTCTCGCGTTTACCGAACGCCATCACGCCGAGGAACTCAGGCTTGGAGGCGCGTTTCAGGGTGAGCGGCAGGTATAACGAGTAATGAGACGCGTCCGCGGGAATGACAACCTCTCCCCTGTCAAGCAAGAGGCGATCTTTCTCCACAAGAGTGATCGATGGCAACTCTCCCTCCTGGGGTAGCGGCTCGGTCAGGAACAAGGTTCCGCTTTCGTGTTTGAGGAAAATGTCGACCCCGGTCAAGTCCAATTGTTCTTTCACCTGCCGGGCGAGGATCTTCAAAATGTCAGTGGAAGACAACATCAACTGCGCCTCCGGGGCGAACTCCACGATGGTGCCGCTGAAATCGATCTCCTCAGGCTTGAAACGACGGTCCACAAAATTTTGCAAGCCGTCGCGCAAAGGAACGAACAGAAGCGCCACAGGGAAGATCGCTAACAACCCGAAGAAAGGCGACTCGGCGCTCAGGTATTGCTTTGCGTACAGTTCGAACAAAATGGCGCCGGTGATGCCCAACGATCCCATAATGGCGGTGTGAGCGCTATAGACCAATGTGCGATTGATGACAATGTCTATATCCCAGATGTGATAACGAAGCGCGGAGATCGCAAAGGTGACGATAAAACCGTAGGTGAAGAAAAGCGTCAGGAAGAACAGGGTCAGGTCAACGATGGAGCCGGCGACGTATCCGAAAATCTGATACTTCAACCAATACAGGATGTAGAAAAAGGTCATGCCGACCAGCGAGAGGGCGATCCACTTCAATTGCTGGCGTTGAAGCGGGTCTTTCGTCACGAATAAGCGGTAGACCTGCGCCAATACTCCCAATCCCAATACCCCCAGGCGGAACAGCGCGGGCAGGGTATCGAGGAGGAAGAGCCGTATCGCATCCGATAATCCTGAAGCGAGGAAGATCATCACGCACAGGTAAACGGGCAGTACCAACATCCCAAGCAGGCTGAGCGTGAAAAACCAGCGCGTCCAGCCGGGCGTCCATTGTCCATTGGGGAAGGTCAACAACACATAGAGCAACAGGATGGACAATAACAGCGTATAACCCGTGCTAAGAAAATAAGCGATGAACCAGTTGATCAATTCATCGCCGGTCAGGTTCATGGAAGACCAGAGATCGAACCCGGTACTGGTGCTGGTCCACGTAACGAGCATGAGGGATACGATCACGGCGAGTCGATCCATTGGCTTGCGCCATAAAATGATCGCCGCCGCGATCACGCCGACCACGAACGAACCGAAATTGAGATAGACATATACCCACTTCTCAATATCCAATTGTTCAACCGACAGTTGTTGATACGATCCATTGACGCTGTACACAATGGATGTCATCACTACCGCCAGCCAGCCCAGCCTCACCAGAATTCTCTGCAAGACAGGGAAATTGCGCGTATTTGTTTTTATCTCGGTGGAAGTCATGGCGCTCCTCCTTTGCCTGGTTCGTTTAACTTAACCCCCATCCATTGTTTCAAGGTACGTGAATTCTTTTTACACCAATCCCTGTTTCCTCGCAATGTCCGCCGCCTGGGTGCGGTTCTCGGCTTGCAGTTTGGCGAGAATGTTGGAGACGTGGTTTTTTACCGTCCCTTCGGTGATGAATAGTTTCTCCGCCATGTCTTTGTTCGACGCGCCCTGCGCCAACAACACCAGCACTTCCCGTTCGCGCTCGGAAAGTGATTCAATCGTAGATGTGGTTGGGCGCATCATGTCACGCAAGGCGCGCGAGGCAATCTCAGGTTGGATGAAGACTTCGCCCTCGTGCACGCGCCGAATCGTTTCGATCAATTTATTGGCAGGCGTATCTTTGAGCAAATATCCCATCGCGCCCGCGCGCACGCCTTGATACACATAATCGTCACGGTCGAATGTGGTGAGGATGATGACCTTCGCCTGCGCCCACTCGCGGCACAATTTCGCCGTCGCTTCGACGCCGTTGAGGACAGGCATCTGCACATCCATGAGGATGACATCGGGACGCAGTTCCAGCGCGAGTTGCATGCCGCGTTCACCGTCTCCCGCTTCACCCACGACGTGTAAGCCTGGTTCCAGATCGAGAATCGTTTTCAGCCCCTGACGCATCAGAGTCTGGTCTTCGACGAGGAGGAGATTGATGGTGGTTGACATAAGAGTTAAAAATTAACCACGAAGGACACAAAGAGCACGAAGGTTAATTGGTTGAAGATCATGGTTTGTGCCCAATGAGCAGGGTCTGGGTAGATGATGTTGAAAAGGATACATCCAATTTGTCAGTATAGATAAAGCCATTAGAGGAGAGGCAGTCTCACGTCGACGCGTGAACCGCCACTGTTACCCGAGAGAGTCAACGCGCCGCCGAGTCCCTCCACGCGTTCGCGCATCCCGCGTAATCCATAATGTCCGGGCTTGTTCTCGGCATCGGGAGAGAATCCACATCCATCGTCTGTGATCGTGAGCGTTACATATTGCGACTCGATGTCGAGATTTAAATCCACATTCCGCGCGGCGGCGTGACGTTCGATATTCGTCAGCGCCTCTTGCGCGACACGCCAGAGCGTTTCGGCATGGACGGGCGAAAGTTGATTCGCATCGTCGTGAATGTGACACGTGACGGCAAGATGCGCGCGCTGGGCAACATCCACGCTCAAGGCTTGCAACGCTTCACTCAATTTTCTTTCACCAAGCCCTGGCGTGCGCAGACCCGCGAGCGAACGCCGCAGTTCGTCCATGCTGGCGCGGGTGAGGTCTTTGAGCTCATCCACTTGCGCGGAGGCTTTGTCGGCATCCACTTTATACAAACGTTGGATCGCTTCGAGTTGAACCGACAACGCCACCAACGAATGACCGAGGCTGTCGTGCAGATCGCGCGCGAGACGTTCGCGTTCGCGCAAGGTCGCCAATTCGGCATCGCGTTGACGAGCCGCTTCCAACTCCCTTTGGGCTGACTCAAGCTTCGTGATCAAATCCGCCCGCTGACTGCTGGTGCGGATGATGCCATAAATAAATAGAAAGACCGCCATGCCGCCAATCCACATGAACGAAAAACCAAAGGCGGCGCCAAAGGGAATTTGCGTGAGATTCCAATCGGAAATGATTAATAGAATTAAGAATGTGACAATAGCCGTTCCAAAAATGACTCCTCGAAGCGGCAGTAACCCGAACATCTGACCAAAGTACGTGAAGCCCAGCCACCAGGCAAACGGATTCAACCAACAGGCTAACACCCACATACAAACCCCGCCCACAAAATAGAGGGTGAGATTTTTATGTGAAATGGGCCAGCCGCCGCCTCGGATGCAGAATAAATAAAGCGCTCCTTGAGCAACGGACAATCCCGCCACTGCCCACTCGCGCCAGGTTAATTCGCCTGCATGTGAAGCGAGAACCGCAACAGCGGCGAAACCGAAGATCAATACAGACAACACATCCCAAAACCTGCCGTAGAGGTGAAGATTCTCGGCAGATATCGGGAGGTCGCTATCGGCGAGATGGGATGGTTGGGATTCGTTCATGCGGAAAGTGTACTCTGGATGAGAGAAAGTGGAAAGCGCTCCCTCACCCTAACCCTCTCCCAATGGGAGAGGGGACTAGATTCCCTTCCCCCAATGGGGGAAGGGTTGGGGATGAGGGGAATTAATTACGCTTTCGGTTCCCAACGGAACAACTTGGCGGCGATGAATGTGGCGGCGATTCCGTACACAGCGAGGAGCAACAATTGAGAGAGCCATTTCGGGTCGAGCGTCGCTTCCAGCATTGCCGAACGGACCAATTGCGCGACGGGATAGGCTGGCAGGTACGGCACGACGTTTTGCAACCAAGTGGGCAACATATCCAGCGGGAAGATCATGTCACTGATGAACATCAGCAGGAAGTAAATGGTCATGCCAATTGCGGTGGCGCTCCCTGATTTTGCCGATACGCCGCTGATGATGCCGCCCAGCGCCATGAATGCCAGCAAGCCGATCAGGATCATCGGATACGCTAACAGCAATCCCGTCGCGCTCAAAGGCACTTTATAGAGCAGGACGCCCGCAATGATGATAAGTGTGCTTTGCAGGACGCCGATCACAATATTCACCAACAGATATGAGCCGATCATTTCCACGGCGGGTAATGGCGTGGCTTGCAGACGTCGAAGCACGCCTTTTTCGCGCATCTCCAACATCATCGTCGAACTGCTGACCAGCCCGAAACTCAGCGCATTCAAGACGATCACGCCTGGGGTCATATAGTCCATTAACTGGCTCATGATCGCGCCGTAGATGACCATAAGCAAAATAGGGAATGCGAAGTTCCAGAACAGCACATACCCGTTTCGCAAGTGCATGAGGGTCATGGCTTTGGTGAGGATGAGAAAACGTTTCATGTTGTATTTCCTTTTATTTTTTCCGCTATCCTACGCTAATGCTCACGAATAAGGAGATTAGCGTAGAGTAGCGAAGATTAGCGGACAAATCAATTTGACTCGGCGAGTACGCGTCCCGTCAACTTGAGGAACACATCCTCAAGATTGGGCTGGCGCACCATCACGTCGCGGATGGCGCGACCTGATCGCGACGCAAGTTCATGCAGGGCGGTCATCGTCACTTCGGGGCGGGCAGTTTCCACCTCCAAGTGTTGACCCGTGTACCGCGCCGCGCTCACCTCAGGCAGTGCGCGCACTTGATCCAGCGGCAATTCCACCGTCGCTTTCAACATCGAATTCAGTTTGAGGTTCGCGATCAACGCACTGGGCGTATCGCATGCCACGATCTGACCGCGGTCAATGATGGCGATTCGTCCACAGAGGGCTTCCGCTTCTTCCATCGCGTGCGTGGTCAACACAATTGTGCGCCCTTCATCGTGCAACTGGCGGACAATGTCCCACACGGCGCGACGCGCATGAGGGTCGAGCGCGGAGGTCGGCTCATCGAGCAAGACGATCTGCGGATCATTCGCAATCGCAACCGCCAACGCGAGACGTTGTTGTTGCCCGCCAGAGAGGCGGCGCGCCAGCGTGTTTCGTTTTTCAACGAGATCGAAGCGGGCGAGAAGCGCGTCAATTTCTTTTGAGGTGAGATACACCTCATACAACGCGGCGTATACTTCCACCAATTCGGCGACGGTCAGGTCGTCGAGCAACGCGGTTTTTTGCAATTGGATTCCCAATTGACGTTTCGTCGCGGCAGGGTTCGCCTGCACACTGATCCCGCCGACATGCACTTCTCCCTGTTTGGGTTTATGCAAGCCTTCCACGCTGGCGAGCAACGTGGTCTTGCCCGCGCCGTTCGGTCCGAGCAAGCCGAAGATCTCGCCTTTTTGCACGTTCAAACTCACCCCGTTGAGGGCGGTCAACGCGCCGTAGGCGGCGGTCACATTTTTTACATCGATCATTGATTGTTGAGACATGGCAACTCCTTTTGTTAGTGCGATGATACGCTCACCCGCCTCATTGCCCCAGTCTCGAAGGCATGATCTGCCCTATGCCAAAAGACATATTCCCCGTTATGACTACTTCAACATCTCCAACAAACCATCGGGATACAAGATGGACTTGCCCTCCCCGAACTCATGCAGACTCTTCCACACCACGCGGATTCGCTCCCCGTTCGCTTCGATCACTTCCATTTCAGCCTGCTCATACAACTCAGCCTTTGCCAACGCCCCATCATAGACCATTACGATCTCGTGACCCGTGTTTCCGTTATTGACAAAAATATTTTCAAGAAAGCCGAGATGCTTCAACCCTTCGATCTCGCTGTGCAATTCCTCCATGATCTCGCGGCGGACAGCCACCTCCCCGCTTTCGCCGAACTCAATCCCCCCGCCCAGCGGACGATAATACGTTTCGTTCTTAATCGCGTCATGCCCTTCAAAGACGAGGATGCGGTTGTTGTTTTTGAACACGCAAAGAGCAATCGGGCGGATGTGGTTCATAATAAAAGTAAGGCGAGATTAATCTCGCCTTACACGGTGATCAATTCAATCTTTTGCGAGCGCACCCCAACAAGATTCGCCTGCATGGACCACGGTCCCGTCCATGTGACGGTGACTGGGAGAATCTTGCCTTTCAAGTCCTCATCCGACTCGACGAAGACGAGTTTGTTCGTGGGAGTCCGTCCACGCCAGCGATCCTTCACCTTCTCCTCGAACAACACGTCCACGGTTTGACCGAGATATTTCTTGTTGATCTCGCCAACGATCTGTTCCTGCAAATCGTCGAGCAGATGCAGGCGGCGCAGTTTTTCTTCTTCGGGAACGTTATCTTCCATGCGGCGGGTTGCGACTGTCCCTTCGCGGGGGGAGTAACGCGCCAGATGAGCCACGTCAAGCCGCAGGTCGGAGAGGACGCGATGCGTTTCCATGAACTGTTCCTCGGTCTCGCCGGGGAATCCGACGATGATATCCGTTGCGATGGAGCAGTCGGGAATCTTGTTACGAATTGTTTCGACGAGGTCGCGGTACTCTTGTTGGGTGTATCCGCGCTTCATGTTCGCCAGCACTTCATCATCGCCCGCCTGGATCGGCACTTCGATGTGCGGCATCACCTTGGGGAGTTCGGCGATGGTATCCATCAACTCTTCAGTGAAGTAGTTGGGATGCGACGTGAGGAAACGGATGCGCTCGACGCCTTCGACATCATGAACGATGCGAAGCAGTTGCGCGAGATTGGGTCCGTCGGGCACGTCTTTGCCATAGCGGTCAACGATCTGACCGAGCAAGGTCACTTCCTTCACGCCTTGCGCGGCGAGTGAACGAATCTCCGCGACAATATCGCCGACTGGACGACTGCGCTCGATGCCGCGTCGGAACGGGATGATGCAAAACGCGCAGGCGTGTGAACAGCCGTAGACAATCGGCACATGCGCGCTGATGAGTTGTCCGCGCTCGTGCTGAGGGAGGATGAGTTCATCGTCCATCATCAAGAAGCGGCGCGTGGTTTCAGAATCTTCCAGCGAACGGATCTCGCCTTGACTCAAATAGGAAACGAGCGGTCCCGGGTCGGAAGGAGGCGAGAAGACATCCACATACGGAAGTTTCTCGCGCAATTTATCCGCGCCGCGCACGCCGACCATGCAACCCATGAGATTGATGACGAGGTTGGGATTCTGCCGCTTCAACGGGAGCAGGCTGGTGAGGCGTCCGATCGCTTTGTCCTCCGCCGATTGACGCACAACGCAGGTGTTGAGGACGATCACATCCGCTTCTTCGATGGTTTCTGTACATTGATAACCGAGATGCTCCAACGACGAGCCGACGCGTTGCGAGTCGGCGACGTTCATTTGGCATCCCTCGGTCCAGATATGGTATTTCATAGGGTTGGGATTATACCAAGATGGCGGGGAACACAAAAGCATAATCGCCGCAGGTCAATGCGGTAATTATGCTCTGTTCGAACGAATTACCAGAAATATAGTTATTACGACGACGTACGTCTAGCAAGCGGCATCCATAGCGGCTTGCAGAGCATCGTGATCCGCCATGTTGGCGCCGGGGTTTCCATCCCAGGTGGCGTGCCAATTACCGTGCGCGGCGGCGGCGGCATCGCAAGTTGCCTGACTGCCTCCTCCGCCATCATCGCCGCCCCCGCTCAGAATGCCACCGCCACCGAGCGAGTTATTAATCGATGAAAAGGTGTTGCCGATCCGAGGACCTAACGCGCTGGCTGCAACAATCACTACGATCGCGACAAGGGCAATGATGACGGCATATTCAACCAATCCTTGCCCTCGGTTTCGCCTGGAAGGAGAAAAAAATGATTTCATGGTCAAACTCCTTTGCCTGATTATAACCCACAGCGTTTGAGATGGCGTCCTCAAAGGTTACATTTTTCAGTGTTCAATTTTGCAAGGCGCGCAACCAAATTCGATTTGTACGGCTCCCTCTTTGTCACCGAGCACGCCAATGCCACGGAGAGAAAGCGCCGTTATGGTCGCGGCATGAACGGCAGGACTTTACACGCCAAAATAGTCACTCCTCGCCATGCCTCAAGGAATAAGCCTCGCGGGCGCTCTTATGGTAAAATTTCGTCCGCCTCAACTGGTGAGGCTTTGTGGAGGGATGGCCGAGCGGCTGAAGGCGCATGTCTTGAAAACATGTTTGGGTCACACCAACGTGGGTTCGAATCCCACTCCCTCCGCTCGATTTACGATTGACGATTTTGGATTTACGATTGATTGGTAATCGTCAATCTGCAATCGTAAATCGTCAATCAAACCGGGGAGGTGCCAGAGTGGCTGAATGGGCTCGCCTGCTAAGTGAGTGCTGGGTTAAACCAGTCGCGGGTTCGAATCCCGCCCTCCCCGCCACAAAAAAACACGTCCGTGAGGACGTGTTTTGCTTTATAACGATCTCTCTACTGTACATCTCCCTTTTTTACCGCGAAGGGCGCGAAGAACGCCAAGTTTTAAAGGTTTTCTTCGCGCTCTTAGCGGGCTTTGCGGTTCAACTTTGTCATTTATATGGTAGAAAAATAACGATAAGAGTGGATGGTTCAATTTTCTGAGCGTTGCTTCGTCAACTCGACAAATTGCGGATTTCGCCGAATGTAGGTTGCAACGTACGAACACATGGGGATCACGCGTAGAGATTTCCCTCTCGCATACTCCAGCGCGACTTCGGTCAACTTGCCAGCCACGCCATGCCCGCGGAGTTCGGGATGCACGCCGACATGCGTCATCACGATCGTGTTTCCATCTTCCAGATAATCGAGTTTGGAGAGCTTTCCATCAATCCACGTTTCGAATCGCTTTTCGGCTGGGTTATGGATGATTTCAGGTTCGCTTGAGTTGTTCTGCATATTTCCTCGTTGGTCATTGTAGTCCAATTCATTGAAAGCAGACAACGAGGGAATCTTACCGTCCGTTCACATCTATATCGCTATTCCCCGTTCCATTCAATATCAAAGGTGGACGCCTCCAGCGCGGAAATGTTGTGCTTCATCCCCAAAGCCAGATACGCGAGGATGCTTCGCCACTGCAAGAAGAACGGTAGCAGATCGCGAAGATCCCAGATCACATCGCGGCTTTGCGAAAAAGTCCTCAGCCACGCGCCGAGGTTTCTCTTTTTGAGCGCATCAGGCAAGCCATAGACCAGCATCGCCGTACCCAACATGCGCGGAGAGTTTGACGTCGGCCTGACGCACTCTATGCGCGGATCGAAAAACGATTCGACAAAGCGCGGATTCGAGGTCAGCAAATGGACACCGCTCGTCGCGCGCGGGTTGCATTCCAACGCATACGCTTCCCCATCGGGCGATTCGATGAAGTCGAACGCCATCTGTCCCGTCACGTTGAAGTGACTCGCAAACGTTTGCACCCAATGGAAAATCTTTTCATGCTCTACTGCTTGAAACGAGATCGTCGCGCCTTGCCCTGCCGTGAAGATCGCCGGGTAAACCGTGTGCGCAACGACGCGCCCTTGCTGGCAGACCGAATAACTGCAAAACTGCCGTCCCGCAACAAACTCTTGGGCGATCCACGTCCGGTCAAAGGTCAGCGCGGATAAAGCCTCACGAAGCGCGGGCAAGATCAACGTCCGCGAGGCGAAGCGCGAATAGACCGGCTTCAACACCAGTCCCTTCCAACGCGCGAATGCGTCTCGCAACGTTCTCTCGTCTTCGATCAACATCGTATCGGGCGTGGGCAATCCGCATTCTCTCGCGCTCTTCGCAAAGTTCCATTTGTTGTGAAAAACGTCAAGCCGATCAAGCGGTTCGGCAAAGACGCGGCACGGCAGAGTCTTCAATCCCTTTGCAATATGGAAGACTTCCTCACAGGTGGGAATCAACAACTCGATTTGATTCTCTTCGATGATCCGCTTCAGCGACGACAAAAACGCTTCGGTCTCCTGACGTGGAGCGGGCACTACAAAGTTTTGCTTGATCGCATTCGACGGCTGACTCAAATGCCCGCGCAACGATTCCGCCATGAAGACATTGTGCCCCGCGCGATGGAACGCGCGCGCAAGATCGAGCGTCACGGGCGCGCGCCCGCCAGTGAGGAGAATGTTTGCCATGTTCTTCGTGGTTAAATTAAAACGTCAACACCATCCCACCCAGAGACAACCCCGCGCCGGTGCCTACCAATAGAATCTTGCCGCCGCGTTGAATGCGCCCATCGCGCGCTCCCTGATACAACGTGACCGGGATGGACGCCGCCACGCAATTGCCAAGCGTTTCGATGGTGCGGATGATTTTATTTTCCTTCCAGCCAAAACGTTCCAACATCATCAACCCCACCTTGCTTGCCTGATGCGGCACGACGACATCCACATCCATCATGCTTTTCGACAGACCCGGGTAGAGTTCTTCAAGAAACTCATGACCGACACTGCGCACCATTCGCAACACAGCGGGACCGTCCATGTGGAACAGATCATCCTCGGGTTTGTGATTTGCGAAGCGCGGATGAAGACGCGAGCCGCCGCCCATGATGGCGGTGAGATACGCGCCGTCGCCATACGTTTTGAAATGCGCGTGATGAATCATGGATGCGTCGCCCGCGCCTGCTCGCGTGACCACCACTGCCGCCGCCGCATCCCCAACCAGCGAAGCGGACTCCGGCTCCTTGGGGTTGATCCCGCACGACGCCACATCCGCGCTGCAAATCAAAATATTTTTGTATCGCCCGCTGTGAATGAAATTGGACGCCACATCCAGGCCGGCGATAAAACTCAAACAAGTCGTATGCACGGTCATCGCAGGGATGCCTGAGTCGCCCAGCCCCAACTGACGCTGGATCAACGCGCCCGTGTCGGGAATCGCTTGCTCGCCCGTGCCGGAGGCGTTGATAATGAGGTCGAGTTGATTCGGCTTGAGACGCGCCTCGTCCAACGCCTCCCGCGCCGCCTGCGCCGACATGAACGACGAGGTCTCATCCGTCACCCAGCGACGCTCGCGGACGCCGTTACGCCGCTCCACCCAGCCGGCAGGGACTCCGCACAGCGCCTCCAATTCCGAACTGGGAACAACGCGTTTCGGCAAATATCTTCCAAGACCGATGATTTTTAAAGGGATATTGACTTGCATGTATGCGCACTCTCCTAAATAAATTATTAGACCTCATGCATAAATATCTCTTGCTCAGCCACAGAGACCCCTGAGAAATTCTCTTTTTTCTCTGCGTTCTCTGCCGTCTCGTGGCGCAGGGCGCCACGAGACGGCACGAACGGTGTGGCGAAAATAACTTTCGCAAGAGGGCCATTCAGCAATATGACGCTGGACGTTGAACAGCAGACGGCGGATCATCGCATGGTCTATCGTCCACTGTCCATTGTCCGCCATCTAAAAATCCATTTTCTTGAAATATGGGATCGCAAATTTCGAGAGCCAGCCGATCAACTTCCACGGCGATTGCCGTCTCTTCGGCAAATGCTTGGTATACACCGCATTGTACTCGGTCACCGATTCGCCGCCGCGCGTTTTTTTGAATTTGCCCACCCCGCCGCTGGCATGGACAAGTAATCCGCGCTTCACGCCTTCTTGCAACGTAAGCAACGTGAGCAAGCGATACAAGCCTTCCTCCTGCGGGAGCGATGTGTCGTATCCAAACAAGGGCTGGGTCATCGCGCCATTGCGGACAAAGAAACCCATAATGCCATTTAACTGTCCATCCTTTTTGAGTCCATACATGTGAAGGATTTTCCGATCTCGCGCGAGTTTCAAAAATTCAAACGTGAATTGCGGATTGAAGTAGGAATATTTTTTCAGGTACAACAATTCATACAAATACGCCGCGCGATGCAATTCATCATCGGATAAATCCCCGCCGTCTACAACTTCATAACCTGCCTTTTTCAACACGCGCGCATCTTCCTTGCATTGACGAGTTTTCAACGAAGCAAGAGGGTCCATGTACCAGACTTGACGACTGAGTACCAAGTCGTAGCCAAGGTTTTTCAGCGCGTCGAGGACGTGAGGATTCTTTTTCTGGTCAACAGAACGGAACACAATCGCCCGGTCTGGGAAGCGCTCTAGCAACGCCTCGCTCAACGCGGACAACTGGTCGCCGCTTACCGGCGGATACAAGTTCGTGGAGAGCAGGTAATTATTTACAAAGACCACCCTATCCAATTCTGCGAACCGAAAATACCGGGCAACGGGGTACATCACAAGTTTTATCAAAAACTCAACAGGCGGATTTTCCAAATGCTTCACCTCTTCCAGCCCGCCATAGGAGACGTAATGGCTGTACGGCGAAACGGTATAAGTGTTCTGCGGGTGAAAATCGGTGACTGTCACAGGTATGATCGTCTCGCCGACTTGAACCGCCATCAACTGGGTGTTGTATACATTGCGGATATATTTTTGCAAGCCATCCGTCATCAATGGGATAAGGTAACGGCGGGCATAGTCGCCATCTTCCGTTGGTGGGAATTGAAGCGCGTGGAGATTCTCACGGGTGAAGAGTTCGGCTCGCATGGACACAATCAACGCGCTGGTTTATTTTCAAGCGAGCGGATCGTCGCTTCGCAATGGGATGGGACGATGATCGTATTGGGGTGAGTCAGATAATGGGAATGTAAATCGCCCAGGGTCTGACGATAGGCTGCGGGGTCGGAGAAAAGGAAATTTGCGATCTTATGCGGCGGACGGTTTTCAATCACCGACCGTTTGAGCCAAGCCGCATCTGCAACAAAAAAGAAAAGTTTGCCATCGTCATCGCGGGCGAAGATTCCCATTTGCCCATACGCATGACCGGGGAGTTCCACGCCGATGATCGATTCGTCGCCGAGCAGGTCGTAGCCGGTGTTAAACGGCGCATACTCTGCGGATAAAAGGATCGAGTTGGTCACGTCCACTTCGTGGGAGCGGGAGTCAAAATCTGAGGGGACGAGTCCGCGCAGGAAGGCGTGTTTGAGATCCTCGGAGGGCGTCGAGTGGCGGAGTCGGCTAAAGGCGTGAGGCAGGTAGACGAAGCGGGACCAAGCCAAATCGGGGAGTGAAGCGATATGATCCGCATGGAAGTGGGAAATGAAGACGTGTGAAATATCCTTGAGTTGCAGGTTGAACGTTGAAAGTTGATTCGCGATCAAGTCTTCTTCGCGAAGGGTTACTGGAGTCATCCAGCGATAAATGCGGCGCGGGAATCTTATCGTCTCATCGAAAAAACGATACGAGTAGCCGGTGTCGAACAGCATCGCGCCGAATGTTGGATGACGAAAGAGGGCGAACATCGCGGGAAATCGAATCGAACGCCAGCGCCCGCCGCGAATGGCAAGATGCTCGGGAGCCGTGCAATACCCCGCGTGAAGGATGTCGATCTTCATTTTGGATTCCTCTCTTTCCACCATTTCAAAAATCGCGCAACGCCTTCTTCAATTGAAACTTTGGGTTGATAGCCGAGTTCGTTCCGCGCCGCGGAAATATCGAGCGTGGTATTGTTCGCCATCATGCTGACAGACAGCCTCGTCAGCGGCGGTTCGGGGCTGAACGGGACGAGCGAGTAAACGAATTCCAGCATTCCCGCAACGGCATCAGCGGCGCGATACGGAATCCTTCGGCGAGGGCGCGGATAACGCAACTCATCGCAGATGCGCTCGATCAATCTCCAAATTTTCACGGGTTCGCCGTTGGTGATATTGTATTTTTTGCCAAGCGTGCTTGCAGGCGATTCTGAACACAGCAATAACGCATCCACCACATTTTCGATGTAGGTGAGGTCAACGATGTTTTCGCCGTCGCCGAGGATGGGAAGCCTGCCAGATTTCAAGCGGGGAATCAAACGCGGAAAGATGACCGTGTCGCCTTCGCCGATCAACGCGCGCGGGCGGATCGAGACCACGGCAAGCCCGTCCGCAAAACTTTTGTCAATTTCTTCTTCCGCGAGCAATTTGGTGTGAGCATAGTTGCTGACAGGTTCGGGCAGTGGATCGTTTTCCTTCACGTTCGTCCGCGAGTTGTAATTGAAGTAAATGCTCGGCGTGGACACATACACGAGTCTCTTGACTTTGTTTTCCAAACACGCCCGCGTCACGTTGCGCGTGCCGATCACGTTGGCTTGATAGAACCGTTCGTAATTTCCCCAGGGCGATGGGAACGCCGCGCAATGGAAGACGATCTCCTGTCCTTTGAACGCGCCGCGCAATTGGTCTTTCTTGCTGATGTCGGCGCGAAACGGATGGACGCCCATGTCTTCCAGTTCGTTCAATTTTTTTGGGTTGCGCCCCAACGCGGTCACATCCCAGCCCATGCCGTGCAGGCGGCGAGTTAGCGCGCCGCCCAGAAAGCCCGTCGCGCCGGTGACTAACGCTTTCATGCAAGCCTCTTTTCCGCGAGCATTTTTAATTCTTCGCGGATGATCTTGGAATTATGCCGCACGTCGGTTGGAAGCCGCTTCAGAAACAAAAACGTTTCGATCTGCGAAGCCTGCCGGTGACTCTTTGCCATTTCTCTCAACTCGCCGATGATTTTATCTTTGTTTGATCCCGCTCGTCGTTCCACTTCCACCCACAGAACAGGCTCGCGGTTTATCTCAACCAGCGCGGTTCTCTTTACTTGGGGATGCGTGTTGAAAATATTTTCGATCTGCTCGGTGAACATCGCCTCTCCTTGTATGGTTACGCGGTGAGATTTTCTTCCGCAATACCACAAGCGACCCTCTTCGTCGAAATATCCCACATCGCCCATACGGTGGATGACCTCGCCGCCGAATTTTATTTTGGATAAGCGATCCGCTTCCTCTCGATGAAGATAACTTCGCGTCGTGGCGCGGCTTTGAACTGTGATCTCGCCGACGACATTCGCTTCCACGGCAAGCGAGTCGCGCCACTCTGCGATCGGTTCGTCTGTGATCGGAATGACCCGCACAGTCACGCCTTCGATGGGTCTCCCCAGGCAGATGCCCGCGCCTCTTGCAGTCTTTTCTTTCACGGCAAATACCTCGCGGCTTTCGACTTTGGCAATGGGTAATGTCTCCGTCGCGCCGTAGATGCCGAAGAGGTCGGTATGATCGTCGAGGAGTTGACGGAACCTCTCTTGCAAGTGAATCGTCGCGGGCGCGCCGGCGGTAATCGCACGTTTGAGCGAAGGCAATTTATGATTCGGCGAATGGTAGGCTTCGTCTGCCAAAATCTCCAGCACAACAGGCGAGGCGAACATATTTGTGACGTTGAATCGTTGAATCGCCGAGATGGTCTTTTGCGGGTCCGTTTTACCGGGGACGGGGAAGGAAATATCCGGGACGACTGCGGTGACGCCGAGCAAAATATCAATCAGTGCGTAGAGCGGGAAGGCGGCGAGGTCAATTTCGTCCGGCGAGATGCGAAACGTGTTTTGAAGCAATTCCAATTGAGCGGCAAAGTTAGCGGACGTGTAGACCGCCCCTTTCGGAAGCCCTGTGGAACCAGAGGTATAGATAATGGCAACCGCAGACGATGGATCATGGACGATGGGCGATGGGACGATCTTTGACCTTCGACTTTTGACTTTCTCGACGGTCAAACTATGCTTGATAGAATCCCGCCCCCAGCCAGACAAGATTCGCAACGTGTGAGTCAGCCAAGTACCGAAATATATCTCCGGCTTGGATTCGGCGATGACCTCGCCGATTTTCTTCACCCCGATTGCCGGGTCGAAGACCACCGGCACGATGCCGAATTTGAGCAAAGCCAACGCGAACGGAAAAAATTCCGCGCTGGGCGGCGTCATCACCACGGCGACAGAGCCCGGGGTGAGCGAGCAGGCTTGAAGTCCCGAAATGAATCGTTGGGTCTGGTCAAAAAGCGAACGGTAGGTAATCCGCTTCCATCCGCGCATCCGTTTTGAAAAATAAATAATGGCGGGTTTATCGGGCTGTGAGACGGCGGTTCGCTCAAAACGGGCAAGGAGTTCCATTTGCGTCTTTGTGATTGTAGCCCATTGCATAGAATTCTTTCAAACCCGCCAAAAGTGACATTGACCCTATTTTTGTTTCCCCGTACAATTCAATTCGCTATGAAAGCGTGCGTGCATAATGCCGGGTTCTTCCGCCCCGACCATGATCCTCCATCTTGTTGGTTTGTCGTGTCTGTTTGAGTCGTATCCAACTCTAACCCCCGGAGGAAAATCCCATGTCTGAACCTTTTGTTTCCAAACGCGCCCCGATCTACGCCGACGTTCCCGATGAAAAGTGGAACGACTGGCGCTGGCAACTCAGCCACCGCATGAACTCGGTGGAGGAGATCGAAAAAGTTTTGCCGCTCACCGACTCGGAACGTAAAGCCCTGCAAACGCAAGGCTTGTTCCGCGTGGATGTGACACCCTACTTCATTTCACTCATCGATCCGAACGATCCCAACGACCCGACCCGCAAACAGGTCATTCCGCTTTCGGAGGAGATGCAATCGTTCACCGCGATGATGGAGGATTCACTGGCGGAAGACCGCCACTCGCCGGTGCCCGGGCTGGTTCACCGCTACCCCGACCGGGTCCTCATGCTGGTGACCACGCAATGCGCTTCGTACTGCCGCTATTGCACGCGCTCGCGCATCGTCGGCGACCCCGGTCAAACCTTCTCGCGGCACGAATTCGAGATGCAGATCGAATATCTCAAACGCACGCCGCAAGTGCGCGACGTGTTACTCTCCGGCGGCGACCCGCTCGTGCTCGCGCCAAAAATTCTTGAGGAAATTCTCAGCCGCCTGCGCGAGATCCCGCACATCGAGATCGTGCGTCTCGGCACGCGCGTGCCGGTCTTCATGCCCATGCGCGTCACGCAGGAATTGTGCGACATGCTCGCAAAATATCATCCGCTGTGGATCAACATCCACGTCAATCACTCGAACGAAATTACGAAGGAACTCGCCGAAGCCTGCGACCGTTTAACGAGGGCGGGCATCCCGCTGGGCAATCAATCTGTGCTTCTCGCGGGCGTGAACGACAACGTCCACATCCAACGCAAACTTGTGCAAGACCTCGTCCGCATCCGCGTGCGGCCGTATTACCTCTATCAGTGCGATCTGGTCGAAGGCGCGGGGCACTTCCGCACGCCCGTCGCGAAAGGAATCGAGATCATGGAAGGCTTGCGCGGTCACACCAGCGGCTACGCCGTCCCGCAATACATCGTGGACGCGCCGGGCGGCGGCGGAAAAATTCCCGTCATGCCGAATTACCTGATCAGCATGTCTGACCACAAGATCATCTTGCGTAACTACGAGGGCTATATCACCACCTACGAAGAGCCGACGGATTATGTGCCGAGCGACGCGGCAAAGTTCAAAGGCGAGAAGCGCATGGAACCCGGTCAAGCCGGTGTGCTGGGTCTGCTCGACGGCGAGCAGATGTTCATCAAGCCCGAAGACTTCGATCAGATTCATGACCGCCACGGAATCCAACACCGCCTCAAAGACGAAAAGAAATGGCAGCCGCTTGGCATCGGCGACGGTTCGTCCACACCGAATCAGAAATAACCAACCGAAGGAGATACTATGCACCAAACTAAATTACGATTTCTGCTCTCAGCCGCGCTTGCGATCATGGCGGTCACTGCCTGTTTCCCGCAGGCGGCAACGCCAAACCCGCAAGATACGGCAAACCAGATTGCCACCGTGGTCGCATTGACCATCTCTGCGGCGGGAACGCAAACCCAAGCCGCCCAACCTATCGCGACGAACACCACGCTTCCCACCCAGACCGATTCTGCTCCCCCGACTGAGACTCCGTTCGTCCCTTCGGCGACACCGTTCGTGCTCGTCCCGCCGACCCCAACGCTTGTAGTAGGCGGAGGCGGAGGCGGCGGTGGAAGCGCTCCCCCTCAACCGTATGAATGCACCCCCGTAAGCAACAAACCGCGCGACTTGACTGTGTTCAAGAAAGGCAATGAGTTCGATATTAAATGGACCATCGTCAACACCGGCACAAAGACCATCCCCGCCAAGCACGATATTAAATACTTCAGCGGCACAAAACTGATGAAAGACCCCAACGACACTTTCCGCGAATTCGGCGTGGACCTCAAACCGGGCAAATCGGTAACGATCATCATCGACGCCGTCGCCCCGGCGGAAAAAGGCAAACATGTGATGACCTGGGTGGTGGAAGGCAATATGTGCTACCCGTACATCGCGATCGTTGTGGAATAAACGGAGAGCGGCTTCCATGATGCTGAAAAAGAACGCGTTGATCTGGCTGGCGGCATTGGTATGGGTAATGGCTTGCCTGCCAACCGCGGCGGGTCAACAGCCTGTTCCAACGACCGACCCCGGCGCGATCAACACGTTCATCGCGCAGACGGCAAACGTCGCATCCTCACAGACTGCGGCGGCTTTGCCCACATCAACCGCCACAGCGACGTTTACTCACACGCCCGGTGCGACTGAAACAGCATCGCCTACACCGACGAACACGTTTATTTTCATCCTGCCCGGGCTTGGTCCCTCTGGCACCGCCACTTTAACCAACATCACCAGCGGAACGAGCAAATCTGAATATGGCTGCGAAGTGCGCGAGGTCGACCCGATCAAGGGCACGATCCTCGTGGCGCGGCAGGATTTCACCGCCACCTGGCTGGTGAAAAACATCGGCAGAAACGACTGGTACCGGGTGAATATGGATTATGTGTACACCGGCGGCGACAAACTCCACAAAGTGGAATCGTACAGCATCCCTAAAGGCGTGGACTCGGGAAAGCAAGTGTACCTGCCGGTGGAAATGGAAACGCCAAAAAACAGCGGCTCATACACAACTCGCTGGTCATTGGTTGTCGACAACCACTACTTTTGCCCAATGACGTTGACCATCGTTGTGCAGTAGGAACAATTCACAAAAATAGGACTTACGCAGTTGAACCTGTTGCGCCGTAGTTGCACTGCGGCGGCAGTACAATTGCCCGCCAACTGCGTAAGTCCTGAAAAAAAAACGGCGACCAGAACTGGTCGCCGTTTTTGCTATTCTGTGGTTGGCGGAGTCGCGTCTATCGCATCCGCCTTTTTCCGCAGCGTGAAGAAACCCACCGCCACTGGAATAAGGATGGCGATCAGCGAAAAGCACAGCATGCCGTATCCATAAGCGGGCGGCGTTTGCCCGGAAGAACCGCCTAACTGGAAACTTCCGTTACCCGTAATCGTGCCGATGCCCATAATGCAGGCGAATAACGCGCAACACCCGCAAATCACAGCGGTTGCAATGGTTGCGATCATACCGGTATTTTTGTTGTTCATTTTTTCTCCGTTGAATTGAATTTTTTCAAGTATACAACATTCAACGCTAACTGCGTAACTCTTTTGTTCATCCAGCACGATTTGCCAAGCAAATCAAGTTCCTATGTTCATCCAGCAGTTGAACTGCTGGATGAACAAATATTAACTGCGTAACTTTGCGCCGACCTCATGCTCCAGCCGCTTCACGATCTTCGTGCGGATCGCCGCCGCCTCGGCATCGGTCATCGTCTTCTCGGATTGATACGTGAGACTGTACGCCAGCGACTTCTTCCCCGCGCCGATCTTTTCATCGCGGTAGACATCGAACAAGCGGACGCGGGTGACGGTCTTTCCGCCCGTCTGCCTGATCAGCCCTTCGACGCGTTCCGCCGCCACCGATTCATCCACGATGATGGCAATGTCTTCAAGCACAGGCGGGAACTCGGAAACCGGCGCAATGCCGTATGTCGGCTGTGCGTTGCGCAGGGCGTCCAAGTCAAACTCAGCCACGATGACGGGCGAATCTTCGAAATCATATTTCTCTTTCACCAGCGGATGCAGTTCACCGAACACGCCGACGATCTGCCCGTTCACTTTCACTTCTGCCGCTTTGCCGGGATGCAAATAGGTCGCGCTGTCTGTTGAAGTGTAGGAAATGCCGCTCAGGCGGAGTCCGCTCAACAGGAGTTCGAGGCGTCCTTTCATGTCGTAGAAATCGAACGAAGCAGAATCCTTCACATCCCACGCGGACTGTGTCCGTAATCCAGTCATCGCGATTGCCAACTTGCGAGGCTCTTTCGGCAATTCATTTTTCACAGGCTCGAACACTGAGCCGATCTCGAACATCGCAATCGATTCGGCGCGCGCGTTCTTTTCGACATTTTCCAAAAGCGACGCGAGCAGACTACGGCGCATCACGCGGCGTTCGGGCGCGATGGGATTCGCAAGCGTGACATACTCATCGTTTGAAATGAGTCGACTCTCGCGTTCGGGCGAGGTCATGCGATAACTGACGATCTCCTGCACGCCGAGGCTGGTGAGAATATCGCGGGCGTGCTCCTCCCACTCGTGTTTGGGATTGCCGATCTGCGGCGGAAGCGAATCGGACATGCGCGTTTCGGGGATGCGATCATAACCATAGACGCGCGCGACCTCTTCCAGCACATCCGCGAGACCGACAACGCCTTCGCCAATGTCGAGGCGATGCGGCGGCGTTTTGGCTTTGACAGAGTCTTTTTCCACTTTACATTCAAACTCGAGGCGCGCGAGGAGTTCCGCGATTTGTTTCGCGGTGAGATCAATGCCGAGCAAACGCTTCACATCTTTCGTGGTGACGGTGATCGTCGGGTCCTTCGGCTTGAGCGGATACACATCCACGAGATCGGGCGCGATCTGCCCGCCCGACCATTCTGCCATGAGTTCAAGTCCGCGCTTCACGCCTTGCTCCGCCATGGCGGGATGCACGCCGCGCGAAAAACGGAACGACGCTTCGGAGGGAAGGTTGTGCTGTCCTGCCGTCTTGCGAGTGACGATCGGATTCCACGACGCGCCTTCAAGCAAAACTACGCGCGTCTTTTCGGTGACCTCCGATTCTTCGCCGCCCATCACTCCCGCCATCGCCAGCGAGCCTTTTTCATCGCACACCAACACATTCGCAGATGTGAGTTCGCGCTCCGTTCCATCGAGAGTTTTTATTTTCTCGCCATCTTTCGCGGCGCGGGTGATGATCTTGATTTTACGGTAGGACAAATTGGCAATTTGTCCTACGCGAGAAACGAGGACATCATAATCAAACGCATGAAGCGGTTGACCAATATCGAGCATCGCATAATTCGTCGCATCCACGATGTTGCTGATGGGACGCATCCCCGCCAACCTCAACCGCCGCTGAATGTGATACGGGCTCGGTTTAATTTCAATATCGCGGATCAATCCCGCCACAAAGCGCGGATTGAGTTCGGGGTTGGTAATTTCGATCTCGACGAGGTCGTTCACTGGCTGAATCCCCCCTCTCCCTTTGGGAGAGGGACGGGGTGAGGGAGAAATCGGTCTCCTCAACTTCCTCCCCGTCAACGCTGCGAGTTCGCGCGCGATACCGATCACATTCGCATTCCGCGCCATGTTCGGCACAATGGAAATATCCAGCACGGCGTCGCCCATGTAATCGGCGAGCGGCATTCCCACAGGAGCATCGTCATCGAGCAGGATGATGCCCTCGTGTTCTTCGGAGATTCCAAGTTCTTTTTCGGAGCAAACCATCGAATAGGATTCAACGCCGCGAATCTTTGTCCGCTTGAGGGTCATCAACTCCAAACCCTCCACATGACCGTCGTAGAGAGTCGTCCCCTCTTTCGCGTACGCGGCTTTGATCGGCTTGTCGAGTTTGCCTGTCCCCTTCAAGTGGAAGATGTTCGGCGCGCCCGTCAACACGGTTTGACTCTCCTTGCCATCGAACAGATCGAGCAAGGTCAATCGGTCCGCGTTGGGATGCGCTTTCACCTCGCGGATCTCCGCCACGACGAGTTTTTCTTTATTCCACGCAATACCACTCGTCTTGAACTCGTGCCTCTCTCCGTCTTTATATTCAGGCATCGGCAAGCCCGCATACTTGATCTCATCCACTTCGAGACCAGCCAGAGTCAACTTGCGGGCAATATCTTCAACAGACAAGCCATCTAAATCAATGTAGTCACGTAACCATGAAATAGGTACTTTCATAAATTTATCCTTTGCACAAAAGAGAATTAGAGAAATAGAGAATTCTCTAATTCTCCAATTCTCTGCTTTTTAGAACTGTTCAAGGAAACGCAAATCGTTTCCCCAGAAATAACGAATATCGTCAATCTTGTACCTCAACATCAATTGACGTTCAGGTCCCATGCCCCACGCGAAACCTGAATAACGCGCGGGATCATACCCTCCGTTTTGCAGAACGACAGGATGCACCATGCCACAGCCCAAAATTTCGAGCCAGCCTGAATTTTTGCACACACTGCATCCCTTGCCGCCGCAGACGAAACATTCCACATCCACTTCGGCAGAGGGTTCGGTGAACGGAAAATACGACGCGCGGAATCGCACGCGCGCGTGTTGACCGAACATGCGCCGCGCAAAATCGGCGAGCGTGCCTTTCAAGTCGGCGAAGGTGATATTCTCGCCAACGACGAGTCCTTCCACTTGATTGAATTGGATCTCGGAACGCGCGGTAATTTGCTCATAGCGAAAACACATCCCAGGCAACGCGATTCGGATCGGCGGTGGGTTATCAGGATTCGTCGCCGCACGCACAGCGTCGCGCATCGCGTGGATTTGCCCAGGCGACGTATGCGTCCGCAACAGAATTGGATTATCGCCGCGTCCCTCCGCCTCCACAAAAAACGTGTCCTGCATATCGCGCGCGGGATGATTCGGCGGGAAGTTCAGCAGTTGAAAATTATATTCGTCCGTTTCCACTTCGCGTGACGTGTACACTTGAAAACCCATATCCGCGAGAATGCTCAACACTTTTCGCAACTGTTGCGTGGACGGATGCAGTCTGCCGACATGCACGCTTCGCCCGGGCAGAGTCACATCCAACGCGTCTTCTTCGAGGGATTTCGCCAGCGCGGCTTCTTTCACGATCTTCGACCTCTCCTCCAGCGCGGACTCTAACGCCACTTTCACACGGTTCGCCCCTTGACCTACAACTGGTCGCTCCTCCTTCGACAGTTTCCCCAACCCGGCAAAGACCGTCATCAGAGGCGAACTGCGCCCAAGATGCGACACGCGCCAAGCCTCCAACGCGGTCGACTCCGTGATGGAGTGCAACGACTCCAACGCGGATTGTTCGATTTCATTCAATTGATCTAACATACTGCCTCCAAAATCAAGATGAGGAGAGAATAGAAAGTAGATAAGTAGATAAGTGGATAGCAATCTTTTCAGTGGAACTAATCTCTATTCTCTATTCTCTATTCTCTATTCTCTGCTCTATTCTCTGCTCTCTGCTCTTCGCCAAACAAAAACCTCCCGTCCACAAAATGGGACGAGAGGGAATTCTCGCGGTACCACCCAAGTTAACCATCCTTCATCAGAACGATTCGCTTTGCGCCGACATTCATCGGCATCTCTTGTAACGTTGAGAAAACGGTTCTGGCTACGCGGTACGACAAAATTAATTTTGTCGCACGTTCACACGAACGGCTCGAGAGGGAACTTCGACCGGGTTTGGTTGAGCGCGGGTTTCAGCCGGAGCCTGCGCCTCTCTAACAACCTTTGCCGGCCTACTTTCCTCTGTCCCAGCCTTTAAAATGGGGTCGCCTGTTACGCTGTATTATCTGCGGAAACGGGAGGATGTCAAGGCTTGTGATTCTTTCAAGCGCATCGTTGACTCCGTGTTTCTCCAGCAGTTGAACTGCTGGAGAAACTTGAACGGAAACGGGAGGATGTCAAGGCTGGGAAAAAGTTTCCGCGGGCGAGGCAGGCTAAACCGGAGAATGAAGCGTCAGTCCGCTTTGGAGAGTTGGTACGAGAAGTAGATGTAATCCCGATTGACGAACATGTTGTAGATACTGCTCCCCTCCACCGCCGCGAACATTTCCACGAAGGGATGCAAGATCTTCGGCGCGAATTGATGCGCGAGGGCGCGGTATCGTTCGCTGTTGCGGGCGAGCGCGCTCAACACGTGCGCGGTGATGTCGGTCTTCGTGTGGACGTTGAACCCCGCCGCGCGGATGTCGCGCTCGACCTTCGGCTCATCTGCCACCGTGCGGAAATCGGCATAGAGAAATTTTCCGCCGCGCCGAAGCACGCGATACACAGAATGGAAGAACGCCTCCTGCCGCGGATAACAATGCGAAGCCTCCACGTTGAGGACCGCGTCGAAATGATTCTCAGGGAAGTCGAGCGACTGCGCATCGCCGGTGCGGAAGTCTATGCCGAGCGCGCCATGCGTCTTGCGGTTGTATGCGATGGCATTTTGATTCTGGTCAATGGCGGTATAGGATTTGGGCTTGTGATAACGCTTGACGAACGACGCGCCGCCGCCATGTCCGCAACTGACTTCAAGCACATTTTTATCTTTGAGGTCATCGCCGCTGGCAACGTGATGATAGAGCTGGATCGCCGCGCGGTTGATCTCATCCTCAGGCTGGAGTTTCACCGTCTCGCCTTCGGGGGGCCAGAAGCCGTAATTCAAAAACGTGACCGGCGCATTGCCGACGCGCCGCGTGAGGTATTGATACCAATGTTTCCAAAAGAGTTGTTTGAAGGCGGGCATGAAAATCTCCTCGATTTGACCGGTAAAACACGGAAATTGATCTTTCGTCGCTTGGGATTCCGACGGATCTGGCAACTCACAGAAAACACTGTTGTATAATATGAAATATGGCAATGAGTTCACGCCTGCAAGGATTCATTCAAATTCTCCGTGAGCAACGCCCTCGCCTTATGGAGCAATACAACGTCGCCGCGTTGGAAATCTTTGGCTCGCACATCCGCCATGAAGAACGAAAAGATAGTGATCTTGACATTCTAGTGACCTTCACAAAAGCCCCAAGCCTGCTGATGTTTGTACATCTCGAAAACCAACTCTCAGATTTGCTCGGCGTCAAAGTGGATTTGGTGATGAAGGACTCCCTCAAGCCCGCCATCGGGAAAAGTATCCTGAAAGAGGCTATGCCGGTATGAGTCGGGAGTATATAGATTATTTACGGGATATGCTGGAAAACGCACAGCTAGCCATTGGATTCGTCAAGGGCATGGACTACGATGCGTTTTCCAAAGATAACAAGACCGTGTATGCTGTCATTCGGGCTGTGGAAGTCATCGGGGAAGCCGCAACGAACGTCCCTGATGAGATCAGGTCAAAACATCCATCTCTCCCGTGGCGCGATATTCGGGGAATGCGCAACAAACTCGTCCATCAATACTTTGGCATCAACATGGAAGTCGTCTGGAAAACCATTCTGGAAGACTTGCCGATGATTGTGGGTGAAATTGAGAAGATTCTCAAGAACGAGAACAAGTAATGTGGCTGAAGAGACGTAAAGTTTCAATCACAGAAACCAACTTACGGATTTTTTTAGCCGCCTACTAAAGAAGAGTTACTTGAAGGCGGGCATGTTTCCTCGGCGTGAAAGATATAACACACAAATTCATTCGTCGTCTCCCGAATTCCGTCAATTATCATCCAATACGTGACAACATGCGGGGGATTTAAGTCATTCATAACTAACGATTCGCATCGCCGGGGGCTACACTTGCGCCAGAGAAAATTTCAAGGAGCCAGCATGGATAATCCCATCAGCATGGTCGACGGCAACGAAGCCACAGCATCGGTCGCGCATCGTTTGAGCGAAGTCATCGCCATCTACCCCATCACACCCTCCTCCGCCATGGGCGAATTCGCCGACGAGTGGTCGGCAAAGGGCAAACCGAATTTGTGGGGCACGATCCCTCTCGTGATCGAGATGCAATCCGAAGGCGGCGCGGCGGGCGCGGTCCACGGCGCGTTGCAAACGGGCGCGCTCACTACCACCTTCACCGCCTCGCAGGGGCTTTTGCTGATGATCCCCAACATGTACAAGATCGCGGGTGAACTCACCAGCGCGGTCTTCCATGTGGCGGCGCGTTCCATCGCCGCGCAGGGACTTTCGATCTTCGGCGATCATCAAGATGTGATGGCTGTGCGTCAGACGGGTTGGGCGATGCTCGCAAGCGGCTCTGTGCAAGAGGCGCACGACTTTGCCGCCATCGCCCAAATGTCCACGCTCAAAACGCGCGTGCCGTTCCTCCATTTCTTCGACGGATTCCGCACCTCGCACGAAGTCGCTAAAATCTTTTGTCTGACGGATGACGAACTCCGCCTCCTTCTCGACGGGGAATTGATTCGCGCTCATCGGGCGCGCGCCCTCACCCCCGAGCGACCCATCCTGCGCGGCACCGCGCAGAATCCCGATGTCTACTTTCAGGCGCGCGAGACTGTGAATCCGTTTTATGCGGCGACGCCCGCCATCGCGCAGGAGATGATGGACAAGTTCGCACAAGTGACCGGGCGGCGCTATCATCTCTTCGATTACGCCGGCCACCCTGAAGCGGAACGCGTTGTCATTCTCATGGGTTCGGGCGGCGAAACCGCCGAAGCGACGGTGAAGCATCTTGTGGAAAGAGGCGAAAAGGTCGGCGTTTTGCGCGTGAGATTGTATCGTCCGTTTTCGATGGAACATTTCATCAAAACGTTGCCGCAATCGGTGAAGCAGATTGCCGTGCTGGATCGAACGAAGGAACCCGGCGCGTTGGGCGAGCCGTTGTATTTGGATATTGTCAATGCTTTGGTCGAAAGTCAAAGGCTTGCCCTGAGCGAAATCGAAGGGTCGCAGGTCAGGGTAATCGGCGGGCGCTATGGACTTTCCTCGAAAGAGTTTACGCCAGCGATGGTCAAAGCCACGCTGGATGAATTATCCAAGCCTGAGCCGAAGAATCATTTCACCGTCGGCATCAACGATGATGTCAGCAACACAAGCCTGACGCACGATAAGAATTATTCCATCGAAGACGATCAGACCATCCGCTGTGTGTTCTTTGGGTTGGGTTCGGATGGCACGGTGGGGGCGAATAAGAACTCCATCAAGATCATCGGCGAAGAGACCGCGAATTACGCGCAGGGTTACTTCGTGTACGACTCGAAAAAATCGGGTCAGATGACCACCTCGCATTTGCGGTTTGGTCCCAAGCCGATTCAGGCGCCGTATCTCATCGAAGCCAATCAGGCAAACTTCGTGGCGTGCCACCAGTTCAACTTCCTCGAACGGTTCGATATGCTGAAGTACGCCAAAGAAGGCGCGGTTTTCCTGCTCAACAGTTTGTACGGTCCCGATGAGGTTTGGGATTATCTGCCGAGCGAGGCGCAAAAGGATATCATCGCGAAGAAACTCAAGTTTCATGTGATCAACGGGTATGGCGTGGCGGAAAAGGCGGGCATGGGACAGCGCGTCAACACCATCATGCAGACGGCGTTCTTTGCCATCAGCGGCGTGCTTCCGCGCGAGCAGGCGATTGCCGAGATCAAACGCGCCATCGAGAAAACGTACGGCAAGCGCGGCGAGGCTGTCGTCAAGAAAAACTTCGAGGCGGTGGATCGAACGCTGGAGAATCTGTACGAGGTGAACGTTCCGGCGGCGATCACGTCGGAGGCGGCGAGGCGGTCCCCCGTCCCGAATGAAGCGCCCGAGTTCGTGAAGGATGTGCTGGGGCGGATGATCCAATTCGAGGGCGATGAGATTCCCGTCTCCGCGCTTCCGAACGACGGGACGTATCCGCTGGCGACATCGCAATGGGAGAAGCGCAACATCGCGCTGGAAATACCCGTGTGGGACGAGAAGTTGTGCATCCAGTGCGGTAAGTGCGTGATCGTGTGCCCGCACGCGGTGATCCGTCATAAAGTGTATAGCGAGGTGGCTTTGGCAGACGCGCCCGAATCGTTCAAACACATGCCGTCGAAATTCAAGGAGTTTTCTGCGGGATACGCTTACACCGTGCAAGTGGCGCCGGAGGATTGCACGGGTTGCACGTTGTGCGTGGAGGCTTGCCCCGTGAAGGATAAATCGCAAGTGGGGCGCCGCGCCATCAACATGGAGCCCCAGCCGCCTCTGCGCGAAGCGGAAGCGAAGAACTGGGATTTCTTCATGCAGATTCCCGATTTGGACCGAAAGTTGATCAACCCTTCGACGATCAAGAATTCGCAATTGCTTCGCCCGCTGTTCGAGTTCAGCGGCGCATGCGCGGGATGCGGCGAGACGCCCTACGTGAAGTTGGTCTCGCAGTTATTCGGCGACCGGGCGGTCATCGCCAACGCGACGGGCTGTTCTTCGATCTATGGAGGCAACCTCCCCACCACGCCGTGGTCTGTGGATGCGAACGGACGCGGTCCCGCGTGGTCGAACTCGCTGTTCGAGGATAACGCCGAGTTCGGTTTGGGAATGCGGCTGACGCTCGATAAACAAAATGAATATGCGCGTGAAATTCTCCGCGCCATGGAAAATGAACTCGGCAACGATCTTGTCGAAGCCATCCTGCATGCCGATCAAAGCGACGACGCGGGCATCGAAGCGCAACGCGAGCGCGTGACCGCGTTGAAAAACAAACTGTCCGAATCAAATGACTCCAAAGCGAAGGATTTGATTAGCGTCGCCGATGCGCTCGTGAAAAAATCGGTGTGGATCATCGGCGGTGACGGCTGGGCGTACGATATCGGCTACGGCGGTCTCGATCATGTGATGGCGAGCGGGCGCAACGTGAACATTCTGGTGCTTGATACCGAGGTCTATTCCAACACGGGCGGGCAGGCAAGCAAAGCCACGCCGCGCGCGGCGGTCGCCAAGTTCGCCATGGGCGGCAAGGCGATGCCGAAGAAAGATCTGGGTTTGCTCGCCATGTCGTACGGATATGTATATGTGGCAAAAATTGCCATGGGCGCGAACGACCAGCAAACGTTGAAGGCGTTCCTCGAAGCCGAAGCCTACGATGGTCCTTCGTTGATCATCGCTTACAGTCCGTGTATTGCGCACGGATACGACATGGCGAGAAGCCTCGACCAAACCAAACTTGCCGTGCAATCGGGTCACTGGTCCCTGTTCCGATATGATCCGCGCCTTGCGGGGCAGGGAGAAAACCCGCTGGTCATCGAGTCGAAGGAGCCGAGCGTCCCCTTCTCGCACTATGCTTATAATGAGACCCGTTACAAGATGTTGACGCAGATGGATGAAGAACGCGCCGAAGAGTTGATGCGAGACGCCCAAAAGGACGCGAAATCGCGCTGGGCGTTGTATCAACAGATGACAGCGATGCATTATGGGAATGGGGCGGATGGGCAAGGGAACAGTTAAGTACGTAGACAGGTAGATACGCACATCGGTACCGTCGCTCAGCGAAAAGGAAAATATTATGACCGATCTTTCCACCATGTATCTGGGTTTGAACCTGAGAAATCCCCTCGTTGCGTCTGCCTCCCCTCTTTCACGCAAGATCGACCGCGCGAAAAAGCTCGAGGCAGCGGGAATTTCCGCTATTGTGATGTATTCGCTGTTCGAGGAGCAGATCATCCACGAAAGCCTCGAGTTGGATCACTATCTCAATCGCGGCAGTAATTCGTTCGCCGAGGCGTTATCGTATCTGCCCGACGGCGGCATGTACGGGATTAGCCCTGAAAAATATTTGAATCATGTGGCTGGCTTGAAAAAGGCGTTGACCATCCCGGTCATCGGCAGCCTGAACGGCGTTTCCAAAGGCGGCTGGACGGATTACGCGCGCCGCATCGAAGAAGCGGGGGCGGACGCGCTTGAACTCAACATGTACTACATCCCCACCGACATCAATGTCACTTCGAACGACATCGAGGATATGCAAGTGGATCTGGTGGCGGAAGTGAAATCCGCGATCAAGATTCCGCTGGCGGTGAAGATCAGCCCGTTTGTCACATCGATTCCCAACTTCACGAAACGACTTGTCGAAGCGGGCGCGGATGGGCTTGTGTTATTCAATCGCTTCTACCAACCCGATTTCGACCTGGATGAGTTGGAAATCCTCCACAGTTTGGATTTGAGCACCTCCTCCGAGTTGAGGCTGCCCTTGCGCTGGATATCGATCCTGCACGGAAAGTTGAATGTTGATTTTGCGCTGACCAGCGGCGTTCATGCGTACACCGATGTATTAAAAGCAATGATGGCGGGGGCAAAGGTGGCGATGATGGCGTCGAATTTACTTCAGTTCGGCGAAGACACCATCGGTCCGATCCTTGCCTATCTCGAAGCGTGGATGAAGGAACGGGAATACGAATCCATCCGGCAAATGCAAGGGAGCATGAGTCAGAAGTCGGTCAAGGAGCCGGAAGCGTTCGAACGGGCGAATTATATGAGGGTGCTGAATAACTATAGAAGCCTCCCCTGATCGCCCTTACGAATGAAATGGCGAACCCCGCCTGCGCAGGCGGGGTTGCCACGGACCAATAGAGAAGGGAGGAGAGAGTGATACCGCGCGGGAGAAACGCGCGTCACTTTAGGATGCCTGATGATTCGGATTAGTGCCGCACAGGGCGCAAGTCATTTTTTCGATCTTGTTGCACTCGATCGCGTTGGAACAACGATGGGCAATGACGCGCGGCGGCTGGTCTGGGAGCATTGCAGATGGGACGATAATCTGGGTCTCCAGAACCACATCCCGCCCGGCGTGCTCGCAATAGATCGTTTTACGAATCTGCCACTTCTTCTGAGCCATGAACGCCTCCGAATCTATGCTCTTATGATCAGCGCTTCACAAAAGTTCATGCGACAGTGGAACTGTCGCCTGCCTTGACGCAGTACAACTGCGTCAAGAACCTATTTTCGAATCCATGCCTTTAGTATAGAAAAAACGGAGGACGCTAAAAAGTGACACGCGTCATCCGTTCGGGTGACGAATCGCATATATGCGACTAGCACCCTCTACTTGGGATCCAAAATATACACCTCGCCTCCGTCGGTGAGGATATACAACTCCCCATTTTTATCCTGCCCGAAGGATGTGATGGTGAAATCCGTGTCGTACAACAATTGATTCTGCCACGCCTCCCCGGAGCGGATCAAGCCCCAGACCTGCCCGGTGCAATAATCGCCGTAGACGTAGATGCCGCTCCATTCAGGCATCGCGCCGCGATAGACATATCCGCCGGTGACGGAGCATCCGCCTTCGCCGTGATCATATTCCGCGATGGGGTCGATCATATCGGCGGGCCCGCCCCCTTCAAAATCGTGCGTGCCTTCGCGGTAATTCCAGCCGAAGTTTTCGCCGCCGCGCGAACCGGCGGGGATGATGTCGATCTCTTCCCAATCGCCCTGCCCCACATCGCCGATGTATAGATCGCCGGTCGCCGAGTCGAACGACATACGCCAGGGGTTGCGCAAGCCGTACGCCCAAATCTCGTCGCCGAACGGGTTATCAGCGGGAATCGCGTAAGGCTCTTTTGAATCCACATCGATGCGTAAAATTTTTCCGAGCAGGGTATCCAACGATTGACCGTTGCCTTCCGGGTCGCCGCCGGAGCCGCCGTCGCCGAGACCCATGTAGAGGTATCCATCAGGTCCGAAGTTCATTGTGCCGCCGTTGTGATTCGGGTACGGCTGTTTGACGCGCAACAGAATCAGTTCGCTGTTGGGGTCAGCCGAATTTTCACTAGCCGTGAAACGCGAGATGAACGTATCGCCGCGCGCGCCGGTGTAGTTGACGTAGAAGTATCCGTTCTGCGCAAAGTTCGGATGCAATGCCAGCCCCAGCAACCCCATTTCATTCGACTCGTCGTTGACGCGGTCATCAATGTTGAGAAACAGCGTGTCAAGATCCAATTGTCCATTTTGGATGAGACGGATGTGACCCAATTTTTCCACGACCCACAAACGACCAAAAGGATCGGGTTGGAGGTCTACCGGGCGATTAAGTCTTTCGGCGACGAGTTGCCATTCATACGCGTCTGGGTTGGGGAACGTGGATGCGTTGGGCTCGGTCGGCGGCGCTGGAGTCAGCGGGGGCGGTTGCGTAGGCGAGACGCCGGTTGAAGCGGGCGAGGCAGGTCCACCCGTCGGAGGAGGAAGCGGCGTACTTAATCCATTACATGCAAGGATTGGAAGAATTAACAGGATCAGGTATCGCTTCATCTGTCGTCCACGTCGGTTGATTCGGCATCCACCACATCATCGTTCGATGAATCGTCCGTGTTATCGGTGAGTTGATTCATGTGTTCTTCGACCACTTTGGGCGGGCAAAGTTCCACAAAGAGAGTCGAGCCGATCCACAACACCGCCGCGTCGTCGAGCGCGCCGATGACCGGCAGAACCACGCCCGGCATCAGATCGACCGGCGAAAAAAGATAGGCAAGCGAAGCCAGCGGCAACAGTTTTACAAAAATACTTACGCGGCGGTCTGCCATCAGCCGCCCGATCAATTTGAGTCGCGTGACGAGGTCGCGTACCATTCCGCCTTGCGGCGACGGCACAATCTGCGAAGGTCGTTTGTCTGCCATGTTGTTCTCCTTTGAAGGGATGTGACATCCATCCTGTGCAATACATTATAAAACACATATACGAACGGCGTTCTTTGCGATGTCAATATCTACGCAAAACTTATTTTGGAGTAGCGAATGGAAATATTGATCGACTTCCCCGGCGGCGCGCGCGTGGACGCGCATGTTCGAGGGCATACCGTCCACACCGACCAACCGGCAAGCGGAGGCGGCGACGATTCGGCGCCTTCGCCCTTTGAATTATTTCTCGCGTCTCTCGGCACGTGCGCGGGAATCTACATCCTCGGCTTTTGCCGCCAGCGCAACCTGCCCACCGAGGGCGTCCGCATCGTTCAGCGCGTCCACGCCGACACGATCGAGCTTGAGATTCAAGTCCCGCCCGCGTTTCCGAAACAATATCACAGCGCGTTGATCCGTTCGGCGGAGTTGTGCAAGGTGAAGAAGACGTTGGAGAATCCTCCGCAGTTCAAGATCACCGCGCGAACACTCGAAGGCGAGTAAAACAAGTTCAAGAAAAAATCGTCTGTGAAAATGGGGGTGAATTTCTGTACACGGATTTCACGGAAAGGGGTTTCTTTATTAACTGATGTTACGCAGTTGAAGCCAGTCTGGGCTCCGTAACGCGACATTCATGTCGCGTTTGCACAAGAATAACCTGAAAGGCGAGATAAATCTCGCATTACGAGCCCTACTGCGTAACATCACGTATTGAGAAAGAATCTCAAAGTTCTCTGCGCGCTCTGCCGTCTCGCACCGTCGTGCTCGCGGCACGAACGGTGTGGCTAAAACGCTTTGTTGGAAAATCCCTCAACCAGAACATAGGCTTACTTTTGGTTCTTGCGTGGAATGATCGGCGCATATAAAATCCAGCGTTACCCATCCAAATGAACAGAGGTAAAACCCAATGTCTCGAAATAAACTATTTGTCTTGCTGACCAGCCTGTCGTTGTTTGCGCTCGCTTGCAACTTCGGCGGCTTGCTCAATACGCCGACGCCGACCGCTCCACCCCCGACCGCGCCGCCGACGAAAGTCACGACCACTCAAAACGGCGACATGGCTGGACTGCTCGAACGCTTGAACGGCGCTCCCTGCGAGGAAAACCCCGACTTCACGTGCGTGACCATTCCCGTACCGTTGAATCATTTCGACGCGGCAAATACCGAAACGATCAATGTGGCGTTTGCCGTTTCGCAGGCGACCGGCGAACGCTACGGCATGTTCGTGCAAGCCTTCCCCGGCGGACCCGGCGGCGAAGGGATCAGTTCCGGCGGCTTGGGCTGGTACCCCGAGGGCATTCTCGAACACTTCGATATTGTCTACTTCGACCAGCGCGGAATCGGTCTCTCCAGCGAGTTAGCCTGCACGAAGGCGTATGAGAAAGATTTCTCGAGTTCCCTGAATTACGATGACACAGCCGGCGAGGAAGGCTACGATACGCCCGCCGAACAACAAGACGCGATTGACGAAGCCCGGACCTTTGTGGATAGTTGTGTCGCCGAGATCGGCATTGACCCGGCGAAACTGGTCTACTACGGAACGAACCAAGTAGCGGAAGATGTAGAATCGTTCCGTCAACTGGTCGGCGACGATAAGTTCTGGCTGTACGGCGTCAGTTATGGCACCTCCGTCGCGCAGACTTACGCCGCGGCTCACGCGGATCATCTGGCGGGCTTGATCCTCGACGGAACGATTGACCTCACGTTGAACGGCGAAGAAGGCGCGCTCGCGCAAGAAAAAGCCTTCGATGAAGTCCTCGTGGCGACCCTCAAAGCCTGCGATGCCGACGAAGCCTGCGCGGCAGAGTTGGGAGGCAACGCGCTGGCGGCGTACGACTCGCTCGCGTCAAAACTCGCGGAGAAAGCGATCGCCTATGAATATCCGCTCGCTTCGGGCAAAAAAGTAAAAAAGAAATTCACCTTCGGTCAGTTGGAATTCACCGCCGCTTATCAGATGTATGCGCTCGGCGGGCGGATGCTCTTCCTGCGCGCGCTGGCATCTGCCAACGAGGGCGACATGGTTCCAATGGCGCGATTATTTTATATACAAGCCACCGTTGACCCCGCCACCGACGAATACCTGGGAGACTCCACCTTCTCAGACACGATGTTCACCGGCGTGAACTGCACCGACGATTCGTATTTTAGCGGCACGCCCGAAGAGAGGATCAAGCAGACCATCGAAGCAGGACAAGCATCGAATGGAACTGTTCCGCGTATAGATGGCGGCGTGTACACCGGCTTATATTGCGCGTACTGGCCCAGCGCCCCCAAAGAAGTCGTCACACGCGAGCCGCTCACCGCGCCGGGCGTCCCCACATTTGTGCTGAACGCCACCCTCGACCCAGCGACTCCCTTCGCGCAAGGCAAAGCCGTATTCGAACGGTTGGACGACGGGTATCACTTGTATGTGGAAGGCGGGCGTCATTCCATCTACGGCTTCGGCAACGAATGCCCCGACGACTACATCACCAACTTCATGGTCAACGGACAACTCCCCGAACAACGCGAGATCGTCTGCGAGTGGGACCCGTCAGTCATCAGCGCATATGTGCCGCGCATGTCCCCGAAAGCAAGCGAGTTCGATAACCCGCTCGACATTTTCTCGGCGATCGACACCGAACTCTCGATCGAGCCTGAATATTATTACAACGGCTTCACCGAAGACACATCCTTTGCCTGTCCGTATGGCGGCTCGTTCACCTTCGGTCCCAGCGACGCGGGCGAGAAGTACACGTACGACAAGTGTCAATTCACGAAAGGCTTTGCCATCACAGGCGCGGGCGGCTTCGATTACAACGCCAGACTCCTCACCTTTGAGGCGAAAGTGAGCGGAGACAAGACCGGCACACTCACCTACACCAGCAATTACAACGACGGCTCAGCCACGCTCACCGGCGAATACGGCGGCGAGACGATTGACCTGAGTCAGTAAACATTCACGTCCCGCAGGTTTTGGAAAAATAAAAACCTGCGGGACGATCTCTTCTCATGCCATATCTCATTGACGGGCACAACCTCATTCCCAAACTGGGACTGCGACTCGATTCGCTGGATGACGAATCGGACTTGGTCGCCATCTTGCAAGAATTTTGCCGACTCGAACGCCGTCAAGTGGAAGTCTACTTTGACGGAGCGCCTCTTTCTCGGACGGTGAAGCTGGGCGCCGTTACTCAGCATTTTTCGCCCGTCGGCAGTCCCGCCGACAACGCCATCCGCAAACGGTTGAAGAGTCTCGGCAAAGCCGCCAAAAATTGGACCGTCGTTTCCTCCGACCGCGAGGTGCAATCCAACGCGCGGGCAATGCAGGCGGAGGTCATTTCATCGGATGAGTTTGCGAAGACGCTCAAACAAGTGATGAACTCGCCGCGCGTTGCAAAAGGCGAAAGGGTTATTTCAGAAAAAGAAGTGGAGGAATGGATGAAGGAGTTTAGGGGGAAAAGAGCAGACGATTAGAGAATTAGAGGATTTGAGGATTAGAGGATTTGAGGATTAGAGGATTTGAGTAACGCGACCCTTCGATAAACTCAGGACAGGCATTCATGTCGCTTTTGACCGAGGACAGCGTAATGAAGAAACACTGTACAATCCCGAAGGGATGGAAGGATGATAGGGAAAGAGTAATATGAATTCAAATCCCGAAGGGATGATATACCCTTGTGTCTATGACACCCCTTCGGGGTTAATTTTTTGTTCCCGCAAAATCTATAATCATTTGGTCCGTTTCGATAGACTCAACGCACCGCCTTCGGGGTCAAGGTCGCATGATTAACTGAGACTATAATTCACCCATGCCCACCGTGTACACATTTGTCCCCTCGCCGAATCATTTGTATCCTGATCATCCCGAAAGACCGGGGCGGTTGGATATTTTGCAACCCCGCTTGGATTCACTTTCGGCAACAGAAATCGAAGCGACGCCAGCGACACGCGAGGAAGTTGCGCGAGTCCACAACCCGAAACTTGTCGCCGCGTTGGAAAAGGTCTGCCGGGAGGACGCGCCCGCCATCATCGATTATGCGCCCACGTATGTAACTCAATCTTCCTTCGACGATGCTTTGCTCGCGGCGGGAGGCGTGATCGCTTGCGCGCGCGCTGTGTTACGCGGCGAGGCAGACAACGCCTTCGCCATCATCCGCCCGCCGGGGCATCACGCGGAACCCGATCGCGCGATGGGATTTTGTTTGTTCAACAATGTCGCCATCGGCGCGATGGACGCGCTCGCACACGGCATGGATCGCGTGATGGTCATTGACTACGACGCGCATCACGGCAACGGGACGCAAGCCGCATTTTTGAACGAGGAGCGCGTCGCGTTTTTATCGGCGCATCAATTTCAGCCGGGGTTTTATCCCGGCACCGGCGCAATGAAAGAAGCGGCGCACGCAAAGAAACGAATCGTCAACGTGCCGCTGCCTGCCCACGCGGGGGATAAAGTCTACGAAGAAGTTGCGGATCATATTTTCAAACCGTTCGTCGAGTCGTTCAAGCCGCAGATGATTTTTGTCTCCGTTGGGTTCGACGCGCATTGGAACGACCCGATCACGTCGCTGGGGTTATCCACGAATGGATATTTTATGCTGGCGCAAAAGTGTATCGCGCTGGCGGAGGAATTCTGCGGCGGCAAAATTGTTTTTGTGCTGGAAGGCGGCTATGACCCGGTCAACGTGGCGGAGGGGGCTGAGGCAACCTTCCACGCGCTGACCAGGTCGCCCCGTCGGAATAAAGCGGAGGATCCCAGTCCGCACCGGGAACCGGATTGCGAATCCCGAATCGAAGAGATACGAAAGTGGCATGGATTTTCGTGAGTCGCGTTTTATAATAGAGAAGAGAACCTTCTCACCACGAAGGACACAAAGGTCACGAAGGATTTTTTTAAAGGAGCGATGATGGCTCGAAGACGTACGGTTGGTTATGTTCAAAATGAATGGGTGTGCCCGAATTGCCAAACGCGCAACGAGGGCGGCGAGAAGACGTGTGAAAATTGCGGCGCGCCGCAACCCGAGAATGTGCAATTTCAATTGCCGTCGGAACAAAAATTTGTGACCGATGAAAAAAAGGTGCAAGCCGCGCAAGCGGGCGCGGACATCCACTGCGGATTCTGCGGGACGCGCAACCCCGCCACCGCCGAGACTTGCTCGCAATGCGGCGCGGACTTGAAAGAGGGCAAAGCGCGCGAGGCGGGGCGCGTGATGCAACAGCCCGCCGCGCAACCAAAAATTGTGAAGTGCGATAATTGCGGAACGGATAACCCAAGCAGTAACTCCGTCTGCTCGAATTGCGGATCGCCACTGCCGAAGCCCTTCGACCAGACTCAGGGCAAGTTTGCGCCCGCTCAACTGATGAATGCGCCGCAAACAAGAAGCGGACTCTCCCCCGCCGCGCCGTTGACCGGGAAAAAGTCATCGCGCGCGCCGTGGATCATCGCGGCGGCGGTGCTGGGATGTTTGGCGATCATTTGCGTTGGCGTGTTAGTCTTCTTCGTCTTTCCCACTTCGTCGGTGCAAGCCACAGTGACGGATGTGTACTGGCAGACTTCGGTCCCTGTGCAGGAAGTTCAGCCGGTGCATTACAACAACGAACGCGGCAACGCCCCCTCCGGTGCGTACGATGTTTCTTGTCACGATGAAAGCCAGGATGTTTGCGAACAAAAGACGATTGACAAAGGCAACGGCTACTCGGAAGTTGTGGAGGAATGTCACACCGAGACTCAGACGTATTGTTCCTACACAGTGGACGAATGGACGACGATCCAAACGTATTCCAACGAGGGACACGACCTGCAACCGGTCTATGAAAGTCCGAACGTTTCGTCTGATCAACGCCTCGGCGACTCGTCTGAAACCTTGACTGTTTATTTTCTAACCGATGATGGCTCGCAAGAAACATACACAGCAAGTTCGGTGTCTGAATTTCAACAATTCACCACCGGTAGCACATGGACGTTGAACATGAATCTCGCGGGCGGCGTGGTCAGCGTGGAGCCGTAGAAAACGAAAACAGGGAAACAAGGAAACACGCACACAGGTAGTTTGTGTGCGTGTTTTGATTCATTCTGAAGCGTATGCGTCTGCTTCTCCCGCATCACATACAGATGTGCGACTTTTCGAGCATACGCGGAACATCAAAAAGGAATATACTCATCCTCAAGGAGTCTATCGATGAAAAATAATTGGATGGGTATATCTTTGCTCTTTATCTGGTGTCTCTTCATGGGCGTCACTGCCATCTCGATCGGGTTCGGCGCGGTCTTTCCCTCCATGAACCGTATCGCCAAGCCGTTCATTTGTCCGCGCGGAGAAATGCAGTTGGTAACGCAGGATTACCATCCCTCGCCGGTGGAGACGGTCACAACGCTGACGTGGTATTGCGTGGATCACGCCACCGGAGAAAAGGTCGAATTGGGTCTCTTCCCCATGAGTTTGTATGCCGGGTTGATCTATGGCTTTTTGCTCTTTCTCGTTGTCGTGGGAGGCTACTGGATTTGGATGAAACGGATATCTTCCGGCGCGTCACCGATTCAAGACGTTACGACGCGCAAGGCTGAACTGGCAAGAGAGCTGGCTGAACAGATCCATCGTACCAATCTGGAATTTACGAATCGCGGGACGAGCGTCAACGAATCGCAAAACGCACTGAACCGAATGAAGGAATTGAAGGACATGCGCGACGCAAATCTGATCAGCGAAGCGGAGTATGAACAAAAGCGCGCTGAGATCCTGAAGGAGATGTGAATCGGTCGTAGATAAAAGACTTTATCGGTAATAGGCCTAAGTTCTTTTATAGGACGCGGATAAACGCCGATGAACGCTGATAAAGAAGAAAAAATCCGCGTTTTCCGCGTCAATCCGCGTCCGAAAAATTATTTCCGATAACGTCTAAAGAATGAATCTCGCGGATGGTATTCTCAGCGTGGAGCCGTGGAAGGATTTACGGAAACAAATACACAAGAAAACACGTACACGGGTTATCTGTGTGCGTGTTTTGATTCTGCGCAAATTCGGGAGATTTGTCTTTATAATGTTCCCATGCAAAAATCGGTGGCGATCATCGGAGGCGGACCGGCGGGGTTGATGGCGGCAGAGGTCATCAGCGCGCGCGGCGTACAAGTGGACGTGTACGATTCCATGTCATCCGTTGGGCGCAAGTTTTTGATGGCGGGCAAAAGCGGGTTGAACATCACGCACTCCGATCCGTTCGAGGCGTTCGTTTCAAAATACGGCAAACGCCGCAACGAGATCGAACCTCTGCTCAAAAAATTCGGCGCGGATCAACTCCGCGCATGGGTGCATAGACTCGGCATCGAAACATTTACCGGGACTTCGGGGCGCGTCTTTCCCAAAGGGATGAAGGCGAGTCCGCTGTTACGGGCGTGGCTGAGACGATTAACCGATTCAGGCGCGACGTTTCACCTGCGCCACCAGTGGACAGGTTTTCTACCCGACGGTTCTCTGCGCTTCGTCACGCCTAATGGCGATGCGCACATCAAAGCGGATGCGACAGTCCTTGCGCTGGGCGGAGGAAGTTGGCGCAGACTCGGTTCAGATGGCGCGTGGGTTGACTGGTTGAAACAGGCTGGGGCGGAGATCGAACCGTTGTCTCCATCCAATTGCGGATTCGATGTGGCGTGGAGTCCGCATTTCCGCGAGAAGTTCGAAGGGCATCCGATCAAGTCTGTGGTTTTGTCGTTCGGCGAATTTCGTCAACAAGGTGAATTCATCGTGACAAAAGAAGGCGTGGAAGGCGGGTTGATCTACAGCGCGTCGGCATTCATCCGCGATGAAATTTATGCGAGCGGCACAGCGACGGTTCTGTTAGACCTACAACCCGACCGCACACTGGATTGGTTGACAGAAAAATTATCGCGTCCGCGCGGGTCGAGGTCACTGGCAAGTTATTTGGAAAAAACGCTGGGGATCAAAGGAGTGAAGGCGGGATTGCTGCGCGAGTTCGTATCGAAAGAGGACTTCGCAGACGCGAAACGACTCGCGGGATTCATCAAAGCCTTGCCCGTGCCGTTCGTCGCTCCGCGCCCATTGGATGAGGCGATCAGCACGGTGGGCGGCGTGACGTTTGACTCGCTCGATGAAAACCTGATGTTGAAGAATTTGCCCGGCGTTTTTTGCGCCGGTGAAATGCTCGATTGGGAAGCGCCAACGGGAGGCTATTTGCTGACGGCATGTTTCTCCAGCGGCTACGCGGCGGGGAACGGAGCATTGAAATATTTGTCGGCAAAGTGACGGTCACCTTGAATGTGACCGTCACTTTATTTTGATTAGCCAATCTTCTCCAACATCTTTGCTACTTCATCCAAAATCCTGCTGAATATTCCCGATCCGCTTTCTCATACGGCACAAACTCCGTATCCGAGGTTCCATCGTCGTAGAGATTCACCATCACATACGCGGGGGGGAATGACATATACCAACTGTCCCACCACAGTCATGAATTTGTCGCGCAGATTTGGCAATAGATGCTACAGTGTGATGAGAATATTATGGCCATTTAAGAAACTGTTCCGAAACAATCGGAAAATTCTTGAGAAATCAGGGTTTGCAACAATACCAAAAAACTTGTTTTGTTTTGGTATTTGTGCGATACTAGAAAAGGCAAAGGTAGTCTTTAGGTATATAGCATATGAAACGTAATGCTTTACCTTGTCGCTAGATTTACACAGGAGGAAGATATTGATGATTTACGCTAAAGCTAGACTCGCTTTTTCCGCTGGCTTATTTCTGGCCGCACTCACCATTCCAATAGCTTGCGCGTCCGAATTAACAGTCACTCCAACATTCGTGCCTACCGCTACATTTCCTACCCTTACGCCCCAACCATTAGTAACGACGCTGGTATTCCTCGGTCCTACTCCATCCGCTACCTCTTCGATTGGGTTATTACCTGCCACGTTTACACAAGCCAGACCTATGTATAGCTTCGAAAACTTTTCCAATGGCTGGGCACCTCAGGCATATTACTCTACGATTGCATGTATACAGGTATCGAATTCTTCAGATATAGTCAAAGACGGTCAGTATTCCCTCGAAGTGCAAATGAATCTGATTGGGAACGATGAACAGAGCAATCGAGGCGAAGTTTGGGTGGATATGAGAAACTATCCACCATTCCCTACACAACAACTATTTGTGCCGTTAGATCTGAAGGGCCATACCATCACAATGTGGGTATTTGCTCCTACAGGAGCAATCGGAGACAGCACACAACCGAATGGATTCCAAATTTTCGTAAAAGACATCCATTGGAATGGCAGCTACAGCTCTTGGACAAATATTGTCGAAAATGAGTGGATAGAGCTATCATTTGCCGTGACTGATTCAACTGCAGAAAGCGGTTTTATGGAGGAGGGTTTTGACCCCCGCCAAATTATCGCAGTTGGGCTTAAAATGGGGGCAGGTGGTTCTTCAACTGCAATATATCAGGGACCAATCTTCATTGATGCAGTCGATTGGTAACATCATTAACAGGTCGCTTTTAAAGAACGATTGCGAAATACCTATGAGGTATTTCAAAAGGAGATACTATGGCACCAAGAGAGCGCAAGCAAGTTACCAGGCATCAAAAACAAGACCACAAGGATGTTGATACAACTAAAGAAATACAAGGCAAGAGTAAGGCGCAATCCAAGGATATCTCCTCATCAAAGAAAACCAAGTGGTCCACAGAGCAGATTATTTTACAATCTATTATCACATTAGGCACGGTTATCGTTGCTGCTATCGGCGCTTTAGCAGCAATTCAAAGTGCAAAAATTTCATCCCAATCACAATTAGATCAAAGTAAAATACAAATTGAAACTCTCAAAGCCCAAATTGCTCAGCGTGATGCCCAAATAGAATCGCTCAACAATGAAATTACCAGCTTGAAAAATCCCCTGCAAGGAATTCTGGCACGGGATGGAAATGCTGAATTTGAATGGCAATGGGCAGGCGAAAATTGGTATGGTAGAGTAGCTATTCAACAACAAGGAAATACAAATGCAATAATCCAAGCTCAGGTTGGATTATTGGAGAAAAAATTAGATGATTCGATCTCGATAGATGGACAAGTATTCAATCTGCTTCCCAATACCGGCAATTTCAACATCACGGATGATGGAGTCATCCACCTGCAATTTTCGGCAAAGAAGAAAGATCGGCGTTTTGGTACAGTACACACGGTTATCATTACTGCCGACTTACAACAAGCCCTATGCTATGTAGGAAAAGTCAATGATAGGAATACAGATACAAACGAGCAATATCGGGGGGATATGATTTTGGTGAGCCCAATAACGACATTGGATACTTCCGTGGAAGCTTGGTTTTCCGCGAATATCGATCAGCCATGGTTTGAGCGATATATTGTAGATAGGTAAAATAATTAATTGTAGTTTTTGTAAATTTTATTAATCTTTCACAACTTTCGTCTCGCCTTGACAGACTATTTCCACAACCCATGTTGAGTTTTTTCCCAATAATGAGGTTTTGTAAATAGTTGATACAAGCCTTTCCATGCCGCGTAGCTTTGAAAAGCATAGTAAGCAGGAAACAATAACACACAACCGAGTAAATCATAATTACGTCGAACTAGCGCTCCGCAAATTCCCCAAAACAGAATGGTTGACACATAGATCAACATAGGAATTCCATTAATTAACTCGTAATAACTATCTACAGAAACAATCGAGCGCGAAAAAATAATCCCGGACATAATCCATAAAAAAGGAGCAACCAGTAATCCTAAAGGGGCACCTCCAACAATCAATTGAAAACTTAGAAATTTCACAATCCCGAATTTCTGAAATAATTTCACCGGATTTCGCATGTGCACTAAATACGTTTGCATATACCCCTTCACCCAACGCGAGCGTTGTTTTATCCAATTTCGGAGATGACTATTTGCCTCCTCCCATGTGGTCGAGTCAATAACGATTGTCTCATATCCGGCAATGGCAATCCTCATGCCTAAATCGCAGTCCTCTGTCACATTATAGGCATCCCAACCGCCTAACAGCCTCAAATCCTGTGTTTGAAAATGATTGGATGTACCACCAAGCGGAATCGGGGCTCCCAAAGTGCTCAGACCCAAGAGAATAAGATCAAACCAAAAGGAATATTCCATTGTAAAAAGGCGCGTTAATATATTTTGTCGAATATTATAGTGATTTAACTGACACTGAACACAAAAAATGGATTTGCCTTTTTGTCGAAACGCAGCAAGGACTTTTCTAAGTTGATCGGATTCGGGTCTGTCTTCTCCATCATAGACCACTAAATATTCACCATAAGCATGCATTAAACCAAAGTTACAAGCTCGTGGTTTCGTCCTTGGGTATCCAACTGGAGGGATTAATAAGCGGAAATGAGGTGGTAAGGCGTATTTCTTAACAGCGTCGAGGGTTTCTTGATCATCGGCTTCTAATAAAAAAATGGTAACAGTTCACGACTTTAATCGAAAAAGAGTGTTAAGACAAGCATGGTAGCAGAGACACAGATAGCGGAATTATCGCGAGAAGAACTCATCGCCGTCATCCATGAGTTGATCAAAGAAAACGGTATGTTGGCGGCAGAAATAGCGCGTTTAAAACAACCGCCGACCACTTCGCAGAACTCGTCCCAACCGCCGTCGCGAGATTTCAAGGGTCAGAAAAAGAAACGGAAACGAAGCAAGCCGAAAGGCGCGAAGGCAGGGCACGAAAAACAAGAACGCCAATTAGTAGAAAAGCCGAATACAATAATTGAAGCCTATGTGGATCACTGCAAGAATTGTCATCTGAACTTGTTGGATCAAGTTCCAGTACAAGTGGTGCGTCGTCAGGTGACAGAAATACCAGAGATCAAGCCTGTGGTGATCGAGACCAGACAGTATGTAGTGGATTGCCCATCTTGCGGCGAACGACAACACGGAAAGTTGCCTGAGGGTCTGGAAGCCGGACGATACTTTGGGCCACGGCTGGAAGCGATCGTGACAGACCTGCATCACGAACATCATATTGGCTATAAGCGATTGCGCCAGATTTGTGACGAGTTGTTCGGGTTAGAGTTGAGCGCCGGCGGTGCGGTGGCGATTGTCGAGCGAGCCGGTCAAACCGCAGAAGCGGAAGCGCGGGCCATTGGAGAACAAGTGCGCCATAGCAAAGTGGTTGGGAGTGACGAAACCAGTGCGCGTGTGCATGGGTACAACTACTGGCAATGGGTCTTTGTAGGCGATAATCGTGAATACCACGTGATCGTGCCAAGTCGCGGATATGATGTCATTGAGAAGTTCATGCAAGAATGCGAAGCCGAAGTCTGGGTCTGCGACTGTTGGAAGGCGCAGTTGAACGCGCCCGCCAAACTATGCCAGATTTGTTTAGCGCACCAAATACGGAACTTGCAAGGGCTGATTGATAAACGTCCGCGTTTGGCTTGGGCAAGAGAAATGCAAGCGCTGTTTCGCAAAGCCATTCATCTCAGAAAGCGCCAGGAGCAAATGACAGAAAGAGGCTACCAAAGACAAGTGCAGATGATTGAGCAACAATTGGGACAACTGCTCCAGCGAACCTTCAAAGGGTTAGGTAGAAACCTATTGGAGCGGTATCGAAAATATCGCCATTCGCTCTTTATCTTTTTGCATCGCACGGATGTGCCTGCTCATAACAATGCCTGTGAACGCGCTTTGCGCCCGTCTGTCATTCATCGTAAAGTCCTGGGCAGTTTCCGCTCCGATTGGGGCGCTCAGGCATACGCTTCTTTAGCAACCGTGCTGAACACGGCCAAACGAAATGGGCAAAGTGCTTTTCAAAAATTAGTACAGCTTATGGGCACTCCCGTTTTGCCTTTCCTGCCTCAACCCGTTTACCTGTGAACTGTTACAAAATTTCTTCCGCGAC
>WBZY01000244.1_pt1 | contig 45802 bp, 32 predicted proteins | sample 5204191 | NCBI WGS metagenome assembly WBZY01 (sample SAMN12344363, study PRJNA552823) | activated sludge metagenome | biome: Activated sludge suspended growth; feature: Anammox Sidestream; material: Wastewater; isolation source: activated sludge from anammox sidestream of wastewater treatment...
TCCACCCGGCACACCGAGGCAGTCATCAGGCAGGGTACCCACGCAGTTGCAATTGGCGTCCCAGGTGTCGTTGCTGCTGTTGGGGTTGCCGTCGTCGCAAGCCGTGCCCGGCAGAGCCGTACCACCGGCCACGCCGAGGCAGTCAATGGTCTGACCGACGCAGTTACAGTTGGCATCCCAGGTGTCGTTGCCCGTGTTGCCGTTGCCGTCGTCGCAAGCAGTACCCGGCAGAGCCGTACCACCGGCCACGCCGAGGCAGTCAATGGTCTCACCAACGCAGTTGCAGTTGGCATCCCACGTATCGTTGCCCGTGTTGGCGTTGCCGTCGTCGCAGGCCGTACCCGGCAGCGCAGGTCCGCCGGCCACGCCGAGGCAGTCAATGGTCTGACCAACGCAGTTGCAGTTGGCGTCCCAGGTGTCGTTGCCCGTGTTGGCGTTGCCGTCGTCGCAAGCCGTACCCGGCAGCGCAGGTCCACCGGCCACGCCGAGGCAGTCGATCACTTGCCCTACGCAGTCGCAGTTGGCGTCCCAGGTGTCGTTGCCCGTGTTGGCGTTGCCGTCATCGCAGGCCGTACCCGGCAGCGCGGGCCCACCGATCACCCCCAGGCAATCCTCCGTGCAGTTGCCCAAGTTGAATGCGGAGCTGTAGATGATATCCGTGCGGTCGAGACCGTTCAAGGAGATGTAGTAGTCCTTGTTGTTGGCCGAGGTATAACTGTCGTTCACGATGTTGAACGTGGCGCACCCCGTGTTGTTGATCACCGGCACGGTCATCACCACCTTTTCAACGTTCGCCGACCAGGTGTGCCCGGAACAGGCTTGGGCGAGCTGGGCGAAGCCGAAAGCGTTGAAGGTGTAGTAGCGGAAGCCGCTGTCATCGATCTCTCCGTCACCGGAGGGGCTCAGGAAGAAGCCACCCGGGCAATCCTGGGCGATGTTGGCCACATCGAGGTTGGCGCCGGAGGCTGTGTTCCATCGAATGGTGAAGGTGAGCGAGGACACCACCTGGGTGAAGGAGGCGTCCGGGCGGACCCTTACCTCGATCGTGTTGGGATTGGCGCCAGGAAAGAGACCGATGTCCACCATCGGCTGAGCCGTGGCGCCGGTCCCCAAGGACAAGGCAAGGAGCGCACCCCACAAGGCGCGGCTCCCGGTTTTGGGTGGAGAGAACTTCATCTGGGTTTGATTTTGGTCACTGGGTAGGGTCAACAACCGGGGCGGAAGTTATGAAGATCCCGGATCGGGTCAAGGGAGTTGTTCGCTACGGATGGCCGTGGGTACACTGCCGCCAACGTTCACCAGGATGGGGTCGCGGTCGTTCCCGGTCCCGGCGTATTTCACGATGGCGTCCATATTGACATCCTCGGGCCAGTAGCCCGGCATCGTGGCCGTGGGCACCGCGCCGCCGATACGCACCAGGATGGGGTCGCGGTCGTTGGCGCCGCCCGCGTACTTGATCTGGGTGTTGCGCAACACCTCGCCGGCCCACAGCAACCGCACGGTACCGGCCACCTTGCGGGCATCCGTTCCGTAGGTCGATTGCGCCGGGGCCGAGAGGTCCACCAAGGTGGGCGTGGCCCCCAGGACCACCGGGTCGGCCGTCATGGCGCCCAAGTGGTTCCGATGGCGGATGGCGACGTGGTAGGTGCCCGCCACCACAGGCAGGGAGATGGCGGTCGAACCGTCCGTCCCCACGACATCACCATCCCGTTGCACCAAAGCATGGAGCGCGGCGTGCACCACCGATGGGGTCGCCGGGTCCCGCAGCTCCACCCGCACCCAGTCCACGATGGCATTGTTACCCGTGACGGTGAGGGCTGCCGGTGCGATGGTCTCGCCACCACCGAGCAACGGGGTGAAGCCGAGCGCCGTGTAGGGCTCGGTGAGCGGGAAGCCGGGATCGGACCGCAACTGGTCGCGCATCAGCCCGAGGTTCGCATCCCAGGCCCCCTCGAGAAGCACCCTTGCAGAGAGCTTTGGCGCCACCGCGATGCAGAAGGTATCCTCCTTTTGCGTGGTGAACTGCCCATTCCCGAACACCAGGGTGTCGCCGGCGCCGGTGGTCAGCAGGTAATTGCCCTGGCCCCACGCGCAGCAGATCCCGTCCCCGTAGCTGTCATAGACCCCGAGCACATAGCAACTATCCGGGTCCAGGCAGAGGAACTCGGGCGCCCTCGGGTATACCCCGCTCGCGCCGGCATTGGTGTAGGGCCCTCCGGAGGCCACCTCGGTGCCGTCCATCCGCCGGATGCTCCAGGTGGTCTCGCTGCCCCACTGGTCGAGGCGCAGATCGAACCGCGCCGCCGCCCCTGTGCCGATGGTGATGGCTCCGGTGCTGGTGTGGGTGCCTGTACCATAGGCGTTCGTGGCCTGCAACGTCACGTCGTAGGTGCCTGCAGCATGGAACAGCAACACCGGCGCCTCGCTGTTGGCGTTGGTCCCGTCGGTGAACGTGAATCCCGTGGGCGGGTTCAGGCTCCACGCCCAGGAGGTCGGGTCGTTGATGGACAGGTCGGTGAGGCTCACCTTGCCTCCAACGCAATAGGTGGACGGTGTGGCACTGAGATCCACCACGGGCGGTATGGCACCGTCGAAGATCTCGATGGCGTCCAAGGCCATGTCCGACCTATAATCGGCTCCGGTCCGTCCCCTGAAACGCAGCAGGATCGGCCCGCCACCGGCGAACGCATCGAGGTACACGATGTTGGTGTGCCATTGGTTCCCTTGGTCGCCCTGCACAGCCGGGGTCACGTCGAGATGCCATTGCTGCCCGTCGAAGACATCCACATGCAGCACGCCCATGTCCGCCCCGTACATGTGATACGCATAGCGCAGGCGTGGCAGGGTGACACCGGAGAGGTCGATGCAAGGACTGAGCAGCAGGGCCTCGCTGTTGAAGCACGAGGAGGCTTCCAGGTAGAGGTAATTGCCTGATGTGGTGCCGGGGTTGTGGTCCGTGGCCGGTCCCGTGTTGGAGGAAGGCGTGTCGTTCTCGTCCGTGCGCCAATCACTGCCATCGAACGTTCCGTTGGTGGCGTTGATCCAGCCGTTGGGCAAGGCGCAAACGGTGGCGCCGCAGTTGCTCGAGGTGCCGCAAAGGGTGCCGCTCTCGAAGTTCTCCAGGAAGGGTGCCGTGGTGGTGCTTCCCGCCACGATCTCGCACAGGGACGCACTGCTGTCGTTGGCCGCCGAGAGGTCGCCTGCAAGGGAGGTCCAGGCCTTCAATACGTGGGTTCCCAGGCCACCGATGGTGAGGCTGCCCGGGAAGGTCAGGTCCACGGCCTGTCCCGAGGCCAGTGGCCCGGAGAGCACTGTGCTCACCACGCTTCCGTTGTCCAGGCGGTAGTTCACCGGGATGTTCGATTGGGGTTGCAGCCCGTTGTTGCGGACGGTGACCTTCACCATCCGTGGTTCGTTCACACAAACGGGATACATGCCCGGCGCGGGCTCCACGATGGCGGTCACGCCCACGTTCACGTTCAGGGGGACATCGAAAGCCTCCACCTGGTCGGACCGGCTGGCGCTGCTGCCCTGGCTCGCGCTGAAACCCAGGCCCCTGCGGGCGAACGCGCTCCAGATCAACTGCTGGTTGGCACCGCCGTACAGCACCTGGTCGGCCTGGAGGATGGCATCGCGGCCGTCGACAAAGCCCGGGTTGCAGGCCGTATAGCGCAGGCCTTCGATCACCAGGTTCAGGGCGATGTTGTTGCCTGCCGTACCGTTGTACAGGTCGGCGCTGTAACCGTATTGGGCGATGAGGTCCCAGGTCATCTCCCAAAGCATCGTGCACCACACGAAGCCGATGCCGTGCGGTTGGCTGAGGCCCGAGTTGGTGGATGCGTAGGTGTAGGCGTTCACCCCGAAGTTGGTGGAATAGGGCGCCGGACGGATGCCATCACCGGTCACGGGTTCGCCCAGCACGTAGGTGCCTATGCCCCGCGCATCCGAACCCTGGTCGCCGGTCTCCATCGTGAGCATGAGCGCGAAATAGTCGCTCCATCCCTCCCCCATCTGCTCGGCGTTGTACAGGCAGCTCGTGTTGTTGGGGCCGCCCACCAGGCGGTTGCTGATGCCATGGCCGTACTCGTGCACGATGACGCCGTTGTCCAGGTCGCTGTCCCGCGCCGGGCTGGTGTACGTCCACCGGAACATCTGCATGCGCGGCGCGCTCCCGTCCGGCGGCGTTCCGAAGTTGGCGTTGTTGGTGCCGCTGCCGTCCTGCGCATCGGCGTTCACGGCGTCGTTGCCCGCACCGCCGTTGCCGTAGTTGTTCACCTGGAAATTGCCGCTCACCTCGTCGAAGCCGTACTGGTACATCACATCGTGGATGATGTTGTTCCAGTAGAACAGGTTGGTGATGGCCGCCGACTCGTAATCGATGGGCTCCAGGGCCAGGTTGAGCGGGAAATCGAAGTCGAGCGTGGGCCCGCCGTCGGGACTGAACCCGGCGACGTTGTCGTTGTTGCGGTCCTCCGACGCGTACACGTTGTTGCCCCGGGTGATGGTGAACTCCGCGCCCGCTGCACCATTGGTGTCGTTCCAGCCGAAGGGCGAGGCGTTCGGGGCGGCGGTCCAGGGGGCGTTGCTGATCGCGCGGGCCCCGTGGCTCGGGCTCTCCAGCGGCATGGGGAACACGTTGAGGTCGTTGGCGACCGCAGGTGCGGGCACCGGATGCGGCAGCGGAGCCTCATGGCGATGCCCCGCATGGTCATGTGCCGGTGCATCGAAACGGCACTGGCTCACCCAGTCGTTCCGCTCCAACTCCTTGCCGGTGTTGGCGTCCAACCGGACGTTCCACCAGTGCGACCCATCGGGCATGTACAGCGTGACGTTCCAGACCGGCACCAGGACCCCGTCACGTTCCAGCAGGAACAGGCGCACCTCCGGGTCCTCGGTGGTGATGCCCTCCTTGGCATAGACGAAGCGCTGTTGCTTCTCGTCGCCGCCTTTGCGCAGCAACGGCATCGGGCGCAGCCCTTCGGCGAGCATCACGCGCTCCAGGGCCTGTTCCGGGGTGAGCGACGGCGCACCCTTCCGCAGCCGGCCCGCCGCACCCTTCACCAAACGCTCGTGCAGGGCGGCGATGGAGCCGTCCGGCTTCAGGTGCAGGGCCACTTCCGTGCCGTACACCTCGATGCCGTTGACAGCCTGGCGCATGTATGCATGCAGCACCCCCGTTCGGCGGTCGGTGTACGCATCGGTGACCACAAGGCCAGCGAGGTCGCCGGCGTCATGGCCCTTCCGGATCAGTTCGGCACGTGCCGCCACCGCGGGATCGCGGAGGGGGGCCTGGGCCTCGGCCGCCGGCGCATCAAAAAGGAGGGCCGCCAGCAGCGCCGGCGTTAGGGCACGAATGTTCATGTACGGTAGGGACGAGCGTGGGGGCCGCAAGATACCGGGATCCGTGCCGCCTGTCCACCCATTTCGACCGGGCGGGCAGCAGTCCACCGGCACCCCGGAATGGATCGTCGTCGTCCATCGACAACATGCTCATCCTTCCCGTATGCCTCCCGGTCGTCCTGCGAAGGGACGCCGCAGAGGACCGCGGATCAAGGCCGGGCAGGGCACCCCGCCATGGGCACCCCGGCCCCACGGATCCTCCGGTCCTTCAGGGCAGTTGCTCCACGCGCACGGCGGTGGGCACCGTGCCGCCCACGTTCACCAGGATGGGATCACGGTCGTTGGAGCCGCCGGCGTACTTGACCACGCCGCTCATGTTCACATCCTCCCGGTAGTAGCCGAAGGCCACGGCCGTGGGCGTGTTGCCACCGACGACGTTCAGGATGGGATCGCGGTCGTTGTTGCCGCCGGCGTATTTCAGGCTGCCGTCGCGCACCACGTTGCCCGACCAGAGCAGGCTCACCGCACCGGAGGGCTTTCGGGCATCGGTGCCCCACGTGGCGGTCCCCGGCGTCCGGAGGTCCACGGTCACCGGGGTCCCGGACAAGGTCATCGGTGCCGCGGTCATCGCACCCAGGTGGTTGCGGTGTCGCACGGCCACATGGTAGTTGCCGGGCAGGGCGTTGAGGACCACGCTGCTCACGCCGTCCACCCCGACGATGTCCCCGTCGCGCTGCAGCAGCGCACAGCGGGTGGCCACGATGGTGGACGGGGTCACGGCGCTGCGCAGTTCCACCAGCACCCAGTCCACAATGGCATTGGGGCCGGTGACGTCGAGCACGCCGCCCACCAGCTGCTCGCCACCACCACCACCGGCCTGCACGTAGCCCAGGGCGGTGTAGGGTTCGGTGGCCGGCACCAGGGCGGCGGTGCGCAATTCATCGCGCATCATGCCGGTGCCCGTATCGTACGCACCCTCCAGGAACACCTTGGGGGCCAGGGCCAGCACGCTGTTCACCGTCACGCATCCGTTCTCGATCACGGTGATCACGTTGTTGGCCTGGTCGTTCACGATGTCGACGATGTCCGCGATGCAGATCTCCGGCCCGGTGATGTTGAGGTACTGGATGCGCACCAGCGGTACATAGCTGGTGTTCTTGGCCAGGGTGCTGTCGAGGTAGCTGAGGCCGATGACCTTGGTGCCCGCCAGCGTGGAGGAAACGCTGATGTCGCCCTGCAGGGAGGGGGCGATGTTCTGCACGCTCTGGACCGTGAGGCCGGACATCTCGAACTCGTAGCCCAGCACCCGGCAGTCGGGGTTCTTGATGTGGATGTCCACCGTGCCGTTCACTTGGTCGAAGGCGCCGATCGTGAGGCGCACGGTGTCGGGTGTGCTGAGCCATCCGCGCGGGAAGTCGCACCAGGGATGGTAGTGGATCTGGTGCGGGGTCTGGTCGTGCGTGTCCTGGGTGCTGTAACAGTTCACCATCAGGGCCGCATCGGTCACGGTCACCGCACCGTCGTTGTTCAGGTCCGTGCAGGCGCTGGTGGGCACGTCGTTGCCGAGGATGCCCTGCACGTAGGCCTGTGCGTCGGCGACGCCTTGGAAGGTGTCGTTGTTGAGGTCGCCGGTCTTGGTGGTCCCTGCGCACTGGCCGGTGCAATCCACCACGGCATCACCGTACGGCTGACCCAGGCAGTCGGTGTAGGTGGGGCAGTTGCCCACCACGCTGAAGGAGGGCACGTTCTGGCCGTTGCGCGTGATCTGGATGCAGACCTGGGTGTAGTTGTTGGCGTAGTTCTGCTCATGCCGGCCCAGGGCGTCCGGCGCGTGCTGCCAGTTGGTGCGCAGCACCAGGGTGTATTTGCCTGCGGGCACGTCGGTGATGTCGATCCAGTTGCAGGTGGTGCCGCTGGAGTAGACATCGTAGCAGCCCTTGCTGATGCCCATGTTGCTGCAGCCGAACTGGCCCGTGTAGCCCGGGTAGCAACCCACATCGATCACGCAGAATCCGTTCTTGAAGCCCACGGGGATCTTGTTGCCCAGGGTGTCGAAGAGCAGGTAGTCCGCGTAGCCCGAGTAGTGGGCGTGCCCGTGGCAGTTGTTGAAGTCGAACATCTGGGGCTGGTTGCCGGGGCTTCCGATGTAATAGTCGGTGGTGCCGATGTTCTCGATGCGGGTGGTGAAGCGCAGTACATAACGTTGGCCCATGCCCTTGGTGCACCCCTCCACGGGGGCGCAGGCGTCGGTGATGTTCACCGTGGAAAGGGTGAGGCTGCTCTGCAGGGCGCTCTGGCTCAGGGTCAGGTCGGGCCCATCGGGACAGTCGGGGTCGCCCGGTGCGATGCAGCAGCCGTTGCAGGGCACCGTGGCCAGCGGCTCATAGTTGCACGAGCCCGGGTCCATGCAGCCCACCACCGGGCCGTTGTAGATGATCTCGAAGGTGACGCTCTGGCAACTGCCGCCGTTGGTGCCCACACGCAGGTGATGGGTGACGCCCCCGGGCATCACCGCGTTCACCACCGCCTGCAGCCCGCAGCCCCCGTCGTTGTCGTCCCCGAAGGTGGCCCCTTCGATCCCCGGCTGCGGGTTCACCACGTTGCAGGCCATGTCATACAGCCACAGCTTGGTGTCGCACGTGTTCAGCCCGCAGGTGGTGATGGTGTAGGAACCCGTCTGCGCCGGGGTGAAGTCGTACCAATATTCCACGCTCGGTGCCGTGTGCTGCCCCAGGCCGATGGGCACGGCATCGCTACAGCTGAAACCCGGCGGGCAGTTGAAGACCGTTTCCTGGAACTGGCCGAACTGACCGCCCTCCACGACGAGGTTACCGTCGAGGAACACGGCGTAACCGCCGTAGCCGTAACTGGGGTGGTAGATGCCGTCGCCCGCCGTGTCGTTGATGCGGAACACCAGGCAAGTGCCGCTGGGCACACAGACCGTGGTGCCCGTGTAGGTGCCGCTGGCGAGCACGGTGTTGGTGGCTCCGTTCTTCAGCGTCCAGGACGTCTCGCTGGGGTAATTGTCAGCCACCAGGTCGATGCGCACCCGCTGCTGGCCCGAGGGGCAGCTGTAATCGCAGGTGCCGTTGTTGATGTTCACGTTGGCGCCATAGTTGGCCGCCGTGGGCTCGTTGCACCCGAACACCGGTGTGAGGTTGCCCACGAACACGTCATCCAGGGCGATGTCGCTCAACTCCCCCGTTCCGGTAACCGCCCTGAAACGCACCCGCACGTTGGTCTGCCCGGCCCAGGGCGCCAGGTCCAGCCAGCCCTGCTTCCAGTAACGGCCCTGGTCGCCCGAGGCGGTCCACAAACCGGAATAGATGGTGCCGTTCACGTTCATGTCGATGTACAAGGCGCCCATCTGCGCACCCTGCATGTGGTACCAGAACGTGAGGTACGGGGAGGTCAGTGAACTGATGTTGTAGCACGGGGACTGGAGGATGGCCGTCTTGTTGGGCGTGGCGGTGGATCCCGTGGCCTCCACGTACAGGTACTTCCCCGAGGTGTTGTTGGAGGTGTGGTCGCCCATGGGCCCGGTGGCCGCCGTCGGCGTACCGTTGTTGTCCACGTACCAATCCAGGTCGTCGATGCTCAGGTTCGTCCAGTTGTTCACGAAGGTGCCCGGCGTGCCCACCGTGAAGCCTGTGAAGGCCTGGTTGGAGGGGAAGGTCGTGACGCACTGGCCCACGGCGGTGGACGAGAGCAACAGGGCGATGCTCGCCAGGGGTAGGGAACGGCGCATGGTCGGGGGAATGGACCTGCAATATATCAGGAACGGCCGAACCTGACCAGCCTCATGGACAAGGCCCGAGGCAGTCCTCCGTGCTGCCAGGTCGGTGGCGGGTCCGGCTTCCGTCCAGCCGACCCGGGTGTCGGAACGGCCCGCTCAGGGCACCTGCTCGTGCCGGGTGGCCGTGGGCACCCCCCCTCCGATGTTCACCAGGATGGGATCGCGGTCGTTGGCACCACCGGCATACTTCACGGTGCCGTCCATGTTCATGTCGGTGCCCAGGTAGCCGCTCACCGTGGCCGTCGGCACCGCTCCGCCCACGGCCACCAGGATGGGGTCGCGGTCGTTGGTGCCGCCGGCATACCGCAATCGGTCGTCGCGCAGGCAGTTCCCGCCCCACAGCACCAGGGTGCCCCCGACATCCTTCCGCGCTTCGGTGCCGTAGGCGGCCACGCTGCCATCGGTCAGGTCGTAGGTGCGCTCGCCGATGCCCACATGCACGGGTTGTGCCGTCATCACGCCCAGGTGGTTGCGGTGCCGCACGGCCAGGTACCAGGGTCCCGGGGCCACATCGAACCGCACCGGACCGCTGCCGTCGGTGGTCACCACATCGCCATCCCGCTGCAGCAGCGCGCTGCGCGTGGCCACCACCGTGGCGGGCACATCCGGATCGCGCAGCTCCACCACCACCCAATCCACGATGGCATCGGGGCCGGTGGTGCTGAGCACGGCGGGTGCAACGCTTTCCCCCCCGCCCCCACCGGCATGCACATAGCCGAGGCCGGTGTAGGGTTCGGTGAGCGGCAGCAGGCCCTGGGCCCGCAGGTCGTCGCGCATCAGGCCGTCCAAGGCCACATACGGCCCGTCGAGCAGGACGCGCGGCCGTACGGCCACCTTCGGGCGCAGCAGGAACAGCCCTTCACCGAAGGAGCTCACCGCCACCACCCCACTGCCGAAGAAGGGGTAATTGCCCCAGGCACCGTTGTACGTGGCCCCGTTGTTGGCCAGGTACGTGTCGAAGTGCGCCACCGGCGTCAGCGTGCCCGCGCTCACCCCGGTGGTGTCCAGCACCTGAAGCCCGCTGGTGTAATTGGCCTCGTAAACCGAACCGCGATGCACGTAAAGGTTGTGGTCCACGCTGGGGTTGGGGCCGGTGTAGGCGCCCCGGAAGACCGGCGCGTCCACGTCCAGCAGGTCGAAGATCCGCGTGCGGGTGCCGTGGCCGTAGTAGCCCTCGTCGCCCTCGTCGTTCATCAGCAGGTAGCGGTGGTCCTCGGTGAGCCAGCCCTGGTGGCTGATGCGCGCACCCGCGTAGGTGATCGTGGCCACCGTGCTCATGTCCGTCTTGTCGGTGACGTCCACGATGGTGATCTTGTCCGGGTTTCCGGAGTGGAAGTTGAAGCTCAGCTGCTTCCCTTGATGGTCCGGATCGGGACCGGCGTAGGTGTACACCACGTTCTCGTGGATGTAGCCCTCCGAGGTATGGGTGCCGGCGAGCACCGGCGTCTGCGGATCGCTGACGTCGAAGGCCATGAGCCCGCCGTTGTTGGTGCTGGTGGCGCCCACCACGTACACGTAGGGATGTAGTTTGTCCGCGAACAACGTATGGCTGTTGCCGATCACGCCGGTCCACCCGTCCTCGGTGAAGGTCACCGGGGGGTTCGTGACCGATCGCAGGCGGGTGAGGTCGAACACCTGCAGGCCATGGCCCGCCAGTTCCGAACCGATGTAGCACCAGTTGCCGGCCACATCCACATCGCGCCAGAGATTGCTGGTGGGGAAATGGCTGGGCAGGTTGCCCAGGCGCACCGGTGCGGTCGGCACGGTGATGTCCACGAAGGCCGTGCCGTTGTTGAGGCCGATGATGGCGTACTCGTGCCCGGTGAGCGTGTCGGTCCAGCCCCACAGGTCGGCGGCGTTGGGCTGGGTGCCGGTGGCCCCCAGTTGGGCCAGGCTCAGGTGGGCCAGCAGGTCGATGTTGTTGCAGGGATAGGCGCCTGCGAAGCCGTTCACACAGGGCGTCTGGCCCAGGGAGGGCAAAGCGGTGATGGTCCCGACCGCCAGGGCCAGGAAAGGGTTCCGGAGCTGCATGGGCTCGGGGTAATGAGTTGTACAGGACTACCGCAGCACGATCCGCTCGGTGATCAGCTTCCCATCGGCGTTGAGCCGCAACAGGTAGGTGCCGCGCTCCAGACGCGAGGTATCCACGGTCATGCGCACCGCACCACGCCCGGTGATGCGCTCACTGCGCACCGCACGGCCGCTGCCGTCGGTCCATTCCAGCACGGCGTCCTTCACGTCCGCCGGAACGGAGAGATCCAACACCACCGCGCCGTTGGCCGGGTTGGGATGCACCGCCAGGCGGGCCGACAACGCACCTTCCACACGCACCCCCGTGTTCAACTGGTAGATGACGCCGGTGCGGTCCTGGCCGTTCAGCGAAACGTAGTAGTCGCCGTTGTTATTGATGTCGCCGGTCCAGCTGTCGTTCACGATCTCGAACAACGACGTGCCGTTGATGGCCGGGATGGTCATCAGGGTCACCTCGGTGCCGGCGGTCCAGCTCTGGCCGAAGGTGTTCAGTGCGTTGGTACCGAAGCCCGCGAAGATCTGGTAGCGGTAACCGCCCGCATCCACCTCGGGGCCGGACTTGATGATGGGCATGTACATGCTCACCGGCGGCACCTGGGCGATCTGGTCCAGGTTCGCGCCCGATGCGGCGTCCCACCGGATGGTGAAGACGATGCTGGAGAAGAACTCGTCGAAATCCGCATCCGGACGCACGCGCACCTCAAGCTCACCGGCACCGTTGTCCACCAGGGTGATGTCCACCATCGGCAGCTGGGCCATGGACAGGGAGGAGAGCAGCAGGGCGAAGGCGGCGAGCAGGGAGCGCATCATGTTCTGTGGGGCCGATGGTCGGTACCGGCGTCCCAAATGTAGGACAAGGACCCCACCGGGCCTCACCAGAGGCCGGGGAGCAGGCGGGGCACCCGGCGCATGCGTTCGGCGCGCTCGGGATAGCGCAGGTCCAGGGCCTTTTCCTCCCGCAGCACCTTGGCCACGATCACCGGGAGCAGGAGCACGGCGCAAAGGGTGTGCGCGCCGGGTGGCGGTGCCGAACCGAGCGCAACGGCGGCCATCAGCACGGCCAGGTACATGGGGTGGCGCACCAGTCGGTACGGCCCGCGCAGCACAAGTGTGCCGCCCGGCCGGGGCTCGGGGAAGACGCTGAAGGTGGCCGGGTCCATCACCCGCATGGCCCAGGCGACCAGGACCAGGGCGGCGAGGAACAGGGCGATGCGCCAGGGACCCAGCGCAGGCCAGGGGGCGAGGACCGCCAGGACGGACAACAGCACGAACTGCGCCGCCACCAAGGCCGTTGAGCCCAGCGAGCGCCTCACAGGATGGCCTCCACGATGCGGTCCGCCGTGATGCCCTCGGCCTCGGCCTTGTAGTTGCGCACCAGTCGGTGCCGCAGGATCGGCTTGGCCACGGCCCGCACGTCGTCGATGTCGGGCGAGAAGCGGCCGCGGACCAAGGCATGGCACTTGGCCCCCACCACCAGGAACTGCGAGGCCCTCGGACCCGCGCCCCAGCCCAGGTTGTCGTTCACGATGGACGGCGCACCGTCCACGCCCGGACGGGTGCGGGTGGCGAGCTTCACGGCATACTCCACCACGTTGTCCGGCACGGGGATGCGGCGTACCAACCCCTGGTAGAACTGGATCTCTTCGGCGGTGAGCACGGGCTTCACCTCGTGCTGCATGTCGCTGGTGGTGGCCTTCACCACGGCCAGCTCGTCGGCATACCGCGGATAGTCCACCCAGATGTTGAACATGAAACGGTCCAGCTGGGCCTCGGGCAAGGGATAGGTGCCCTCCTGCTCGATGGGGTTCTGCGTGGCCAGCACAAAGAAGGGTTCAGGCAGGCGGTAGGTGTGACCGCCGGCGGTGACGGCCTTCTCCTGCATGGCCTCCAGCAGGGCCGCCTGGGTCTTGGGCGGGGTGCGGTTGATCTCGTCCGCCAGGATGATGTTGGCGAAGAGGGGCCCCTTGACGAACCGGAAGCGGCGCTCCTCGTCGAGGATCTCGCTGCCCACGATGTCGCTGGGCATCAGGTCCGGGGTGAACTGGATGCGGTTGAAGCTCAGCCCCAGGGCGCGGGCCACGGTGTTGACGAGCAGCGTCTTGGCCAGGCCGGGCACACCCACCAGCAGGCAGTGGCCGCGGCTGAAGACGGCGATGAGCACATCGTCCACCACGGCATCCTGGCCGATGATGACCTGGCCGACCTCGGCCTTCAGGCGGGAATAGAGGCCACCGAACCGTTCAACGGCCTGCACGTCGTTCGCGGGGAGTGTGCTCATGCGGGGGGCGAAAGTACCACGATCGCCAGGGTCATTCGCCCTGCGCGATGTTCCACTCTTGGAGGAACGGGCATCCGGCGTAGGCGGGGTCCACCCGGATATAGGTGTCCGCGAGCTTGAGCTTCACCCAGTCGTCCACGGCCTTGGTGCGCAGCCTGCCCTCGGTGGCCTGGAGCAGCAGCTGGTAGTCGTCCTTCAGGTTGGCCCGGTGCGGCTCGGTGCGGCGCAGGAGCTTGATGATCCGGAAGCTGCGGGTGCCGTCCTCGGCGGTGATCACCGCCGGGTCGCTCACCTCCTGCACGGCCAGCTTGTCCACCACGAAGAAGGTCTGCTGGTCCAGGTCGCCGACCGACCAGCGCGCGCTGTTGCCGTCGGGCTCGATGACGATGCCGCCGGACGACCGGGACCCCTCGTCGTCGCTGAACTCGGAGGCGGCACTGCCGAAGTCCAGCGTCCCGGACCGGATCAGGGTGGCCAGGCTGTCCAGGAAGCGGCGCGCGGCGAGCAGGTCGTCGCTGCCCACCTGCGGTTTCACCAGGATGTGCCTGGCGTTGTACTGTTCGCCGCGGCGCTCGATGAGCTGCATGAAGTGGTACCCGAAGCTGGTCTTGAACACCTGGCTCACCTCGCCTTCCTTGAGGCTCATGGCCACAGCATCGAACTCGGGCACCATGGCCCCGAGGGGCACCAGGCCCAGCTCGCCGCAATTGGAGGCCGAACCGGGATCCTCGCTGTAGAGCACGGCCAGGGTGCAGAAGTCCTTCTCGCCCGAGACCACGCTCTCGCGGAAGCCTTCGATGCGCCGCCGCACCCGGCCATCCTCGGCATCGCTCACCTTCGGGGTGCGCACGATCTGGGCGAACTCCACCTGCACGTTGATGTACGGCAGGCTGTCCGGTGGGATCTGCCGGTAGAACCGTTCGACATCGCGGGGGGCCACATGCACCTCGCCGGACACCTGCCCCTCCATGCGTTGCACCAGCAGCTGCTGCTGCACCTGGTCGTGGAAGTCGTCCTTGATCTCGGCGATGGACTTGCCGTAGAACTCCTCGAGCTTCTCCTGGGAGCCCAGTTGCATGATGAAGTAACGGATCCGACGGTCCAGCTCGGCCTGCACCTGGCCCTCGTCCACCATCACGCTGTCCAGCATGGCCTGGTCCAGGAGCATGCGTTCGTACAGCAGTCCCCGGAGCTCGTCGCAGGTGTTCGCCTGGGTGATGGCCTGGCCGTTCTGCCGCAACTGTTCCTGGCGCCCCTGCAGGTCGCTGAGCAGCACGACCTCGCGGCCCACCACGCCCACGATGCCGTCCACCACCTCCGGCACGGGTTGCGCATGGCCGGCAGCGACCAGCAGCACGATGCCGGCAAGGGCGGAAAGGGTCCTTTCAATGCGCATGGATGTCCCCATTGGCCAGGGCCTGGCGGTAAAGATCGTCACGCATCTGTGCGATCAGCTTCACCTTGCGTTGGTTGAGCACGATGGAGCGGATGTCCTCGGCCACCAGGGTGAGCGGCGGTTCGGCCCCGGCGGTGCGCAGCTCAAGGACCTCCACGAAGTAGGCCCCGGTGCTGTCCGGCAGCACCATCCGGCGGCCGGGCGGCAGCGCGCTGGAGGGCATGTCGGCGGTCGGCGGGACCTGCACGGCGAATTGTTCGCGGGTGGACCATGCGGGGCCGGGATCGTTGATGGGGATGCCCTGGCCGGCAAGCCATAGTTCCAGTTCGTGCAGGTCGTCGGCACCGGCCTTGGTGAACCAGCGTTCCACCTGGCGCAACTGCCGGGGATCGTGCTGTGCGACCTTGAACCACCGTGCGCGCAGGATGTCCTCGCGCAGGGCGAAGTCCTTGCGGTTGCCTTCGTAGTGCTGCTGCAACTGCGCCTCGGTGACCACGGTGTCCAGCTTCTGTTCCACCACGGCCTGTTCGTAGGCGAAGATGATGAGCGAGTTGCGGTAATCGTCGATCCGCGCCTCCACGTCCATGCGCACCTCGGGCAGGTTGCGCTCGGCACTGGCCAGCAGCACCTGCTCACGCAGCCAGTTGTCCACGAAGCTGCGGGCCAGGGCCGCACTGTCGGCCGGGGCCGCGTCCACCGGCACCACCTGGCGCAGGTCGCTCCAGTACAGGGTGCGGCCGTAGGCTTCGGCGACGGGCGGATCGGCGGCGTCCTGTTCCGGAGCGCAGCCCACCACCGGCGCCCAGCAGATCAGCACGGCGTGCAGCACATGGCGGGTGCGGCGCAACAAGTGTCAGTGGATGGAATAGAGCACGTCCTTGTTGACGCGCACCTCGTACTTGCCGCGCAGTTCCTTGATCCACTCCTTCTCCAGCTGGTCCTGGTAGGCCGCCGTGATCAGGCCGCGCGCCTCGTCCAGGGTCTTGGGCGTGGCCGGCAGCACCTCCTGAAGGTCCACCATCACCACGCGCCCGTCCACGTTGAAGTTGTCCGACAGGCCCACGTTGACGATGCCCTTGAGGTAGGGCTTCTCCTCGGCGGTCCAGATGCCGTTGACATGTTCCAGGTCGAGGGCGGAGACCTTGGTGAGCTCGGCCTGCAGGTCGGCGCCGCGCTTGCCCTTCTTGTACAGGGCCCGGGCCTTCTTGGCCACATCGGCGTTGGCGCACGAATAGAGGTCCCCCTTGTAGCGCGTATCCCACATGAAGTCGCGTTCGTGGGCCTTGTGGAAGGCCTGCAACCCGGCGGTATCCTTCACGGCCTTGCTCCACACCTTCTGGTCGGTGAGCTCGAAGAGCAGGATGCCGTCGCGGTACTCCTTCATCAGCAGCCTGAACTCGGGGTATTTCTCCTCCAGCCGGCCGTCCTCGTACTCCATCAGCTTGTCGTCGGCGAACTGCTGGAAGCGCTCCTCCACGTAGTCCGCGAACGGACGTCCCGCCTCGCGGCGCTGCTTTTCCTTGAGGTAGGCCAGCAGATCGGCCTGGGTGTAGGAGCGGCCATCGATGGTGAAGACGGGTTTGGTGAGCTTGGCGGCCTTGGCGGCATCGGGGCTCCAACCCTCATGCACGTCGCGCACCACCACGGTATCCGCCGGGGTCTGGGCCAGGTCGTCGTGCTTGCGGCTGCGCACGTTCACCAGCTTGCCGTCCTTGATGGTGCCGTTGATCTCGCGCTTGTAGCGACCGTCCTTGCGCACGAAGGGGCCCTCCACGACATCCTTCCGGATGAGGGTGTCCAGCACCTGGGCACCCTTGCGGAAGATGGTGCTGTCCAGCAGGGCCGCCACGGCCTTCACGGCCTTGGGGTCGGGCTTGTAGTGGTAGGTGTCGCGCAGCTTGTTGAGGAAGGCGCGCCGGGTGATGTCGGCCCGGCTGTCGCGGCTGATGCGGCTCTTGAGGTCGGCCTTGGCCTGGTCGTACGTGGGCGGCGGCATGGCGTCGAGCCGCTTCACGATGTGCCAGCCATAGCGGGTCTTGAAGGGGGCGCTGACCTCCTCGTTGGCCTTGAGCCCGAAGGCCACGTCCTCGAACTCCTCGATCATCTTGCCGGTGCCGAACTGGGGCAGCTCACCGCCCTTGGTGCTGGAGCTCTCGTCCTCGCTGTACTTCAGGGCGGCTTCGGCGAAGGGGATCGCGCCCGAGGTCACCTGCTGATGGATCTCGCGGATGCGGCGCTCGGTATCGGCCAGGCGCTCCGGGGTCGCGTCGCTGGCGGCCCGCAGCATGATGTGCGCCACCTTCACCTGACCGCGTGCCGGCCGCTTGTCGGTGACCTTGATGATGTGATACCCGAATCGGGTGCGCACCGGCTGGCTCAGCTGGCCCACGGGCGTGTTGTACACCGCGGTCTCGAAAGGGTAGACCATCTGCAGGGCGCTGAACCAGCCCAGATCGCCGCCGTTGTTCTGGGCGCTGGGGTCGTCGCTGCCGCCCTTGCTCTTGGCCACCGCGGCCATGTCCTCGCCCTTGGCCACACGATCGCGCAGGGCCATGATGCGCTTCCAGGCGGCGGCGGTATCCTCCGGCGAAGCCTCCTCGCCCACCTGCACGAGGATGTGCGAGGCGCGCATCTCGGTCTGCGAACGGTCGTAGGCCTCGCGGATCAGCTGGTCGTTCAGCTCGCGGTCGATCAGGTAGGGCCGTGCCAGCTGCTTGCGGTAGCCGTCGAGCTCGGTGCGGAACTTGGCCACCGTGTCCATGCCCAAGGCCTCGGCCTCGCGCACCTTCAGCTTGTAGTTGATGAACAGGTCGAGGTACTCGTCCAGGGCCTGCGGGGTGACGGCCGCGTCCTTGTTGTTCTTCTTGTAGATGGCCTCGAACTCGCTGCGACCCACCGGTTTGCCGTCCACGGTCATCACCACCGGATCGTTGGCTCCGTCCTGGGCCATCGCAGCACCGGCCACCACCAGGCCGGCCATCATTACGAACTTCCTCATTTCCATCACAGTAAGCATCACGGTTGAAGGGTCGCAAATGTAACCGGTTCGCCGCAGGGACCACCCCGGATGGGATGTAAAAATGCTGAACACGGCGGTGGTCCGGAGGCCCGGTGCGGGGCTCGGGGCCGGGGAGGGGTGGCCCCACCCGGACCACGGCACCCAAGGGGTTACGGCTCATGGGCGCCCTTCGGGATGGGCCTGTGGAGCGCGGCGCAGACCGGGTGCTGTGGCCCGCCGCACGTGCACGCCCGAACGCCAGGACGGGCGGAAGGAGCGGTCCCTAACACCCGCTCCCCCGCCCATCCTCGCTCGTACCCATCCCATCCACGCAGGCCCTTGCCCACGTGATCCCTGTCCAAGATCCTTCAGCGTTGCAGCGCCAGCCGTTCGCAGGCGCGGTCGTAGTAGCGCACTTTCATCAGCCCGGTCCCCTTCACGAAGGAGATGCTTCCCACCAACCTGTTGTCCGCAAGGGCCGGCCGGCTGCCCGCTTCCTCAAGCACCACCTCGAACCGGACGTTCTTGTTGACGCGCCGCGCCTTGGCGCTGCTGTCGGCGTTGCGGGTGTCCACCGTGATGCGTTTGGCCAGATGGCCCGGTTTGGCGAAGAAGAGCTCGGCGCGGGCATCCACCGGCAGGCTGAACGCGAAATAGCCGTCGGTCTCGAGCACCGTGTACACACAGGTCTCCCCCTCCAGCTCCACCGAGAGCACGCTCTCGCGCTGGTCCACTTCCGGACCCGTGAGCCATCCTGTGATCAGGACGTACTCCAAGGCGGCATGGCCCGCGAAGGGGGCGGCGAGCAGTGCGCTGAGGCACTGGAGGCGGAGGATGCTCAGGGTTTTCATGGCGCACACATTGATGGTCCAAAAGTGGAACGGCACCATGCCCGTATCAATACCCACAAGGGATGGATCCGCGACGGCGGGCCCGGTCACACCCAGCAACGGTCCACGGCGTAGCGCACCAGGCCGGCCGTGCTGCGCACGTTGAGCTTGGTCATCAGGTTGCGCCGGTGGGTCTTCACGGTGTCCTCGCTGATGAAGAGCGCGGCGGAGATCTCGGCGTTGGTGCGCTCCAGGGCCACCAGGCGGATGATCTCCCGCTCGCGGGCCGTGAGGCCGATGTACTCCCCGTCGGGCCGCTTCTCGGTGTAGGTGTAGCCCTTGTTCACCGCATCACGCGCAACGGGGCTGAGGTGCCTGCCGCCGGCCATCACGGTGCGGACGGCCTGCGGCAGTTCCTCGACCGGACCGTTCTTGACCACGTAGCCCGAGGCCCCTTCCAGCAACATGCTGTTGACGTACTCGATGCCGTACAGCAGCGAATGGGCCAGGGCCTTCACCTGCGGATGCCGCGCGTGGAGCGCACGCATGGCGTCGATGCCGTCCATCACCGGCAGGGAGACGTCCAGCAGCACCAGGTCCGGCGTGTCCGTATGCACCTGCTGAAGCATGGCCTCCCCGGTCGGGGCGTAGGCCGTAAGGTCAAGGTCGGGAGTGCCCGCATAACGGGCGCGGAGGCCTTCGTGGACCAGCTCCAGAGCGTCCACCACCAGGATGCGGACGGGGACCATGGAACGAAGATCGGCGATCGGAACTACATGTGGCTGTAGTTGGGCGCCTCGCGGGAGATGAACACGTCGTGCGGATGGCTTTCGCGCACCCCGGCCGAGGTGATGCGGATGAAGCGGGCATGCTGCAGGGAGCCGATGTCCGGTGCCCCGCAATAGCCCATGCCGGCGCGCAGTCCGCCCACCAGTTGGTGCATCACCTCCTCCAGGCGGCCCTTGAAGGGCACCCGGCCGCTGATGCCTTCGGGCACCAGCTTCTTGATGTCGTCCTCCATGTCCTGGAAGTAGCGGTCCTTGCTGCCCTGCTGCATGGCCTCGATGGAACCCATGCCGCGGTAGGCCTTGAAGCGCCGGCCCTCGTAGATGATGGTCTCCCCGGGGCTCTCCTCCACCCCGGCGAACATGCTGCCCACCATCACGGTGCTGGCACCGGCGGCGAGGGCCTTCACCACGTCGCCCGTGTAGCGTATGCCGCCGTCGGCGATCACGGGCACATCGCTGCCTTCGAGGCCGGCGGCGCAATCGAGCACAGCGGTGAGCTGGGGCACGCCCACGCCGGCGATCACGCGGGTGGTGCAGATGCTGCCCGGCCCGATGCCCACTTTCACCGCGTCGGCGCCGGCCTCGGCCAGTGCGCGTGCGGCTTCCGCGGTGGCCACGTTGCCCACCACCACGTCCACCTCGGGATGGGCCTGCTTCACGCGGCGCAGCATGTCCACCACCCCGCGGGTGTGGCCGTGCGCCGTGTCGATCACCAGCGCGTCCACCCCGGCCTCCACGAGGGCACGGGCACGCTCCAGGCTGTCCGCGGCGATGCCGATGGCGGCGGCGACCCGCAACCGGCCCAACCGGTCCTTGCAGGCATTGGGGCGCTGTTTGAGCTTCAGGATGTCCTTGTAGGTGATCAGGCCCGCCAGGCGCCCCTCCCCGTCCACCACGGGCAGCTTCTCGATCTTGTGCGCCTGGAGGATCTCCTCGGCCTGGGCCATGGAGGTGTCACGCTGGGCGGTGATCAGCCGGTCCTTGGTCATCACCTCGGAAACGGGCCGTCCCATGTGCTTCTCGAAGCGCAGATCGCGGTTGGTGACGATGCCCACCAGGCGGCCGTCGGGCGCCACCACCGGGATGCCGCCGATGCGGTGCTCGGCCATCTGCTTGAGCGCGTCGCCCACCAGGGCCTTCTCGTCGAGCTTCACGGGGTCGAGGATCATGCCGCTCTCGCTGCGCTTCACGCGCCGCACCTCGTTGGCCTGGGCGGCCACGGGCTGGTTCTTGTGCACCACGCCGATGCCGCCCTGCTGGGCGATGGCGATGGCCAGCTCGGCACCGGTCACGGTGTCCATGGCGGCGCTGACGATGGGTGCGTTGAGGGTGATGCGGCGCGAGAACCGGCTGCGGATGGTGACCTCGCGGGGCAGCACCTCGCTGTAGGCCGGCACGAGCAGCACATCGTCGTACGTGAGCCCTTCGCCCACGAACTTTCCACTACGATTCTCGGGGGTGGTGCGGGGGGCCTTGTCGGCCACGGCACCGGCAGGGGATCGTTCCATGCACAAAAGTAGCACTCCGGCACGAACGCCGTGCGCTACTCCCGCCCCCAGAGGAAGGTCACCGTGCCGCGCTTGTCCAGCTTGCGGCCCCGCCCGTCCTCGAAGGCACAATAGTAACCGTACACCCCCTGGGGCACGTAGCTGCCGCCCACCTTGCCGTCCCACCCCTGCGCCGGGTCGCTGCTGGACCAGATGTTCTGGCCCCAGCGGTTGAAGATGACGAGCTGGTAGCTGCTGAAGCCCGTGTACGCCGTGACCGGACGGAACTCGCGGTTGGCCTCGATGGCGCTCCCGGCGATGAAGGCGTTGGGCAGCCAGAACCGGGGCTCCTGCACCGCACAGGCCACGTTGCTGCGGCTGGTGGCCTGCACACCACCGGGGTTGCCCACCTCATAGGCTTCCACATAGTAGCAGAAACCGCCGTCGGTGGCGATCAGGTCCTGCACGGGGTCGCTGTGCGTCCATTGCCCGCCGGGCAGCGTGGCCACCGGGTCCCACGGCCCGCCGGAGATGCTGCGGAACACCGCGTAGGAGCCCACCGCCCCGGCCCAATCGCCGTAGCCGTTCCACGTGAGGTGGCTGATGCCCTCCAGGTCCGCCTCGGCCCGCAGGTGCATGGTGGCCGCCGTGTTGGAGGTCACCACCGCCGTACCACAGCTGTCCTCCACCTGCACCCGGTAGGCATAGCTGCGCCGGTCGGCCTCCACCCCGTGATCGTCGAATTGCAGGATGCCGCCTGTCACCGCATTGCCCGGGCGCACCGCGATGACCTCGAAGGGCCCGCCGCTGGCGCTGCGTTCCAACAGGTAGCGCCGGGCCACGGCCGACGCGTCCACGGTGTCGATGATCCGGATGTGGTCATCGGCCAGTACGGTGGCCGTGCTTATGTAGTTGGACTGGGGCACCGGCGGATAGTCGGTGGGGCTGATGACCTTGTTGCTCAAGGAATGAACGGCGCCGTTGGCCCCGACCGCCTTCACCACGTGCTGGTAGGTGGTGAAAGGAAGCACGTTCTCATGCAGCACCGATCCCGCCCCGGGGTTCTGGATGCTCAGCAGGTACCAAGGGCCGCCGGCCACCTGGGCGTACACCTCGTAGTGGGCCACCGGCCATCCGCCGTAGGGGGTCCAGCTCACCGTGAGGGTGGCCGCGCACTCGTCGTACACCGTGGCGGCATGCACGGTGGTGTGGGGGTCCAGCGTGGCGCTGGTGTTGGGGCTGGGCGGGTTGCCTGACCAGCAGGTGTCGAAGGCCGCCACGGTGAAGGATTCCGGCAGGGTGGCCGCATCGCTCAGCAGGTACTGGTAGAAGGTGTTGCCCTGCCCCCACACGGTGTCGATGATCGTGTTGCCCATCGCATCGATAAGCACCACGATGTACCCGTCGGTGTCGCCTTCGGGGCTGGCCCCCCAATCGATGGTGGCCTGGCCCGTGGTGGTGTCCACCGACACGGCCGTGATCACCGGCGAAGTGGGCGGCGTGTCGTCGCGGAAGATGTCGCCGTCGCGGCTGCTGAAGGAGGTGCACAGGGTGCCGTTGGCCTGGCTGACCCGGAAGGTGATGGAGTCCTCGCAGATGCTGATGACGTGCTCGTAGTGGGTGGCGGGGAGGGCTGTGGAACCGACCAGCTGCCAGCTGCCCACGGGGTGCTCCATCCAGATGTCATACATCGTGTCGGCCGTGGCCAGGGCGGGCACGTGCTGCGGGTTCCAATCGAGCACGGCGCTGCCCAAGGGGCTGCTCTGCGTGACGTCGAGGAAGAGGGTGGCCAGGGTGTCGCTGGGGGCCGAAGCATTGGGCGGGGGGGCGGTGGAGACGGCCACCACATAGTAGTACTGCGGCGCCAGCTGCGCACCGGCGCCGAAATGGGTCATGGTGGTGGTGCCATACACGGGGATGGCGGGCGGCACCAGGGCGTACGGTCCCCCGGGTGCCGAAGCGTGGTACACCTCGTACTGCTGGAAGATGCCGTTGGGGTCGGGCGGGGCCAGCCAGTTGAGGGTGACGTCGCCGGAAACGTTCACCGAGGCGCAGCGCAGGGCCGGCGGGTCGAGCACCTGGGCGCAGGCGGGGGCCAGGGCGGCTGCCAGGAGCAGCGCCAGGCCATGGGCTCGGGCCGGGGTCCACGTGCGCATGCGGTTCACTTGGAATGACGTGGGTCGGGGGCGGGTTGTTGCCAAGGCGCCACCATGGAACGCCCGTCGGCGCCGATCCTTGCGGCGGCGGCATGGAACTCCTCCACCAGTTCCTGCACGATCCGGGCCGCCGGCAGCACCTCCCGGATGGCGGCGCTCACCTGGCCGATCTCCAGCTCGCCCTGCTCCAGGTCGCCCTCGAACATGCCGCGCTTGGCACGCGCCCGGCCCAGCACCTGCCGCAGCTCCTCCACCCCCGCCCCCCGGGCATAGGCCGCCTGCACCTCCTGGAAGAAAGCGTTGCGCAACAGCCGCACGGGGGCCAACTCCTTGAGGGTCAGCATCGTGCCGCCTTCTTCGGCACGCGTGACCGCCTGCTTGAAGGCCTGGTGCGCACTGGATTCCTCACTGCACACGAAGCGGCTGCCCACCTGCACCCCATCGGCCCCCAGCACCATGCACGCCAGCATGGCCCGGCCGTCGGCGATGCCCCCGGCGGCGATCACCGGCACCTGCACCGCATCGCGCACCATCGGCAGCAGCACCAGGGTGGTGGTCTCCTCGCGCCCGTTGTGCCCGCCGGCCTCGAAGCCCTCGGCCACCACGGCATCCACCCCGGCGTCCTGCGCCTTGCGGGCGAACTTCACGCTGCTCACCACGTGCACCACCGTGCGGCCGGCGGCCTTCAGCCGGGGCGTGAGCGCAGCGGGGTTGCCGGCCGAGGTGAACACCACGGGCACCTCCTCCTCCAACACCACCTGCAGGTGCTTCTCCAGGTCGGCGTAGAGCAGGGGCACGTTCACCCCGAAGGGCTTGTCGGTGGCCGCCTTGCACTTGCGCACGTGCTCGCGCAGCACCTCGGGGTACATGGACCCGGCCCCGATGAGCCCCAGGCCGCCCGCATTGCTCACGGCCGCCGCCAACCGCCAGCCCGAACACCAGATCATGCCGGCCTGCACCACCGGATACCGGACGCCGAACAGGGTGCAAAGCGGGTTGGGGACGTGCTGTGCCAAGACGAACGTGGAAAGGGGCGGCGAAGATAACCCGCCCGGCCCGGTGGGATCGTGGGCAGCATGTTGATATCCAACACCTTGACCATGCCGTAGAAGACCGCCGAACTTTGTTATGTTTGCCCGATGGATCCACGTCGGGTCCTGACCGCGCTTGCTGAACCCATGAAAAAATCCCTCCTCGCGCTTCTCGTGGTGGTCCTGGCCTCCCAAGCCAAGGCCCAGTATGCTTGGGACATCGGCGTCCACCTGGGCGGTGCGAACTACCTCGGTGAGATGGGCGGTAAGGAGAAGACGCGCCGCGACTTCATCTGGGACATGAAGCTGGGCCAGACGCGCTGGAGCGTCGGGGTGTTCGGCCGGCGCAAGCTGAACCGCTCCTTCTCGGTGAGCGCGGGGCTCCTCTACCTGCGGCTGCAGGGGGCCGATGCCCTTAGCACCAACCGGGAACGCGTGGGCCGCAACCTGAACTTCCGCAACGACATGTTCGAGCTGTACCTGCGGCCGGAGTTCACCGTGTTCCAGGACAACGACATCGGCGGCAAGGGGCGCTACCGCACGGACTTCCGGCTGTTCATCTACGCCGGTGCCGCGCTGTTCTATCACAACCCGAAGGCCCAGATCAACCGGCAGGGTGCCTTCTACGCCCTACAGCCCCTGGAGACCGAAGGCGTGTCCTACTCCAAGTTCGGCTTCGCCGTCCCGGTGGGCCTGGGCATGCACATCACCAAAAAGCGCCGCCACCGCTTCGGCTTCGACTTCGGCTGGCGCACCACCTTCACCGACTACCTCGACGACGCCAGCACGGTTTATGTTGACCATCGTGGTAGTGACCCTCTGACGCAGGCACTTGCTGATCAGCACCAGTATTTTTACCCATCTACTGAAGCGTGGCTGGACCCGGTTCATTATCAGAACGGCATGCCAGTGGAAACAGCGAATGGCGAGATCATCCAAACGCCCGATAAGTATCAATACGGCTACTGGGAAACCGACGGCCTGAGCAAGAAATCGGAGAACAAGCGCGGCGACCCCACGCACAACGACAGCTACCTGACGATGACCCTCACGTACAGCTACGTGCTGAAGGGTCAGTCCAACTTCTACCGCCAGCGGTACAGCTGGATCCGGGGCAAGAAGCGCATCGGCCGCAAGAGCCGGGCGAAGTTCTGATCCCGGCGCACCGCGCTGTGGAACGGGAACGGGGACCGCGGGTCCCCGTTCTTTTTTCAGGCGACGTCGTTCGTGTCCAGCCAGTCGGCGAGCACCACCAGGCCCCAGACGCGGGCCCAGTTCACGCGGCGATCGCCGGCCAGGAAGCGCTTCCACAGGGCTTCCACCCCCGCGGGGCGGAACATGGGGCGCGTGCCCAGGTTGCGCAGCCGTGCCTCGCAGAAGCTGCGCAGCTCGTTGCGCATCCACTGGTCCCACGGCAGGGTGAAGCCCATCTTGGGCCGGTTCACGATGCGCTCGGGCAGCAGGTCGCCCAGGGCGTCCACCAGCAGTTTCTTGGGGCTGTGGGGATACTTGTGCACATCCGGCACACCCAGCACGAACTCCACCAGTTCATGGTCCAGGAAGGGTACACGCACCTCCAGGGCATGGGCCATGCTCATCTGGTCGGTATCGCGCAGCAGCACGTCGGGCAGGTAGGTGTCCAGTTCGGCCACGCTCACTTGGGAGAGGAGGGGCAAGCGCCCGGCCCCGTCGCGGTAGCGTGCGGCCAGGGAAGCGGCCACGGCGTTGGCCGGCAGCGCGGGCAGGTCCACCAGGCGGTGCAGCGCGGGGTCCAGGAAGGTGATGCGCGAGAAGGGATGGCTGTGCGCCACGCCGAGGCCGGGCGCACGCAACAGGCCGGGCAGCTTGGCCGTGGCGGCCGAGGGGCGCGCCCACGCCAGCACATCGCCCGCCAGCCCGCGCAGCGCAGGCGGCAGCAGGCCCAGCGCCCGCCAGCGCCACAGCGCCGCCGATCGGGTGAACACCGGGTAGCCCGCGAAGAGCTCATCGCCGCCCAGGCCGGAGAGCGCCATGGTGATGCCCGCCTCCTTGGTGACCTTGGAGACCACGTAGGTGTTGGGGCCGTCGCCACTGGGGTGGTCCATGGCGGCCAGCGCGTGCGGCAGCAGCCGCAGCATGTCGTCCGGGCGGAGGCGGATGGCCGTGTGGCGCGTGGCGAAGCGCTTGGCCACGATGCGCGCATAGCGTTCCTCGCTGAACTCCTCTTCGTCGAAGACCACCGAGAAGGTGCTCACCGGCGCGCTGCTCACCTGGGCCATCAACCCCACCACGGCACTGCTGTCGATGCCGCCGCTGAGGAAGGCGCCGAAAGGCACATCGGCCACCAGCCGCCGCTCCACCGCGCGGGTGAGGCGTTCGCGCACTTCGCGCCGCACCGTCTCCAGCGAGAGGCCGGCCGCTTCGCCGCGCGCATGGCCCACCAGGTCCCAGTACCGGCCTTGCTCGATGCGGCCGTCGTGCCACGCGAGCCAGTGGCCCGGCAGCAGCATGCGCACCCCGGCCACCAGGGTCCGCGGCGCATGCACCGTCTGGTAGCGCAGGTGGTCCACCAGGCCGTCGGCGTCGAGGGTCCGGGGCACCAGGCCCGAAGCCAGCAGGGCGCGCAGCTCGCTGGCGAAGACCAGCCGGCCGCCGTCCTCGTGGAGGTACAGCGGTTTGATGCCCAGCCGGTCGCGGGCCAGCAGCAGCCGCCGTGCGGTGCGGTCCCACCAGGCGAAGGCGAACATGCCCTGCAGGCGGTCCAACGCGCCCGGCCCCCAGGCCACCAGCGCGGCCAGCAGCACCTCGGTGTCGGACCCGGTGCGGAAAGGCGGTACCGCCGGCAGGCGCTCCAGCTCGCTGCGCAGCGCCTTGTAGTTGTAGATCTCGCCGTTGAAGACGAGCACATGGCGTCCGTCGGCGCTGTGGAAGGGCTGGTCCGCCGCGCTGCTGAGGTCGATGATCTTCAGGCGGCGGTGCCCCAGGGCCACCCCGGCATCGGACCACAGGCCGTCGGCATCGGGTCCGCGGTGGGCCTGCGCGGCGTTGATGCGGCGCACGGCCTCGACGGCTTCCTCGGGCCGGGCGTGTCCTGCGATGCCTGCGATGCCGCACATGGCCGTACGGCGCTTACAGGATGTAGCGCGTGTCGGCCAGGATGCGCTGGATGCCGTCGCGCAGCGGCAACAATTCGCGGCCCAGCAACTGCCGCATCCGGCTGATGTCGGGCATGCGCCGCGTCATGTCGCCCTCTTCGAGCGGCGGCAGGTGCACCACCTTGCTCCGGCTGCCGGTGAGCGCGATGATCAGCCGGGCGAGGTCGAGGATGCTGATCTCCACATCGCTGCCGATGTTGACCACGTCGTTCACCACCAGCCCCCGGGTGAAGGCGTTGACACAGGCCTCGATGTTGTCGTCGATGTAACAGAAGGTACGGGTCTGGCGGCCGTCGCCGTACACGGTGATGTCCTCGCCCCGCAGCGCGGCCCGGATGAACTTGCTCACCACGAAGTCCTTGCTCTGCTTGGGCCCGTAGGTGTTGAAGAAGCGGAACACGGTGTAGTCCAGCCCGTACTCGCGCTGGTAGCTGCGCAAAAAGGCCTCCCCCACGTTCTTCACGATGGCGTAGGGAAGCTTGCTGTTGAGCGGGGTGGTGCGCTCGTTCTGCGGGATCTCCACCGGCTCGCCGTACACCTCGCTGCTGCTGCTGAAGAGCACGCGCTTCACGCCGGTGTTCTTGCTCAGGTCGAGCACGTTGCGGATGCCGTCCAGGTCGCGCAGCACCATCACGGGGTTGTCCGTGGTGCGCTTCACCCCCACCACGGCGGCGTAGTGGAACACGTACTCGAACCGGTAGGCGTAGAACACGCTGCTGATGTCCTCGAAGCGGTTGACGTCGCACTTGATGAAGTGCAGGCCGGGATGCCCTTCCAGGGGCAGCTTCCGCAGGTCGCCGGTGAGCAGGTTGTCCACCGCCACCACCTCGTTGGCCGGGTCGGCGGCCAGGCGTGCGGCCAGTTCGCTGGGGATGAATCCGGCACCGCCGGTGACAAGGATACGGGCCATGATGGTCGGCGAAGCTACATGCCCCCGGGGGATGGACGAAGCTCAGCGCCGAAGGATGCGCCGGACGAGCAACAACAGCAGCAGCGTGAGGCCCGCCCCCCACCAGAAGGCGCGGTGGAGCACGGTGGCCTTGATCAGGTACGGCAGCAACCGCCAGTGGAAGGCCTTGGTGCCGCCCCTTCGGGCCCGCCACCAGTCCGCATCGTAGGTCGGCGGGGGCTCCAGCACCGCACCGGTGAGGGAAAGCGCGCTCCACGTCACCGTGTCGGGGTGCACGTCGGCGATCAGCAGGGCGTCGCGCGGCTCGTCGCGGATGGCGCACTGGATGTAGGTGATGTTGGGCGCGTGGGGCTGGAAGAAGATGCTGCTTGGGGCGCTGCCGCCCAGGCTGCCACCGATCCAGTACACGTGGGTGTGCTGCGCGATCCGCGCGAGCACCGGGTACACCTCCTGCTGGAAACCGTTGCCGAAGGTCGAGCGCGTGTTGTCCTTGAACAGGTCGGCGTATCGCGGGTCGTCCTCGGCCCAGAGGGGGCGGTGTGCGATGACGAAGAGGGTCCTCACCCCGGCGGCGATGGCCTCCATGCGGGCCAGCCTTGCGGGATCGATGCGCCCGTCGCGCGCCTCGGTGTCCAGCAGGATGAAGGCCCACGAACCGTACCGGCCCTCGGCCAGCGCGGTGTCGTGCGCCCCCCGCCCCGGCCGGTCGTGGTTGCCCGGTGCGTTGAAGAAGGGCATCCGCAGCTTGCGGAACAGCGAACGCTCGTACCGCGGCCGGTCCTTCACCGGGTCCATGAACAGGTCGCCGGTGCTCAGGAAGAGCTGGGCGCCGAGGCTGTTGATGGTGTCGAGGTTGGCCAGGAGCGTGGCCGCCGGGAAGCCGCTGCGGTTGGTGCTCTCGCCGTGGAAATGGCCGCCGATCAGGATGCGGTGGTGCCCGGTGCTGTCGGCAGGCGGCACCTCCAGCCCGTTGAACGGCGAGCGCTGCGCCCGCCCCGGGCCGGCGAGCAGCAACAGGCAGGGCAGCACGGCGGCGGCCCGGTGCGCGAGGCGATGCACACCACGCGCCGCGGCCCGCGTGTGCGCCCCAGCGTTCATGTGCCCAGCACGGCCTTGGTGGAGCCCACCGCCCGGCCGTTGAGGCGGATGCTGCTGCCCTGTCCGGTCTTGAAGCCGGCGTCCTCGGGCACGGTGACCTCCTGCAGGTCGATGCGCACAGGGCCGTACCGCACCTCGTCCTTGCCGGCATGGGCCACACGGCCCGCCGTGATCCGGCCCTTCCGCACCGACACGCTGGCCCCTTCACGCGCGTCCACCCCCGTGCCGCAGCGGTCCATGGCGAGGTCCTCGACCTGCACCTGGGCCAGGTCGGTGGCCTTCAACCCCAACCCGGCCGCCCCTTCGACCCGCAGACCGGTGAAGTGACCGCCTGCGCCATGGACGCTCACCGCATCGTCGGCGGCGCCGAGGAAGCGCAGGTCGGCGCCCCGGACCGCGGCATGCACGGCCTGCAGCTGGTCGGCACCGCCGGCGAAGGTGCTCTGCCGCAGCTGTAGTTCCCCTTCGGACACGGCGAGCAGCACCGCACCGGTCCCGCTGAACACCGTGTTCGTGATGGTGGCCGGAGCGCGGTGAAGCACCAGGTCGGCCCGGACCTGCGGATCCGCCTGACGCCTGGTGAGCCCTTCGAACCGCACATGGTCGAGCTCGGAGCGCCCACCGGCCTCCAGCACCAGCACCCCCCGGCTGCTGCTGTCCGGGCTGGTCACCACGATGGGCATGTCGGCCGTGCCGGTCCACCGCAGGGGTGAGCGGCTCACGAGGGCGGCGCCGGCGGTGATCTCCAGGCGCAGGGGCGGCAGCGCGACCACGGTGTACCCGGCGGGCAGCACCATGCGCTCGGCGATGCTCCAGCGGCCGGGCTTGAAGCTGATGGTGCGCCGGGCCTCGTCGCGCACCAAGAAGGGGAAGCGCTCCACGTTGGGCCCGGCCAGGGCGTCGAGGTCCAGGGCGGGCAGATCGTACACCCGGAAAGGCGACAGCGGGGCCTGCTTGCGGCGGGTGCCGCCCAGGAAGCCCGCACGCACGGTGGCCTCGGCCAGGGCGCTGTCGGTGACGTCGCCCACCACGAAGCGCAGCACCTGCGGACGGCCCACACCACCGCGGGGCCGGGGAAGCACCAGGGCCTCCCCCACCGGCGCGGCACGACGCCCGTCGGCGAGGCACAGGCTGTCCACTTGCACCGGCAGGGCCTCGATGGGCACGGCCACCACCTCCAGGGTGTCGCCGTGGCGGCGGCCGTGGTGGAAGTGCGCGTGCTTGGGCGGGTCGAGCAGGGCGCGGATGGCCCGCTGGTTGGCGCGGTACACACTGCGGTCGAGCTCCTTGTAGGGGAACTCGCGGTACAGGGTGGCGCTGGCCGTGTCCAGCGGTCCCTTCAGCGCCGTGAAGGCGCTGTCCAGGTAGGCGGGACGGGCGTAGCGCTCCAGGTGATGCACGTAGGCGGCCATGATCGCCGGGTCGCTGAGCAGCTGGGTGTGCAGCTCGTCCTGTTCGCGCACCTTCCGGCGGAAGCGGTAGGCGCCGGCCAGTTCGCGGATGCGGAAGGCGCTGAAGCTCTCGTAGCTCACGGGCTCGAGGCGCTTGAGCACGGGATCGAAGTGGAACTTGACGTCGCTCCAGTCCATGCTGTGGTGGCCGCCGATCAGGTCGAGCAGGGCCAGGCGGCGGGCGGTGCGGTCGGCGTCGAACACGGCCGAGGCGGGCAGGTCGCCACGGCGGAAGGCGTCCACCAGGGCCATGGCCTCCTCGAACAGGCGCCGTCCCTGGGGATCGGCGGCGAGGTCGTTGGTGCCGTACGCATCAAGCTCGGCGGCCTGGTAGGCGGCATAGGCCTCTTCCAGGGGCAGGCCCTGCATGCCGTTCAGGCGGTGCTGCCAGAAGAGTCCCGGGTCGAAGCGCAGCAGGGGCCCCGCCGCGCGACCGTTGTTCTCGGCGAGCTCCTTTTCGAAATGCTCCTCGTAGGCGTACACCCCCAGGTCCTCGCCGTTGAACAGCACCCGGCAGAAGCCGTAGCGCAGGGCGATCAAGCCCTCGCCGGCCATCAGGCGGTGGTAGAACCAGTCGCAGAGGTAGTTGCGCGTGCCGGGGTGCTGCAGGCTGAAGCGCTTCATGCCGAGGAAGCCGCCATCCTTCCGGGCAAGCACCCGGAAGCTCCACTTCTCGCCCTGCACGTGGTCGCTGAGCTTGCCCTTGATGCGCACGCGGCCCTTGAAGGTGCGCCCGTCCACGGTGAAGCGGGCTTCCACGGGCTCGTTGCCGTCGGGCATGATGACGCCGCGTTCGCGCGCCAGCCGCACCACATCGGTGAGCCGGGCCAGCTCCGCCTCATCCACCTCGATGGCGATCACGGGTGGCTCCACGGCGAAGCTCGCCGGATAGTTCACCGCCCATTGCCGCAGGAAGACCGCCAGACCCGGATGCCCCCGGTGCACAAGCGCACGGTGCGCTCCCCACGCCGCGGCGGCCAGCAGCACCACGGCCACGGCCGCCCCGGCCAGCCAACGTTTGGTCCGCACTTTCATGAAGGGCGCAAAGTAAGCCCCTGGTCCCCGGAACCCGGTCGCACCACGCGCAGGTCCTCCTCGGGCAGCGCGGTCTCCGCATCGAAGGCGGCCTGTTCACGTTCCTCGTGCTCCACGATCTCCGGCTCGGTGACCACGGTCATGATCATCACCAGGATGATCGTGAAGGGGTTGAGCGAACCGGTGAGCCACGATTCGTAGAGCACGCTGAACATCACGGCGAACATGGCGGCGAAGGCCATGGGCACGCGCTTGCTGGCCTTGAAGAAGATGAGGAAGTAGCTGCGGAAATAGATGAGGATGCCCACGATGCCCACGTTGAACCACATGGTGAGGTAGCTGTTGTGCACCCCGCCGTGGTGACCAAGGGTGCGGAGGTAGGCGTAGTTGTGGCGCATGATGTACTCGTCGTTGCCGAAGCCGCCACCGAGCATGAAGTAGTCCTGGATCTTGCCCCAGGCGAAGCGCCAGGCGATGTAGCGTCCGGATCCGTCGTCCAGGGTCTCCACGCGGAAATACTCCTGCAGGCCCAGGCCGATGACGATGGCCGAGAGGTTGGCGCTCACCATCTCCACCACGCCCAGGAAGGCGACGAAGCCGATGAAGCCCAGGAACGGCGAGAGCCGGAAGACGCGGCTGAAGAGCAGGAACATGCCGGTGGCCACCAGGGAGGTGCGCGATCCGCACAGCACCAGGAAGAAGACGATCACGGCGTAGTTGATCATCCGCTGCCGGAAGGGGAAGAGGTCCTTCTTGAGGTGATTGAGGATGGTGTACAGCGTGAAGACCAGGAAGGTGAAGATGCCCAGGCCGTTGGGGTTGCCGAACAGGCCGCGGAAGCGACCGGCGATGAAGACCGGCACCACCCGGATGAACTTCATCAGCCACATCACCACCAGCAGCGCCACGAGGAACCGCACCAGGTCGCGGAAAAAATCCCACCCCCGCTGCCGGTAGTTGAGCAGCACATAGTTGGGCACCACCAGGTAGAGCAGCGCGTAGCTCAGGGTCTTCTGGATGCCGGTGACCGGGTCGTTGCCGAAGATGAGCGGGAAGAACGCATACACGAAGAAGGGCAGGAACACCTTGAACACCCCGGACAGCGGCGTGAAGCGATGCTGCTCGGCCAGCAGGATGAGCGAGAGGGCGATGATGTACGCATACTTGGCCGTCTTGATCTTCCGCATGGAGAGCACGTCGGGCGTCATGTCCGACAGGACCAGGATGAGGATGAAGCCGAAGAGGATGTCGCCGAAGGACTCGCGCCGGTAGAACAGGAACACCGTGAGCGGGAGCAGCGCGTAGATGACGGGGCCGGCATAGACGGTGGCCAGCACCCAGACCAGCACGATCAGGATGAACTGCAGTTCGTTCCGGAGGAATCCCAGCATGGGTCAGCGGGCCGGGAAATGACGGTCCAGGTGTGCGCGCACGGCCGCAGGACGTTCCCGTGCAAAGGTCCGGAGCTCCTCTACCTCGGCGGTCCATGCGGCCACGGTGGCGGGCCGCCGCCAGCGGGCCACGTGCAGCGCCATCTCCGGTCCCAGCGCCGCCGCCTCGGCATCGATCGCGGCAAGCATGGCGGCCTCGGAGAGGGGCCCGTCCAGCAGGCCGATCACGATGGACCGGGATCGCGCACGCAGCGCGGGCGAGCGCAGCATGGCCTTGTACAACTGGGCCACCGGACCCGCATGGCGTTCCACGTGGTCGAAGGGGTCGGCCGTGGCGGGGCCGGCGTAGCCCATGCCCATGTCGCTGTCCCCCATGATGAAACGCCAGCGGCCATCGCGCGGCCGACCCAGCGTGTCGGGCGGCCCGGTCCACCGCCAGTACTTGACGTTCTGGTCCGGCCAATCAAGGTTGCCCAGGATCATCTGCGCGGCCATGTAGGTCAGGAAACCATCCACATCCATACGCCGGTCCAGGCTGTCCACGTAGTGCGGACCCGCAGGGTCCCATCGGCCCGCCATGGTGATGATGCGCTCGAAACGCTTGACCTCCGCGCGATCACCGTCGTACAGCACCAGGCGGTCCTCCAGGATGCTGTAGTGCTTCGCCCCACCGCCGTGGCGCCGGGCCAGTTCATCGGCATCGATGCGCTCGCGCACCTGGTGCAGCCCCCAGTACGCACCGTTGAGGTACAGCACCACGGCCTTCCCCGCCACGGTATGGAACGGCATCGCGGCGCACAAGGTGTGCTGCACCACATCGCGGATGAAGCTGTCGGCCTGATCGTTGCCGCCTGCACGCAACACCAGCGCCCGGTGGCCCGTTCCGCGCTCCTCCCCGGTCCAGGGTACGTCCGTCGGGTCCAGCTTCATGCGCAGGGCGTGCTGTGGGAAGCCCCGCGTGTTGTTGCCGTTGATGCGGAGCCGCACGGGTCCCGACCAACGGGCTGTACCGTCCACGGCGAAGAGCTCGGCGTGCGCCTGGCGTTCCCAAGCCTTGCCGCGGAACTGGAAGTTGCCGGGATATTTCCACCAGCGGTGGTCGCCCGGGAACCGTTGCACGGCCACCTCCCCGGTGTGGAAGATGCCGTGCCCGGCCACGTAGATGCCCGTGTCCGGATCGAAGAACGCGCCGGGGTCGGCCGTCAGGGCAAGCACCGGCAGGGGATGCGCGTACCGCAGCAGCGTGCGCGTGGACACCGGCCCGCAGACATGGTCGGTGCAGGCGGTGGCGCGCACCACCTCCGCCGTGGGCAGGCCGGGCATCGGTGGGCGCCATTGCACCGAGGTGGGGATCCGCATCAACGCATGGGCCGCTCGATCATCGGGCGCGGGCAGCCCGCCTCCGGCCACCACCGGATCGGCCGTGGTGGGCACCCGACCGTCGCGCGTCACGTGAACGACCGCCCCATCCACGGTCCCCACCTGCAAGTTCCCATCCTCCACCCGGATCGGTACCGCAGGCGCGGAAGCGGAGCGCAGGGTGGGCAGGGGCCTGGGCAGGGCCGCGCGCCATCCGGCCACCGCGGTGACCAGCGCGGCCCAGAGCAGGAAGGGGCGTAGGGCCGTGCCGTTCATCGGGCCGCTCGGGCATCACGCAACGCCCACCGGGCGATGAGCGCCACCGGCACCAGGCCCACCAGCACCGGGATCGCGGCACCCGTGCCGCAACCGCCCCCCACCACCACGGCCAGCGCCTTCAACACCCTGGCCCGTGGGTCGGCCTCCGCGTCGGCGCGCACCAACAGCGCCAGCGCCACCAGGGCGATGCTGAACGGGACCGAGCCCTTCACCAGGGCCACCCCCAACGCCGCCACGGCCGCCCACAACACCAGGCGCCGGGCTTCCGCGCCGGAAGCCCCGGCCAGACGCGCGGCCCCGAAGGCCATGGCCGCGGCCAGCAACACGGCCAGTGCAAGCCCCGGCAGGTCCTGCGGGGTGAAGAAACCCAGTTGGTCGGCGATCAGGCCCATCAGGTCCATGGCGGTGGCGTTGCGGCGAAGGTACTTGCGGGGAGGGCATGGGGCACTTGCCGGCCCTGCTACTTTTGCCCGTATGCGCAACGCCCTGGCCGTGCTCCTGCTCGCCGTCCTCACCCCGGGCGGGCTGGCGGCCCAGGCGTTCCTTCGACCGGGCACCACGATGCAGGTGCTGCCCGGCACCACCCTCCGGATCCCGGACAGCCTCACGCTGGACGTGGGGCCGGGCGCCTCCCTGGTGAACGACGGCGCGGTGGTGCTGGCGCCCACGGCCGCCGTGGCCGAGGTGCAGGGATCGCCCATCACCGGCACGGGCACCGAACGGATCGACCTGGTGGTGACGGCACCGCCCGCGGGGCTGGAACCCGGCGGTCTCGGGTTCACCCTCGCCGCGGCCCTGGCCCTGGACAGCCTTACGGTGCTGCGGGGGCACACGGTGCTTGCGGACACGAGCGGGGCCTCGGGCATCGCCCGATGGTACCGGGTGACCGCGCAGGTGAACACGGGCCTGGCCGCGGAGATCGGGCTGCGCTACGACCCCACCGAACTGCAGGGCATCGCCGAAGCGGACCTGATGATCTACACCGCGCGGCAGGGCGACAGCATCTGGCTGGGCCTCCCCAGCGCGGTGAACATGCCGCAGACCACCGTGTCCGCCTTCCTGTTGGACAGCCTGGGCACGTTCACCCTGTTCGATGGAAGCCTGGGCACGCACGTGCAGGCGAGCGCATCCGATGCCGGACTGCACGCCGGCCCGGTGCCCGCCACCGACCACCTGGAGCTGCTTGACCACGGCCCCGGCTTCCGCGGCCTGACGGTGCTCGATGCCACCGGCCGGGTGGTGCTTCGCCAGGACCTGGCCCACCGCACCCAACGCCACATCATCCCGCTTGCAGCCCTGCCTGCTGGCGCATACGTGCTGCGCACCGACGACGGGCGGAGCCTCAGGTTCCTGCACCCATGATGCGCGCGCTCTTCCTCGCCCTGCCTGTTCTGACCGCATCGCTGGCCTGCGGCCAATGGGACCTGCCCGTGCGGCTGGAGCTCACCGGTGACAGCACCATCGACCGCCACGTCACAGGCCTTGCCGCACCCCGGGAGGCCACCGACGGCACCCCGGCCTTCGCCGAACGCGAGCATCGGGCCACCTGGATCAGGGCGCAAGGGGTGAACGCGCTCACCGGGGACTGGCCCTTGCAGGCCCTGCCCTTGGGCGGCGAGCTGCTGCGGATCACCGTGGTGCCCGACAGCACCAACACCGGCGCGGTGACGCTCGCCCTGCCGGGGACCGGTGCGGTGCCCCTGGTGAAGTACGCCACCGTGCCCCTGGACAGCGCCGACCTGACGGCCGGCATCCCCGTGGACCTGGTGTACGACGGCGCGGCGTGGCAGGTGATCTCGCCCCTGCCCAGCCCCTGCCCCCCCGGCCTGTTCCCCGCTTCCCGCGACGTGTGCATCGAACGGCTGCCCACGCCCTCGGCCAACTTTTACGCCGCGGCCAACGGATGCGCCACGCGCCAGTTGCGGCTCTGCACCTTCGGGGAGTGGATCGCCGCCTGCACCCTGCCGAACGGCATCCTGCTGAACAGCATCGTGGACTACGAATGGGTGGACCATGCCGCCAACAGCGCCAATGATGCCAAGTCCATCGGGTTGAACAACAACACCTTCCTGCCGGACTGCCTCTCGGGCAGCACGCGGGTGCCGATCACCGTGCTCTCCTACCGATGCTGCGCCGACCGATGAGAACGATCCTGCTGTTTCTCGCGACCTGCGGCCTGGGCGGGGCCTCGGCGCAAGTGCACCTGGACGCCCCCCTGCGATTCACCGCCGGCGACAGCGCACAGCGCCAGGTGCAAGGCCTCGCGGCACCTTCCGCGGAGGGCGACCTGATCACGCTCGGCGACGCGCAGCGCGGAACGGTGCACTGGGCCAGCGCGGCCGGCACGGCCAATGCCATCACGCTGAACGCGCGCCCCCCCGTGGCCGCCTACCGGGAAGGGCTGCGCCTGCGCTTCCTCCCCACGCTCGCCGCCGGTGCGGCGCCCACGCTGAACGTGGACGGACTCGGCCCCGTGCCCGTGCTCGGCCCGGAGCTCACCCCGCCCCCCGCCGGAAGCCTGGTGCCCGGCAGGCTCGCCGAGGTGGTGTGGGCCGACAGCGTGTTCCGGCTCGTACCGCGCCCCGTGGACGGATGCCCCACCGGCTTCCTGCAAGTGCACGACGGGCTGTGCATCCAGCAGGACGACGGGGCCAACGTCTCGGTCTTCACGGCGCTGCGGCAGTGCGCCGACCGGGGGGCACGCCTCTGCACCTGGGACGAGTATCTCTACGCCTGCACCGTGCTCAACGGCCAGCTGACCGACCTCTTCAACGACTGGGAGTGGATCGACGACACCAGCGACCACACGCACACGGGCAACCAGGCCGGCCGTTACTACTGTGCACAGCAACGTTCGTGGCCGGCCGCCGAACATCCGAACGCCTACGGCCGCGTGCGCTGCTGCCACCGCATCCGATGAAGACCCACGCGATAACGCTCCTCGCGCTCCTGGCCGGGGCACCGCAGCTCGCTGCGCAAGTGCGCCTGGACCGCCCGTTGGTGCTGACCGCCCCCTCCGACAGCGCCCGCCGCGTGATGGGCCTGGCCGATGCGGTGGACACCACGGACGCCCTCAACGCACGCAGCGCCGCCCGGGGCCTCTTCCGCACGGCCACCGCCACCGGCACGCCCAACGCCTGGACCGCCGCCCTGGCGCCCGCCCTCGCCGACACGCCCACCGTGGGCATGGAGCTGCTGCTGCGCATCCCCCAGATGAACACCGGGACCGTCACCCTGGCCGTCGATGGCATCGGTCCCTTCCCCGTGGAAGAGGCCCCCGGGGACGGCCTGGACAGCGCCGACGTCCCCGCCGGCCTGGTCGCACGCCTGCTGTTCGACGGTGCCGCCTTCCAACTGGTCAACGGCCGGGCGCCGCGCCAGCGCCCCTGCCCGCCGGGTTTCGTGGCGGTGACGGAACAGTTCTGCATCGAGCCCGACCAACGCGACACCCTCGACTTCCGCGATGCGGCCATGGTGTGCGGAGCCCTCGGCGCCCGCTTGTGCACCTGGGGCGAGTTCTATGCCGCCTGCACCCGCGCCGCCCAGCTGGGCCTCAACAACATGACGGGGGACTGGGAGTGGACCAACAACTCGGCCAACGCGGACATGGGCGTGCGCGTGGTCGGCTATTCCTCCTGCACCATCGCCGCCACCTCCGGGGCGCTGGACCCACCGGCGCGCAACTTCCGCTGCTGCTTCAGGCACTGAGGCCACCGGCGATCTCGCATTTTCGCGCGCCGCCCCATGCTGTTCAACAGCTTCACCTTCGCGCTCTTCCTGCCGGTGGTCTTCGCCCTCTATTGGGGCGTGTGCCGGACGGTGACCGCGCGCAACCTGCTGCTGATCGTAGCCGGCTGCGTGTTCTACGGGTGGTGGGACTGGCGCTTCCTGCTGCTGCTGGCCGCCACCAGCATGACGGACTACGGCGTAGCCATCGCCATGGACCGGGTGGCGGACCCGCGCCGGCGCAAGGCGTGGCTGTGGGTGAGCCTGGTGGGCAACCTCGGCACCCTCGGGATCTTCAAGTACCACGACTTCTTCGCCACGTCCCTGGCCGATGCGCTGGCCCGGGCGGGCATCGCCACCCAGCCCGTGCTGCTGCACGTGGTGCTGCCGGTGGGCATCAGCTTCTACACCTTCCAGGCGCTCAGTTACACCATCGACGTGTACCGGCGCCGCATCGCGCCCGTGCGCGACCTGCCCTCCTACCTGGCCTTCATCAGCTTCTTCCCCCAGCTCTGCGCGGGGCCTATCGAACGCGCCAGCCACATGCTGCCCCAGTTCGCCCGGCCGCGGCGTTTCGAGCCGGACCAGGCCACCGACGGCCTGCGGCAGATGCTGTGGGGCCTGTTCAAGAAGGTGGTGGTGGCCGACAACTGCGCGACCCTGGTGGACCGCATCTTCGGCGACAGCGCCCACCTGCCGGGGCCCCTGCTCGTGCTGGGGGCCGTGCTCTTCGCCCTGCAGATCTACGGCGACTTCAGCGGCTACAGCGACATCGCCATCGGCTGTGCGCGCCTCTTCGGCTTCGAGCTGATGCGCAACTTCGCCTATCCCTACTTCAGCCGCGACATCGCCGAGTTCTGGCGGCGCTGGCACATCAGCCTCAGCACCTGGTTCCGCGACTACGTGTACATCCCCTTGGGCGGCAGCCGCGGCGGCACCTGGATGAGCGTGCGCAACACCTTCGCCATCTTCCTGCTCAGCGGCTTCTGGCACGGCGCCAACTGGACCTTCCTGGCCTGGGGCTTCCTGAACGCCCTGTACTTCCTGCCGCTGCTGCTGGGCGGCCGCAACCGCACCCACCTGGGCACGGTGGCCCCGGGGCGGTGGCTGCCCTCCACCGGCGATGCCCTCCGCATCACCACCACCTTCGCCCTCACCTGCCTGGCCTGGGTCTTCTTCCGCGCCGAGGACCTGGACCACGCCTTCGCCTACCTGGCCCGCATGGGCGACGGCTGGCTGCGCCCCGGTGCCTGGCAACGCTGCGCGGCCGTGCTGGGTGAACACCTCCTGCTGGCACCGGCCATGGTCTGCGCCGTCGCGCTCTTCGTCGTGGAGTGGGTGCAGCGCGAACACGCCCACGGGCTGGAGCGCCTGCCCGCACAACGCCCCCTGCGCTGGGCCATCTACCTGGCCGTGCTGGCCGCCGTGGTCTTCGTCGGCGACCATGGCGAACAGCAGTTCATCTACTTCCAGTTCTGAGCCATGGCCCGCTTCCTTCGTCGCTTCCTGTGGTCCGCCCTGCTCGTGGCGGCGCTGGCGCTGGCGCTGGACGCGCTGCTGATGCACGGCCTGCGCCGCCGCACCACCGACGTGTTCGGCGTGTGGAACGATGTGGTGCACGGCCGTGCCGGGGCCGACGTGCTCTTCACCGGCAGCAGCCGCAGCCTGGTGCACTTCGACGCGGCCGCCATCGCCGCACGCACCGGCCTGCGCTGCTACAACATCGGCATGGACGGCACCCAGCTCGACCTGCAGCTGGGCCGCCTGCGCACCTACCTGGCCCATCATCCCGCCCCGCGCCTGGTGGTGCAGGAGGTGGACATCATCAGCCTGGAGCCCGACAGCGGCCTCTACTTCGCGCAGCAGTACGCGCCGTACCTGGGCGAGCCCGCCGTGTACGAGGCCGTGCGCAAGGTGGCCCCCGACCATTGGAAGGACCGCTGGCTGCCGCTGTACCCCTTCATGCGGCACGGGCCCGGCCTTACCGCCCTGGCCGTGCAGGGCCTGCTGGGCCTGGAGGACACGCTGCACGACCCCGTGCACCTGGGCTTCGAGCTGCGCGACTGGAAGTGGGAGGGCTCGTTCGACAACTTCCTGAAGGACCACCCCGACGGCGTGCGCTACCACGAGAGCCCGCACGCCGAGGCCACCCTGCGGACGCTGATCCGCACCGCCCGTGCGGCGGGGTCCCTGGTGGTGCTGTGCTACACGCCCGAGCTCGTGGAGAACCAGCGCATCACCCTGAACCGGGCCTCCATCCTGGGCACCTTCGCCCGGGTGGCCCGGGAGGAGGGCGTGCCCTTCTGGGACTTCTCGCAGGCACCGTTCTGCGCCGACCGCGGCTTCTTCTACAACTCGCAGCACCTCAACGCACGCGGTGTGGCGCGCCTCACCCCGATGGTGGCGGACAGTGTGAAGACGCTGCTGGAACGCGCCGCTCAGCCGCCCAGCGCCCGGCCGTAGAGCTCGGTGAGGCGCGCGTTGCGCACGCGGATGTCGAACTTCTCCCGGACGACCTCCAGGGAGGCATCGCCCATGCGGAGCAGCAGCGCGGCATCGTCCATCAGCCGACGCAGGTGATGCACGATGTCATCGGCGATGCTGTCGCTGTCGCGGCCCTCCACCTCCAGGAGCCAACCGTTGCGGTCGTGCTCCACGATCTCGGGCAACGAGCTGATGCGCGAACCGATCACCGGCAGCTGCGCGCCCATCGCCTCCAGGATCGTGTTGTTGAAGGGGTCGGCGAAGGTGGTGCTGACGAACACATCGGCCCGGCGCATGTGCTGCAGCAGTTCATGGTGCGGCAGGCCGCGGTGCAGGGTGATGCGCGGGTCGCCCGCGATGGTGCGCTCGGCCCATTGGCGGTCGGCGTCCGAAGGGAACACGCCCCAATCCACCTCCAGGCTGCTGACGATCACCAGGCGCGCCTCGGGCCGCCCCAGCCGCTGGAAGGCCTTCAGCAGCTCGATGCCGCCCTTGCGGTAGAAACCGTTGCCGGCGAACAGGATGGTGAAGACGTTGCCGTCCTTCTCACCGCGCGTGTACTGCTCCACCGCCCGGTACACCACGTGCATCTTGGCGGGGTCCACCCCGGCGGCCACCAGCTTGTCGCGGTTCATGCGGAAGGTGTGCGCGCTCGTATAGAACAGGGCCCGGCAATCGTCCGAGGCCAGGCGCCGCAGCCCCCATCGGAACAGCGGATGGTCCTCGCGCATGGGCTTGTAGCGCGGCAGGTAGCTCTCCACCTCGATCACCCACGGGTGGCGGTTGGCCACGATGCAGTTGTAGGTGTGGAACAGGTCGCAGCGCTTCACCGGGAAGAAGAACCGCGTGTGCCACAGGAAGGCGCTGACGATGCCCGTCATGTGCCACGGGAAGTCCACCATGCGCGAATAGCGGTGCCCCTCGGGCGGGTGGCTGAACACATAGTGCTGCCAATAGCGCGTTTTGTGCGAGATGCCGATGACGCGGGTGCCCATGGCTCAGCGGGCGGCCACCGCCTCGTGGCGGAACCAGGCATGGAAACGTGCCAGCCCTTCGGCCAGCGGCGTGCTCGGATGGAAGCCCAGGTCGCGCCCCGCTTTGGCCACGTCGGCGAAGGTGCGCGGTACGTCGCCGGGCTGCTCGGGACGCACCTCCACCACCGCCCGGCGCCCCACCTCGCGCTCGATGGCCGCAATGAGCTCCCGCAGCATCACCGTGCCGCTGTTGCCCAGGTTGTACACCTCGTAGCGCCCGCCCCGTTCGCGGTCCATCGCGGCGCGCACGCCGGCCACGATGTCGTCCACGAAGGTGTAGTCCCGTTGCGTGGTGCCGTCGCCGAACTGCAGGATGGTGTCCCCTGCGGCCACCTTGCGGAAGAACTGGTGGATGGCCAGATCGGGCCGCTGGCGCGGACCATAGACCGTGAAGAAGCGAAGCACGGTGACCTTCAGCCCGTGCAGGTCGGAGTGCACCCGCGCGAACTGCTCGGCGGCCAGCTTGGTGGCGGCATAGGGACTGATCGGCACCAGGGCCTGCTCGCTCTCCTTCCACGGCACGTTGGGGTTCTCGCCGTACACGCTGCTGCTGCTGGCCAGGATGAAGTGGGGGACCTTCCGGCGGCGCGCCAACTCCAGCAGGGACAGGGTGCCGGTGACGTTCACCCGGTGGTAGCCGATGGGGTCGGCGATGCTGGGCCGTACACCGGCCTTGGCCGCGATGTGCACGATGAGGTCGATGGGCTCATCCCCCAACTGGGTCTCCAGGTCGGGTGCCAGCAGATCGGCCTCCACCATCCGGAGCTGCGGATGGCCCAGCGCCGCTACGAGATTCCGCTCCTTCACCGCCCGCGGATAGAAGGGGTCGAAGTTGTCCAGCACGGTGATCCGCCAACCGCCCTCGGCGAGCAGCCGGTCCACGAGGTGGCTTCCGATGAAGCCCGCCCCGCCCGTGATGAGCACGTGCCTGTCCATGGTGCGCAAAGGCCCGCAAAGCTAACCGGCCGGGGGGTTGGCCGATGCGGTGTGCGTTGCTGGCCCGCGCCCCGCTCCGATACCTTCGCCCCGGCCATGCCCCGCCCGCTCCTCATCGTCTCCCACACCTTCCCGCCCTACCGCGGCATCGGGGGACGGCGCTGGATGAAGTTCGCCAAGGCCCTGGCCCGTCGCGGGCATGCCGTGCACGTGATCCACAGCGCCGGACCGGAGGCGCTGAAGGGCTCGCCCTGGACCGATGACCTGGCCACGCCCGGCATCACCTGCCATCCCCTGCCCCAGCGCTACCCCACCGTGCTTTTCAAGCGGCCGTTGAAGCGTTGGGTGGACAAGGTGATGTACCGCGTGTGGGGCCGTGTGCTGCCGCTGCTCGTCAAAGGCAACTGGTTCGACAAGACGGTGTTCTGGGAACGCCCTTTCCTGGACCTGGCCAGTGGGCTGATCGACCGCCACGGCATCCGCGATGTGCTCATCACGGGGGCGCCGTTCAGGCTCCTGTACTACGGAACGCTGCTGAAACAACGCCGGCCGATCAACCTCGTGTGCGACCTGCGCGACACCTGGACCTGGCAGGACGGCTATGGCGGGGCCCTGCTCTGCGATGCGCGCAAAGCCTACGAGCACGGCCTGGAGGAGGCGGTCATGGCGGGCGGCGACCACATCACCACCCCGCACCCGGCCGTGGTGGAGCATCTCACGCGCACCTACCCGCAGCACGCCGGCAAGGTGCGGCTCCTGGGCCATGCGATCGACCCCGACGAGCTGGGGCCGCCACGTCCGGAGCCTTCGCCGGCCCTGCGACGCCTGATCTACGCGGGCAGCATGTACGGCGCCCAGGAGGCCGACCGCTACTTCGACCAGGTGATCGCCGCCTTCGAGCGTCTGCGCGACACCGCACCGGAGGCATTCGCCGGGTCCACGCTCGACCTCTACATCACCGGCCACGGCACCGAAAGCCACCGCCAGCGGGTGGAGGCGCACGGACTTCCACAGCACATCCGCTTCCACGCCCCGCTGCCGGCCCGGGACATCTTCCCACGCATCGCCGCCGCCGACGCCGTGCTGCTGTTCATCCCCAGCATGAACAAGGACGTGCTGGGCACCAAGTTCACCGAGGTGTTCCACCTGCGGAGGCCGGTGATCCATGTGGGCGATGCCGGGCTGGTGAGCCGCCACATCGAGGCGCACCGGCTGGGTGTCTCGATCCGCGTGGAGGAACTGGCCGGGCAGCTGCCGCTGCTGATGTGCGGGGAGCGCCGCATCACGATCGACACGACGTACGACCTCAGCGCCCACCTGCTGGACCACATCACGGCAGGCATCGAGCGGGACCTCCTGACGCCCTGATCAGGCCGCCGCGCCGGCGCTCCGGGACACCAGCGCCTCCAGGTCCGAGCTCAGCCGGTACCGTGCCGCGCAGCGGTCCAGCAGGCGTTCGAGCATGTGCAGGTTGTGGCGCGAGATCATCTTGGGGTGGCTGATGAACTGGACAAAGGGCGTGCGGTCGATCAGGTCGGCGTAGGCCCTGTATCGCATCACGGTGAGCAGCTCGATGGCCACCATCTCGCGGTCCCTGGTACCCATGCTGCCGTCGGGCCCCGGCACGTCCACGAAGGCCACGCCCTGACCATCGCCCATCTGCCTGCCGTAGGCGATGCGCCAGAGCACCTTGTCCACCAGGGCGCCCACCGGCCCGCGGGGCCGCGCCGGAATGCTCGAGATGGTCACTTCGGTGAACGGGCCCGCCGGGTCCGGCCGCATCACATCGTCGGCGAAGCGGTACACCGGCCCGGGCAGGGGCGCCGTGAAGTCGTAGTCCACGGCATTGCTGTGCCGTCGCATGCCCGCCAGCACGCTCATGTCGCGGTCGATGCCGCAGCGCAGGAAGTGCGGCCGGAAATCGGCGAAGGGCTGGATGCACCAGCCACCGGCGCGGTAGGCCGACACGCGGTAGGCGGGTGCCACCGGCGCCAGCATGCGGCGCAGCAGGCCCACCGAGCCATCGAACAGCGCCACGCGCGCCGCATCGTCCAGGGCGGACAACCGGTAGCGCCGCAGCTCCTGCAGGTCCCACTCGTGCCGCACCTCATCGTACACGGCATCGGCCCAGTGCGGGTGGATGTGCGGATAGACGTGATGACCCCGCTCCACCAGTTCGCGCAGCTGCCGTGCGATGCGGTCCAGGTCGGCCCGGCACCGCACATGGGTGGACGACCGGCGCTCCAGCTCCAGCAGGAAGGTGGTGTCCACGAAGAAGGTCATCGCCAGGCCGTGCCGCTCCAGGATGGGCAGCACACGGTCCACCGGACGGATCATGCAATGCTCCACCGAACCGCTCCGCCGGCCCAGGAAGAGCTCGTGGTCGAAGGTGAACAGGAGGTGACGTTGCTCCATGGCGACGCGGCAAAGTAAAGCGGTGCGGACGGGCCGGTCAGCGCTCCGGTCGTTCCGCCAGCTCGTTGAACAACGCGATGAACCGCATGGTGACCGAAGGCCAGCTGAACCTCTCCCGCACACGCTCGTAGCTGCAGGCGCCCATCCTCGCACGTTCCCCGGGCGCTTGTTCCGCGAAGGCCACCACCGCCCGGTGCAGCGCCTCCGCATCCCCGGGAGGGAGCAGGTGGCCGTTGTGCGGGTTCACCAGCTCGCCGCTGGCGCCCACATCGCTCACGATGATCGGCTTCGCGCGGGCCATGGCCTCCAGCACCACCGTGGGCATGCCCTCGAAGCGCGTGGGCAGGATCAGCGCGGCACAATCGGCGTAGAGCGCGTCGAGCTGCGCATCGTCCACGCGGCCCAGCAGCTCCACGTTC